>ERZ501016.545-NODE-545-length-9876-cov-3.946339_pt1 | contig 9876 bp, 13 predicted proteins | sample MGYA00248889_ERZ501016 | MGnify/ENA primary metagenome ERZ501016 (study PRJEB25958, sample SAMN03398594) | human skin metagenome | study: EMG produced TPA metagenomics assembly of the Human Skin Microbiome Metagenome (human skin metagenome) data set. | reverse complement strand
GCGTGGACTTGTAAAGCTGCGCAGCAGAGCACATTCGGGTGCTGTTCCCGGGCGCAGCACCCCCATTGACCCGTGCCCGCCACTTTCTCGAATGACCGTGCGGGCCTGACAGAAAGGTAATTTTTGCTGTCCTTCGCCCCCCAGAAGCATGCTGCGCCTCCAGGCTGCCCTGACGCTGTTCGCGGCGCTGTGGCAGTTCCTGACCGCCGGCCTAAATCTGGTTCATGGTGAACTGCCTTTCGCCGTGCTGGAAGGCTCCATTGCGGTGATCTGCGTGGTGCTGAGCGTCTTCATCTGGCCGGCTGGCGCAGTTGCGGCAGCGCCTGCACGAGGTGTTGTGGCTGCACGTGGTGTTGTGGCTGAACGGCCCGACCGTCGCCCTGAATACGGGCGTGGTCATGCTGAAGAGGGTCACGCGCTGGCCTCCCGGCGTTGTGCCGAGAACACCGGGGCGGACGCGTTGCCCCTGACGGATTGATTTCCGCTGGGCGTGGCCCGGTTCAGACGCCAGGTTCGGTGACGGCCCGGCAGCGCTGCCCGAGTTCCGCGAATTGCGCGTGTAGTTCGGGCGGCGTGTCGATGCGGAAGGGCACGCCCAGGCCCAGCAGGAACGCCGCGAAACTGGTCAGGTTCTCGCGCTGGCCGCGCAGGCGGGTGCCCCCGGCCTCGGCGGTGATGTCGGTCATCCACATGGACACCAGGCCGCGCAGGTTCTCGGGCGGGGCGTCCAGCCACACGCTCACGTCGTAACTGCGCGGGGTGGGCAGCGTGGAACGCAGGTACGCCACGGCATCGAATTCCGGCGGGGTGAAGGTGCTGTCCAGCAGGGTCACGGCCTGAATCCGGTCGACCCGGAAGGAACGCAGCGCCTGCCGTTTCAGGCAGTGGCCCACCGCGTACCAGCGCCCGTCGAAGTGGACGGCGCGGTACACCTGCACCTCCCGCCGGCTGGCCTCGTTGCTGCCCGAGCGGTAGTCCAGGCTGACCGTCCGGGTTTCCCGCACGGCTTTCATCAGGGTCGTGAGTTTGCCCGCGTCGGTGGTGACCACCCACGGTGAGGCGTCCAGTTGCACCACCTGCTCCAGGGCGCTGACTTCGGTGCGGAGGGTCTGCGGCAGGGTGCGGGCCAGTTTGGCGCTGGCGGCCTGCGCGGCGGGCGTCAGTTCGCTGAGGCCCACCAGTTGCAGCGCCCGTAACCCCAGCGCCAGGGCCAGCGCCTCCTCGCCCGTGAACATCAGCGGCGGCAGCCGGAAACCGGGTTTCAGGCGGTACGCGCCCCCCACGCCGCGTTTGCCTTCCACCGGAATGCCCAGGTCTTGCAGGCGCGTCACGTACCGCTGCACCGTGCGCGGGCTGACCTCCAGCCGCCGCGCCAGTTCCGCGCCCGTCACTTCCTCCCGCGCCTGGAGCAGTTCCAGCACGGTCAACACACGCAAAGAAGGATCGTAAGTCATGAGCGTACCCCGTCCGGCGTCCAGATGCCCGGACAGCCCGGCTTTCAGCTTACGCCTGAATTACGTCACGTTCTGACGGGAATAGCCTTTACGCTGTGAACGTAAGGAGGAATGAAATGACCCAGCCCCCGATCGTCACCCCCGAAGGTTTCCTGGCCCACTGGCAGGGCCACCGCCGCCTCACCCGCCGCGCCACCGAGGCGTTCCCCGAGGACAAGCTCTTCACGTATACCGCCGCCCCGCCCATGCGTCCCTTCGGCGTCATGGCCTGGGAAATCCACCAGGTCAGCGAACTCACGCTGAGTGGCCTGCTGACGGGCGAGTGGGTGGAACCCGATTGGCGGCAGGGCAGCAGCACCGACCGGGCGAAACTGCTTTCCGACTGGGACGGTCTCTCCGCCCGGCTGGACGCGGAATTCCCGAACGTCGACCTGAATTTCTTCGCGCAGACGCACCGGCTCCCCTGGGGTGAAATGACGGGCTGGGAAGCCGCCATCTACACCATCGACAACGAGATCCACCACCGGGGCCAGGGGTACGTGTACCTCCGGGCGCTGGGTATCGAACCGCCCGCCTTCTACGAGCGGTGAGGCCAGTGTTCCTGCAAGTCGCCCTGAACGGCAGCCGCAGCAAGGCGGAGCACCCCGCCGTCCCCGTGACGCCGCAGGAGATGGCCGACGATGTCCAGCGCCTGTTCGCGGCTGGCGTGCGCTGACCATGAACCTCGAATTCACCGCCGAGATGTTCCAGTGGCGCGGCCCCGCCCCGCACTACTTTGTGGCTGTCCCCGACGACCTGAAGGACGCATTGAAAGAAGCGTCGAAACTCGTCACCTACGGCTGGGGCATGATCCCCGTGACCGTGGGCGTCGGGGGCCTGGAGTACGACACCTCCTTGTTCCCGAAAGGCGGCGGGTATCTGGTGCCCATTCGCGCCGATGTCCGCACCGCGCAGGACTTGCAGGAAGATCAGCAGATCAACGTGAGGCTGAAAATCCGCACAGGCAAGGCCGCCAGGGGCATTCGCCCGGTGGAGGAAAGCCCAGTGGAGGAAATATGACCCGGACTGCCAGAGGCACCTTTCAGATCAGCATGAAACCCGCCGAATCGTCCAGCGCACAGCTTGGGCGCATGACCTTCGAGAAGACCTGGGCAGGCGACCTGAACGGCCAGAGCCAGGGCGAAATGCTCTCGGTGGGCGACCCGCAAAGCGGCACGGCGGCGTACACCGTGCTGGAGGTATTCACGGGCACGCTGGACGGACGCCGGGGCGGGTTCGCGTTTCACCAGTACGGCACGCTGGTCGGTGGTGAAGCGTCGCTGCTTTACGAGATCGTCCCCGCTTCCGGCAGCGGCGAACTGGCGGGCATCACAGGCCAGCTCGGGCTGAAGGTCATTGATCAAGTTCACCACTACGAACTGAAGTACGCCCTACCAGATTGAAGGGAACCCTCATGTCAAAAGTGGATTTCAGGAAGGAACTGAAGCTTTTCTACCAGCCGAAGGCCACGGAAATCGGCGTGGTGGACGTGCCCGCCATGAACTTTCTGATGGTGGACGGCGCGGGCGACCCGAACCACTCGGCAGCGTATGCCGACGCCGTCTCGGCGCTGTTTGCCGTTTCTTACGCGCTGAAATTCAGGGTGAAGAAGGGTGAACGGGGCATCGATTACGGCGTGATGCCGCTGGAAGGCCTGTGGTGGGCCGAGGACATCACGAAATTCAACGTCACCGACCGGACGAACTGGCGGTGGACGATGATGATCATGCAACCCGACTTCATCACGCCGGACATGGTGCAGGACGCCATTGCTGAAACTCGGAAGAAAAAGTCACTCGGGGCGCTGGAAACACTGCGTTTCGAGTCCTTCACCGAGGGCAGGGCCGCTCAACTGCTGCACGTCGGGCCGTTCAGCGAGGAAGGGCCGAACATTCGACGCCTTCATGACTTCATTGCTCGCCACGGTCAGTTAAGCGGAAAACACCACGAGATTTACCTCAGCGACATCACCAGGGCCGCGCCGGAGAAGTGGAAGACCATCATCCGGCAACCCATGACCATCAAGGAAACCCCGTGAACATCCCGGAAATGTACGATTACCTGGTGCGCAGTCGCCGTGACCTGTGGGCCGCGCTGGAGCGTGTGCCGGACGAGGTACTGTCCCGGAATGTCCTGAACGGCGAGCGCTTCCGCTGCATCAAGGATCTGCTGTTCCACATGGCGGAGGTCGAGGACGGCTGGACGCACGGTGACATTCAGAATTCACCTTTCCTTCAGGAACAGTTCCCGGAATTGCAGGGCCATGAGTTCTTCCATGACGTGCCGCTGGGGGAAATTCTGGATTACAGAAAAGGGTCTGGGTGGAATGCCCCGGTTTTCAAAGCGGGGATGCAGAACCCAGGCCCCCGAAGGGGGCGGTGCTGATGCTTATGTCTGAGGCAAAAGCGCCGCCGTGTGATATGCTGGAACAGCAATGCCCCCGCGCAGTTCGTACCTGCCGGGAGCGTGGCAACACCTTTAGAGGAGGTGAAGCAAATCCAGACTACCACGCACTTAAAGACATTCCGCTATCGTCTGCGCCCTACCAAAGCGCAGGAAGCGACGTTGACCGAACAACTCCGGCTCTGCCGAGGGTTGTACAACGCCGCCTTGCAGGAACGTCGGGACGCCTACCGCAAGGCCAGGAAGACGGTCACAGGGTACGACCAGATGAAGTACCTGACCGAAATCAAGGCCGCGCTGCCGGAATACGCGGGTGTCTATTCGCAGGTGCTTCAAGACGTACTCAAGCGGCTGGACAAAGCGTTCAAGGCGTTCTTTCGGCGCGTGAAGTCGGGCGAGATACCCGGCTACCCGCGCTTCCAGGGGCGGGACAGGTACGATTCCATCTGCTACCCGCAGTCGGGATTCAGCGTGTCCGAAAAGACAGCGTTCTTCTCCAAAATCGGAAATATCCGAATACGGCTGCACCGTCCTTTGGAGGGCAAGGTCAAGACGGCGACCATCACGCGGGAATGTGGGGAGTGGTATGTCAGCTACGTTTGCGAGGTAGAAACTCAGCCGCTTCCCGAAACGGGAAGCTCGGTGGGAGTGGACGTGGGCACGACATTCTTCTGCATCACCTCGGATGGGGAGTTTGTGGAGAACCCGCGCCATTTTCAGAGCAGCATGAAGAAATTGCGTGTGGCTCAGCGTGCAGTGTCCCGCAAGCGGAACAAGCGCAGCAACAGACGCAGAAAAGCGGTTCAGCAGGTAGCGAAATTGCACCGGAAGGTCAGCCGTCAGCGGTTGGACTTCCATCACAAGACCGCTCTCAAACTCGTGCGAGAGAACGATTTGATAGCTCACGAAGACCTCAATGTCGGGGGAATGGGGCGGGGCAACTTGGCCCGCAGCATCCACGATGTAGGCTGGGGTCAGTTCTTTGCTCTCCTTTCCCAGAAGGCAGAATGGGCCGCTCGGAAAGTCATTCGCGTAGACCCTCGGTACACCAGTCAGGCGTGCAATAAATGTGGTCATACCTGCCGGGAGAACCGGGTCAGTCAGTCGCGGTTTGTGTGTATCGCCTGCGGTCATCAGGAGAATGCCGACCTGAACGCAGCGCGAAACATCCTGGGGCGGGCTGCCCCATCAGGCGTCAACGTAGCGTTCAGCGCAAGCGTTGCCTGAGAAGCCAACGGATTTATGCGTTGGTAGGTCACCGTTCCTGACAGTTCTCTGTGATGAACTCGCGTTTACACTCCGGGGGTGAACGCGGACACCCTCATTCTTCTTCTCGCTGGGATTTTCGGCCTGCTGGTCGGGTCTTTCAGTAACGTCCTGATCTGGCGCTTGCCCCGGCGCGAGAATATTGCCTTCCCGCCCAGTCACTGCCCCAAGTGCGACCACCAGTTGCACGCCATCGACCTGGTGCCGGTGTTCTCGTGGTTGTCGCTGGGCGGCAAATGCCGTTACTGCAAGGCTCCCATCAATCCGCGTTACCCCATCGTGGAGGCGGTCACGGGCGTGGCTTACACGGCCATCGCGGCGCTGTACCCGGTCAGCGCGTACGGCATCGCGCCGCTGGGCCTGATGTTCCTGTTCACGATCCTGCTGGCCGGAAGCCTGATCGACCTGGCCGTGTTCGAGTTGCCGGACGAACTGACGCTGGTGGGCGTGGCCCTGGGCCTGCTGTTCGCTTTTCTGCATAAGGGCGTGGGCGTGCTGCCCAGCCTGCCCGAAGCGCTGAACGGTGCCCTGATGGGCGCGGGCATCATCGTGCTGATCAGCCTGCTGGGTTCCTGGGTCATGCGCCGCCTCCGGGAAAGGCAGCACCCCGAGTTTCCCATCGGCTACCAGCAAATCTCGCTGGGGCTGCTGGTCGGCGCGTGGTTCGGCCCGCTCGCGGCGCTGATTGCCGCTGCCGCCGCCATGCTCGTCAACATGGGCGCGAAGAAAGTCGTTCGCATTCCCGAGATCATCACCCTGGGCGGTTTTTTCCTGAGCCTGCTGCTGAGCAGCAGTGGCCTGGGGCCGAACCTGATTGCCCTGCTGCAAAACGGCCTGGCGGGCGCGGGCGCGGCGTCCCTGCTGTGCGGCGTGTACTGGTGGTGGGCCAATGTCCGCAACAAGGACACCGACGCGGCAGAAGACGACACCCCCGGTGATCCCGTCGCCATGGGCTTCGGGGACGTGAAACTGATGGCGGCCATCGGCGCGTTCCTCGGGTGGCAGGCGGTGCTGGTTGCCCTGGTCGTGTCCGTGTTCGCCGGGGCGATCATTGGCCTGGTCATGCTGGCCATGAAGAAAGGCAACAAGATTCCCTTCGGCCCTTACCTCGCCATCGGTGCAGTCGTCGCGCTGTTCTGGGGCGAACCGATCATTCACTGGTACAGGGGCATGATGGGCCTGTAATCAACCCCGTAAAGTCAATTCCGCCTCTAACTCCTCGTCCTCCAGGGCGGGGAGTTTCGCGTGTGCCCCGCCACGAATGGGGCGCGGGCCAGCCGGGACGGGAACGCCAATGCCGTCGTCCGCGTCGTCCCGGCGCTGGGGAGAAGCTGCCTGTTCCCCCTTGATCCGCCGCGACAAACCACTCAGGAAACGATTGAGATTCATGCCCAACCTTAAACGGTCGGCGTCGCCCTGACTGTGATGCGCTGGCCTTGACGCAGGCGGTTGAAGGTCACGTCCGCGACTGCGGTGACCTCTTGCCCCAGGGCGTTTGCGGCGTCCAGCGCGACGGTCTGCACGAAGAACTCCATGTCGCGCACCACCGGGTGGCCGATGAAAGCGTCGATGTACGTGTCCAGGCTGAAGAGTTCCAGCAGCCTCTCACCCGCCTGATAGCGCAGGGTCAGGGTGCTGCCCGGTTTCGGGTTGAGCGTGGCCGGGCACAGCTCCGGCAGGAACAGCACGTGCTCCACCACCGTGTCCACGTCCGGGCGGGCGTTGGCCATGGTTTTCAGCAGGTGAGACTGGTCGCTGGGATACTGGTCGCTGGGAACACTGCCGCTCATGCCGCTTGCAGTGCGCCCTGCCGCGCCCGAAAGGCAAAGAGGGCCGCGATCACATACTTCGCCACGATGTCCGCGAAGATGATTTGCAGGATGTCGCGCGTGCTCATGTCCCCGTAGAAGGCCAGCAGCGTGAACAGAATGGAATCCAGCGGCACGCTCACGGCGTTGCTGGTCAACACCCGCGTCCACCAGCTGCGGTGAATGAGACGCTGGTACACCGCCGTGTCCGCCAGTTCGCCCACCAGGATCGCCAGGAAGGACGCCCCGATAAACCGCAGGGGCGTATCCAGCAGGGCCGCCGCCACGGTGTTGACCAGCAGGGCCAGCGCAATGGCGATGTAAACCGCCCGCAGGCCGCCCGCCCGGTGAATGCGGTCACGCAACGTAAAGACTGCCGCGAAGAAAATAGTCCCCACGCTCAGCAGCCCGAACACGGGCAGGGGAATGAACTTGTTGAGGGTCACGTTCGCCAGCAGGATGCTCAGAGCGTACAGGACGATCAGCACGGTGGGCGTCAGGGCGGGTTTGCCCAGCGCGGTGGGGGACACGGGTGCATTCATTGGGTTCCTCCGGGCCTTGGCGACTGAAGAGGTCACGGGCCGCGCCAAAGCGTAACAGGTCAACATCGACCTGTCACCGACCAGCCTCACACCCCAACGAAAAACGCCCCACCGGATGAGCCAGGCAGGGCGCAGGAAGAACCGGGATTACTTCAGCAGTTCATCGGCCTTGAAGAACAAGCCCAGTTCACGCTCGGCACTCTCCGGGCTGTCGCTGCCGTGAGTGACGTTCTCGCCCGTGGTCGTGGCGAAATCGGCGCGAATGGTGCCGGGCGCGGCGTTCGCGGGGTTCGTCGCGCCCATCATGGCCCGCCACCCAGTGATGGCATTCTCGCCTTCCAGGGCAATAGCGACCACCGGGCCACCCGTGATGAAGTCCACCAGTTCACCGAAGAACGGACGCTCCTTGTGCTCGCCGTAGTGCTGCTCGGCCACCTCGCGCGGAATGACCATCTGCTTGAGGCCCACCACGCGGTACCCTTTCCGCTGAATACGGGCCAGAATTTCGGGCGTCAGGCCACGGCGCACGCCGTCCGGTTTAATCATCGCAAAAGTACGTTCCATACCGCCGCAGAGGATAGCGCACCGCGTGTGCGGTGAGTGGTCAGTGGAAAAAATAAGCTCTGGCAAAAGCTAAAGCGTCCTTTCCCACATACCACTTTCCACTCCCCACTTACTCCACCGGCGCAGCGGCCATCGGGTAACTGCCGATGATCTTGGCATAACTGGCCTTGCGGAGCACCCCGGCGAGGGCCAACGCGACTTGCGGGTCGCTGGCCTTGCCTTCGATGTCGATGTACATCAGGTAACTCCACGCCCGGTCACGGCGCGGGCGGCTCTCGATACGGCTCAGGTTCAACCCGCGCAGTTCGTTCAGGGTCTCGACCAGAAATCCCGGCGTGTGGCGCACCGCGAACACCAGGCTGGTCTTGTGCGGCGCGTCGCTGGGCAGGGGTTCGTGCCGGGCCAGGATCATGAAGCGCGTGTAATTGAAGGGTTCGTCCTCCACCTCGCGTTTCAGGATGTTCATGCCGTACAGCTCGGCGGCGCGGCGGCTGGCGATGGCGGCCTCGTCGCGTGCGCCGCGTTCCTGAATGTCCTTGGCGCTCCCGGCGGTGTCGTGCTTGGCGACGGGCTGCCAGCCGTACTGCTTGATCAGGTTCGTGACCTGATCCAGGGCGGGTTGCTGGCTCAGCACGCGCCTGATGTCGCCCAGTTCCACGCCGGGCAGCGCCATCAGGCAGTGACTGACGCGCACCACCACCTCACCGATCACGTGCAAGTCCGTTTCCGTCAGCAGGTCGATGGCCTGGTGAATGGCCCCCATCAGGCTGTTCTCGACGGGCAGCACGCCGTAATCGGCCTCACCGCTCTCGACGGCCCGCAGCAACTCGTGAAAGGTGGGGTAACCGTGCGTTTCGGCGGTGTTCGGCACGGCGTTCAGTGCGGCAATCTCGCCGTAACTGCCGGGGTTTCCCTGAAAGGCGACGGTCACAGGGGCGGCGTCCGGGGCGGTCATGACCCTCACCCTAGCGCACCAGTGTTCAGTGGGCCGTTTCCCTGACGGAATTGATCTAGGATTTCGGGTATGTCCGACCCGATTCTTGACCTGGACGCCTGCGCCCTCACAGCAGCCCTGAAACGCGGCGACCTGACCTGCAACGAGGTGGTCGGGTTTTACCTTCAGCGTCTGGAACGCCTGAACCCGCAGTTACGGGCGGTCATCACGGTGAATCCGCAGGCCATGCAGGACGCCGCGCGACTGGATGAGGTGCCGGAAGAGCAGCGCGGCCCCCTGCACGGCGTTCCCATGCTGATCAAGGACAACATCGACGTGGCGGGCCTGCCCACCACGGCGGGCAGCGCCCTGATGAAAGACCACGTCCCGGCGAAGGACGCGCCCGTGGTCGAGCGCCTCCGGGCCGCCGGGGCGGTGATCCTCGGCAAGGCCAACATGACCGAGTGGGCCAACTTCATGACGCTGGGCATGCGCAACGGGTACTCGTCGCTGGGCGGGGCGACCATCAACCCCTGGGGCGACGACCTGGACACCGGCGGCAGCAGCTCGGGCAGCGGCGTGGGCGTGGCGGCGCGGCTGTGCGTGGCCGCCATCGGCACCGAAACCAGCGGCAGCATCGTCAGCCCCGCGCACCAGAACGGCGTGATCGGCCTGAAACCCACGCTGGGCCTGGTGCCGCGCACCGGCATCATTCCCATCAGTCACAGCCAGGACACCGCCGGGCCGCTGACCCGCAGCGTGCGTGACGCGGCGCTGCTGATGTCCGTGATGGCCGGGCCGGACGCGGACGACGAGGCGAGCCGCCGCCTGCCGGTGCCCGACCTGACCCTGAGCGAAAGCGCACT
>ERZ501016.543-NODE-543-length-9890-cov-4.518760_pt1 | contig 9890 bp, 8 predicted proteins | sample MGYA00248889_ERZ501016 | MGnify/ENA primary metagenome ERZ501016 (study PRJEB25958, sample SAMN03398594) | human skin metagenome | study: EMG produced TPA metagenomics assembly of the Human Skin Microbiome Metagenome (human skin metagenome) data set. | reverse complement strand
CGGACGGCATACGGGCGTCGGTCGCATCCATCCGCTGCTGGCGCTGGTCTGGCTGGCGCCCGCGCTCGTACTCATCTTCGGCGTGGTCCTCTATCCGGCCATCAAGCTGTTCCAGGCCAGCCGGGATCGGTTTTCCATCACCGGCCTGCGTAAGGGCAGTGCCGGCTGGCTCAACTACGACAAGGTGCTGCACCACCCAGATCTCGGCCAGGTCCTGCGCAATACCGCCATCTGGGTGATCGCCGTGGTGGCGCTGACCATCCTCATCTCGCTGGCGCTGGCCCAACTGCTGATCAAGGACTTCCCCGGTCGACGGTTCGTCCGCTGGGCCGTGATCGTGCCGTGGGCGGCCTCGCTGATCGTCACCAGCCAGCTCTTCGTGCTGATCTACGACTACAACTACGGCATCGCCAACCTGGTCCTCAAGGCACTCGGTAAGGACGAGGCGATCGATTTCCTCGGCGATGACCGCTGGACCATGGCGTCGATGATTTTTGTCGGGGTCTTCGTCTCCCTGCCGTTCACGATCTTCGTCTTTATCGCCGGCCTGAACGCGATCCCCGATGACGTGAACGAGGCCGCGGTCGTCGATGGCGCCAGCCCCTGGCAGCGCTACCGCCGGATCACCCTGCCGCTGATGCGGCCGGCGCTGATGGTGGCGACCGTGCTCAACGTCATTTACGTCTTCAACAGTTTCCCGATCGTCTACACGCTCAACGACCGCAACCCCGGCTTCCGGCACGACACGACGATCACCTTCATGTACAAGCTCGCGTTCAAAAGCCAGGAGAAGGACGTCGGGATGTCCGCCGCCGCCGGCGTGGTCAACGTGCTGCTCATCCTGCTGGTGGTGCTGCTCTATCTGCGCATCGTCAACTGGCGAGAGGAGACCCGGTGAATCCGGCGCTGGGTTCGCGCCGCCGGTGGCTGCTGTCGCTCATAGGTGCGCTGGTGGCGCTCTTCTTCCTCGCGCCATACCTGATCATGGTGCTCAACTCGTTGCGTACCTCAAGCGATGTGAAGGCCACTCCCCCGTCGCTGCTGCCGCGGGTATGGCAGTGGGACACCTACGCCCAGGTGCTCGGCGACGCCCGCTTCCTGAACTGGCTCAAGACCTCCCTGCTGGTCGCCGGGGCGTCCACGCTCCTGGTCATCGCCATCGCCATTCCGGCCGCCTATATGACTGCGCGACACCGGTTCCCGGGCCGCGGGGCCTTCCTGGTGATGGTGCTGGTCACCCAGATGTTCGCGCCCACGGCGCTGGTCGTCGGTCTCTACCGGGAGTTCTTCGAACTCACGCTGATCAACACCTATGCCGCCCTGATCCTCACGAATGCCGCCTTCAACCTGGCGTTCGCGATCTGGATCCTGCATGGCTTCTTCGCCTCCATCCCCTTGGAGGTGGAGGAGGCGGCCGTGCTCGACGGGGTGAGCCGGTGGCAGTCCCTGGGCCGGATCATGCTGCCGCTGACCCTGCCCGGCCTGGTGACCGCCACGATCTTCACCTTCATCGCCGCGTGGAACGAGTATGTCGTGGCCCTCACCCTGATGATCGACGACGACAAGAAGCCGCTCACGGTCGGTATGCGGTCTTATGTCACCGGCTATGAGCAGCACTGGGATCAGCTCTTTGCGGCCTCGGTGATCTCGGTGGTCCCCGTGGTCATCCTCTTCGCCGTCATCGAGAAGCACCTGGTGGGTGGGCTCACCGCGGGCAGCGTGAAGTGACCGGTGCAGTTGCCGAGGTCTCCCCCGGCGTGGATGAGCTGATCGACCTGCACTGCCATGGCGCCGTGGGGGTCGAGTTCGGCGCGGACACCGACGCCAATCGGCGTGCCGCGGCACATCACCGCGGGCAGGGCTCACGCCTCGTGGCGAGCTTGGTGAGCGCACCGGCCGAGGTGTTGGTTGCCCAGGTCTCCGGCTTGGCGCCGCTGGTCATGGACGGCACCCTGCTCGGCATCCACCTGGAGGGCCCCTTCCTCTCCCCCGCGCGTCGCGGAGCCCACGACCCAAAAGCCCTGCGCGACCCGGACCCCGAGCTGGTGGAGCGCCTGACGCACGCGGCCGAGTCCGCCGGTGCGCCCGGGGCGATTCGCCATTGGACGTTCGCACCCGAGCGAGACGGGGCAGACCGCTTCATCGCCGCGTTGGCGCGCCACCACATTCGGCCGGCGATCGGGCATACCGACGCGGATGCGACGACGGTGAGCGCCGCGGTGGACGCGATCACCGAGGCGACCGGGGCGCCGGCACTGTTCACCCACCTCTTCAACGGTATGCCGCCCATGCACCACCGTGCCGGTGGCCCGGTGGCCGCGGCGCTGGCGGCCGCGGGTCGCGGCGCGGCGATCGTGGAAGTGATCGCCGATGGCACCCATGTCGCCGCCGAGGTCGTGGCAATGGTCTTCGAGACCTTGGGTGCCGAGCGCATCGCGTTGGTCTCGGATGCCATGGCGGCGACCGGCCTGGGCGATGGCGAGTACCGCCTCGGCGGGCTGGAGGTCGATGTCGCCCAGGGGGTGGCCCGATTGCGGTCCACCGGATCCATCGCGGGCAGCACCGCCACCCTTGCCGACTGTGTGCGCTGGTGCGTCGAGGTGGCCGGGATCGACCCGCAGGAAGCCCGCCGTGCGGCGCGGGAGACGCCCCGCGCAGTGCTCAATGGGACCGGTGTGACGGGCGATACCGATGGTAAGATGCCGCCCGGTCGGGGTTCGTGCTGATCCGCAAACCCGGTCCGTCGTTGCTCCACCGTCCGGTGGACCGCAGAGGGGAAGCACCGCATATGACCGATCACGCCAAGCAGGGCCGCGCCCCGCGCGCCGGCCGTCGCTCCGCCCTAGTGCCCGGTGCCGCCATGACTGTCCTGGCCGCGCTGGCGCTCGCCCCGGCCGCCGCTGCGGTGGGCACGGAGCCGATTGTCTCGGCCATCGCCCATGCGACCGGCACGGAGACCGGGACCCCCACGGACCCGCCGACGACGACGTTCACCTCGCCGCCGCCCACCACGACGGAGCCCCCGAGCCCCACCTTCACCCCGCCGACCACTACGTCGACGACCTACGAGCCGCCGACCACTACGTCGACGACCTACGAGCCGCCCACCACAACGACCACGAGCTACACCCCGCCGCCGACCTCGACGACCAGTTACACCCCGCCGACCCCGACGACCACCCGGCCGCCGACGACCACCCAGCCGACGACCACGCGGCCCCCGACGACGACCCAGAGCGGTACCTCGTCCACCCCGGCCCCGACGTCGACCTCTCAGCCGGGCGGCCCCGTCCCCACCGGCACCACGACGCAGGCCCCCACCTCGTCGTCGTCTTCGGTCTCCTCCACCAGTTCCAGCAGCACCAGTAGCGGCGGAGCCGGCGCTTCGTCGACAACCACCGAGGGTCCGGGCATTCAGGAGAAGGTCGGCACCTTCGCCGAGGACATCTTCAATGGCGGCGCCAACTGGGGCCTGGTCAAGAAGACCTTCATCGGTTTGGCCCTGTTCGGCCTGGCCGGGCTCGCGTTTGCGGTCATGCGCCCGCGCCGCCACTGAGCTCAGCCGTTTAGCGCCACCGGGCCGGGACCCGCTGAGCCCGGTTCAGTCCCGGGCGACGGCCTGGAAGTAAACGGACGGTCGGCCCGCGGCCGCGCCCTTGCCCTCGAAGCCGTCCTCGTCCTTCCACGACGGGCGGGCCACTTCGCTGACCACGAAGCCGTCGTCGGCCGCGAACTGCTCGCGCACCCACGCGGCATACACCGGGTGGTCGGTGGCCACCAATAGAGTCCCGCCCGGCACCAGCAACCGCCGGAATGCCGCCAAGGTGGTGGGCTGCACGAACCGGCGCTTGGCGTGCTTGGCCTTGGGCCACGGATCGGGAAAGAGCAGGTGTATGGCGTGCACGCTGTGGTCGGCGAGCCCGCCGCCAAGCAGGTGCATCGCGTCCTCGGGATAGACCCGGATGTTCTGCGCGCCCCGCTGCTGGGCGGCAGCGAGCATGCGCACCACCCCCGGCAGGTGCACCTCGGCGGTCAACACGTCATGCCCGGGGTTGGCCAGGGCGTAGCCAATGGCGGCCGCACCATGACCGGAGCCGATCTCCAGCACCAGCGGTGCGCTGCGTCCGAACGCGCCCACCGGATCGAGGGGAAGGGAGACGGCATACCGGGGCAGGAGTTCGGTCATCCGCTGCTTGGTGAGCTCGGAGACGCGAAAGCGCGGGGTGAAGGTACGCACCGTGCGGGGATGATCCGTGCCGGTGGGCCAGCCGCCGCGGCTGCCCGGGTCCAGCTCGCTGAGGTTGTCCGGATGGCCGCTGCCGGCGGCCGTCACCAATGCCGCCAGACGACCAGCACCGTGCGATCGTCCTCGGTCCCACCGCGGGCATCGGCGACCAGCTCTTCCGCGAGCCCGGCGAAGGTACCGGCATTCATGGCGCGCTCGGCGAGCCCGCCCATCCAGTCGATCCCATCGGCGAGCTCGTTGTCGCGCGATTCGATGACCCCGTCGGTATAGAGCAGGAGGGCGTCGCCGGGAGCCAACTGTCCGCTCACCCGCGGGAAGGGCACCTCATTCATCAGACCGAGGGCGGGCCCGGAGGTCTGGGCGACCCGCGACCAACGACCGCTGGCCATCTGGAAGTGCATGGCGGGCGGATGCCCCGCGCCGCTCAGGGAGAACTGCCCGGAGCTCGGCTCGAGCTCCAGGTGCACCGCGGTCGCGAAGCCCTCTCCCCACTTCTGTCGCACCAGATAGGAGTTGGCGGCCGGTAGGAAGCGGGTGGGTTCCACCTGGCCGAGCAACCCGCTCAGGGCAGACGCCGTGGTCAGGGCGCGGGCACCGGCCCGGCTCCCCTTGCCGCTGACGTCGATGAGGCAATATTCCAGGTGACGGTTGGTGTAGCCCTCCGCGCACAGCAGTGCGTCGCCGGCGAAGGGGTCGCCGTGGGCACCGGCGATTGCCGCCTCGGCGTGCCAGCCCTGCGGCAAGGGGGGCAGATCGGCGAGGGAGCCGTGCCGGCGCTGCAGATCACGCAGCATCAACTCACTGCCGATGCCGAGCGTGCCCACCTCATCCCGCGCCCGAGCGAAGACATACATCGCCCCCATGGTCACGCCCACGGCCAGCACCGCCATGGTGGTGCGGACCGTGTCGGCACCGACGAAATACAGCCCGGCGAGCACGCAGACCCCCACCCAGCCGAAGAGGCCGGCCAGGGGGCGCGGACTGAGGAAGAGCCCGCCCAGGATCAGCACGGGGGCATAGGAGAACGCCGGAATCGTTGCCCCCCAATGCCATTGGCCGAGCGCGATGAGGCCGGAGAGGAGGACCAAAGCCGACCAGCGAACCCGCTCGGACAGGCGCAGCGCACTGACATAACCGGCATACGAGCGCCACCACCGGTGACGCAGTGCGAGTTGAGCCGGCTCGGCGCGAGAGGCCATGGTCAGGCCGGTTCGGGCAGCGGCGGCAGCGCGCCATCCGACGCATAGGCGTCGAGCATCGCGAGGCGCCGCTGATGGCGGGGATCCTCGGAGAACGGCGTGTCCAAGAAGGTGCGAACCATCGCCTTGGCCTCCTCGACCGTGTTCATCCGCGCGCCGATGGAGAGCACCTGGGCGTTGTTGTGCTCCCGTGCCAGCCGGGCCAGCTCCTCGTTGTAGGCCAGCGCCGCCCGAATGCCCGCGACCTTGTTGGCCGCCATCTGCTCGCCATTGCCCGAGCCCCCCAGGACGATGCCCAGCGAGCCGGGCTCGTCGGCGACGGCTTTCGCAGCGCGCAGGACGTAGACCGGGTAGTCGTCCTGGGGGTCATATGCGTGCGGTCCGTGGTTCACCGGCTCATGCCCGATCTCGGGCAGATAAGCCACCAGGGCCTGCAGGAGTTCGTATGCGGCGTGGTCGCCGCCGAGATGGACTCGCATCAGTGCCCCCAGCCCAGGCGTAGGGTGCGCAAATTCGACCGGGCAGCCGGCGATGCCGGATCCAGCGGGCCCATGGGGGAAGGGGTCACCGGGCCATTCTGTCACCTTCTGGGCCACATGTAAGTATGGTCAGCGGCCCGCTACCTGATCAGCAGCGCAATAGAGGAGAACCGACGTGCCCGGCACCAACCTGACCGCGACGGAGGCGCGCGAGCGCGCGCGGATCCTGTCGACCACGAGCTACCACGTCGACCTCGACCTGACCACCTCGCCGCAGACCTTCCGGAGCGTGACGACGCTGCGGTTCCGCTGCACCGAGCCCGGCGCCGAGACCTTCGTCGACCTGATCGCGCCGAGCGTGGAGGCGATCACCCTCAACGGCGAATCCCTCGATCCGGCAACGCATTTCGACGGCAACCGGGTCCGCGTGCCGGGCCTCGCCGCGGACAACGAGCTGGTCGTGGACGCCACCTGCGCCTATATGAACACCGGCGAGGGATTGCACCGGTTCGTGGACCCGGTCGATGAGGAGGTCTACCTCTATACGCAGTTCGAGGTGCCGGACAGCCGGCGGGTGATGGCGGTTTTCGAGCAGCCCGACCTCAAGGCCGAGTTCACCTTCCGGATCACCGGCCCGGACCACTGGCAGGTGCTCTCCAACTCGATCACCCCGCAGCCGCAGGCGCTCGGCGATGGCAAGGCGGTATGGCGTTTCCCCGCCACCGACCGGCTCAGTAGCTATGTCACCGCCCTGGTCGCCGGCCCGTATGACGTGGTCCGCGACTCGGTGCGAACCCGGAATGGCGAGATTCCGCTCGGCGTCTTTTGTCGCAAGTCGATGACCCCGCACCTGGACGCGGACAATGTGCTCGCCTGCACCAAGGCCGGCTTCGCCTTTTTCGAGGAGATGTTCGACTCGGCATACCCCTTCACCAAGTACGACCAAATCTTCACCCCGGAATACAACATGGGCGCGATGGAGAACGCGGGCTGCGTGACCATCAACGAGCTCTATGTTTTCCGCGGCAAGGTCCCGGATGCGCTGGTGGAGCGCCGCGCCCTGACGATCCTGCACGAGTTGGCGCACATGTGGTTCGGCGACCTGGTCACCATGCGCTGGTGGGACGATCTGTGGCTCAACGAGTCCTTCGCCGAGTGGGCCTCCACGACCTGCCAGGCGGAGGCCACCGAATGGTCCAGCGCGTGGACCACCTTCTGCACTCACGAGAAGGCCTGGGCCTACCGCCAGGACCAGCTCTCCTCCACCCACCCGATCGTTGCCCCCATCCGGGATCTGCACGACGTCGAGGTGAACTTCGACGGCATCACCTATGCCAAGGGCGCCTCGGTGCTCAAGCAGTTGGTCGCCTATGTGGGCCGCGAGCCCTTCGTCGCCGGCCTGCGGACCTATTTCGCCAAGCATGCCTGGGGCAACACCACCCTCGCTGATCTGCTCACTGAACTGGAAGCCGCCTCGGGCCGGGACCTGAAGACGTGGTCGGCCCAATGGTTGGAGACCGCCGGTGTCAACTTGCTGCGCCCGGTGTTGCAGACCGATGACCGCGGCCTGATCAGCGCCGCGCGCATCGAGCAGTCCGTCGCCTCCGGTGACGAGCAGTTGCGCCCGCATACCCTCGTGGTCGGTTTGTACGACCTCGACGGCGAGCGACTGACCCGCACCGACCGGATTGAGCTCGACGTGGACGGCGCTCTCACCGAGATCCCGGCCCTGATCGGTCGCCCGGCACCGGACCTGGTGTTGGTCAACGATGACGACCTCGCCTACGCCAAGACCCGGTTCGACGAGCGGTCGCTGGCGACGGTGCTGGCCCACCCGCGTGGGTTCACCGACACCCTGCCGCACTCCCTCGCCGTGGCCACCCTGTGGGATATGACCCGCGACGGGGAGATGAGCGCGAGCGACTACCTGCCCTACGCCCTCGACGTGATCGACGGCGAGAGCGACTCCACCCTGCTGCGCAGCCTGCTCTCCCAGATCTCTACCTGCCTGCTGACGTATGCCGCACCGGAGCACCGGGAAGCATTGCACGCCGCTGCGATCGAGCGCCTGCGGACGCTGGCGCTGGCCGCCCCGGAAGGCAGCGATGCCCAACTGCAGTTGGTTACCGGTTACGCCTCCTTGCTCGAGCCGGGCGACGACACCGAACTGATCGCGGGGCTCTTGGACGGCTCGCAGAGCATCCCCGGTCTGGCCGTGGACACTGAGATGCGCTGGACCCTGGTGACCGCCCTTGCCGCGACCGGGGCCATCGGCGATGCGGAGATCGCGGCCGAGGCGGAGCGGGATGCCACCTCTACCGGCCGGGAGCGCGCCGCGCGGGCGCGGGCCGCCCAGCCCACCGCAGAGGCCAAGGAGGCCGCCTGGCAGCAGGGCATCGTCGCGGACACGACCCAGAACTCGGTCATCCAGAACCTGGCTCTGGGCTTCACCCGGGTCGCGGATCCCGCTCTGCTGCAGCCGTATATCGCGCGCTTCCACGAGATGCTGTTCGATGTCTGGAGCGCCCGCACCTTCGGGATCGTCGAGGAGATGAACAAGTTCTATCCGATGACGCTCGCCGGACCGGAGTTGCTCGACGCTTCCAATGGCTGGCTGGACGCCAACCCGCAAGCCGATGATGCCCTGCGCCGGGTGGTCGCCGAGAATCGCGACGCGGTGGCCCGGGCCGTCTCGGCCCAGGAACGCGACCGCGCCGCCGGGTGATGCTGCCCGCCGCCACCCCGGTGGCCCTGGCCGAAGTGAGCGCGCGCGAGGCCTGGGTCTGGTTCCAGGGCGCTCCGATCCGGATCCTGGCGACCATCGTGCTGGCCGTGGTGGCGCGCTGGGTACTGCACCGGATCACCGGGCGCACCATCGCGGTGGCGATCGAGCGCGGTGACCGAGCGGATCGGTCCCGGACCGGGTGGGTGCTCGCCCACGCGGCGGGCTGGTCCGCGGACCGGCATCGGCAGCGGCTGGCGACGCTGGGGTCGCTCTTACGCAGTGTGGTGACCTTCGTCATCGCCCTGATCGCGGTGCTTACGGTGATGTCCCTGCTGGGCATCCCGCTCGCTCCACTGCTGGCCTCGGCCGGGGTGGGTGGGCTGGCGCTCGGTTTCGGCGCCCAGGCCCTGGTCAAGGACTTCCTCTCCGGGATCTTCATGATCATGGAGGATCAATATGGCGTCGGTGATGTGGTCGACCTGGGCGAGGTAGTAGGAACTGTCGAGGAGGTCTCCCTGCGGATCACCACGCTGCGGGATGCCACTGGCGTGACCTGGCATGTGCGCAATGGCGAGGTGCTCCGCGTGGGCAACAAGAGCCAGGGTTTCGCCCAGGCCGTCGTGGATTTCCCGGTCGCCTATGACGCCGATCTCGAGGCGGCGCTCGCCGCCCTGGCGGGCGTCGCCGACGCTTTCCATGCCGATCCGGTATGGCGCGATCGCCTCCTGGGGCGCCCGCAGGTGCTCGGCGTGGAGGCGATCGCCGGTGGCGTCACCACTTTGCGCATGCTCGCCAAATGCGTTGCGGGAGAAGAGTTCGCGGTGCAGCGCGCATTGCGCTTGCGTGGCAAGGAAGCACTGGATAAGGCCGGGGTGCCGGGCGCACCCGGGCCCGGCAGCACGGCATACGGAGGCCCGGCATGAGCGAGACGACGACGACCTTCTACGACCAGGTGGGCGGGCACGAGACCTTCCGCCGGCTGGTCTCGGCCTTCTATGTCGGGGTGGCCCAGGACGAGCCGCTGCGGGCGCTCTACCCCGAGGAGGACCTGGGCCCGGCGGAGAACCGGCTGCGGATGTTCCTTGAGCAGTACTGGGGCGGACCGACGACCTACTCCGAACAGCGCGGGCACCCGCGGCTGCGGATGCGGCATGTGCCCTTCGCCGTCACCCCGGATATGCGAGACCGCTGGCTGCTGCACATGATGAATGCCGTGGACACCCTGGAGTTGGACGAGGCCC
>ERZ501016.542-NODE-542-length-9904-cov-8.965276_pt1 | contig 9904 bp, 9 predicted proteins | sample MGYA00248889_ERZ501016 | MGnify/ENA primary metagenome ERZ501016 (study PRJEB25958, sample SAMN03398594) | human skin metagenome | study: EMG produced TPA metagenomics assembly of the Human Skin Microbiome Metagenome (human skin metagenome) data set. | reverse complement strand
AGCAGGCCCAGGCCCACCACACCGCCAGCAGGCCGAGCACACCATGACCGAAACCCCGCCACGAAACGTCGTCCCGCACCAGCTCGGTCAGCTGCGCCATCGCGTACACGAACACCAGGTCGAAGAACAGCTCTAGGTCGCCCACCGACCCGCTGCCGCTGTCCCGCGCGCCGGCCTCGCTGCCCGGCTCAGAGTTCTCTGACATCCGCGAAATCATCCCCTTTCAAGCCCGGCAACTCCTACCCCCGAACCGACGGTGCTGCCGCGCCGTCCGGAGCGCTGCCCGGACCGACCGGGCTGCGCCCTTGGGCAGGGTCACAGCATTTCTAGTGGTCGCGGTCCGCTCGGGGGCGGGAACGCACGGTCCAGAGCATCCAGGTCTTCGCGGGTCAGCTCCACGTCCAGTGCTGTGGCGTTGTCTCGCACGTGCTGCGGGCTGCTCGCCTTGGGGATCGTGCAGAGCGAGTCGCGGCGTAGCACCCAGGCGATGGCCGCCGCCGCGGGGCTGACGCCGTGGCGGGCCGCGACGTCGTTCAGCGTCGTGTCGTGAAGGATGCGGCCCTGCTCGATCGGCGAGTACGCCATGACCGGCAGCTGGTGTTCGGCGCACCACGGCAGTAGGTCGTACTCCGGTCCTCGCCGCGACAGGTTGTACAGCACCTGATCCGTGGCCAGCCCGCTGCTGCCCGGCACGTCCTGCAGGTCGGCGAGGGCCCGGTGGTCGAAGTTGCTGACGCCCCAGTATCGGATTTTCCCGTCCTCGACGAGCTGTTGCAAAGCCGCGACGGTGTCCTGCAGCGGGTACCTGCCCTGCCAGTGCAGCAGGTAGAGGTCGATCCGATCGGTGCCCAGGCGTTTCAGGCTGCGTTCGCAGGCCGCGATCGTGCCGGAACGGGAGGCGTGGGACGGCAGGACCTTGCTGACCACGAACGCCTCGTCGCGGCGACCCGCCAATGCTTCACCGACCACCTCCTCCGCGCCGCCGTCGGCGTACATCTCGGCGGTGTCGACCAGCGTCATGCCCAACTCGAGGCCGGCGTGCAGCGCGGCGACCTCGTCGCCGCGGCGGCCGGGGTCCTCACCCCAGCCCCAGGTGCCCTGGCCCAGCACAGGGATGGACTCCCCGCTCGGCAGCGCTATCCGTCGCATCCGCGATCACTTCCTTCTGGTTGTCCTGAGGTGGGACGTGGGCTGAGATCCCTGAAGGGCCGGCGCGTCCTCGACCGGTGCTGGTTTATAGGAGGGTGGCGGGTACCGAGGTGCCGGGTGTCGAGCTGGTAGTCAGCCCTGCCTGTGCATGTGGAGTACCGGGCTGCTCACGAGCGGTTTCCGGCGCCGGTGGGCTGGACATTACCACCACGGTGGAACAAAAGGCAGAGGTCATCGTGTGAGCGGCTGGTTGTCAGGTTCCCGTCTCGGGCCGCCTCTTGGTCTCTTGGTCTGCCACGTTCACGCCGGCGTTGCGCAGGTCCTCTCGACCAGGTCCTTTGGCGTGAAGCCGAAGTCGTCGGCATAGACGAAGCCATCGGACCCCGTATTGTACGGCGGATCGATGTAGATGCACTTGACCTTGCCCGCCTACGACCCCACCAGATGCTTGAGTGCATCGAGGTTATCCCCCGACGATTTACAGGTTCTCGGAATCCGCGTTTACGGCCGAAGCATTGTGTTCGACATCGGGAACCACCACCGTCTCGGTCCTAGTCGAGGCCAGGTACTTGGCGTACGACTTCCCCAAGAACTTGATCTCGTAGCCTTCGCGCGTCACCGACACGTCCGCGGAACTCAGCGCCTCTTGAAGGCGATCGAGCCTGAACTCGCCGTCCTTGTTGAAGTACTCCCGCAACGCCGCGGAGGCGTTCTAGCTCGAAGTCGTTCGGTTTGTCGTCTCGTTCGCGTCGTGGGCGTCCCTGATCACTTCTTGCCCCCAGACGTAAGCCCTGTCCTGAACTCCACCACGTCGCCGTCGGCCATCACGTACTCCTTGCCCTCGATGCGCGCCTTGCCGGCAGCCCTCGCGGCAGCGATGGACCCGGCGGCGACGAGGTCGTCGTACGAGACGATCTCGGCCTTGATGAAGCCCTTCTCGAAGTCGGTGTGGATCACCCCGGCGGCCTGGGGGGCGGTGGCGCCCTTGCGGATCGTCCAGGCGCGCGACTCCTTGGGGCCGGCGGTGAGGTAGCTCTGCAGGCCGAGGGTCTCGTAGCCCACGCGCGCGAGCACGTCCAGGCCCGGCTCCTCGATCCCGGCGTCGGCCAGGAACTCGCGGGCCTCGTCGCCCTCCAGGTCGATCAGCTCTGACTCGAACTTCGCGTCCAGGAACACCGCCTCGGCCGGGGCCACCAGGGCTCGCAGCCGGTCCTTGAGCGCCTCGTCGGCGAGCTCGGAGGAGTCGCAGTTGAACACGTACAGGTAGGGCTTGGCCGTGAGCAGGAACAGGTCGGCGAGCGGCTCCAGGGCGAGACCGGCCTGCCGAACGCCCTTGCCCGCGGCCAGCACCTCCTGCGCGGCGACCATGGCCTCGTGCTTCGGCTTGGTCTCCTTCTTGATCCGGGCCTCCTTCTCGACCCGCGGCAACGCCTTCTCCACGGTCTGCAGGTCGGCCAGGATCAGCTCGGTCGAGATGGTCTCCAGGTCGCTGGCAGGGTCGACCTTGCCGTCCACGTGCGTGACGTCGGCGTCGGTGAACGCCCTGGTCACCTGGCAGATGGCGTCGGCCTCACGGATGTTGGCGAGGAACGCGTTGCCCATCCCCTCACCGTGGCTGGCGCCCTTCACGATGCCCGCGATGTCGACGAAGGTCACGGTCGCCGGCACCGTACGCGCCGAGGAGAACATCTCTGCCAGCACGTCGAGACGCGGCTCGGGCACCCCGACCACCCCGGTGTTCGGCTCGATGGTCGCGAACGGGTAGTTCGCCGCGAGCACGTCGTTCTTGGTGAGCGCGTTGAAGAGGGTGGACTTGCCCGCGTTGGGCAGCCCCACGATGCCGATAGTCAGAGCCACGGGGGTCGAGCCTAGTGGCCCGCGCCTCCACGCCTCCTCCCGAGCCTGGCCGGCAGCCTGTGAATGAGACGCCACAAGGGTGGATGTGGAGCCCCGACTCTCGGCGTGACACGCAGCGATGCCTACTGTGGCAGGCATGACGCTCCTCCTCGATCATGACGAGCGGACCGACGCCCCGCTGGGGGCGACCCTCCTGTTCGACCACGCCCCCAAGCCGCTCGACCTCCCGGCCGTCGCACAGCAGGTACGCGGCCTGGGCGACGTCGCACCGCGGCGGGACCTCCTGGTGCTGGAGTCGTTCTCCCGGGAGCACGACGCGCCCGCGCCGGTCGCGTACATCGCGGAGCGCCCCGGCCCCGCCCCCAAGCCGCTGCTCGAAGACCTCGCCGCCTCCCAGCTGTGGCGCCTTGGAGACGTCCGCGACGACGTGCTGGAGGCCTCGCGCTACCAGGTGCCGGTCGGCGAGTTCCTGGGCCGGCTGCTCCCGCCCGACCCGCGCCTGCGCGCGCTGGGCGAGGTGGTGCTCGCCCTGGTGCGGTCGCAGCCGGGCGTCATCGCCGTCCACATCACGGCCACCGACGAGATCTTCCTCACGAGGCAGCTGCTCGAGCTCGCCACCACCGACGACCACTGGTGGCACGAGCTCGCCTTCAACGTGCGGCGCTTCGACGACGGGGTCGACACCTACGGCCTGTACGCGTTCGCGCTGCCCGACATCGAGGTGCCACGCGGCGGCGAGAAGACGCTCGACGCGCAGCTCCGCTTCGTCAACGACACCGGCCGCCGGATCCTCGGCGAGGGCGACCTCGACGACGGCACCCTGTTCGAGGGGATCGCCGGGCCGCTGACCGGCACCCACGACTGGTCAGCCGTGGACCCGCACCGCACGGTGCTGCGCCTGACCGCGTAAACCGCTCCAGCCACGGACCGGCGCTCCTGCACACTGTCCGGCATGTCTCTTCCCGGCCCAGGCCCGCTCGTGCGCGATCTCGACGGCATGACCCACCCGCAACGATGCCGCCGGATGGTGCTGCTCGCCCGCGACAACAAGGACGACCCGGCCTTGCCGGCGCTCCTCGATGCGATCGCTGCACAGAGCGGCTACCACACGGTGCTCACGCTGCTCGCCGCCGCGCAGATCGGCGACGTCGACCGGCTGGAGCGAGCGCTGCATCACCCGTGGGTCTCCGTGCGGCGGGTGGCCGCGACCCGCCTCCCCCTCGCCCGCGACCCGCAGGCCCTGGCGGCGACGTACCTCGAGGCCTCTGACGCCGACCGTGCCGCCTTCAGGAAGCGTCTTCGGGCCGAGAACCGGTCCGACGTGGTCACCGCGCTGCTGCCCCACGACCTCTCCGACACCGACCGTGCCGTGCTGCTGGCGACGGCCGACGCGGCCACCGTCGCTCGCCTGCTGCCCGACCTGGCCGACCTGGTGCCGAGCGTCCGGGCCCTGGCCGCGCGGCACCCCGAGGCGGTCCTCGAGCACCTGGCCATGACCGCTGACAGCGCCCCCGAGACCGTACGCGACCGCGCCTGGGCCTGGGCCGGGCCAGCGCTGCCGCTGCTCGCCCGCGACCACCCCGACCGGGTGCTGGACCTCCTGGACGCCGCTCCTCCGGCCCACATGCCCAGGGGCGTCACCGCGTCGCTGGCCACGCTCACCCGCCGGAGCCCCTCGCGCGTCGCCGCCCTGCTGGCCCGCCCCCGGACGGAGTGGCCTGCCCACCTCCCCGGCAAGCTCGTGCGGCTGTTTCGGACCTTCGGCCCCGATGAGCGCGTACGCCTCCTGCGGCGCGCACGTCAGAACCCTCAGCACGTGGTGGCACTCCTGGGTGCGCTGCCGCCGTCGGAGCGGGCCGACGCGTACGACCGTGCGGGGCTGGCGACGCCGGGCGCCACCACGCCCCGGCTTCTCCTGGAGGAGCTGCCGCACGACCTCCGGCACGCCGAGGCACGTCACCAGCAGACCCTGCTCGCAGGGCACCGTGCCGCCCAGGGCGACTACGCCGCCTTCCTCCCGTTCGAGGAGGCTCGTGGGGTGCTCGACCCGCTGCTCGCCTCCGCCGACGCGGCAGAGCGCTCGGCGGCGTACACCGGGTTGCTGACCAGCGCCGGCCGGGAGCGGAGCGCCGAGGTCTGGGAGCGCGCGGTCCCGCTCCTGGAGCGCCTGGGCAACGAGCAGGACCCGGTGCGCCTGGCAGCGGCGACCGGCCTGGCCCAGGTACCGATCGGCATCTCGGCGACCGGGCCGCTGGAGCAGCTGCGTAGGTTCGTCGCCGCCGTCGTCTCCGCGCGGGACACCTCCCCCGGCACGCTGCACACCCTGCAGAACCACTGCTGGGCGGCCATCCAGCACGGCGCCGAGCGGCGCCGGCCCGACGTCGTCGCGGCTCACCTGCCGATCCTCGACCAGCTCTGCGGCCCGGACGGGACCACCGCGGTGCCCGACCTGCAGCGTCTCCCCCACGGCACGGAGACCCTGGTCGTCGACGCGCTCCTGCCCCGCATCCGCCCGGCAGCCAGGCGTGACGACCGGCGGCTGCTGCACTCGCTGGTGCAGTCGCTCGGGCAGCGGGCGTACGCGCAGACGGAGCTGCAGGGGCTGCTGCGCGACCACGTGCGCTCGTCCTTCCGGGGCAGCGACGTCAGGACCTCGATCTCGCTGTGGCTGGCAGACCCTGCCCACAAGGGCGAGCGAGTCGCCGAGGTCCTCCGCAAGGACCAGAGCACAGCGACGCTGTGGCAGGTCCAGCACGTGCTCATGGCGAAGCGCCAGGACCTGGCCGACGTGCTGTGGCAGGCCCGTCCTCTCAAGGGGCGGTTCCACGACGGCCGCACCCGCTACGTGCCTCTGCTCGCCGAGAACCTCCACCGGCTGCTGCCGCGGCAGCTCGACGCGTACGCCGCCGCGCTCACCGCCGCCGCCCAGGACGAGAACCGCTCCTGGTTCGCCGCCAGCGCCGTCCGCCAGCTGGGGCGGCTGCCGGGGGTCGGGGCGACCCGGCTGCAGCCGTTCCTGGCCTCGCCGAAGATCGCGCTCCAGGAGGCGGCGCTGGCCGCCCTCGCCTGGACCGACGACCCGGCCGTGGCGATCGACCGGCTGCTGGTGCACCGCGGCGACGACCGAGCGAGGGTCGCCACCTACGCGCTGAACCGGTGCGCACGGCATGCCCGCCCGCAGGACCTGGTGGCCCGGCTGGCGGCGCTGCTCGCGCCGGGCAGCAAGGTGACGTCGGCCAAGGAGGGCGTCCGGCTGCTGGGGGCGTTGCGGCCGCCGGGTGCCCTGGAGGTCCTGCTGGACGCGGTCGGCGCCACCAGCCACCTGGACGTACGGATCGCGCTGGCGCGTACGGTGCGGGACTTCTTGGACGACGAGCGGGCCTGGCAGGTCCTCGACGCCGCCGCTCGGGCGACCCGCGACGAGGCCCGGTCGCTGGCGGAGACCACCCCGCAGCAGCTGGCCGTGAGGCACCGGGCGAGGTACGCGGGGGTGCTGCAGACGGCCTCCGCGGCCACCCCTGAGATCGCGGGGAGCCTGGGCTCCTGGGTGGTGTGGCAGCCCGGTCTGGTCGAGGTGCTGACGGCTCAGGTCGCGGCGCCGGAGAACCGGGGGTGGCTGGCCAGCGTCGCGGCGCTCTCGGCCGCCCTCGACGAGGGAGGTGCCCGGCGCGAGATGGTCGCCCTGATGACCCACCTGGCCGACCACGCCCTCGACGCGGACCAGCCGGACGCCGCTGCTGAGCGCGACCTGCCTCTGCTGGCGCGCCTCGACGAGCTGGTCGAGACCCTCGTGGCGGGTGACGACCTGCGACCTCTGTGCGGGGAGGCGGCGGGGGTGCTCGCAGCGCGGCCCAGTGGGCGCGGCGCCGCCTTGCGGATGCAAGCCGCCGCCATCGAGCCTGCCGATCCCGCCAGCGGCGTACGGGCCTTGTGCGACCTGGCCGAGGACCCGGTCGACGCCTCCCTGGTCCGCCTGCTGCTCGGACGGGCGGCCCAGCTCAGGCGGTGCTCGGACGAGGAGCTGAGCGGGGCGTACGCGGTGGTGGCTGATGATCCGTCGGCTGTGGCGGGTGCGGCTGCGCTGGCCCTCGTGGAGACCCGTACCAGCCAGCACGGGTGGGACGAGCCGTGGCGGGAGCGGGTGCGCGGCCTGCGGCGCCATCCCGTACCGGCGGTCGCCGACTGGGCACGGCACGTACGGACGGCCTCGGAGTGACCTCGCTACTCTCGCCCGTGTGAAGACCTTCGATCTCTACCGCAGGCTGGCCGCCTACCCAGGCGGCAAGGCGGCGTTCTCCGCCCTGTACGCGTTCAAGGCGCCCTACTTCGCGACCGTGGCGCCCGAGGTGCGCGAGGTCCGCCCTCACCACTCCGAGCTGGTGATCCGGCTGCGCCGGCGCGTGAAGAACCACATCGGGACGCTGCACGCGATCGCGGTCTGCAACGCGCTGGAGGCCGCGATGGGGCTGCTGGCCGAGGCGACCTGCCCCGACGACCAGCGCTGGATCCCCAAGGGGATGGAGGTGCGCTACCTCGCCAAGTCGACGACCGACCTGCTGTGCACCGCGGAGACCGACCCGGCCGACTGGGAGCAGGGCGCCGACGTCCCCGTACGCGTGCGCGCCGTGCGGCGCGACGGCACCGTGGTCGTCGAGGGGATCATCACGATCTACGTGTCGGCGCGGCCCGTACGCCCCTCGTCGTAGTCGGCGTCCGGCACCTCGTCGTAGCGCTCGTGGGCGGCCTCGAGCAGCTCCACGGCGACGTCGAGCTGGCCCTGGTGGCGGGTGTACTCGCCCAGCACGTGCAGGAGGATCCACCCGAGCGACGGGGCCTCACCCTCGGTCGTGAAGCGGCCACCGAGAGCGGCGGGCGTGTCCAGGTCCTGGCCGTCGACCGCGTCGCGCGTACGGCGGCCCTGAGCCTCCAGGACGGCAATCGCCTCGTCCACTCCCCAGCCCTGCGGGGTGACGAACGAGCCGAGCACGTCGTCGCCGCGGTCGCCGTGGGGGCTGTTGACCGCCTCGCCGAGGAAACCCCAGACGATCCAGCGGCGCTCCATGAACGCGAGGTGCACGAGCAGCTGCAGCGGCGTCCAGCCGGTGGGCAGCAGGCTGCGCTCGAGGTCGGCCTCGTCCAGCTTCGCCACGGTCGACGCGACGTCGCCACGCGCGGCGTCGAGGAAGTCGAGCAGCATCTCGCGGGCGGCGGGGGTGCACTGACCGATGTACGTGGGCTCGGGCATGTCAGGCTCCTGACCAGTAGGCGGTGAGTGCCCGGGCCAGGTGGCCCGGGTCGTCGACGCCGCAGAGCTCGCGGGCCGAGTGCATGGAGAGCAGCGGGATGCCCACGTCGACCGTGGTGATGCCCAGACGCGTAGCCGTGATCGGGCCGATGGTGGAGCCGCAGGGCACGGCGTTGCTGGAGACGAACTCCTGCGTGGGCACCCCGGCGCTGTGGCAGGCGCGGTACCAGAGCGCGGAGCCTACGGCGTCGGACGCGTACCGCTGGCTGGCGTTGAGCTTCAGCAGCGGGCCGCGGTTCGGCAGCGGCCGGTTCGCCGGGTCGTGGTGGCCGGGGTAGTTCGGGTGGACGGCGTGGCCCGCGTCGGCCGAGATGCAGCTGGAGGCGGCCAGGGCACGTCGGTTCGCCTCGTCGTCTGCGCCCAGCGCCGTCAGGGTGCGGCGCAGCACGTCCTCCAGCAGCGGGCCCGCGGCACCGGAGCGGGTCGCGGACCCGACCTCCTCGTGGTCGAAGGCGGCCAGCACCGAGACCGCGTCACCGGCCGAGTCGTCGTCGAGGTACGCCGTGAGGGAGGCGTGCACCGAGGAGAGGTTGTCCAGACGGCGTGAGGCGAAGAGCTCGCCATCGGCGCCGAAGGTCTGCGGGGCCTCGGTGGGGTAGGTGAAGACGTCGTAGCCGGCGAGGTCCTCCCCGGTAGCGTCGGCGGCCTCCAGCAGCAGGTCGAGGACGTCGGTGGCGTCACCGGGTGCGTACACGGGCTGCAGGTGCAGCTGCCGGTCGACCTGGACGTGGTCGCCCAGGGTGCGGTCGAGGTGGGGGGCGAGGCTCGGCACGCGCAGCAGCGGCCCCGTGCGTACCAGCCGGGTGGAGCCGTCGCGCAGCGCCAGGCGGCCCGCCAGGCCCAGCTCACGGTCGAACCAGGTGAGCAGCAGCGGCCCGCCGTAGACCTCCATGCCCAGCTGCGTCCAGCCGGCCGAGCGCAGCGCAGGGCTGGGCTTCAGCTTCAGGGCCGGCGAGTCGGTGTGCGAGCCGACGATGCGTACGCCCTGGTCAGGCGACCAGGAGTCGGGCACGCGCCAGGCGATGACCGCACCGTCGCGGACGACGTAACCGGTCTCCCCCGACCAGGCCGCGCGCTCGTCCTGCCGGCGATGGCCCGCGGCGTCGAGGCGCCGGGCGACCTCGGCGGCCGCGTGGTAGCTCGTCGGCGAGGCCTCGACGAAGGCGGCGAGGTCGTCGATGTGGGCAGGCATGACGGTCATTCTTCCGCACCGTTCGAGGGGGTCTGGTCGTCGTGGCGGGTGTCGCTGCGTAAATTGTCAGAGGGCCCCGTCAGGATGTCTGGCATGGATCTGTACAGCCTTCTCGCCCTGGTGGTCGGGCTCGTCGTGGGCGCGGTCGCGTGCTGGTTGGTGATGCGCCGGCGTCCGGCCGACGACGGGGTGTCGGCGCGTCTTCGCGCGGAGACCGACCACCTCCGCAGCGAGGGCGACCGGCTGCGGCAGGAGAGCAGCTCGCTGCGAGCCGAGAACGACGGCCTCCGGAGGGATGGCGACGGGCTGCGCCGGGAGGCGGCGGGCATGACGTCATACGGGCACATGACACCCAGCGCGGGCTGAGACAATGGGCGGGATATGACTGCTGTCCTGCCCCC
>ERZ501016.541-NODE-541-length-9939-cov-4.766592_pt1 | contig 9939 bp, 11 predicted proteins | sample MGYA00248889_ERZ501016 | MGnify/ENA primary metagenome ERZ501016 (study PRJEB25958, sample SAMN03398594) | human skin metagenome | study: EMG produced TPA metagenomics assembly of the Human Skin Microbiome Metagenome (human skin metagenome) data set. | reverse complement strand
TGGCAACGATCGGCGTGCCATGAGGGACGGCGATGTCGGTGCCCTCATGCATCTTCCAGCGACCGCGCGTCGGATGAAAACGATAGCCGAAATTGGACGAGATACGCGCGGTCGCCGGCTGCGAGAAGCTGATCGTACGGAAACGGCCCTGCTGTTCACCACGCGCCTGCGCCAAGGCCTGCGCCTGCGCACGCGCCCGGGCCGAAGCAGCTGCCTGAGCCTGCGCACGCGCGGCGAGTTCAGCACGCACCTGCGCCTGTACCTGGGCCTCCTGGTAGGCCTGCACGCCCGGATTGCCAAGCGCCGGCGAACTGGCTGCCAAACCAACCAACGCGCTCGCTACGACCAAAACACGCTTACGCATGACAATCTCCTCCCAAACAAGCGACAGCCAAGGCCGCCAGCCCATCCTTTCCGGGTGGAGTTATAGGACAAAGAGGGGAGAAAGCGGGACCGATCGCCGGCCGCGACCACGATGAAACGAATGGAAAGCGCGACGAATCGCAACGATCCGCGCAACCAATCCCAAGAAGCCTCCACGCAAGGCGTGAAAGCCAAGTATCAAAAGAAGGAAAAAACCATGGCCAATGTCGCCCTCCAGGGACGTATCGAACGCTACATCAAGGAGCCCAGTGCCGACGGCTACGCCATCGTCGCGCTGAAGACCAAGGGTAATGTCCGCGTCACGGTGATGGGGCGCAATCTCTTCAACGGCTATCAGCCCGGCGAGACGGTCAAGGTCGAAGGCCAGGAAAGCGTGCATCCGCGCTATGGCCGCCAGATCCTCGCCAACGACGTCCACGCCGTGATTCCCGACGCCCATGACCGGGAAGGCACGATCGACTGGATCACGCAGGCCGGCATCCAAGGCGTCGGCGCCATCACCGCGCGCAAGCTGGTCGTGGCCTTCGGAGCCCGTACCATCGACGCCATCGTCGAAGGGGATCCGCGCGCGCTCGAAATCCTCGGCAACGCCGCCGACAGCGCACGCCAGGTCCTCGGCGACCGTTATGGCGAGGCGAGCTTCGGCCCACTGCTCGCGCAGTATGGCATCGGCAAGGCGCTACGCTCGCGCATCTACGCCAAATATGGCCTAGAGACCGCAACCGTCATCGCCAAAACGCCCTACCGCCTCATCAACGACATCGATGGCATCGCCTTCGAAAGCGCCGACCGTATCGCCGAGGCCAACCACGTCGCTCGCAACAGCGATGAGCGTTACAGTTCGGCGATCATCGATACGCTGCGCCAGGAAGCAAGCGGCAACGGCCATGTGCTGATCACTGAAATGCAGGCCGCCGAGGGCCTCGCCAAGCGTTGCGGCATCAAAGTCGAAATGGCACGCTCGATCGTCCAGCGACTTATCCGCAGCAACGCGCTCGACGGCATCATCGAACAGGCGATGACGCTGCACGGCTACGAGGTCGCCGGGATCGGCCTCGATAAGAACCTGCGCTGTGAAGCCAGCATCGCCATGACACTCGGCGAGATGCTGGCACAGAACGATCGATGCGATGAGGACACCGCACGCCGCCACGTCACTGCCGCGGCCAAGAGCGCCGGCAAGGACCTCAACGAGCAGCAGATGAACGCCGCCGTGACGGCACTCGTCAAGCCGGTGGTGATCATGAACGGCAAACCCGGCACGGGCAAGACGACCGTCCTCGACGTCATCGTGCGGGCGTGGAAGACGCTCGACCGCGAACAGCGCTGTCATCGCGGTATCGAACTCGCATCGCCGACGGGCCAGGCCGCGCAGAACATGAACGCCAAGACCGGCGAGCCTGCGCAAACGCTGCATGCGCTGATGGGCGCGAACGGCGACGGCTTCACGGTGAATCGCATCGATGCAGATCATATCGCGATCGACGAAAGCTCCATGCTCGACATCCAGATGGCGGCACGCTTCCTGCGCGCAGTGCATCTCGGCAAGGCGCAGCTGCTGCTGATCGGCGACGCCAACCAGATCGCGCCCGTGGGCGTGGGTCGTTTCTTTGCCGACGCGATCGTGAGCGGTGCCGTGCCGACGGTCGAACTGACCGAAATTCGTCGACAGGCCAAAGGCTCGTCGATCGCACTGGGCGCCGAAGCTATTCTCAAGGGGCATCGGCCGACATTCGACGAAGAACTCGCCTTCATCGAGCGCGAGGATCCGGCCAAGGCCGCCAGCAGCATCGAAATCCTCTACGCGGCCGCCCTCGAGGACGCACGCAAAAGCGGCGGCAGCGTGCAGGTGATCACCCCTGGTCACAATGGCGAGGTCGGCACGCGAGCGCTGAACGAACGACTGGCCGAGCAGGCCTACAAGACAGGCCGCAGCCACGGCGAAGGCGTGCGCATTCAAGGTGGTGCGCTCGCCCGCGTCGGGGATCGTGTCGTCCAGACGAAGAACGACAAGAACCGCGAAATCTGCAACGGCAACGCCGGCGTCATCACCGCCATCCGCAACGTCCGCGGCAGCACCGAGGTGACCATGTCGATCGACGGACGCAGCGTTACCGCCAAGGGCGCCGACCTGGGCGAACTCAGTCTCGCCTATGCGCTCACGGCGCATAAAACGCAGGGCTCGGAATATGACGTGGTGATCCTCGCGCTCAGCACCCAGCACTGGGGCCTGCTGCGCCGGACACTGCTCAATACCGCCGTCACCCGGGGAAAGACGCAGACGATCATCGTCGGATCGAAGCGGGCGCTCAGCCAGGCGATTGCCATGGACGATGGGAATATGCGTCAGACCACGCTCGCCGAGCGGCTGACCCGACTGAACAACGAAAGCACAAAAGCATGAGAAACAACCGACGTGCCCCAGCGGGACGGCCGGAGCACAAAAGCGACAATGCCGCCAGTCTCAAGCAGATCATCGCCAAGGCGGCACGGATCGGCAGCGAGCCGTGGAAGGACAAGAACGCCCAGATCGCCAAGCTCGGCAAGCTCGTCAAAGAGGCTTATCAAGAACTGGGCATCAAGGTTACCCCGGCAATCAAGGATACCGGACAGGATCCGGTGCTGACCTGGGATGCCCCGCGCATCGCGCATGGCATCCGCTATGCCACCACCGAAGCACACGCGCTGCTACGCGAGGACATCGCCAACACACTCAAGCGAGAGCAGAAGGCGATCAACATCGAGCAATGGCAGGATATCCACATCCGCGAACATGCGCTGATGATGCTCCGGTACATGCTGAGCGGGAACATTCGACCGGCAAGCGAACATGCCAAGGCGAGGCTCGCTCGAGCGCTGAGCGAAAATGAAGGCAAAAGCATCATCGTGCGGCCGAAACACGACCCGAAAACCAAATATCAGATGCAGCTGACCGCCAAACAGGTGTTGGTCAAAGTCGTCAGCGATGCGATCAGCATCAGCCAGGACCATATCCGCATCACCAGCACACTGCCAACTATCATGCTCGAGCGGATGATGCAGGACGACTATGATCTACGCGACCATATCGATCTCGCCTTCTTCGACCGGCAAACCCTCTCGTGCATGACGATACGCCACGAGCAGGGACAGGGGTTCAGCGTCGAGTCGCCTACGCTCACGCTCAACGCACTGTAAACGCCCTTTGCCAAGCCCTCAAACGATCCTAAAACAGGCCCAAATGCAAAGGGCAAAGGATCTCGAACCATGAAGCTGCGCGAAGGCGACGAAATCTCCATCCGTGGAACCGTGATGACCATCGGGAACGGGGAGGTACAGGTCCAACTCCACACAGCGGGTACACGCTACAATATCGACCTATGGGATAACGATCTAGGCATTACCCTCGTCAGAAGGCCAGCCCGGATTGGCGAACGGGCTGTGCTGGGAATCGACAAGACACCCGGTGTGATGCTCAAGGAAATCGAGCCTGGGTATTATCTGTTCAAGCCAGATCGCGCTCTGTCGCCGCTCGATTATCAGATCGTCAGCAACGGTCTTGTTACGGCCTATATCGACGACGAAGATCTGACAGCGCCGCTCGAAACCACACACCCAAACAACACGGAAGGGCTCAGCAGGCTCCTGGGCGAGGCGTATGATCCGAAAGCAATCTCATCAGATGTCGAACCGTACTCAATAGCGTACCCGTCATCAGAGATGGAGCCGCTGGAAATGTCGCCAGCGCAGTTTTCATTCCCGGCGCAAGAAAAGGTGGTGGCGGAGCCAGCGCTCGTGTCGACGCCGAGACAGGACCCCATCAGGGAAAGAGAGCGCTTGCCGCGGGTGAGCGAAATGAAGGGGGATGCTGCAGCAGTGGTTGCGGAATTCACCGCCGCCGTGCGGTCAGCACGAGAGGAGCCCTCCGACAACGAAGCGCCGCTCACGCTCGATCATGAAATGATCGTCGGCGAACCAGCAAGCACGCCGACGATCCTCGAACCGACGGCGCCGGAAACGACGATGCACGAAGCGACGGCGCCAGCCTCGGTTACACCCGCACCGACGGCTGAAAGCGACACGCTCGAGCTCAGTGCAGAGCAGATCGTGGAAACGGCTGCACAGCCTGTGCCACAGGAACAGCCGCCGAGCATCCCCAACAACATCTTCCCCGATCGTCCGGCCAAGCGTCTGCACGAGGAAGGTGAATATGGCCGGGAACTGGTGCAAAAACTGATGGATATCGGCGAAAAAGTCGTGATCGACGAACCAGGGTCGACCACAACATAACCGGTCAACCAAAAACCACAGATGAGGAACCGGATCGACTCGATCCGAGGGATGGAAAAAGAGAGCGGCGGGCCGGAAGGCACCGCCGCTCTTTGCATATAAACCGGGGAGCGGAGCCCAATGAACAAGGCCGAAGCCCCAAGATACCGCCATTCGAATCTCAGGAATCGAACCGCGTCCAATATGTGACGAAGATCTTTGGCGATACCGCCAGAAAGGTGAAAAAAAGATGAGCTACGCCCAGAACCTCAACCAGCGCCTCGTGGCCCTCGGCCTTGCGCACATCGCCGATCGGTTCACGATCGAGGAAATGCCAGTGCATACGCCCGGCGTCGAACCGCGCATCGCGCTCAGCATGACCGAACCGCGCACTACGCGTCGGGGCTTCGCGCACAACGTGCCGGTCAGCTCGATCAACTTCGAGACGGCGGCCGACATGACCGCCATGCTCGAGGATGAAACGCGTCTTGCGACGTTCATCGACCTCGGCATGCAGGCAACGCGCGCGGACAACCGTGCCGATCTGCCCGAATGGGTGGCCGAACGCTCGCAGGCCGCGGCCACGCGCACGGTCATGGCCCGCGCCAACCGACTGGCCAGCGAGGCCATGACGCGCGAACCGTCGAACGACAACACTCGGGCGGCGATGGTCGGCTTCTGCGGGGTCCAACCCGACAACGACAACCTGCCGTTCTGAAAAATCGGGCGCATGTCGAGGTGAGCCACTGCCCTTCAAGCAGATGGCGATCTAAAACAGGCGCCCATTTCATCAACCAGAAGAGGACAACCAAGTGAAAAACTACCAGACGTGCATCGAGGAACTGAAAGACCTCCTGCGCACGATGGATCTCCCCGACCACCGCAAGCAGCCGCGCAATAACGACTGCCTGCGCTGGCTCGCGCGCTCGCTCAAGGCGCGCAACAGCGAACACGCCAACTACGCCCGGGCGTGCGAACTGCTCGCCCAGCTGAAGCACCCCGTCGCCGCCTGAGCGACAACAACCACCCATCCATAGGGACGTCGATCCCCGGTGACGCCGTAAGATCAATCGAACGCATCATCGGGGCCGATACTCCCAGACGCTTCGACACCCATCAAACGTGACCGCTTCAACAAGCGGCCGGTTGGCATGGAAACGACGCGCCCAACACGCAAAGATCATGACGTTCATCAACCGCACCGGCCGTTGGCCGATGAATCTCGTTCAATCGATCGCCTACCCAATCATCGTCGCGCTGAGCTTCAGCGGATTCCTCGCCTGGGGCATCGCGATGATTGTTTTCAGCAGCGCTCCCGCCAGCGCCCGCATCAGCGGGGCGCCGAGCTCCAAACCCGCTGCAGGGAACCCAGAGGCAAGCCAAACGGCAACGGCGCCAACGACGCGTGCCAATCCCCCCAAAGGGAAACCAGTCGCTAGGTCGGCGAGGCAGAAAGAAGGGCGCCAAGCAAACCCGACGGTTGCCAACGCCAGCCAGAGTCCAAGCAAAGCGACCGGCGCCGACCAGCAGAGCATCGAATGCCTCGCATCGGCGATCCACCACGAATCACGCGGCGAACCCATCGAAGGTCAAATCGCTGTCGCCGAGGTGATCATCAATCGCAGTCGGTCCAAGACCTACCGCAACAGTATCTGCGGCGTCATTCGCCAACGCAGCCAGTTCAGCTTCGTGCGGGGCGGGGTCATTCCGCCCATCCGTAGCGCTGCCGCTCGGACACATGCTCGACAGATCGCCAGCGGAGCGCTCGCAGGGGCGCTCAGCAGTCGCGCCCGACATGCACTTCATTTCCACAGCGTCGCGGTGCGTCCGAACTGGGCGCGCAGCCAGCCGATCCGCATCGGTCGCCACCTGTTCTACGCAGGGTAAGTCGCAATCCAGCGACCCGCCGGCTCAATCGCCGGCGGGTCCGCGGACCGACCAGGAAAGACTGCCGCCGGTAAACAAGAGGCTGCGCATATGCCCCTCGAGCAAGCCCAGAGGGACCATGCCAAGCCCGCCCGACGATAAGGGAAACCGACTGTCGAGGCTTTCATCGCGGTTGTCGCCCATGACGAACATCCGACCCGATGGCACGACAAAGGGTGGCACATCATCGGCGAAGGTCATGGCAAAATCGAGCGTCGCAAATTGCGCTACGCCACCATCACGCCGCGGCATCGATTCCACATAGCGACGATAACGACAGCCATCGCGGCCATCGACCATCACCACGCGTTGATCGACCCTCGCCCGGGGTACCACGACGCAAGGTAGATCTGGTTCGGCTCGGCGAACAAAATCGTCGATACGCGTACGCGCCAAAGGCCGACCATTGATGGAAATAACACCCCCATCAATACGAACGCGATCGCCAGGCAGGCCAATCACGCGCTTCACATAGTTGACCCGTGACCCGTCGGGACTGCGAAATACGACAATATCGCCACGATCGGGCATCCGATCGGAAGACATCCCAGGCGTTACAGCTTGAGCTGCAAAAACCTGCCGCCATGAGATCCCGTAATCCCAACGGGAAGCCAGAAATACATCGCCAATGCGCAGATTGGGCAACATCGACTGCGAGGGCACGATGTAGAAGGTGGCGATAAACGAGCGCACCAGCACCGTTACCGCCACCGATAAAAGCGCCACCTTTAACAAATGGGAAACGACCGACAGGCCAGAACGATCGCCGAAGGCGACCAGCCACCAGCGAGAATGCCGAGCGGTCGAGACTTGAGGGCCAAACATCATTACCGATGCTGCTAGAACGAGGACCAGACAATACCAACCGAAAAGAAGGTCGGGTGACAACCCTGAGTGAGAGGAAAAATGTCATGCGCAACGCTATCCGCCACAGCGTCAGCATTGCCGTTACCGCAGGTACGGTCATCGACGAACGTCGAATGATCATCACCGACCTCAGCGCCAGTGGCGCCCGGCTCGAAGGTCAGGCATTCCCCGAAGGATCGCGCATCCAGGTGCAGGTCGGAGGCGACACCGCTTTCGCCATCGTGCGCTGGTCGGAAATCGACCGCATGGGCGTCGAATTCACCGCGCCGCTCCCCGACGCGCTCAAGCGCTACCTGCCGGCCGGCGTCTTCAACGGCGTCAACAATGGGCGGCCCCGCACCTTCGGCCGCCGGCTCGCAGCATAATCACCCGGCCGCCCATTCGAGGGCAGCCGGGCTATAACCGCATAACCAGCCACGGGTACCGAGGACCGTAGATGACCGACCCCAAACGCCAAACCAACGCCCAGGGAAAGGCCACGGACTGGTGCTATCCGATCGCCAACAAAAGCGGCGGTTGGACGCTTTACGGTACGCTCATTATCACAGGTCCGAAAACCGTTACCCTCGATACTGGCAATGAACAGTATCCACTGACAATCGGCAACCACACCGCCGTCGATCTCCTGCAGCGGACCAGGGGGAAGCATCAAGACGCCTACCCCCAGATCCACATCATGGCCGAAGGTGATGGAAAGCCCACGCGGCTGATGGCCATCTACCACGGGCAAATGATGGTCGATCGACTCAGCCTAAAAATCGCCCAGGATCAGCCGGATCTGATGGCCATGCTGGCCTGGGCCCATGATGCGCAAACCTACACCAGCGCGCGACAAGAATGGACAAGCGGCGGCAGCAGCTGGAGTGGCTTCGTCGAAAGCGGCATCATCTCGCTCAACACCAAATTGAGCTTCAATCCGCTGGTGCAAATAACCAACCGCAAGATCGCATTTCTGGGGATGATTCCCCAAAGCGTCGCGAGTATTCTGCCGCTACCACTCGCCAAGATCATCGCGCATCCGCTGATCGATCAATCCGCGATCGCCACCCATATCTACAAAGAAGACGAAATCGATCCCTTTACATACATCGAGTATGAGGACGAGCTCGTTCCGCTGCGCGATATCTTCGGCGAAGCCAACCCACTGCGGGCGCCAAAAAGCGACAAACAACCCAAAGAAATCTGACGAAAGGACCAGCATGGTACGTAACAGCGGCAAGAGGGAGCGACGAACAACGCGCCCCAGTGCCACTATCACCAACATCGGAACTGCCCGCCTCAGTCGACAGCTGATCGCGTCGATCGAGCGCGAGCGACGCCATGCCGAAGGACCATTCGACAGCGCCGAACACGCATATGAAACGCTCTGCTGGATAGACCGCCAGCGATCGCGCCGCCACGAAGACCAGCGGCCGATCGATATGCTGATCACAATGCGTCAGTACATCCCCTCGATCTACAGCTGCGAGGCCTTGCTCCAGAAACTGGGCCTCGCACTCTACCTATGCGATCGCGGCGTCCGCGAGGAAATCACGATCGACATCGACCGACCCGATGGCAGCGAGCAATTGTGGAAAATCGAAAAAACCGACAATCAGATCATCACGGTCACCGTCGATAACGATGTCCACGAATATCTGATCGATCATCAGAGCGCCCGGCCGCTGCGCCGCAACGGCATCGAACCATGAACGAACAATCGTTCGACACAGCCGAAGCGCAGACCAACGGCAAACGCAGCGTCATCGCGCGGATCCTGCGCCCGACCAAGCGGCGCAAACAAAGCAGCACACCGCTCAAGCGGAAGCTCTGGCTGTGGCTGGTGCTACCAGGCCTGTTCCTCGCCCTCGCCTACCAGCAATTGCGATCTGGACCGGATCTGCCGGCCGAGACGCTGATCAACCGCATCAATGCCGTTCCCGCCGCATGTCGGCCCTATCTGGTGGACGAGATCGAGCGGCACATCCGACAAAGCGGCAGGGCAGTCAACGAAGACAGCTGGGGCAAGATCATGAAGCGCATCGAGCCCCAAAGCTGCACGCAGGCCGAAACACAGATGATGGCGCTCACCACCTGGCGCCGGCAAGCAATCCAACCGCCGACAGAGTCCGCCATCACCGAGCCGGTCAAGGCGCCAGACACAAACGGACCCATCCCAGAGGTAACAGGTCAACGGACTCCCGACGACTCGACAGCGAGAAACCGACCATGAGCGTTCCGCTACTGACCCGATGGATCGACGCGCTCAAACAAAGCACGCACCGGGTCGCGTTCATGGGCGACATGATCGTCGAGAACGACCACCGGCGCTATAACGGCTACCTGGTAGTCAACAACGTCAAGCTCAAGGTCGCCGACGACCAGATCCGCGTTCCCAACAGCATCAGCATCGCCGTCGACGAGGACGCGATCTACCAACTCGATCAATGGCTGGACCTCCCTAATACCGGCGCCGAAATCGATGACGAAATGCGCCGGGCTAAGGTCAAGATCGCCATCGATGACAACCACCTT
>ERZ501016.540-NODE-540-length-9951-cov-3.637227_pt1 | contig 9951 bp, 8 predicted proteins | sample MGYA00248889_ERZ501016 | MGnify/ENA primary metagenome ERZ501016 (study PRJEB25958, sample SAMN03398594) | human skin metagenome | study: EMG produced TPA metagenomics assembly of the Human Skin Microbiome Metagenome (human skin metagenome) data set. | reverse complement strand
GGGAAACGTACCGGGTATCACCCCCTCTGTCGCTGCGCGACATCTCCCCCCTGAAGGGGGAGAGTGAAAAAGAATCCATTCTTACTTCGGAGCAAGTAAGCGAAATTGCGGCGCTGGCCCGCGCCTGCGAGGCGCACTTCGGGAAACCGCAGGACATCGAGTGGGCCATCGACGGTTCGGGGGTGTGGCTGTTGCAGTCGCGGCCCATTACCACGCTGGGCGCGGCGCAACAGGATTTCTCGTTCCCAAATGACCCCATCACCTGGTGGGACAACAGCAACATCGTGGAGAGTTACAGCGGCGTGACGACCCCCCTGACCTTCTCTTTTGCGCGGCGGGCGTACAGCGTGGTGTACCGCCGCCTGCTGTCGCTGCTGGGGGTGTCGGACGCCGACATCATGCGAAACGGCAGCGTGCTGGACGGCATGATTGGCCTTTACCGGGGGCGCATCTACTACAACCTGAGCCACTGGTATCAGGCGCTGGCGCTGCTGCCGGGGTTCAGCGTGAACCGCAGGTTCATGGAAACCATGATGGGTGTCTCCGAGGGGATGCCCGCGGGGCTGAAAGTCCAGGCTGAACGTGACCGTGTGCAGGACGCCCTGCACCTGGCGCGCACCGCTGCCGGGCTGTTCAGGGCGCACCAGAACCTGCCGGACACCACCCAGACCTTTATGGCCAGGCTGGAGCGCGTGCTGGCCCCCCCTGACCCGCCGTTGCCAGAGCGTTCGCTGGCGGGACTGGTGGCGCATTACCGTGACCTGGAAGCCGAGTTGCTGCACCGCTGGGACGCGCCGCTGGTCAACGATTTCATGGCCATGGTGCATTACGGCGTACTGAAACAACTCTGCCAGTCCTGGCTGAACGACCGGGGTGGCACCCTGCAAAACGACCTGATCACCGCCACGGGCGGCATGGTCAGCGCCGAACCGGCCGAACGCATCACCGAACTGGCGACACTGATTCCGCCTGAACTGGCTCCACTGCTGGAACATGGCAGCGTTCCCGACATCGAGGCGGCGTTGCCCCCGCACGCCTTCACGGGCGGGCGCGAGTACCTGCGCAAATTCGGCGAGCGCGTAGACGATGAACTGAAACTGGAGAGCCGCACCCTGCACGACGACCCCGCGCCCCTGTGGCGAGCGGTGGCCCGTCAGATGCGGCACGGCGCACAGGAACACGGCGCGGGCCGCAAACGCGCTGACGCGGAAAGTGCGGCGCTGGCCCACCTGAACGCCTGGCAACGCCCGGTCTTCCGCTGGGCGCTCTCGCAGGCCCGCGATAAGGTCAGGGCGCGCGAGAACCTGCGCCTGGAACGCACCCGCGTCTTCGGACGCGCCCGCACCATCCTGCGCGAGTGCGGCCACCGCCTGACCGAAGCGGGGTTGCTCGACCACCCCGACGACGTGTTTTACCTGGAAGTCGAGGAAATCCTGGGCCTGGTCGAGGGAACCACCTCCACCGTGAATGTCCGCGCCCTGGCGGAACTGCGAAAAACCGAGTTCGCCGCGTACCACGGGCAACCCACCCCGGCCCGGCGCTTCAGCGTGCGCGGTGCCCTGCACGCGGGCCTGGTCACGCCCGTCAAGCGTTCCCTGCCCACGGGCGGTGACCAGCGGCAGGGCGTGGGCTGCTCGCCTGGCATCGTGCGCGGCAGGGTGCGCGTCGTGCATGACCCCGCCAGCGTAAAGCTCACCGAACCTGCCATTCTGGTCGCGGAACGCACCGACCCCGGCTGGATTCTCATCCTGAACATGGCCCGCGCCCTGATCGTCGAGCGCGGCAGCCTGCTCTCGCACAGCGCCATCGTCTCGCGCGAACTGGGCATTCCCGCCGTGGTCGCCGTGGACGGCCTGCTCGACTGGCTTCAGGACGGCGACGAGGTCGAACTGGACGGGCAGGCGGGCACGGTGACACGCTTAGGTTCTGCCCCCAGGCCGTAAACTGGTCAGCACAGGTCAGCAGATCGTGAAGTGGAGGTGCGAACATGACGGTCAACCCCAAAAAACCACAACCAGAAACCTGGCAATTTCAGGAAGCCAAGGCCAAACTCAGCGAAGTCTTCGACCGGGCCAATGACGAAGGGCCGCAGTTCATCACCCGGCGCGGCGGGAAAGGCGGCGTGGTGCTTTCGCAGGAAGAGTACATCCGCCTGAAACAGAGCAAAACCACGCTGGCGGACGTGTTCGGCAAGGCACCCAGCGAGTTGCCTTACATGCGCGACAACCGCCCTGTCATTCCTACCGACCTCGAATGATGTACCTGCTGGACACCAATGTCATCAGTGAGGAGTCGAGGCGCGCGCCTGACCCCGGCGTGGCAGCGTGGTTCGCGGCCCAGACTGTCGATCACTCTTTCTTGAGCATCGTGACCCTGGCGGAAGTCGAGCAGGGCATTCTGCGGCTGGGCAAAACGAAACGGGCCGCCGAATTGACTGAATTTCTGCTGTTCGTGGAAGCCGAGTATCAGGGGCGCATCCTTCCCATTGACCGCCCGGTGCCCCGCACCTGGTCGGAGATCACGGCGCGGGCATTCCGGGCCGGGCAGCCGCTGGGGTACGCGGACTCGTGGATCGCAGCGACGGCGTTGACGCACCGCCTGACCGTGGTGACGCGCAACGTCGCGGATTTTCAGGCGGCTGGAGTCGGTATCTTCAACCCCTGGGAGTCGCCGTGAGCCGCGAGAAACGCCGCAGTGAAATCGAGTCCCGCGCCAGTTTCGAGCATGTGCGTTACGCGCAGGTGTGGGAGGACGCCGATACGCTGCTGGCCGCGCTGGATGTGCAGCAGGGCGACACGGTGCTGAGCATCGCCTCGGCGGGAGATAACGCGCTGGCCCTCCTGACGACAGACGCGGCGAAAGTCGTGGCGGTGGACTTGAGTGCCGCGCAACTGCACTGCCTGGCGCTGCGCGTGGCGGCCTTCCAGGCACTCACGCACGCTGAACTGCTGGAACTGATCGGCAGTCGCCCCAGCAAACGCCGCCTGGAGCTGTACCGCCACTGCCGCACGCAACTTCTCCCGGACAGCCGCGCTTTCTGGGACGCGCAACTGCCCGGCATCGAGCGCGGCATCGGCTCGGCAGGCATCGGCAAATTCGAGCGGTACTTCGAGTTGTTCCGCAGGTTCATCCTGCCCGTCATGCTCCCGGCGCGCGACGTGCGTTCCCTGCTGCGCCGCAAAACGCAGGCGGAGCGCCAGGAATTCTTCGCCGGGCGCGTGAACACCTGGCGCTGGCAGCTGCCGTTCCGGGTGTTCTTCTCCCGCACCGTCATGGGCTGCCTCGGGCGCGATCCGGAATTTTTCAAATACGTAGAAGCCGATGTCGCCAGCGGCATTCAGGAACGGGCCGCGCACGCCCTGACCGCCCTCGATCCCAGCAACAACCCGTACCTCACCTGGATTCTCACCGGGCGGCACGGCCAGACCCTGCCCCTCTACCTGCGCCCGGAGCACTTCCAGACCATCCGCAGCCGCCTGGGTCGTCTGGAATGGCACCAGGATAGCGTGGAAGCGTACCTGGAACGCACGCCGGAACGCAGCATCAGCCGCTTCAACCTGTCCGACATTTTCGAGTACATGAGTGGCGACGCCACCCAGACCCTGCTCGAACACCTCGCGCGAGACGGCAAACCCGGTGGACGCCTGGTGTACTGGAACATGATGACCCCCCGCTCACGCGGCGAAAAAATAGCCCACCTCCTCAAACCCCTCACTGCCGAAGCCCAGCGCCTGCACGACCAGGATCCCGCCTTCTTCTACAGCCGTCTGGTGATCGAGGAAATCCAATGATGGGTCTGAGGAAGATGTTCGGAGGGTCTGCCCATTTCCGCCGAATCAAGTTCCCTGGCCTTCCCCTCAGCGCATGACGCCCCTGCTCGGCATCCTCCTCACCGTCATTCTCCTCCTGTCTTTACTGGCCGGGGCACGAACCTTGCAGGTGAGGGCGAACCTGTCGCCGGAGGCGGCGCGGAAGGTCATGCACATCGGCATGGGGGTCATGGCGCTGTCGTTTCCGTGGGTGTTGCAGGAGAACTGGGCGGTGCTGGTCATCTGCGTGTTGACCATCACTGTTTTGCTGGGCCTCAGGCGCGTGAAGTTGCTCAGACAGCAGGTGGGAGGCGTGCTGCATGACGTGGAACGCCGCAGTGGCGGAGACGTCTACTTCCTTCTGGCGGTAGCGGGCCTGTTCCTGCTGGCGCGGGGCGACTGGGTGCTGTACGTCGTGCCGCTGCTGGTGCTGACGTTCGCCGATGGTCTGGCGGCACTCACCGGCGTCAGTTACGGGCGCAGGAAGTACCTGGGGGCAGACGGGTTCAAGAGCCTGGAGGGAAGTGTGGCGTTTGCCACGGTGACCTTCCTGGTAACGCACGTGCCGCTGCTGCTGTTCACCAGTATCGGGCGGGCCGAGTCGCTGGTGGTGGCGGCACTGGTGGCGCTGCTCGCGATGCTGGTGGAAGCGATCTCCTGGGAGGGCATCGACAACGTGCTGGTGCCGCTCAGCACGTTTATCGCCCTCGACGGTTACCGTCAGGCCCCATTGAGCCTGCAACTGGAGCACCTGGCGGTGATGGCCCTCCTGACCCTGGTGGTGTTCGTGTTGCGGCGCAGGATGCCGCTCACGGCGGGGGCCCTGGCGGCGGCGGCGCTGGGGCTGTACCTGTGCCTGACACTGGGCGACTGGCGCTGGCTGGTGGCCCCGCTGACCACGGCGCTGGCCGGGGCGCTGCTCTACCGCTGCAAGAGCGGGACGCTCGGCGAACCGGATCAATCCAGCGGGTACGGGGTGCAGGTCATTGTTTCACTGGCTGCACCGGGGCTGGTGTGGCTCCTCACGGCGCGTTACCTGGGCCGTCCGCAGGACTTCTTCGCGTTCACGCTGTGCTGGGCGGCGCAACTGGCGGGCCTGGCGTCGTTTGCCCGGCAGTACGATCACGTGGACGCCCCCATGCACCCGGTGCAGCCCACGCAACTGGCGTGCGGGCTGGGGCTGGCCAGTGCGCTCATTCTGCTGCCGTGGGCGGCGCTGCAGGGGGCGCGGCCCGCCGACTGGCAACTGGCCTTGCAGGGCGCGTTCGTGGTGCTGGCGGTGCTACTGGTGTGCGCGGTGCTGGCCGCGCAGAACCGCCTGACGTTTCAGTGGCAGATGACCGTGCTCGGCCTGGCGGGCCTGGGCGGCTTTCTGCTGCTCGGCTAAGCCCGTGGAGGTGTCTATGTTCACCACTCAAGTTGCCAAAACCCATCCTGATCTGCCCGCTTTCCCGTCCGGCCCGGCTCCTGAAGTGGTCTTGAGTCTGCTGGAGGGGAACCTGGCGGTGGGGCGCGTGGGCCTGTGGCGCGGGCCAAACTGGGAAGGACGCCGGACAGGTCTGATCGGTTCACCGGCCCTGCTTGACCCGTCGGGCCTGCCTGAGCTGCTGCACGCCGCCTGTGCCGAACTGCGGCAACTCGGGGCGGAGGTGGCCCTCGGCCCGCTGAACGGCAGCACCTGGTTCAGTTACCGCCTCGTGACCCACTGGGGTCAGCGTCCGCCGTTCCTGCTGGAACCCTGTTCAAGCCCTGCGGAACTGGCGGGGTGGCAAGCGGCTGGGTTTGCGCCGCTGCTGCACTACCACTCGTCGGCGGTGACGCCAGAAACGCATGCCCCAGACGAGCGGGCCGCTGAACTGGCGCAGAAATTCGCGGACGTCACGATTCGTTCCCCTGCCCTCAGCGAACCCGTGCTGGCGCGTGATCTGGCGGCCCTGCACGGCCTTTCGCTGGCGGCTTTCGCCGGGAATCCGCTTTACTCGCCGCTTTCCCTGCCGTCTTTCGAGGCGCTTTACCGCCCGCTGCTGGGGCGTGTGCCGCTGGACTGGGTGTGGCTGGCGGAGAGGGCGGGGGAGATGGTGGGGTTTTTCTTCGCCTACCCTGACCCGGCCTCGGGTGCGCTGGTGCTGAAGACCATCGCCGTGAAACCGGGTCGCGCCCAGGCGGGGCTGGGGCGTCACCTGAGCCACCTGTTTCACGCCCGTGCCTTTGCGGCGGGGGTGCCGGAAGTCATTCATGCCCTGATGTGGGACGGCAACGAGAGTGCCGCCATCAGCGCCCGCAGCGCTCCGGTCGTCCGGCGGTACGCCCTGCTGGGACGTGACCTGTGAGCGCGAACCTGAGCGGATTACTGAGTGAACTGGCCCGCACGCGATCAGCGCAGCCCGCCATCATCGACCGCCACGGCAAGCCACTGACCTTCGCCGGACTTGACCGGGAAGCCGGCCGCCTGGCCGCGCTGCTGGGCGAACGCGGCGTGCGGGTTGGCCAGCGCGTGCTGCTGCTGGTGCCCATGAGTCCTGAGCTGTACGTGACGCTGGCCGCCCTGTGGCGCATCGGGCTGGTGGCGGTGGTGGTCGACCCCGGCGCGGGCCTGGGGCACTTGCGCCAGGCGTTAAGGCGTGTGCCGCCCGACGTCCTGGTCGGCATCTCGGGGGCCTTCGCCCTGATGATGTTGCCGGAGATCCGCCGCATTCCCGTGCGGGTACGGCTGGGTGGCGGCTGGCCTCACGCGCTGGACGGCAGTCTCGACTGGCACGCCCGGTCTGCCCTGCCTCCCCGTGCCCATCCCCTGCCCCTGCCGGGGAACCATCCCGCGCTGATCACCTTCACCAGCGGCAGTACCGCAGAGCCCAAGGCCGCGGTCAGAACGCACGCCTTCCTGCAAGAGCAGCACCGGGTGCTGGCGCATCATCTGCACTACACGCCGGGCGGGCTGGATCTGGTCACCCTGTCCATCGTGGCCCTGGCGAGCCTGGCCAGTGGGCGCACGGCGCTGCTGCCCGACTCCAGCCTGAAGAGGCCCGCCCAGATCGATACCACCCGCGTTCTCAAGCAACTGGAGCGGTATCCGGCCGAGACGCTGGCGGCCAGTCCCGCCCTGCTCCACACGCTGGCGCAGGCCGCGCTGAACAGTGGAACACGGCTTCCGATGCGGCGGATATTCGCCGGGGGCGGGCCGGTCTTTCCGCGCACCCTCGAGCTGCTGAGCCGCGCCGCGCCGCAGGCCGAACTGGTCAGCGTGTACGGCAGCACCGAGGCGGAACCCATCGCGCACCAGTCGTGGCAAGCCGTCACCCCGGCTGACCAGGCCCGAACCCGGCAGGGTGGCGGTCTACTCGCTGGAAAACCGGTTCCGGAATTACACGCGCTGGTGCTGCCGCAGCAAGCGGGGCCACTCGAATACCGGAATTTCACGGCGTTGCAGGGGGCGGCCCTCGCGCCCGGTCAGGTGGGAGAACTGCTGGTCAGTGGCGGGCACGTTCTTCCCGGTTATCTGGACGGCAGGGGCGATGAGGAAACCAAGTGGAAAGATCCGGGGGGTGGCGTGGTGTGGCACCGCACCGGGGACGCCGCCACGTTCGATGAGCAGGGCCGCCTGTGGCTGATGGGCCGCGCCGGGAAATCCGTCAGGGATGAATACGGTGAACTGTTTCCCTTCGCGGTGGAAGCCGCCGCCATGACCCACCCCGCCGTGCGCCGCGTGGCGCTGCTGCCCGGAAAGCGGGTGCTGTGCGTCGAGTGGGAAAACGAACCGGATTCGACACTGAAAGAAATGCTGGCCTGGGCGCACCTTCATGAGATTCGCAGCGTCCGGCGAATTCCGCTGGACCGGCGGCACAATGCCAAGGTGGATTACGTGCAGTTGCAAAAACAGTTGGGTCGGCGAAACTCCGGGGACAGGTGAATGCGAGTGGACAGGGGTTGATTTCGCTGGACACGCGCCTGACCCGGTCTTCAGGGGCATGCGCCCCGGCAGGGAAAGAAATATAATCACGCCGTATTCACAAGTCCGGGACTTCATCGGCGACAGGGGGATTCTCGAAGTGGGAAGGCCTTGACGCCTGTGCCGTGTCGGCACGCCCGATCCTGAACGTTCAAAAGGAGTCAACATGGCTGTGGTCATAGGAGTGCTCAGCAGCAAGAACCCCGCCGAACGGCGCACGCCAATGGTGCCGGACGTGGCGAAGAAACTGCGGGCGCAGGGCGCAGAGATCGTCATGCAGCGCGGCGCGGGGGCGGGCGCGTACCTGTCCGAAGCGGACTTCCCGGACGTGCAGTGGGTGGACACCGCAGATGAAGTGCTGGCCAGGGCGGACATGCTCTGGACGGTCAGCCCGCCCGACGAAGCGACCCTGGCTCAGCTGCGGCCAGGGTCGACCGTTCTGGGTCTGCTTGCCCCTTACGGCAGTGCCGACCGGGCGCGGGAGTTAGCGCAGAAGAACATCACGGCATTTGCCATGGAGCTTCTGCCGCGCATCTCGCGGGCGCAGAGCATGGACATCCTCAGTTCGCAGGGGGCCGCCGCCGGGTACCAGTGCGTGCTGATCGCCGCCGCCTTCTGCCCCAAGTTCTTCCCCATGCTGACCTACGCGGCGGGCACCATTCGCCCGGCCCGCGTGCTGGTGATCGGGGCGGGTGTGGCGGGCCTCCAGGCCATTGCCACCGCCAAACGCCTGGGCGCGATGGTCGAGGGCTACGACGTGCGGCCCGAGACGAAGGAACAGGTCGAGTCCCTCGGCGCGAAATTCGTGGATACGGGCGTCAGCGCCGCCGGGACAGGCGGGTACGCCCGCGAACTCACCGAAGAGGAAAAAGCGCAGCAGGCCGGGAAACTCGGCAAGGCCATCGCGCAGGCCGACGTGCTGATCACCACCGCCGCCGTGCCCGGCAAACGCGCCCCCCTGATCGTCACGGACGAAATCGTGCGCGGCATGAAACCCGGCGCGGTCGTGGTGGACATGGCCGCCGAGACGGGCGGCAACGTCGCCGGCACCCTCCCCAACCAGGACGTGTGGGTGGGGGGCGTGCGAATCATCGGCCCGGTGAACCTGCCCAGCAACATGCCCGTCCACGCCTCGGAGATGTTCAGCAAGAACCTCTTCAACTTCATCGGCCCTTTCATCAAGGACGGCGCGTTGACCCTCGACGACACCGACGAGGTGCTGACCGGCGCGACCCTCACGGCCAATGGCGAAGTGAAGCACCCAGGCGTGAGACAGGCACTGGGGCTGTAAGGCAGGTATGGCATTCGCTTTGGCTTTTCACCCCTCCGGCCCTGCGGGCCACCTCCCCTTAAAAGGGAGGCAGGGGGCAGTTCTCGGCTCCCTTTCAAGGGGAGCTGTCAGCGAAGCTGACTGAGGGGTCGCTTTTTTACCGAAGGAGAAAAAACAATGAATGACTTCTTCTACATCTACATTTTCATGCTGGCGGCCTTCACCGGTTACGAGGTGATCTCACGCGTACCCGTGATTCTGCACACGCCGCTGATGTCCGGTTCTAACTTCGTGCACGGGGTGGTGCTGGTCGGGGCGATGTACGCGCTGGGGCACGCGCGGACGCCGTTCGAGCAGGCCATCGGGTTCTTCGCGGTGCTGCTGGGCGCGGCCAACGCGGCAGGCGGGTACGTGGTCACCGAGCGGATGCTGGGCATGTTCAGGAGCGAGAAGAAAGAACCCGTGAAACCCGTTCAGACGCCAGAGAAGGTGAACTGACGTGGAAGCACACGCCTGGACGGGCGTCGACTGGCTGATCAACATCGCTTACTTCATCGTCGCGGTTCTTTTCATTCTGGGCCTCAAGGCCATGAGCAGCCCGAAAACGGCCCGCACGGGCATCCTGTGGGCGGGCGTCGGCATGATCCTGGCGACCCTGGTGACGTTCCTTTACCCGGTGGCGACCAGCATCAATTACCTGCTGATGATCCTCGCCATCGTGGTTGGTGGTGGGGTCGCATGGGTGCTTGGTAAACGCGTGAAGATGACCGACATGCCGCAGATGGTCGCCGTGTACAACGGCATGGGCGGCGGCGCGGCGGCAGCCATCGCGGCGCTGGAATTCGCGCGTGGCGTGGTTCACGGCCCCGTCATGACCACCCTCGCCGTGCTGGGGTCGCTGATCGGTGCGGTGGCGTTCAGCGGTT
>ERZ501016.539-NODE-539-length-9977-cov-7.633340_pt1 | contig 9977 bp, 7 predicted proteins | sample MGYA00248889_ERZ501016 | MGnify/ENA primary metagenome ERZ501016 (study PRJEB25958, sample SAMN03398594) | human skin metagenome | study: EMG produced TPA metagenomics assembly of the Human Skin Microbiome Metagenome (human skin metagenome) data set. | reverse complement strand
TCGGCGACCCGGGCCGCCTCGTCGGCCGGCACCGCCGGCACGACCGGTGCGACGGCGGGACGCTGCGTCGTGATCGGCTCGATGCGCGCCTGCGGCTCGCCGCCGTCGAAGCCGGCGGCGATGACGGTGATCCGCACCTCGTCGCCGAGCGCGTCGTCGATGACGGTGCCGAAGATGATGTTCGCCTCGTCGTGAGCCGCCTCCTCGATGAGGTTGGCGGCCGCTGACACCTCGTGCAGGCCCAGGTCGGAGCCGCCGGCGATGGAGAGGAGCACGCCGTGGGCGCCGTCGATGCTGGCCTCCAGCAGCGGCGAGGAGACCGCCATCTCGGCCGCGGCCCGGGCCCGGTCCTCACCGCGCGCGCTGCCGATGCCCATGAGGGCGGAGCCGGCATCGGACATGACCGCCTTCACGTCGGCGAAGTCGAGGTTGATCAGCCCGGGGGTGGTGATCAGGTCGGTGATGCCGGAGACACCCTGCATCAGCACCTGGTCGGCCTGGCGGAACGCGTCGAGGATCGCGATCTGGTGGTCGGTCATCTCGAGCAGCTTGTCGTTCGGGATGACGATCAGGGTGTCGACCTCGTCGCGCAGGGCGGCGATGCCGTTCTCCGCCTGCGTGGAGCGGCGACGCCCCTCGAAGCTGAAGGGGCGGGTGACCACACCGATGGTCAGGGCGCCCAGCGAGCGGGCGATGCGCGCCACGATCGGCGCGCCGCCGGTGCCGGTGCCGCCGCCCTCGCCCGCCGTCACGAAGACCATGTCGGCCCCCTTGAGGACCTCCTCGATCTCGTCGGAGTGGTCCTCGGCCGCCTGGCGCCCCTTGTCGGGGTTGGCGCCGGCGCCCAGGCCACGGGTGAGGTCACGGCCGATGTCGAGCTTCACGTCGGCGTCGCTCATCAGCAGCGCCTGCGCATCGGTGTTCACGGCGACGAACTCCACGCCACGGAGGCCCGCCTCGATCATCCGGTTGACGGCGTTGACGCCGCCACCGCCGACGCCGACGACCTTGATGATGGCCAGGTAGTTCTGGGATGCGCTTGCCACTGAGCCCGCCTTGATAGGTCTTGAGAGTGCTGAGGAGCACGGAACCGTGCACCGGTCCGGGTCAGGCTATGAGACGACCCCCGGAACTGCACGTACCTGCGCCCGCGGGCCCCTCAGATCTAGACCTGAGGTTCAGGGTCGCCGCTGGTGTCAGCGACGGACAGCCGGGTGGCTGGGCGAGCTGACGTCGTAGACCTTGCCCGGCTGGGTGAGCAGGGCCGCCGCCACGCGGGCCTTCTCGGCCGACTGCTCGGCACTCCCCCACAGCAGCTGGACGCCGCCGGAGAGCTCGATCACGATCTGGTCAGGCGAGGTCGCGCTGACCAGCACCGCCCGCTCCCCGATCGAGGGCGGCAGCGCCGTGACCACGGTCGCCACGTCTTTCCGTACGCGCTGGTCGCCGGGGGCGGCGAGGTTGGCCACGAGCATCCCCTTCGTCACCTCGGGCACCTCGTGGAAGCCGGTGCCGTCGGCGTCCACCATGGTGAACCGCGACCCGGACGACAGCACGTACACGGCCTGCCGCTCCGTGACCCGCAGCACCACGGTCCCGGGCAGGCTGCGCGACACGTCGACCGACCTCGCCTCGGGCAGGGCCAGCACCCGTCGCTCCACCGCGCCCGTGTCGAGCCGGGCGAGCGGCGTGCCCAGGGGCACCGCGGCTGCCTGGGTGACCTGCTCGGGGGTGAGCAGCGACGTCCCCACCACCCGCGTGGCCCGCGCCGCGAGCACCGGGCTGAACCCCACCAGGTAGACCAGCCCACCGATCACGGCGAGCACCACCACCGCCACCCCGGCGCGCAGCAGGCGGCGCCGGCGCTGAGCCCGCCGCTTCGTACGAAGCCGGGGGGTGGCGTCCTTGACCCGGGGATCAGCCGGCACGACGCGACTCCAGCTCGGTCACCAGCCGCGGCCCGACCACGGTGACGTCGCCGGCGCCGAGGGTGAGCACCAGGTCACCCGGACGGGCCAGGCCGGCGACGGCGGCCGGGACGTCGGCCAGCTCCGGCACGTACGTGACGGTCGCGCCCGCCGCCCGGGCCGCGTCGGCCACCAGGGCACCGGTCACCCCCGCGATGGGCAGCTCGCGCGCCGCGTACACGTCGGAGACCACCACCTCGTCGGCCGCCGCCAGGGCCGCCCCGAACTCGGCCGCGAAGTCCCGCGTCCGCGTGTACAGGTGGGGCTGGAACACCGCGACCACCCGGCTCGCCCCGGTCGCCCGCGCGGCGCCGAGCGTGGCCGCCACCTCGGTCGGGTGGTGCGCGTAGTCGTCGACGACCCGGACCCCGCCGACCTCGCCGACCTGCTGGAACCGGCGCTCGGTGCCCCGGAACTCCGCTGCCCCCGCCGCCAGCGCGGCCGGGTCGAGGTCGAGCTGCAGCCCGACCGTGAAGGCGATCGCGGCGTTGTGCAGGTTGAAGCGGCCGGGCACGTGGAGCTCCACGTCCTGCGAGCCGCCCTCCCAGGTCAGGGTCGCCCGGCAACCTGCCCCCTCGAAGGCCGCGTCACCGATCCGTACATCGGCTGCCGCACCCTCGCCCACCGTCACGACCCGCTGCCCGCGGGCCCGCACCTCGGCGATGAGCGCCCGGCAGCCGGGGTCGTCGGCGTCGGCGACGAGCACCTCGACACCGTCGGCCGTGGCGAAGGCCACGAAACCGGCCGCGTACGCCTCCGGGGTGCCCCAGTTGTCCAGGTGGTCGGCCTCGATGTTGGTGACCACGGCGACCTGCGTCGGGTACTGCAGGAAGCTGCCGTCGGACTCGTCGGCCTCGACCACGAAGGCCTCTCCCCCGCCCAGGTGCGCGGTGGCGCCGGTGGACTGCAGAGGCGAGCCGATCACGTACGACGGGTCGGCGCCAGCCGCCTCCAGCATCACCGCCGTCATCGCCGAGGTGGTGGTCTTGCCATGCGTGCCCGACACGGAGACGGCCGCCGAGCCCAGCATCAGCGAGGCCAGAGCGGCGCTGCGGTGCCACACCCGCAGACCGCGCTCCCGGGCGGCCACCAGCTCCGGGTTGTCGTCCTTGATGGCCGTGGAGACCACCACGGTGCGGGCCTCGCCGAGCTGGGAGGCGTCGTGCCCCACGTAGGTGGTGACCCCGGCCGTCCGGAGCCGGGCCAGCGCCGGGGAGTCCGACCGGTCGGAGCCCGACACGTGCACGCCGCGCTCGGCGAACAGCTGCGCGATCCCGCTCATGCCGGCGCCACCGACCGCGATGAAGTGCACGTCACCGACCTGGTCGGCCGGTTCGATCTCGACGGGCGTACGCAACGTCACGACCGCGCCTCCTTGAGGATCAGCCCGGCCACCACCTCGGCGGCGTCGCTGGGCACCAGTCCCTGGCCGGCCTCGGCCATCCGGGCCAGCCGGGCCGGGTCGGTCACCAGCGGCCTCACCTCGGCGAGCAGCCGGTCGGCCGTCATCTCCTTGTCAGCCACCAGAAGCGCGCCGCCCGCGGCCACCAGCGCATCGGCGTTGCGGGCCTGCTCGCCGTTGCCGTGCGGCAGCGGCACGAACACCGCCGGCAGCCCCACCACAGCGGTCTCCACGACGGTGCCGGCACCGGAACGGCCGACCATCAGGTCAGCCGCCGCGTACGCCTGCTCCATCGCGTCCACGTAGGCGACGGGCTGGTAGACGGCGCCCGACCCGACGTCGGTGCGGGCCATCGTGGCGGGGGTCATGTTCTTCGGCCCCAGCACGTGCAGGACGGAGACGCCCGCGTCCAGCAGCCGGTCCGCGGCGCCCTGCGTCGCGGCGTTCAGCCGGGCCGCGCCCTGCGACCCACCGCTGACGAGCACCACGGGACCCTCCGCGGGCAGGCCGAACCGCTGGCGGGCGGCCGGGCGTGCCGCGGCCCGGTCCAGGTCGACGATCGAGCGGCGTACGGGCAGCCCCGTGAACTGGGCGTGCGGCAGACCCGTGTCGGGGAACGACACGCAGACGTGGCGTGCGAACCGCGCCGCCACCTTGTTGGCCAGCCCTGGGAGCGCGTTCTGCTCGTGCACCACGACCGGCACGCGCAGCAGCCGCGCCGCCAGGTAGACCGGCAGCGAGGCGTACCCGCCGAAGCCGGCCACCGCCTGCGCCTTCTCTTGCCGCAGCAGGCGTGCGGCCTGCGCGACCGCCAGCGCCAGCCGGGGGGGCATGGTGACCAGGTCCATCTCCAGCGCGCGCGGCAACGGCACCGGGCGCACCATTCTCAGGGTCAGACCGGCCGCCGGGATCACGCGCGACTCGATGCCGCGGGGCGTGCCCACGCAGGTGATCTCGACGTCGCCGAGAGCCTTCAACGCCTCGGCGGTGGCGATCAGCGGCGAGGTGTGACCCGCCGTCCCGCCACCGGCCAGCACGATCTGGGTCATCGGTCGTCTCCTCACCGCCGGCCGTCGACGACGGCCGTCACCTTCGCCCGCGGCGTCTTGTCCCGGGCCGAGAGCGCCCGCCGGGCGGCGGGCTCGTTGCGCGCGCACCTGGCCAGCAGACCGAGAGCGGTCATGGTGGCGAGCAGGCTCGTGCCACCGTAGGACACGAAGGGCAGCGTGACGCCGATCACCGGCAGCAGGCGCAGCACCACGGCCATGTTGATCACGGCCTGCACCAGGAACCAGGAGCCCACCCCGACCGCGACGTTGCGGCTGAAGGTGTCGTCGGACCGGCGGCCGATGCGGAACGCGGTGTAGACGAGCGTGGCGAACAGCGCGATCACCGCGAGGGTGCCCATGAGGCCGAGCTCCTCCCCCACGATCGCGAACACGTAGTCGGTGTGCGCCTCGACGAGCATGCCCCACTTCTGCTTGCTCGCTCCGAGCCCCAGCCCCCACCAGCCGCCGGAGGCGAGCGAGTAGATCCCGCGCAGCGGCTGCTGGTTCACGCCCTCGATGTCGGCGCTGGGGTCGAGGAAGGCCAGCACCCGGCTCATGCGGTTCGCGGAGGTGAGCACCAGACCGCCGGCCGCCAGCCCGACGCCCCCGAACAGCAGAGCCAGCAGACGCAGCGGGGCACCGGTGAAGAAGAGGACCAGCACCACGATGCCGGCCATGATGATGGCGGTGCCGAGGTCGCGCTGCAGGACCACCAGCCCGATCAGGATCGAGGTGAAGACCAGGAAGGGCACGAGCTCCTTCGGCCGGCCGAGGATCTTCTCCTTGCGGGCCAGGTTGTCGGCCCCCCACACGATGATGGCGACCTTGGCGAACTCCGAGGGCTGGAACCGCAGCAGCGGGGTGCCGAACTGCACCCAGTTGCGGTTGCCGGCGATGGTGACGCCCAGGCCGGGCACGAACGTCAAGAGCAGCAGCACCGTCGACCCCAGCAGCGCCGGCCAGGCGAGGAACCGCAGCGTCTTCGGCGACAGCCTCGTGATCACCCAGGCGGTCACGAGGCCGAGCAGGAGGAAGAACAGGTGGCGCTTGACGAAGTAGTACGAGTCGCCGGTGTTCACCTCCGCGTACACGCTGGAGGCCGACAGCACCATCAGCGTGCCCAGCCCGAGCAGCAGACCGGCGGAGGTCAGCACCAGGTAGAGGCTCGTCAGGGGCAGCCCGAGCGCGTGCCGCAGCAGACCGACAGCGCTGTTGCCGGGGCGAGACTGGTCGAGCGTCCTGGGGGAAGTGAGGAGCGCCATGTGACCCTTACGTCTCGCCTGCGGTGAGGGCCTTCACCGCGCGGACGAAGTCGTCGCCCCGCGCGTCGTAGCCCGACCACATGTCCTTGGAGGCACACCCGGGCGCGAGCAGCACGGTGTCACCGGGCTGGGCCAGGGAACGGGCTGCGGCGACGACCTCCTCCATGGCCCCAGTGTCTGGTCTGGAGACCGTGATGACCGGGACGTCGGGCGCGTGTCGGGCCAGGGCGGCCGCGATCACCTCGCGGTCGGCCCCCAGCAGCACCACGCCGCGCAGCCGGTCGCGGTGACGCTCGACGAGCGTGTTGAAGCTGGTGCCCTTGGCCTGCCCGCCGGCGATCCAGACCACCGGCTCGAACGCCCGCAGGCTGCTGTCGGCGGCGTGGGGGTTCGTGGCCTTGGAGTCGTCGACCCAGGTCACTCCGCCGGCCTCGGCGACGGTCTGGATGCGGTGGCCACCCAGGTTCAGCGACCGCAGGCCCTGCGCGACCGCTGCCGGCGGCACGCCGTACGAGCGGGCCAGCGCCGCGGCCGCGAGCGCGTTGGCGATGTTGTGCGGCGCGTACGGGGTGACGTCGGAGATCTTCGCCAGCTCGATGGCGGAGTCGCGACGCTGCGGGATGAAGGCCCGGTCGACGATCAGGTCGTCCACCACGCCGAGCATCGAGACCGCCGGCGTGCCCGTCGTGAAGCCGATCGCCCGGGCCCCGTCGGTGACGTCGGCGTCCTCGACCATGCGTTCCGTGACGGGGGCGTCGGCGTTGTACACGCAGGAGTGGGTGACCCGCTCGTAGATGCGCGACTTGTCGAACGCGTACGCCGCCATGGGGTCCCGGCCCCCGGGCCAGTCGGCGGAGTCCGCGTACCACTCCAGGTGGTCCTCCTCGAGGTTGAGGACGACCGCGGAGTGCAGCGCCAGCGAGTGGCTCCAGTGCAGCTGGAAGCTGGAGAGCTCCACCGCGTACACGTCGTAGTCGACGTCGTCGGCCATCGCCTCCAGCACCGGGCGCCCGATGTTGCCGACGGCGGCCGCCTTGAGGCCGGCCGCGAGCAGCATCGACTCCAGCATCTGGGTGGTGGTGGTCTTGCCGTTGGTGCCGGTCACGGCCAGCCAGGGCACCCGCTTCTCCGGGTCCTGCAGGCGCCAGGCCAGCTCCACGTCGCCCCACACCGGCACGCCCCTGCGCTCGGCCGCCCGCAGGAGCGGCGCCGTGGGCCGCCAGCCCGGTGAGGTGATGACCAGGTCGACGCCCTCGGGCAGGCCGTCGGTGGCGCCGGCCCCCGTCCGTACGTCGGCTCCCAGCACGTCAAGCATCCCGGCGGCCTCGCGGGTGGCGTCGGAGTCGCTGCCGTCCACCGCCACCACCGTGGCCCCGCGCTCCAGCAGGGCGTCGGCGGCCGCGATGCCGGAGCGGGCCACGCCCGCCACCAGCACGGTGGCCTCGTGCCAGGGAGACCGGGCGTCTGCTCCCTCGATCCAGCCGGTCACTGGGTCGCCACCCACTCGGTGTAGAAGAGGCCCATCCCGACCGCCACGGCCAGGCCGCACATGATCCAGAGCCTCACCACGACGGTGATCTCACCCCACCCGATCGCCTCGAAGTGGTGGTGCAGGGGCGCCATCCGCCACAGCCGCTTGCCCTTGGTGAGCTTGAAGTAACCGACCTGGGTGACCACCGAGAGCGCCTCGGCCACGAACAGGGCACCGATCACCACGCTCAGCAGCTCGGTGCGGGTCATGATCGCCAGGGCGGCGACCCCACCGCCGATCGCCAGCGAGCCGGTGTCACCCATGAAGATCTTGGCCGGGTTCGCGTTCCACCACAGGAACCCGAACAGGGCCCCGGCGATGGCCAACGACAGCATCGCCAGGTCTGAGGGGTTGCGCACCTCGTAGCAGCGCGGCCCGACCGTCGAGGCCCGCCCGCACCACTGGTTGGACTGCCAGATGTTCATGAGGGCGTAGGCGGCGAACACCATGGTCGCGGCCCCGGTCAGCAGGCCGTCGAGCCCGTCGGTGAGGTTCGCGCCGTTGCTGAACGCGGCGATGATGAACATCATCCACGGGATCGCCAGCAGCAGCGGCAGGTAGAGCCAGTTGATGTCGCGCAGGAACGACACGAACGGCGAGCCCGGAGTCACGCCCCGGGCGTTGGGGAACTGCAGCGACAGGTACGCGAACGCGGCACCGATCAGCCCCTGGAGGATGAGCTTCGCACGGCCGTTCAGCCCCAGCGAGCGGGCCTTGCTGATCTTCGTCCAGTCGTCGAGGAAGCCGACGAACCCCAGCCCGACGAACAGGAACAGCGCGAGCAGTCCGGACGCGGTGGGCGGCCGCAGGAAGATCGCGTGCGAGCCGAAGTAGCCCAGCAGCGTCGCGATGATGATGATCAGCCCACCCATGGTCGGGGTGCCGCGCTTCACGTGGTGCTCGGTGGGCCCGTCGTCGCGGATGAACTGCCCGTACTGCTTGACGGTCAGGAACCGGATCAGGAAACGCGTGCCGAGCAGGGTCACGGTCATCGCGATCGCCCCGGCGGTGAGGATGCTCAGCATGGATCTCCCAGGAGTGAGGATGCGACGGCCTCGAGCCCGACCAGACGAGACGCCTTCACGAGGACGACGTCGCCGGGGCGCAGGTCGCTGAGCTGCTGCAGCGCCTCCTCGCGCGAGGCGACCCGCAGCGCGTCCACCCCGCCCGCGGCGGCACCCGCCACAATGCGGTCGGCATGCTCACCGATCCCCAGCACCAGCGACGCCCCGCTCTCGGCGGCCAGGCGACCGACCTCGGTGTGCCGGGCGGGGGCCTCGGCGCCGAGCTCCAGCATGTCGCCCAGCACCACGAAGAGGCTCGCGTCGGCGTGGTCCGTCCGTGCCGACCGCAGCAGCCGCGCAGCGGTGCCCAGGGCGGCGCGCATGGAGTCGGGGTTCGCGTTGTACGCGTCGTTGACCACCGTGACCCCGTCGGGCCGGTGCCCGATCTCCATCCGCCACCGAGACCGTGGGCCGGCCGCCGACAAAGCGGAGGAGACCACGTCCAGCGAGACGCCGACGCACAGGGCTGCGGCGGCCGCGGCGAGCGCGTTGTCGACCTGGTGGCGGCCGGTGACCTGGAGGGTCACGGCCGCACCCTCGTCGAGCCCGTCGCCGACCACGCGGAGCGTGAAGGAGTAGCGCTCGGCGGCATCGGCCGTAACCGCCTCGGCCCAGACGCGCAGGTCACCGCGGCCGGGATCACCGGCTGAGCTCACCAGGGCGAGCCGCGCCGAGGTGCGCTCGGCCATCGCGAGCACCCGGGGGTCGTCGGCGTTCAGCACCGCCCAGCCGTCGGCCCCCACGGCCTCGACCAGCTCTCCCTTGGCCTGGGCGATCTGCTCGACCCCGCCGAACTCGCCGAGGTGGGCGCTGCCCACGTTGAGCACCACGCCGACCCTGGGCAGCGTCACGTCGCACAGCCACCGGATGTGCCCGGCACCCCGGGCCCCCATCTCGCAGACCAGGAAGCGGGTGCCGCTGGTCGCCCGGAGCCCGGTGAGCGGCACCCCGATCTCGTTGTTGAACGACCCCTGCGGCGCCACGGTCGGCCCGGCCGCCTCCAGCACCTGCGCCAGCAGGTCCTTGGTGCTGGTCTTGCCGCTGGAGCCGGTGATGCCGATCACCTGCAGCCCGGCGCCGCCCGCCTGGGCCACGCGGTCGCGGGCCAGGTCGGCCAGGGCCTGGGCCGGGTCGCTCACCACGATCTCGTACGCGGCCCCGGTCGGCCGTGAGACGAGGGCGGCGGCCGCCCCGGCCTCGATCGCCCCGGCCACGAAGTCGTGGCCGTCGACCTTGTCCCCCGCCAGGGCCACGAACAGCGCACCGGGCGTCACCAGGCGCGAGTCGATCACGACGTCGGGCCCGACGGGGGTGTCACCGCCCGCGGGGTCGTACGTGCCGGAGGTGACGCGGCCGATGTCGGCCAGCGTGGTCACGTCCATGGCTCCCCCCTGCTGCTCATCAGGGCCGCCCACTCCTCCAGCACGACCTCGGCATCGTTGAACGGCGTCACGTTACCGCCTATGTCCTGACCCTGCTCATGACCCTTGCCGAGCACCGCGACCACGTCGCCGGCCCCGGCGCGGGACAGCGCCTCACGGATCGCGGAGCGCCGGTCGCCGCCGTCGACCACCTCGCACGCCGCGGCCCGCGACCCCGCCGGCGCCTCGTTGCGCGCTGCTACGGCACCGGCGACGACCGCGGCCCGGATGCTCTCGGGGGGCTCGCTGCGGGGGTTGTCGTCGGTGACCACGAGCACGTC
>ERZ501016.538-NODE-538-length-9981-cov-5.253979_pt1 | contig 9981 bp, 7 predicted proteins | sample MGYA00248889_ERZ501016 | MGnify/ENA primary metagenome ERZ501016 (study PRJEB25958, sample SAMN03398594) | human skin metagenome | study: EMG produced TPA metagenomics assembly of the Human Skin Microbiome Metagenome (human skin metagenome) data set. | reverse complement strand
CCAGGCTTTTTGCCCGCCAGGAGCGGCGGAAAGTGAAGTTGTCACCTACTGAGGTTCCAGTCAACTACCGAATTTACCAACGGAATCGATTCTCAGGTCAGGCCTGATACGCCCCCCCCCTGCAGCTGGGCACTATTGTGAAACTCCCAAGCGGTATTACCCCTTATTGTACAGATATCCTGTACAATAAGGCATGATTGAACGAAGCTATACACAGGCCCGCGCTGAACTCTCTGAACTTATGCACCGCGCGACTGAAGACCGAGAAACGGTCATCATTGAACGTCGTGGGCACCCGCCGGTGGCCTTGATTGCTGCCGACGAGCTCAGCAGCCTGCAAGAAACCGCCCATCTACTCCGCTCCCCTGTCAATGCCCAGCGCTTGCTAACGGCCCTCAACCGCGCTCTGGCGGGTGAAGGTCAGGCACTCTCTCTCAGCGAGCTGGAGCAGCGTGCCGGACTCTGAATCTGTTCAGCCTGCGCGAACTGCGATTTTTCAGCCAGAGTTTCTTGAAGATTTGACCTACTGGGTAGACACTGACCGCAAGACTGCTTTGCGTCTACTCCGCATGGTCAAGGAAGTGCTAAAAAGCCCATTTGAGGGCATCGGAAAACCTGAACCACTCAAGCACTTGGCTGCTGATACCTGGTCACGGCGTATTACGCAAGAACACCGACTGGTTTATCTGGTACGCAATGACCGAATCGACTTTTTGCAGGCTCGCTACCACTACTGAACGAGTTCAGCAGGCGCAGAGGATTCGGCAAGTTTTCTCGACACTGGTTGCATCTGCACGAAGATGTTAAGTCAGCCCTCGTCCAACATTGTGTTGACGCAGGCAGTGAATAATGAGGCATGAGTCGCTACGAGAGAGCCGCCGCAGTCACCGCCTGCCTGGTCTTAGGTCTCCTGGGAAGCGCTCATGCGCAAACCGCGCCGCCCGCCGGAACCTACACCTGCATCAACCTGACGCTCACGCTGACCGACCAGGTTCAATACAATCCCTTCTCTTACACCGCCAACAACCTGGGCTTTGAAATTGCTCTGGCCCCAGCCCCCATGCTGGCCCCGAGCCCCCTGGGTGAGTTCACGCTGGACGGTAAGGGGAAATACACCCACGTCGGTGTGGACGGCAAACCGTTTGCAGGCGGCACCTATACGGTGGACAAGGCGGGCAAAGTGAAGTTTGCGGGGAGTCTCGCCGACACCAGTGCGTACAAGCTGGGCGGCTACAAGGTCGGCAAAAGCGGCCCGGTCTTCATGTTCGACATTCCCGATTTGCCTACCGAATGCACGCTCAGAAAGGGATCCCAGGGTGCAGCGAGTAAGGGAGGGGCCGCCAACACTGGGAGCCAGGTGGCCCAGGGAGCGCCGCAGCCCACCTCTCAAAGTAAACCCGCCATCCCGAACCCCGAGGTCAGCGGTGTCCTGACAGTCTCGGTGGGGGGCAAAGCTTACGACATCGACGCCCGCACGGGCAAAACCGTCTGGAGTAGCGACGGCGACAGCTTGCAACGCCTTCCCGGTGGTCTCATGGCTTACGCGCTGAATGACCAACTGGTGATCGCCAAGGACCAGGGGCAGGTGCTCACCCGCGTGAACGGTCTGTACTGGAAAGAAGGGCTGGGAGAGACGCAAGCGCTTCTGAGTCTCAGTCCAGACGGCGCACGTCTGCTGGTGGCGACGCAGCCCACCAAGGGCAGTTTCAACCCAGCCAACTGGCGCTTGCTGGCTGCGAACGGCCAGGAGCTGGCCCGATTTAGCGAATCGCAGGGGAGCTTTTATTTCACTCTCCCGCGTGACTTGCCCGCCTTCTTGCCGGATGGCCGCATCCTTATTCCCAACCCGGAAGACAAGCTGCTGTACGTGTACGACGCGAAGCTGAAGAAGCAGGGCCTGTTTGTTAAGGAACCCGCCAATACGCCCGTCGTGAGTCCCGACGGCAAGACCGTAGCAATGCTGCGCGGCGCGCAGATTGTGCTGACCGATGTGACGGGACGTGACCTCAAGCGGCTTCCTATGCCGAACAATGTCCGTGTGACGGCGATGGCCTTCTCGCCGGACAGCCGCCTGCTGGGTCTGCTTTACACCTCTGGCACGGACTACGGTCGCTACGCCGGGTACGTGAATCCAGCCACGGGGAAGTTTCAAGCTTTACAGGATGCCGATGGTGAAGTGTTGGAGTTCAGCGCCAGTTACCTGCAAGGGTACCGGCTGAGCTGGTGGACTGGGCAAAGTGCCTTGCCGCCCGCCTGGAAGAATGGCGTTCCCAACGCTCAGGTCGACTCCGGCCCGGTGGTGGCCCCTAGCAAAGCAGCCCCCACTGTATCTGCCCCTGCTTCTCCGGCGCCCGTCACGTCCACCTCAGGACCCTCTACTCCTGACCCATCCACCGCTGCACCGCAGCCATCCGGCCCCTGGCCCGCGTGGTTGCCCACGGCCCGCTTCACGTTTGGAAAGGTCTCCGGCACGCTGGAGCTGCGTACACCCACCCAGGAAGGCGGAAATCCTGGCCTGCTAGGGACGGCTACGGTGAACGGCGCGAGTTTAGGGGCTGGCCTGCTCGTTCAAGGCGGCCTCAAGATGGTGGCTTTACAGCAAGCGGATGGGTCAGTCTTGGCCTGCTTCATGGTTAAAGAAGAACAGGTTCAGGCGTCGGGTCTGGTGTTCACGGCGCCCAACAGTGAGGCTATGCCCACGCCGAATGGAGAGACCTGCACACTCTTGAGGCGCTAAGCAGCTTCGCCCTTGTGAGGAGTTTCAAAGCACCTGGCCTCACCTAAGAATCGGAACCAAAACCTGCGCTAAGGAATTATTTCCGACCCCGACGCCATTTTCTGAGTTCGGCGTCTGCTGAGGCGTCCGGTCTGACACTTAACTGACCCGTGAAGCGCAGGCTGGAAAGGATGAGGAAGCTTGTCCTGCTGCCCGGAGTTCTGACGCTCGCCGCCTGCGCTCCTACCACCGTGCATCCCGTGAAAGAAGTTCCTATGGTTCAGGCCGTAGCCGAAACCGCGAAGGTCGGCAAGCCCGCCGACTCCGACGACCCGGCTATCTGGGTCGACAGTACCGATGCGACCCGCAGCTTTGTCATAGCGACGCGCAAGGAAGGCGGCCTGACCAGCTTTGACCTCGCGGGCAAAACCATTCAGGACTACAACCCTGGCAAGATTCGCTACAACAACGTGGACCTGGTCAGAGGCTTCAAGCTCGGCGGCAAGCTGGTTGACCTGGCAGTAGCCAGTGAACGGCTCTCCGACCGGGTGGCCGCATTTGTGATCGACCCCCAAACCCGGCAGTTCCGCGAAGTCACCAGTCCTAACAGCCCCATGATTTTTACCCCGGCTGGTGAGCAGAGCGACGGCAAACGCAAGTCCTATGGACTGACGGCCTACCGCACCGCGTCTGGTCAGGACCGGGTATTGGTCACGCAAAACGGGTTTCCCACCATTGCAGAAGTCGAACTTTTCGACGATGGTCAGGGCGTCAGCGTGCGCCCCATCAACAGATATGTATTTCCAGCTGCGCAGGCTGGGCTGACCGTTGACGACCCTCAGTTTGAGGGCATGGTGGTGGACGCGGCCACGGGCTACGCCTTTCTGGGACAGGAACAGGTCGGGGTGTGGCGACTCAAACTGGGCACGCAGCAGGTCAACCTGCTTGACCAGGTGGCCCCCGCAGGCGAGCGCCTGAGTGCCGATGTGGAAGGACTTACCATTGCGCGCGGCCAGGGGAACGCTGGCTACCTGCTCGTCAGCAGTCAGGGCAGCAACCGCTACTCCGTGTACGATCGGTTGGGAGAAAAGTATTTCGGCTCCTTCCAAATCAGCCTGGGCAACGATTTAGTCACAGACAGCGACGGCGCAGATGTCGTGACCAGTAACCTCGGTGGACGCTTCAGCCAGGGGCTGCTGGTGGTTCAAGACGGTGACGCGGGGGGGCAGGAGGATGTCACCAATTTCAAACTGGTGTCCTGGGGAGACGTCACGCAGGCCCTTAAACTGCCCGCGCTCAGGTGACCCGTTTGGGGTACTAGCCACATTTGGGGTTAACTCGGTTTTGCGTCGCTGAAGTTAAGCAGCCGTAGCTTGGCACTCCGCCTCCCAGGGCGTCAAGTAGCCCAGGCTGGAATGCCGCCGTTTGCGGTTGTAATACACCTCCACATACTCGAAAATCGCCTGTCTGGCCTCTTCGTGGCTGCGGTACACGCAGCCATCCACCAATTCACGTTTCAAGGTCTCGAAAAAGCTCTCCACCACGGCGTTGTCCCAGCAATCCCCCTTTCTGCTCATGCTGCACAGCATTTCATTCTGCTTTAGGGCATCCTGAAAGGCATGACTGGCGTATTGACTCCCACGGTCGCTATGAAAGATCACGCCAGCAGGCGGATTCCGCCTGCTCACTGCCATATTTAACGCCGACAAGGGCAATTCAGCGGTCATGGTGTGGCTCATTGACCAACCAATAATCGTCCTGGCGAACAGATCCATGGTCACCGCCAGATATAACCAGCCTTCTTTGGTCGGGATGTAGGTGATATCGCCCGCCCAGGCTGAATTTGGAGTCTCAGGCGTGAAATTCCGTTCCAACAAATTCGGCGCAACAGGCAAGGCATGCTTGCTATCGGTGGTTTTGACGAACTTACGACGGGTTTTGCCGTACAGACCGAGAGCACGCATCAGTCGAGCAATCCGACGGACACTGTGGCGACGTCCCTGCGCCGCCAATTCGGCTTGAATACGCGGCGCACCATAACGGCCTTTGTTCTCGTCGTAGATGTTCTCGATCAGCAGTTTGAGGTGTCCATCCTCGACTTTTCGTGTTGAGAGCAGCCTTCTTCGCCAACTCCTGAAGCCACTGGGCGTGACTCGCAGGACTCGGCACATGATGTCCAGGCGGTAGTCGTTGAGATGTTCAGCAATGAACATGAATCTCAAAGACTTTGCTTGGCGAAGAAGCGGGCAGGCGTCCTCATGGGCGTCCGTTCTGCCCAAGACAGGCTGCCGCTTTTACTAGAATTTCTCGTTCTTGCCGCAAAATCTCATTCTCTTTCTGGAGACGTTTGATTTCCTGCTCTTGAGGCGTCAGGGCCATTCGGCCCTGACCTGGAAAGGCCAGTGAACCTTGCTTTCAGCCTGTTTGCGCCATCTGGACAGCGCGGAGAGGCTGATTCCGAGGTCTCGGGCGACTCGACTCGGGCCGATATCTTCCCGGTCGGCCAGTTCGATGGCCTGGCGTTTGAATTCTGCAGTGTAGGTCTTCCTGGTCGTCATGGTCTTGCCTCCTATGCTGAAGGCTTAACCGCACCGACGCAAAACTGCCCTAATCCCACACCGCCAAACTGATGGCTCTGCAACAGTATTGTTAGGGCATGCGTTTTCTCACCTACCGCGACCTGGATGCTGGGAAAGTCAAAGGCAAGTTGAAAAAAGTGCAGGAGGCGGTTGAGCGCGATGACTTCAGGACGCCAGACATCAAGAAGCTGGCACAGGGGCCGTATTACCGTGCCAAGTTGGACGATACCAACCGCTTGCTGCTGACCTTCGTGCGCCACGAGGCCGAGGGGAAAGACCCGGAGACGGTGTGCATGGCGCTGGAAGTCATTCACCAGCACCAGTACGAAAAGTCTCGATTCCTGCGGGGTGCGGCCATCGATGAGGCCAAACTGCCTGACTTCAACGTCTCGGTAGTGAACACTGAAGCGCAGCGGGTACGTTATCTTCATCCCAGCCGAAGTGAATTTCACTTGCTGGACAAGGTGATCTCCTTCGATGACACGCAGGACGCGGTGTACCGCACGCCTGCGCCCGTCATTCTGGTGGGTTCGGCAGGCAGCGGGAAAACGGCGCTGACCCTGCAAAAATTGCGCGAGATGCCGGGCCAGGTGCTGTATGTCACGCTCTCCAAGTTTCTGGCGCACAGTGCCTCTGAGCTGTATGGGGCGCACGGCTTTGAGAACGAGGCGCAGGAAGTGGATTTTCTTTCCTTTGCCGATTTCCTCCGCACCATTCGGGTTCCGGCGGGGCGCGAGGTGACGTTCGAGGATTTCCGCGTTTGGGTGGGGCGGCAGCCGGGCTTGAAGTTCACTGACGCGCATCAACTATTCGAGGAGTTGCGCGGCGTGCTGAGCAGTTCGCCGGGTGGAGCGCTGAGTCGTGAGGCGTACCTGAGCCTCGGCATTCGCCAGAGCATTTACGCTGCCGAACAGCGGCCTGGCGTGTACGACCTCTTCGCCAAATACCTGAAGTGGTTGGAGGAGGCCCGCCTGTACGATTCCAGCCTGCTCGCCTCGGCGTACTTGAGTGCCGTGACGCCCACTTACGATTTCGTGGTGGTAGACGAGGTGCAAGACCTCACGGCGGCGCAACTGGCCCTCATCCTGCAGACCCTCAAGACGCCGGGGCAATTCCTGCTCTGCGGCGACTCCAACCAGATTGTCCACCCAAACTTCTTTTCGTGGGCCGCCGTTAAGTCGCTACTCTACAAAGACCCCGCCTTGGGTGAGCGGCAGAAAATCAGCGTCTTGCAGGCCAATTTCCGCAACTCGCAGCAGGTCACGGGGGTCGCCAACGACATCCTGAAGGTCAAGCACGCCCGCTTCGGCAGCGTGGACAGGGAAAGTAACTTTCTGGTGCGGGCGGTCGCTGCAGAGGGCGGCTCGGTCACTTTCCTGCCCGACGACAAGCGCGTGAAAAAGCACCTCGACGACCAGACCCGTGACAGTACCGAATACGCCGTGCTGGTGCTGCGTGACGAGGACAAAGCGGCGGCACGTCAGGCGTTCGGCACGCCGCTGGTCTTTTCTGTCCACGAGGCGAAAGGACTGGAATACCCCAACATCATTCTGCACAACTTCATTTCGGGGGCGCGGCAGACCTACGCCGAGATTGCCGAGGGCGTGACCCGCGCCGACCTGCGAGATACCGACGAGCTGAGCTACCGCCGCGCCAGGGACAAGGCTGACAAGTCGCTGGAAATCTACAAGTTTTATGTCAATGCGCTGTATGTGGCCGTGACCCGCGCTGTCGAACGGGTGATTCTGGTTGAAAACGACACGCGGCATCCGCTCCTGCCGCTGCTGGGCGTGGAACTGGGCGACGAGGCCGAGCAACTCAGGGTCAAGAAAGCCTCCCGCGACGACTGGGAGCGCGAGGCCCGCAAGCTGGAATTGCAGGGCAAAAAGGAACAGGCCCGCGATATTCGGCAGCGGATTTTGCAGCAAAAGCCCGTGCCGTGGGAAATCTGGACGCCGCCCGTCCTGGCCCGGATGCAGCGTGAGGCGCAGCAGCATCCGGGCGACGTGAAAAAGTCGCGGGAATTGACCGATTTCGCCCTGCTGAACCTCGACGAGCGGCTGCTGACCGAACTGGCGGGGCTGAAAATCAAGCCCGCGCAGTCGTTCCTCCGCAACAACGACAAAGACCGCCGGACTCAGCGCCAAGCCATCCTCGACAAGTACCGCAAGCCCTACGAGGCGGGCAACCTGCGGACGATTCTGGCCGACACCGAACGCTACGGTGTAGACCACCGCACGCCCGAAAACCTGACCCCGCTGATGCTGGCGACCCTCGTGGGCAACGCCGCGCTGGTCCAAGAACTGCTGACACGCGGCGCGGACATCGGTCAAACCGACCTGTATGGCCGCACACCGCACATGCTCTCGCTCTGGAGGGCCATGCAGGACGAAGAGTACGCCCGCAACGAGCTGGGGCCGCTGTGGGAGAGCCTGCATCCCACCCATCTGGACGTGCAGGTCGGTGAGCAACTCGTGCGGCTGCAAAGCGGCGGAGCCGAATACTATTTCCTGAGTGTGATGCTCGCGCAGCTTCCGCACTACGCCTCGTCGCTGGGGCAGCCCCAGCTGATGCCGCGTGACCTGCGGGAACGACAAGGCGGCTTTTTCGTCAACGCGCTGCAGACCAACCTGGAACATTTTCCGACCAATGTGCTGAAAGAGCAGCGGCGCAAGCGTTCCTACTTCAACCATGTGCTGGCCCGCGCCGAGGTGGGCAGCAGTTATGTGCCCGCCCGCAAACTGTGGCAGCGGGTGAAGATGGGCTTCTACACGCTGAATCCACAGATGCAGGTCCGGCTGGTGCTGGCCCCCGATGCCGAGCCACAGTGGGTAGATGTCGGCCTGCTGAGTGACCCCCTGGCGCGGGGCTGGCTGGCGTCACCGAAAGACGCCGAAACGCTCTAGCATCCTTCCATGCTCCCGCTCGACCTTTCCTTCGCCGTTCTGCGGGTGACACTGACGGCCCGTGAAGAGGTGCACTTGCCGCCCTTTCCCGGTTCGAAACTGGAGGGCGCGTTCGGGCGGGCACTGTACCGACTGGCCTGCACCCAACCGCAGCGCGAAACCTGTGTGGGCTGCCCCCTGCGTGCCATCTGCCCTTATGGGCTGAGCTACGCGCCCGCGCTCCCACCGGAGGTCACGGCATCCTCCCTGGCGACCCCACCGAGGCCCGTCGTTTTCCGGGTGGCGTATGGCTCAGAGCAGGTCATCGGAGCTGGGGAATCCCTGACCTTTGGACTGGTGGTGGTCGGCGTAGCCTTACAGCAGTTGCCCTACCTGCTGGCCGCGCTGCGCGAAGTGGGAGAACAGGGCATCGGTCGCACCGGGGGAAGGTTGGAACTCGAAGAGGTGATCAGCGTGCAGCCGTACAGAGGTCAAGAGGTGACCCTCCTTCGGGGCGGCGACTTGACGGTCAATCTCGCGCCTCTCCTCATTCAGCCCGCCGACCTCCCCAGAATCACCGCAACGCGGATTCGACTGCGTCTTCATTCCCCACTTCATCTCAAACACGGCGGGAGGATGAGCGAAGACATCCAGTTCCCACTGCTCATCAAGGCTTTGCAGCGGCGTGTAGGCAACATGGAACAGGTTCACGGCGGGCGCCGAAGTCTGGGTGCAGATTTCGGAGCGTTGCCGGAACGGGCGCAGGGCGTTCAGACCACCTACCAGTACCTCCGCCCCGCCTCGCAACTCCGCAAAGGGAACCGCCGGGGAGAAAAAACCAGTATGGAAGGCGTAATGGGAACGCTGGAGTACGTCGGGGATTTCGCTCCGTTCGCTCCGCTGTTGCGTCTCGGGGAGCAACTCGGAGTGGGCAAATGGGCGCACTTCGGGGCTGGGTTATATGACATCGAGGAGCAGCGGTGACCGTTAGGCGCAAACGCAGTCAGGGCCAGCGTCTCCTGCGTCTTCTTCATCTGTTGCAGCAGGAGGCCCTCGACTCGGCCACCCTTGCCGACACCCTGGAATGCACCCAGCAGGAAATCCAGCGTGACCTCCGGCTGCTGCGCACCGAAGGCTGGAACGTGCAGGAGACGCCAAAGCGGCCCAAGCGGTACTTTCTTGCTCCAGAAAGTGTGGGGGAACCTGACCCGGTGCGTGCGGTCATCACGCACGCCTTGTTGCGGATGCTGCATCACCATGCCCCCACGCCCAGCCGCGTGTATCACCGCGCCGCCCTTGAATTGAGTGGGACACTTCCCGAGAAGCTGCGTGCAGAGGTGCAACTGCGTGAGCCTGAGGGGGACACGCCCCGAATTCTGGAAACACTGGCGGCAGCCTGGTGCTGGGGCCAGGCGATAGAGTTCACCTACCGCAAACCCGGTGGGCAGCCGAAAAAAAGTGTGGGTGATATCGCATACATGGAAATCAACCGCACCAATCTGGACTGGTATGTCTTCATCCGGCGCAGGGGCGAAGCGCAGGTCAAAACTTTCCACCTGTCGCGCTTTACCGATGCCGTTCGGCGGCCAAATGACTTCAGCGCCGACCTTCCCTTCGACCCACGCTGCGAACTGGACGGAGCGTGGGGCATCATCGGCGGCCAGGAGTCCTGCGAGATTGCCCTCAGGTTTGCCCCGGAGGCCCTGCCCTGGGTGGCCCACCGACCGTGGCCTGGCCAAGTGACTTCCTCCCTTGACGGCGAACACTACTGCCTGACTGTGCGTGCTCCGCTCAACCACCA
>ERZ501016.537-NODE-537-length-9993-cov-16.235057_pt1 | contig 9993 bp, 8 predicted proteins | sample MGYA00248889_ERZ501016 | MGnify/ENA primary metagenome ERZ501016 (study PRJEB25958, sample SAMN03398594) | human skin metagenome | study: EMG produced TPA metagenomics assembly of the Human Skin Microbiome Metagenome (human skin metagenome) data set. | reverse complement strand
GCCTCCCGCCGCCGCGCAGGCCGCACCGGCCGCGACGGTCTCGCCGTCGGCCCCGGCCACCACGCCGTCCACCCCGGCCGCCACGGTCTCGCCGTCGTCCCCGGCCGCGACGGTCTCGCCGTCGGCCCCGGCCGCCACGCCGTCGACCCCCGCAGCGACCCCGACGTCCAGCGGCACCACGCCGACCAACGCCAGCGACCCCGCCTGGGTGACGCCCGAGGTGCAGGCGCAGTACGAAGCGCTCAACTGCAGCGACCCGAACCTCGACCTCAAGGTCACCGACGACCCCAAGAAGCCGCTGGTCACCTGCTCGACCGACCGCGCGGCCAAGTACATCCTCGGCCCGGCCGAGCTCGAGGGCCAGGACATCGCCGACGCGACCTCGGGCCTGCAGCCCAACCAGGCGGGCGGCACGGGCACGGAGTACGGCGTCAACCTCACGCTGACCGGGGACGGCGGCAAGAAGTTCGCGGACCTGTCCAAGCGGCTGCTCAACCTGCCCCCGCCCCGCAACCAGTTCGCGTCGGTGCTGGACGGCGAGGTCATCGTCGCCCCGCGCATCACGGTGCCGATCCTCGACGGCCGCTCCAGCATCACCGGGTCGTTCAACGCCACCAGCTCCGAGGCCCTGGCCCAGCAGCTGAAGTTCGGTGCGCTGCCGATGTCCTTCCGCGTCGAGACGCAGGACACCGTGAGCCCGACGCTCGGCGCCGACCAGCTCAGCAAGGGTCTGCTCGCCGGCGCCATCGGCTTCGTGCTGGTCATGCTGTACGCGCTGGTCCAGTACCGCGCGCTCGGCCTGGTGACCGTGGCCTCGCTGCTCATGGCCGCCGCGCTGACCTACCTGTGCATCACGCTGCTCGGCTGGTCGCAGAACTTCCGGCTCTCGATGGCCGGCGTCACCGGGCTGATCCTGTCGATCGGCATGACGGCCGACTCGTTCATCGTCTACTTCGAACGTGTGCGGGACGAGATCCGCGAGGGGCGCTCGATCCCGGCGGCCGTCGAGGCGGGCTGGCAGCGCGCCAAGGGCACGGTGATCATCTCCGACGCCGTCAACCTGATCGCCGCCGTCGTCCTCTACCTGCTGGCCTCCAGCAACGTGCGCGGCTTCGCCTACACGCTGGGCCTGACCACGATCATCGACGTCATCATCGTCTTCTTCTTCACCCACCCGATGCTGGCGCTGCTCTCCCGCACGAGGTTCTTCGGCCAGGGGCACAGGCTCTCGGGCTTCGACCCCGACGCACTGGGCGCCAAGCCCGCGCGCTACATCGGGCGCGGCCGGTTCCGCGACCCGGAAGCCGAGCTCGAGGCGCTGGACGCCGAGCGTGCCGCAGCGCGGCAGCGCGAGGGCAGCTACACCAAGGAAGGCGGGGCCGTGCTGTGAGCAAGGTCGCTGATTTCGGTAACGACCTCTACACCGGTCGCCGGGGGCTCGACTACGTCGGGCGCCGCAAGGTGTGGTTCCTCCTGTCCGGGCTGCTGCTGGCGGTCTGCATCGGGTCGCTCGCGTTCAGCGGGCTCAACCTCGGTCTGGAGTTCCGCGGAGGCTCGGAGTTCAGGGTCTCGAGCATCGCCGACACGTCCGGCTTCGAGACCCGGGCCAAGGACACCGTCGAGACGGCCGCTGCCAAGGCGGGCGAGCAGGCGGGCAACGTCACCGTGACCAAGGTCGGCAACGACTCCATCCGGGTGCAGACCGAGAAGCTCGCCGACGCCCCCACCCAGGCGGTGAGCACGGCGCTGGGCGAGGAGTTCAAGGTCGGCAAGGACCAGGTGTCCAGCACCTTCGTCGGGCCGTCCTGGGGGCAGTCGGTCAGCCAGCAGGCATTGCGCGCGCTGCTGATCTTCTTCGCCATCGTCGCCGTCGTGCTCGCGTTCTACTTCCGCACGTGGAAGATGGCGGCGGCCGCGCTCATCGCGATGCTGCACGACATGGTGATCACCGTCGGCCTCTACACCCTGCTCGGCTTCGAGATCACCCCCGCGACGACGATCGGCTTCCTGACCGTCCTGGCCTACTCGCTCTACGACACCGTGGTGGTCTTCGACAAGGTCAAGGAGAACGTCCGCGCGGCGAGCCACACGGGGCGCCAGACCTTCAGCCAGGCGGCCAACCTCGCGGTCAACCAGACGCTGGTGCGCTCGATCAACACCTCGATGATGTCGGTGATCCCGGTGACCGTCGTGCTCGTCGTCGGTCTGCTCGTGATCGGCCCCGGCGTGCTGCTCGACCTGTCCCTGGTCCTGCTGGTGGGCATCCTGGTCGGTGCGTACTCCTCGGTCTTCATCGCCACTCCGGTGCTGGCGATGCTGCGCGAGCGCGAGCCGGCCATGAAGGAGCAGGCCAAGCGGGCCCGCCGCTACCAGGACTCGCGCGGTGGCGCGAACTTCTCCGGCACCCTGCTCGCCGACCTGGGCCAGCACGGCACGCACAGCTCGATGCTCGACCCGGAGCTGGCGCCGGCCACCGCTCCGGCCGGCGTCACTGCCGGCACGACGCGCACGGACGCAGAGGCGGGCACGGGTGGCGCGACCTCGGCCACCCGGCCGGCCCCGGGGGCGACGGCCACCCGGCGCCCGACCCACCCCGCTGCGGGGGAGGGCCGTCGGCCCCTGCACCCGAGCGTCACCCAGGGCGGCCCTCGCAACCAGCCGCGGCGGGTGCCGCGGTCCAAGCGCTAGGAGCCGTATGCCGACCAGCCCGCACCCCGACCGCGAGCAGCAGCGCGTCGCCGAGCTCGTCGCGTCCCTCATGCGGGACGTCCCGGACTTCCCGCAGCCCGGCGTGCTGTTCAAGGACTTCACGCCGCTGCTGTCCGACGGGGCCGCTCTGGTGCAGGTCGTCGACGACATCGCCCGCCGCCACCGCGGCGAGGTGGACGTCGTCGTGGGGATGGAGGCGCGCGGGTTCATCCTGGGCGCTGCCGTCGCCTACGCCCTGGGCGTTGGCTTCGTGCCGGTCCGCAAGGCGGGCAAGCTCCCTGGCGCCACCGTGACCGAGGACTACACGCTGGAGTACGGCTCGGCGACGCTCGAGATGCACCAGGACGCCCTGCGCCGCGGCCAGCGGGTGCTCGTCCTGGACGACGTCCTCGCGACCGGCGGCACGGCCGCGGCCACCTGCCGCCTCGTGGAGCAGTGCGGCGCCACGGTCGCGGCGTGCGAGTTCGTGCTGGAGATCGACGCCCTGGGAGGGCGGTCTCAGCTGGTGGATCGCGTGGTCTCATCGCTGCTGCGGGCCTGAGCGCGTCCTAGGATGGCGGGATGAGGGACCAGGACACGCGGAGCCGTTCGGACCTGCCGGGTGCCGGCCCGGGCGCCGAGGTGACGGCGCTGCGCACCGAGCCGGACCCCAACGTCTCGGACCTCGGTCCGGCCGACGCCGTACCGGGCGCGCCCGACGGCGCCGCGGTGCCGGAGCCGACCGTCCCGCTGCCCAGCTCCGCCCGCATGCGGGCCCGGTTCGCGCGCTTCGGCGGGCGCACGTCGGCCAACCCCGTGCTCGAGCCGATCCTGCGCTCGCTCAAGCTCACCCACCCCAAGGCCGACACGAGCGTCGTCGAGCGGGCGTACGTCGTCGCGGAGCGCTGCCATCGGGGGCAGCTGCGCAAGAGCGGCGACCCCTACATCACCCACCCGCTCGCCGTGTCCACGATCCTGGCGGACCTCGGCATGCCGCCGTCGACCATCGCGGCCTCGCTGCTGCACGACACCGTCGAGGACACCGACTACTCGCTGGACGAGCTGCGCCGCGAGTTCGGGGACGAGATCGCCCGCCTCGTGGACGGGGTGACCAAGCTCGACAAGGTCCACTACGGGGACGCCGCCCAGGCGGAGACGGTCCGCAAGATGGTGGTCGCGATGGCCCGCGACATACGGGTCCTCGTGATCAAGCTGGCCGACCGGCTCCACAACGCGCGGACCTGGCGCTATGTCTCGGCGAGCTCTGCCCAGCGCAAGGCCCGCGAGACCCTCGAGATCTATGCCCCCCTCGCACACCGGCTCGGCATGAACACCATCAAGTGGGAGCTCGAGGACCTGTCCTTCGCGACGCTGTACCCCAAGGTCTACGACGAGATCGAGAACCTCGTGGCGGGACGGGCGCCCGCGCGTGAGGAGTACCTCGCCGGCGTCCGCGAGCTGGTGCTCCACGACCTCGCGCAGGCGCGGATCAAGGCGACGGTGACGGGCCGCCCCAAGCACTACTACTCCGTGTACCAGAAGATGATCGTGCGGGGGAAGGAGTTCGACGAGATCTTCGACCTCGTCGGGGTCCGCGTCCTCGTGGAGTCGGTGCGCGACTGCTATGCCGCGCTCGGGGCCATGCACGCGCGCTGGACGCCGGTGCCGGGGCGGTTCAAGGACTACATCGCCACGCCGAAGTTCAACATGTACCAGTCGCTGCACACGACGGTCATCGGCCCGGGCGGCAACCCCGTCGAGATCCAGATCCGCACGCACACCATGCACCGGCGCGCGGAGTACGGCGTCGCGGCGCACTGGAAGTACAAGGAGGACGGCCCGGGCACCTCCGCCCCCACCGACGACGGCCAGACCGACATGTCCTGGCTGCGCTCCCTCGTCGACTGGCAGCAGGAGACCAGCGACCCGGGGGAGTTCCTGGACTCGCTGCGCTTCGAGATCAACACCCAGGAGGTGTTCGTCTTCACCCCCAAGGGTGAGGTTGTCGGCCTGCCCGCAGGGTCGACGCCCGTGGACTTCGCGTATGCCGTCCACACCGAGGTCGGTCACCACTGCATCGGCGGCCGGGTCAACGGTCGGCTCGTCCCCCTCGAGTCGCGCCTCGAGAACGGCGACGTCGTCGAGGTGCTCACCTCCAAGGCACCCGACGCCGGTCCGAGCCACGACTGGCTGACCTTCGTCAAGAGCGCACGGGCGCGCAACAAGATCCGCGGGTGGTTCTCCAAGGAGCGGCGCGAGGAGGCCATCGAGTCCGGCAAGGACGCGATCGCCAAGCAGATGCGCAAGCAGGGCCTGCCCGTCCAGCGGCTCACCTCCGCCGAGTCGCTGACCGCCCTGGCCCGCGAGCTGCACTACCAGGACATCAGCGGGCTGTATGCCGCGGTCGGCGGCGGCACCATCTCCGCCCAGCACGTCGTGTCCAAGATGCTCGCGCAGGCCGGCGGCGAGGAGGGGCTGACCGAGGACGCCGCCGAGACGGTGTCGCCGTCGCGGCGCACCCGCCGCGTGCGCGCGACCGACCCCGGTGTGGTCGTCGTCGGCACGGACGACGTGTGGGTCAAGCTCGCCAAGTGCTGCACGCCGGTGCCGGGCGACGACATCATCGGCTTCGTCACCCGCGGGCACGGCGTCTCGGTGCACCTGCGGGACTGCACCAACGCCGCCGGGCTGCTGGCCGAGCCGGAGCGGCTCATCGACGTGCAGTGGGCCCCCACGGCGTCCTCGGTCTTTCTCGTGCAGATCCAGGTGGACGGTCTGGACCGGTCCCGCCTGCTCTCCGACGTCACCCGCGTGCTCGCCGACCTGCACGTCAACCTCATGTCGTCGAGCTCGTCCACCACGACCAACCGCGTGGCGACCTTCCGGTTCACCTTCGAGATGGGCGACCCCGCCCACCTCGACCACGTCATGCGGGCCATCCGCAAGGTCGACGGCGTCTTCGACGTGAGCCGGGTCGGCGGGGCCCGCAAGATCGAGCAGCAGTGAGGAAAGACCTTGCGTAGCAACGAGTTCGGCCAGCCCATCGGCGATGACGTGTGGGGCTGGCACCCGCGCGTGCTGCCCCGCGACGTGCGCCTGGTGGGTCACGAGGTGACCCTGGTGGACCTCACGCGAGACCACGTGCCCAGCATGTTCGAGCTGACCTGCGGCGAGGGCGACGAGCCGCTGTGGACCTACATGTCCGCCGGGCCGTTCCGCACCACGACCGAGCTCGGCGCCTATGTCCACAAGCAGATGCGCAACCCCACGACCATCCCGCTCGCCATCATCGGCAACGAGACCGGGCGGGTGGTGGGGACCGCCTCCTGGCTGCGGGCCGACGTCGCCAACGGGGCCATCGAGATCGGCTCGATCCTCTACTCCCCGGAGATGCAGCACCACCGCGGTGGCACCGAGTCGATCTATCTCATGGCGCGGCATGCGATCGACGAGCTCGGCTACCGCCGCCTCGAGTGGAAGTGCGACGACCTCAACGAGCCCTCCCGTCGGGCGGCGGTGCGCTACGGCTTCACCTACGAGGGCACCTTCCGCAACGCCGTCGTCTACAAGGGTCGCAACCGCGACACCGCGTGGTACGCCATGACCGACGAGGAGTGGCGGCGGCTGCGCCCGGCCTACGAGCAGTGGCTGTCGGACGACAACTTCGACGCGGACGGGCGGCAGCGGTCTCGGCTGTCCGAGCTCACCGCGGCCGCGCTGGCCTGACCTCCCCGGCCCACCCGCAGGGGCGCACCATCAGCGGCGTGGGAGGGGGCGGCGGCGCGCGGCGAGCACAGCGATGGCCAGGCATGACGCCGCTGCCACCAGGGCTGACGTCAGCGGCCGTCCCGCGAGTGTCTCGGTGATGCGGGGGAGGGCCGGGGTGGGGCACCCACGGACGCAGCACCGGCGCCATCCCCAGCAGCGGGAGCCCGATCATGAGCGTGCCGGCCACCGTCGCGAAGCCCGCCAGGACGCCCCGGGCGACCACCGCCGCCAGGGCCGAGGCGGCGACGACGAGCGAGAGGTATGCCGACCCCGCCGCCCAGCACCGCAGGACGGTCGGGACCGTCGGGGCATCGAGGAGCATGGTCGTCTCGTAGACCGCGCACCCCAGCCCCACGGTGAAGGCGACCACGACCGCGGCCCAGGAGGTCGAGGTCGTGGAGCCCGACGCCACCGCCGAAGTCGATGCCGAGGGCGCGGGTACGGATCCCGGCGGTCATGCCCGGCCTCCCCGGTCACGGCCGAGGAGCAGATAGGCCACCGGGCCCAACGGGAACGAGGCCAGGACCAGGACGGCCCAGGCCCAGCGGGGCAGGTGGCGCGCGCCCCGGCTGCGTGCCAGGTCGAGCAGGCACCACAGGACGAGCGCCAGGGCGAGGAACGCCAGGGGGGCGAGGGCGGCGAGAGCACGGCTGTCCACGGGGACCTGCATCAGGGTGTGCGGGACTCACGTGCGGCGCATCGTGCGCTGCACGTCGGGAAGGGTGGGTGGTGGGTGGTGGGGTGGCGTACCGGGATCAGGGCCTTCGGCTCAGCGCCTCGAGCAGGGCTGCGCCGGTCGCCGCGTCGTCGACGGTGATCGTGAACCGCCGACCGTCGTGACGGGTCACCCGCAGCGCCGAGCCGCCGCGGGTGACCAGGGCCGGGCCGAGGACGGGGGAGAGGCGATAGCCCCAGCCGCCGTAGTCGACGGGGTCCACCTGGACGACCTCGGCAGCGGCGACGTCCTCGAGCGGCACGTGCCCGCGGGGCAGGCCCAGACGGCCGCGCCAGCGCAGACCCGCCTCGTCGACGGTCACGCGGTAGCCGGTGAAGGCCGCGCCGATGACCAGGACCAGGGCGGGCACCCAGGCCAGGGACCACGCGCGGTCCCGCAGCATGAGCGCGAGGGGCACCATGGCCCCGACGACCAGCACCACGGTCATCCACCGAGGTTGTCCCGTGCGGGAGACCCAGACGGCGCGCGTGCCGGGGGGGCAGCGCCTGCCGGAGGCGGGGGGCCGGCGGGGATGTCGGGGCGGCCGGTCCCTCGGGGCAGAGCCGCGCTGCCAGCCACCCCGCGAGCAGCCCCAGTGCCACCGCGACGGCGGCCAACGGGACGGGCAGGCGGGCGGCATACGGGTCGGTGAGGTCGAGGTGGGCGTGCAGGACCAGGGCGAACACCGAGGAAAGGACGACCTCGACGGCGACCAGGCCCGCCACCAGGGCCGCCGGTCTCGGGCCGCGCCGGCTGCTGACCAGCACGAGCGTGCCGACGACGGCCACGGCCGCGAGTGCTCCGTAGAAGCCGGTGACCTGGGCCGCGGCCTGGCCCACCTGGTCCGGCACTCCGGTGATGGAGAAGTGCGAGGCCATCCGATCAGGCAGGCGGGGCCACCACAGGAGCAGCAGGACACCCGGCACCGCGAGGCAGAGGAGCAGGGGGACGAGGGTGACCAGCAGGGTCCGCCGACGGGCGCGGGCCCCCAGGTCGACGTGAGGTCGAGGGCTGCGGACGGTCATGATGTCGCCTCCTGGTCGAGGAGAGTGTGGAGCTGGGGGAGCGTGAGGCCGTGGCGGCGGCCGACCTCCACGAGCGTGCGGGCGGCCTGCTCGAGCTCTGCCGTGTCCAGGCCCTTGGCGGTGACCACGGCGCCCCGGCCGCGGCGGAGCTCCAGCGCCCCCTCGTCGCGCAGCGTGGTGTAGGCCCGCAGGACGGTGTGCATGTTGACCCCGAGGCTGGAGGCGAGTTCGCGCGCGCTGGGGAGCTTGTCTCCGGGCCCGACGTCGCCGCGCAGGATGGCGCCGCGCACCTGTGACACGAGCTGGCCGTAGAGCGGCTCGGTCGACTCCGGGTCGATGATGATGAGCACGCGGTAACTCTAGTTGTTCTAGTGCAAATAGAACAACTGCGTTGTCCAGGTCCTTGTGCCCCAGCCATCGTCGTATGACGCAACCGCCCGCCTCCCGGTCATCGGGCAGGCGGGCGGTTCCGGCATACGGGGCGGGCTAGGACTGGGCCTTGTGGACCATCTCCAGCAGGGCCCGGCGGGAGGCCAGGGACTCCTCGGCGGCCTTGATCTTCTTGTCGTCGCCCGAGGCACGGGCCTTGTCCAGGGCCTTGTTCTCCTTCTCGAGGGCCCGCTCGATCTGCTCGGCGAAGGCGCTGGCGCGGTGGTTGACCTCCGGGTTGGACTTCTTCCACCGGGTGTCCTCGGCGTCGCGCACGGCCTGCTCGACCTTGCGCAGCTCGCCCTCGATGCGCCCCATGTCCGAGCGGGGGACCTTGCCGGCGGCGTCCCACTTGTCCTGGATGGTGCGCAGCGCGGACTTCGTGGCGCCCAGGTCCTTGATCGGCAGCAGCGCCCGGGCCTGCTCGAGCAGACCCTCCTTGACCTCCAGGTTGGCGCGGAACTCCTTGTCCTCCTCGGCCGAGACCTCGTCCTTGGCGTTGAAGAAGGCGTCCTGGGCGGCCTTGAACCGGCCCCACAGCTCGTCGTCCTCCTTGCGCCCGGCGCGGCCCGCCTTGCGCCACTGGTCCATCAGGCGCTTGAAGGCACCCGCGGTGGGGCCCCACTCCTTGCTGGTCGAGAGCTTCTCGGCCTCGGCGACGAGCTTCTCCTTGGCGGCCCTGGCCTCGGACTGCGTGGACTCCAGCTCGGCGAAGTAGACGCGCCGGGCCTTGTCGAAGGAGTTGCGCGCCGCGCTGAAGCGCTGCCACAGGGAGTTCTCGGACTCGCGGTCGAGCTTGACGGAGGAGCGCTGGTGCTTCTTCCACTCGTCGAGGAGCTCGCGGATGCGCGCGCCGCTGGCCTTCCACTGCGTCTTGGCGGGGTCCTGGGCCGCGATCTGCTCGGCCTCGGCGACGATGGCCTCACGCTCGGTGCGGGCCTGGTCGCGGGCGGCGGCGCGCTCGGTCGCCTCCACCTGCCGGCGCGCCTCGATGGCGGTGGCGATCGACTCGACCTTGGCGTCCAGGCCGGGCAGGTCCCCGACCACGTTGGCCTCGCCGATGTGCTCGCGCAGCTTGGCGAGGTCGTCGGTGGCCTCCTTGGCGGACAGGCCGGTCTGCAGCACGCGGTGGTAGAGGAGCTCGGCGGCCGCCCACATCTCGTCGTACTTGCGGGCGAAGTAGGCCAGGGCCTCCTCGCTGCTCGCACCCGGGTAGGACCCGACGGCCTTCTCGCCGTCCGGGGTCCGCACGTAGACGGTGCCGTCCTCGGCCACCCGTCCGAAGGTCGCCGCGTTGCTCGGCGGGCCGGCGGGCGGGGCGATCGGCGCCGGCACGGCCGACGGGGACGCGGGCGCTCCCGCTGCTGT
>ERZ501016.536-NODE-536-length-9997-cov-4.361798_pt1 | contig 9997 bp, 10 predicted proteins | sample MGYA00248889_ERZ501016 | MGnify/ENA primary metagenome ERZ501016 (study PRJEB25958, sample SAMN03398594) | human skin metagenome | study: EMG produced TPA metagenomics assembly of the Human Skin Microbiome Metagenome (human skin metagenome) data set. | reverse complement strand
CCAGAACGAGTCAACGACTCACCCCAAGCGGGCATCTTGACGTGAGGCAACAGGAACGCGCGGATCCCGCCCACGGTTGTCGGTGCTCTCGATTATCTTGCCGGACATGCCCCACCTGCGAGCCCAGTGGCCGAGGCGGCAGCGGTGACCCGGCCGGCCACCCCGCTGAAGTCGGTGATCGGCCGCGCCGCCGCGACCCTGCGCACGGCCCGCGGCTTGGAGACGGTGGCGGACCTGCTCGCCTTCCACCCGACGCGCTATATCGACTACGAGGCGGACCTCGGGGAATTGCACGAGGGCGACTTCGTAGTGGTGATCGGGGAGGTGGTCTCCGCCCGTACCCGGCCGATGGCCAGCCGCAAGGGCAGCATGCTCACCGCGACCCTGAGCGACGGCCGGCGCGAGATCGATATGACCTTCTTCCGCGCCGCCGGGCACCAGGACAAGCTGGTCCCGGGGACGCGGGTGATCGCCGGGGGACAGGTGAGCAGCTTCAACCAGCGCTGGCAGCTCGCGCACCCGGGCTACACCCCGCTGGCGGCGCTCGGCCAGGCCGATCTGCCCGGGCTCTTCCCGCTCTATCCGTCAATCCCCAAATTGCACAACTGGAACCTCGTGCAGGCGATGCGGGTGGTCCTCGACGGGCTGGACCCCCTGCCCGACCCGGTGCCGGAATCGGTGCGCGAGCGCCGGGGGCTGGTGGATTTGCATACGGCCACGCGCATGGTGCACCGGCCACAAGACCGGGACGACGTCGCCCGCGCGCTGGCTCGGCTGCGCTATGACGAAGCATTCCTGCTGCAGGCGGTACTCGCCCAGCGCCGGGCGCTGCGGGTGCAGGACGAGGCCGCGCCGGCGATCCCGGGCGGCGGGCCGCTGCTGGCGGCCTTCGATGCGCGTTTGCCGTTCACGCTGACCGCGGGGCAGCAGGAGGTGGCTGCGCAGATTGCCGGCGACCTGGCTGGGCCCGCGCTGATGAACCGGCTGCTGCAGGGCGAGGTGGGTTCGGGCAAGACCGTGGTCGCCTTGCGCGCCATGCTCAGCGCCGTGGACGCCGGCGGTCAAGCGGCGCTGCTGGCGCCGACCGAGGTCCTGGCTCAGCAACACCACCGCTCGATGACCGCGATGCTCGGCGACCTGGCCGCCGGCGGGATGCTCGGCGGCAGCGAGATCGCCACCAGGGTGGTGCTGCTGACCGGTTCGCAGAGCACCGCGCAGCGGCGTCAGGCGTTGCTCGAGGCGGCAACCGGGACGGCCGGGATCGTGGTGGGAACCCATGCGTTGCTGCAGGACGCGGTGGACTTTGCGGAGCTCTCCCTGGTCGTCGTGGACGAGCAGCACCGCTTCGGGGTCGAGCAGCGCGACGCCCTGCGGACCAAGTCCGCGACCACGCCGCACGTCCTGGTGATGACCGCGACCCCGATCCCGCGCACGATCGCGATGACCACCTTCGGGGATATGGAGACCTCCACCCTGCGCGAACTGCCCGCGGGTCGCTCGCCAATCGAAACCTATGTCGTGGACGAGCACCGGCCTCGATGGCTGGAGCGCACCTGGCAGCGCATCGCCGAGGAATGCGCCGCCGGTCGCCAGGCGTATGTCGTGTGCCCCCGCATCGGGCCCGGCCAGGAGGATGCGCAGGACCTCCCGCTGCTGCCCGAACCTCAACCTGAACCTGAGCCTGAGTGGGGGGCTGGGGATGGAGTGGCGCCGGGGGAAGGCCCGCCGCTGGAGATGATTGGCGTCCTGGAGACCTTTGCGGAGTTGCAGGCCGAGCCCGCTCTGGCCGGGCTGCGGATCGGGCTGCTGCACGGCAAACTCGCGCCCGCCGACAAGGACTCGGTGATGCGGGAGTTCGCGGCGGGGGAGATCGACGTCCTGGTCGCCACCACCGTGATCGAGGTCGGCGTGGACGTGCCCAATGCCACCGTCATGGTGGTGCGTGATGCCGACCGGTTCGGCGTCTCGCAGTTGCACCAGTTGCGCGGGCGCGTGGGCCGAGGGCAGCACGCGGGGCTCTGCCTGCTGACCACCCGCGCGGCGCAAGGGCCCGCGATGGCCCGCTTGGGTGGGGTGGCCTCGACCACCGACGGTTTCGAGTTGGCGATCCGCGACCTGGAGCAGCGCAAGGAGGGTGACATCCTCGGTGCCCGGCAAAGTGGCCGCCGCCGGTTGCGCTATCTCTCGCTGCTCGAGCATGAGGCACTCATCGCCGATGCCCGCGAGGATGCTCGCGCGCTCATCGCCACCGATCCCGAACTGACCGAGCATCCGGTGCTGGCGCAGGTGTTGACCGAATGGCTCGCTCCCCAGCAGGCCGACTTCCTGGAAAAGGGGTGAGGTGGTGTGACCCGCATTATCGGCGGCCGGTTCGGCGGCCGGCGCCTGGCGACCCCGCGCGGGGCCGCGACCCGGCCCACCTCGGACCGGGTGCGCGAGGCGCTCTTTTCCGCGTTGGTGGCCCGCGACCTGATCGATGGCTGCGTGGTGCTCGATCTCTATGCCGGCTCCGGCGCCCTGGGCTTGGAGGCCGCCAGCCGGGGTGCCAGCCGGGTGGACCTGGTGGAGAAGGACAGGGCCACGGCCCGGGTGATTTCCACCAACGCCGACACCCTCGGCGCGCGGGTGCACGTGCACGCCAGTGCGGTGAGCGCCTTTGCCCGATCGGGAAGCGGCCCGGCCGCCGACCTGGTGCTGGCCGACCCGCCATACCCGATGGGGGAGGACGATCTGGCCGCCGATCTCGCGGGCCTGGTCGAGGGTGGCCGGCTGGCCGCCGGGGCGGTATTGGTCGTGGAGCGCAGCACCCGGTCCCCGGAACCGACCTGGCCGCCGGGGGTGAGCGGGGAGGGGCGACGCACCTACGGGGAGACGGCACTGTGGTTCGCCCACGCCGACGATGAGCCTGCGGTAGTGGACGCCGAGGAAGCGCAGTCCGACAAGAAGGTGCAGGCCGCGGACCCGGGCCAGGCCGGTCCCGGCTTGCTAGGTTCGCCGACGTGACCACACGCCTCGTCTGTCCGGGCTCCTTCGACCCGGTGACCATGGGCCATCTGGATGTGATCCGCCGGGCCGCCGCCCTGGCCGACGAGGTGGTCGTCGCGGTCCTGCACAATCCGGCGAAGGCCGGGGCCTTCCCGGTGCCGGAGCGGATCGCCTTCATCGAGCAGGCGACCGCCGACCTGCCGGGGGTGCGGGTGGCGGCATACGCGGGCCGGTTGATTGTCGACGTATGCCGCGAGCTTGAGGCCACGGCGCTGCTCAAGGGCCTGCGCAGCGAGTCCGATTATGCGTATGAGGTCCCCATGGCCCAGATGAATCGGGCGCTGACCGGCATTGAGACGGTCTTCCTGCAGGGGGACCCTGCGCTGGCCCATGTGTCGAGCTCCCTGGTCAAGGAAGTCGCCGGGCTCGGTGGCGATGTCAGCGGCATGGTGCCGGACGCGGTCCGCGACGCGCTGCTCGCTCGTCGGCCTCGCCGCGACTGACGATTTGGGAGGCGCACCGGGCGGGGCGTAGCATGGCTCCTCGGTCTGTGCCCATCCCGGCGCGGACTCTTCCCGCATCCCATCCCTGGCTGGAGCCATGTCCCGTCTCGATCCGCGTTCGCCCACGGTGTTCGGCACCGTGGAGTTGGGTCGTCGGCCGGGGTCCATGGTGGAAACCCAGCGCACCCTCACCTTGCCGGAACCGACCGGCACCGAGGTGCTCGCGGTCCCGGCCGGCGCGCCCATCGAGGTCGAGGTGCGGATGGAGTCGGTGATGGAGGGGATCCTGGTCACCGGATCCGCTCGGGCCACCGCCGAGGGCGCGTGCGTACGCTGCCTGGAGCCGCTCACCGTGGCCATCGACGCGCCATTCCAGGAGCTCTTCGTCTATCCCGAGCGCGCCGCGCATTCGCGCAAGACCGGCGCCATGGACGAGGACACCCCGGAATATGAGGTCATCGACGACCACATCGACCTTGGTCCGGTCGTCGTGGACGCCGTGGTGCCCACCCTGCCGTTCCAGCCCGTATGCCGCCCCGACTGCCCCGGTCTGTGCTCCGAGTGCGGCTTCCGGATGGCGGACGACCCGGACCATGCCCATGAACTACTCGACCCGCGTTGGTCGGCGTTGGCGTCTCTCGCCACGTCCGACGGGTCGGAATCACCCCAAGAGAAGAGGAACTGACGTGGCTGTCCCGAAGCGGAAGACTTCGCGGTCCAACACCCGCTCCCGTCGCGCCAACTGGAAGGCGACTGCCGTCGCCACCACGACCTGCCCCGCGTGCAAGGCGCCGGCCGTGCCCCACCAGGCGTGCCCGTCCTGCGGTGTCTACAAGGGCCGCCACTACGGCGCCGCCGAGCGCACCGAGCACCAGGGCTGAGTCCCGACTCACCCAACCGTTCAGCAGGATGCGGCGGTCCATCGACGAACTCCGCGACCACGTCACCGAGGTCTGCGGTATTTCTGTCGACGGACCGCTGCTCTTGTTGGCGCTGACCCACCGCTCCTACGCCTACGAGAATGGCGCCCTGCCGCACAATGAGCGGCTGGAGTTCCTCGGGGACTCGGTCCTGGGGGTGGTGGTCACCGATCACCTCTACCGGACCTTCCCGGACCGCAGCGAAGGCCATCTGGCCAAGCTGCGTGCGGCCACGGTCAATATGCGCTCCCTCGCCGAGGCGGCCCGCACGATCGGCCTCGGCGATTTTTTGCTGCTCGGGCGCGGTGAGGAGAGCACGGGCGGTCGGGATAAGAGCTCGATCCTCGCCGATACCACCGAGGCGCTGATCGGCGCGGTCTTCCTCAGCGGTGGGCTTGCCCCGGCGACCTTGCTTGTGCACCATCTGGTAGGGGCGATCCTCGCGGCGTCTGCAAAGCTCGGTGCCGGGCTGGACTGGAAGACGTCGCTGCAAGAGGCGTCTGTGGCCCGGGGGATGAACTCCATCGTCTACCGCATCGTCGGCGACGGGCCCGAGCACGACAAGATCTTCACCGCCACCGTGTTGCTCGACGACATCCCGAGCGGCGAGGGCGTGGGGCGGACCAAGAAGGACGCCGAGCAGCGCGCCGCCGAGCAGGCCTGGACCGCGCTGCAGGAGGATTCGGCTATCGACGAGGTTGATCGCCCGGATGCCTGAACTCCCCGAGGTGGAGGTCGTCCGGCGCGGAGTCGATGCTCACCTGACCGGCCGCACCATCGAGGCGGTCGAGACCTTCTCCGCGCGGGTGGTGCGACGGCATACGCCGGGCGCGGCAGACCTGAGTGGGCGGTTGGCCGGCCGGCGGGTGGATGCGGTGTCGCGACGCGGCAAGTACCTCTGGCTGGAAGTCGGGGAAGAGGCGCTGATCGTCCACCTCGGCATGAGCGGGCAGTTGCTGCTCGCCGCGCCTGGCCAAGCCGATCCCAAGCACCTGCACGCGCGCTTCCGGGTCCTCGACGAGCCCGGGCGGGAGCCGCTCGAGGTGCACTTCGTCGATCAGCGCACCTTCGGCGGCCTGGCTTTGGCGCAGTTGGATGGCGACGGGATCCCCGAGCCGGTGCGGCATATCGCCCGCGACCCGTTCGATCCCCTTTTCGACCCGTATGCCGTTGCCCGCCGCGTCGTCACGCGTGCCTCGGGCATCAAACGCCAACTGCTCGATCAGACGCTGGTATCCGGGATCGGCAATATCTACGCCGACGAGGCGCTGTGGCGCGCCCAACTCCACGGCGAACGACCGGGCGATCGGCTCACCAAACCGGCCGTAATGCGACTGCTGGGCCATGCCCGGGACGTGATGGCCGATGCTCTGGCGGTCGGGGGCACCAGCTTCGACAGCCTCTATGTCAACGTCAACGGCGAATCCGGCTACTTCTCCCGGTCGCTGGATGCGTATGGCCGTGCGGGCCTGCCGTGCCGACGGTGCGGCACCCCGATGCGCCGGGAATCCTTCATGAACCGCAGCTCGACCTCGTGTCCGCGCTGCCAACCGCGCCCACGCCTGCCGCGTTCTTGACCCGTCAGGGGATGGGGAGCTTCTTGAGTTTCACCTTGACCCCGGTGTGCGCATAGGACAGGTCGGCGAAGGCCTGGCGCACCAGGGCGGCGAAGCGGTGCTGGCCGGTCATGCTCGGGTGGATGCCGTCCGGCTGGAGTTGGCTCGGGTCGGCGGTGACCGCGGCATTCCAGTCGGCGACGATGGTGTTGGGGTAGTCGCGCGCGATTCGGGCAAGCGTCGCATTGTCGGTCTTTGCCCGGGCCATCGCGACGTGCACATTGACCAGGACGACCATGCGTTTCGGCCCGAGCTTGTCGAGCGTCGCCCGGGCCTGCTGCTCGTCAACACCGGCATTGGTGCCGAAGACCAGCACCACGGCGCGCCGCACCTCGCTGCCCGCACTCGTGATCGCCGACAGGCCGGCACTCCAGCGGCGGTTGGATTTGGCATCAAGCCGGATCCCCGGGAAGTAGTAGCGCATCGCCGGGACGCTGCCCACGAGCATCGAGTCGCCGAAGGCGTCGATCTCCGCCCCAGTCGGCATGGTGAAGCCCGCATCCTTGGGCCGGGTCGGCGTGGGCGCAGGGCTCGGGGTGCTCGCGGTCGGCGTGGCGGCCTTGGCGTTGGCGGTGAGCATGCGCTCCGTGGAGGTCTGCGCGGGGGCAGTGAGGATCACCAGAGCGGTGGCGGCGACGACGAGTGCGGCGATCGCGCGCAACCATTGCTCCACCGGCCGTCGCAGGAGTCGAGCAAGGCGATCCGTCGCCCGCCGCCAGGCGCCGGCCCAGCCATACCGGCGCACGGGGGTCTCCACAAAGCGATAGGACAGATCCGCCAGCGCCAGGGTCACCAGGACGCACCAGGCCCGGTTGGTCAGGAAGCCGGGCGCGCCGGGCGTAGTCGGCCAGTCGGCGCTCACCAGCAGGATGACCGGCCAGTGCCACAGATAGATCCCGTATGAGCGTGACCCCACCCACGCCAGCGGCGGCAGGTCGAGCACCCGCCCGAAGGTTCCGCCGCCCACCGCGCACGCGATCAGCACCGCGGTGGCCACCCCGGCCAGCGCGAGCCCACCGCGGAAGGTCACGGCCCGCGACTCGTCCAGCCACCACAGGCTCGCAGCCAGCACCAACCCGGCGCCCATGATGAGTCGGGTCCGGTACTGCACGAAGCGCGCGCTGCGCAGGCGGGCATGGCCGGTCCCGGCATACCAAAAGGCCAGGGCCGCCCCGGTCATCAATCCGGCGAGGTGGGTGTCGGTGCCGTAATAGACCCGGGTGCCACCGGCCTGCGCGTCGAAAAGCAACCCCATACCGAGCGCGGAGGCGAACGCGCAGGCGACGGCGATGCCGGTGCGCACCCGGGCATCGCCGACCCAGCGGATCAGGGCCCAGGTGACCAACGGCCAAAACAGATAGAACTGCTCCTCGACCGCCAACGACCACAGGTTCATGAACAGGCGCGGGGAGGTCGCATTGAAGTAGTCCGCCCCGGCCGCGATCTCCAGCCAATTGCTGGAAAAGGTGAGCGCCCCGAGCACCTGCCGTCCGATGCCCACGAGCAGATCGGCCTCGGCCACGCGCGCGAGCAGGACACTGACCGGCAGACAGAGCAACAGGGCCGGCAGCAGGCGCCGGGCGCGACGCAGCCAGAAGCTCCCCAGGTCCAGACGCCCGGTCGCCGCGTGCTCGCCGAGGAGCAAGGTGGTGATCAGGAAGCCGGAGATGACGAAGAAGATGTCGACCCCGAGGAAACCGCCCGGCAGCCAGGCCGGGTTCAGGTGGTAGACGACAACCGCGGTGATTGCTAACGCGCGCAGTCCGTCCAGCCCGCCCAGACGTCCCGACGGCCGGCCGCTGGATGAGCTGGACTGTGCGGAATCGGCCTGAATTCGATCGGATGGGACGCGCCCGGTGGGCCCACCGGGCGTACGCGCGCGCGAACGGGCGGCATAGGTGGTCATCGGGCACCTCCTTGCGGTCATTCGCTCGGACAGCACACACGCTAGGGATGAGCACCGACAGCCCCTGGGAGCCACGCGGGTGAGCGCCCGGATAACGTGCCGGTATGCCGGACACCGCTCGCCTCGTCTGCTTCGTCTCCGGCCGCGTGCAGGGGGTGGGCTTCCGCTGCTGGACCCGCTCCCGGGCACTGGAATTGGGACTGACCGGCTACGCCCGCAACACCGACGACGGACGGGTGGAGGTCTGCGCCGAGGGTCCGTCCCAGGCGCTGGACGCGCTGCTCGACGCCCTGCGCGGGGACGGCGCCGCTGGCGGGCGTCCCGGGCGGGTGGACGCGGTCTCGGACCCGATCCGCACCGCTGCGACCGGCAACTACCAGGGCTTCCGCGAGCGCTGAACCGTCCCGCGCGGAGGCGGGCAACCGGCATACGGGAAACGCGATCGCCCGCGAGGGGTAGCGCCATACGATGCCACGGTGACGGCCGGCGAACCCCCCGAGGACCTGGCCCGCTTGCGGGCCAGCATCGACAATATCGACGCGGCGCTGGTGCACCTGCTCGCCGAACGCTTCAAGGCGACCCAGCAGGTCGGCGCGCTCAAGGCCGAACGCGGTATGCCGCCCGCCGACCCGGCGCGCGAAGAGCGCCAGATCGCCCGGTTGCGCTCGCTGGCGAATGACGCGGGCCTGGATCCGCAGTTCGCGGAGAAGTTCCTCGGCTTCGTCATCGCCGAAGTGATCCGCCACCACGAGGCGATCGCCGCTGCCACCCCGGAGTGACTCGCACCCGCCAGTGACCAGCGTCGCGCGCGTGGGAAGTGCGGCCCGGTCGGAAGTGCCGGTTAGGGTGATCGGGCCCTGCCCGCCATCGAGAGAGCCCCTGTGTACGTCAAGACCCTGACTCTGCGGGGCTTCAAGTCGTTCGCCTCGGCGACGACCTTCCGCCTCGAGCCGGGGGTGACCTGCATCGTCGGGCCCAATGGGTCCGGCAAGTCGAATGTCGTGGACGCGCTCGCCTGGGTGATGGGGGAGCAGGGCGCAAAGTCCCTGCGCGGCGGCAAGATGGAGGACGTGATCTTCGCCGGCACCGCCGGCCGGGCGCCGCTGGGGCGCGCCGAGGTGACGATGACCATCGACAACACCGATGGGGCGTTGCCGATCGACTACACCGAGGTGACGATCTCGCGGACGATGTTCCGCGGGGGCGGCTCCGAATACGCCATCAATGGCACCAGCTGTCGCCTGCTGGACATCCAAGAACTCCTGTCCGACAGCGGAATCGGGCGCGAGATGCATGTCATCGTCGGCCAGGGCCAGCTCGACACCGTGCTGCGGGCCACCCCGGAGGAACGCCGCGGATTTATCGAGGAGGCGGCCGGGGTCCTCAAACACCGCAAGCGCAAGGAACGCGCGCTGCGCAAGCTGGAAACGATGGAGGCCAACCTCACCCGAGTCGCCGACCTGACCAGCGAGATCCGCCGTCAGCTCGGACCGCTGGGCCGTCAGGCCGAGGCGGCGCGCAAGGCCGCAGTCATCCAGGCCGAGGCCCGCGACGCCCGCTTGCGGCTGCTCGCCGACGACCTGGCGCAACTGACCGCCGCCATGGAGCAGGAGAGCGCCGACGAAGCCGCGCTGTTGACCCGCCGCGCCGAGGTGGAGCAGCGGATGGGCGCAGCCCGCGAGGCCGTGCGGCAGCTGGAGCAGGAGGCCGCCGCGGCCGCCCCCGTGCTGGTCGAGCTCCGCGACCGCTGGGTCGCCCTGCGCACCACCCGCGAGCGCCTGGAGAGCGTCCGCTCCCTGGCGGCCGAGCGGATGCGACTGCTTGCCGCCGACCAGGAGGACGAAACCACCACCGGCCGCGATCCGCAGGAACTGCTCGCCCAGGCCCGCACCGCCCGGGAGCAGGAACGCGAGCTGGCCGAGCAGGTCGCCGCCGCCGGGTCCACGCTCGCCGCCGCGGAGAGCGCCCGCGCCGAGGCCGAACAGGCCGCGAATGAAGAGTCGCGCCGGGTCGCCGCCCTGGCCCGGGCCGCCGCCGACCGGCGCGAGGGTCTGGCGCGCTTGGCCG
>ERZ501016.535-NODE-535-length-10093-cov-15.867205_pt1 | contig 10093 bp, 8 predicted proteins | sample MGYA00248889_ERZ501016 | MGnify/ENA primary metagenome ERZ501016 (study PRJEB25958, sample SAMN03398594) | human skin metagenome | study: EMG produced TPA metagenomics assembly of the Human Skin Microbiome Metagenome (human skin metagenome) data set. | reverse complement strand
CCGGCCGGCTGGCCGGGGACCCCCTCGTCGCACCGGGAGGGGCAGGGGTATGTCGGACCTCCGTGGCACTCTTGGACGCACCATGACCAGCGACGTCCTCGACCGCTTCTCCCCAGCCACCCGCGCGTGGTTCCGGAGCAGCTTCCCCGCGCCCACACCGGCCCAGACCGGGGCGTGGGAGGCGGTGTCGACGGGTCAGCACACGCTCGTCGTGGCGCCCACCGGGTCGGGCAAGACCCTGGCGGCCTTCCTGTGGGCGCTGGACCAGGTGGGGTCGAGCCCGCCGCCGGAGGACCCGTTGCGCCGCTGCCGGGTCTTGTACGTCTCCCCGATGAAGGCGCTGGCCGTCGACGTCGAGCGCAACCTGCGCTCGCCCCTGGTCGGCATCGAGCACGCCGCGCGCAGGCTGGGTGTCCCCCCACCCGCCGTGACGGTGTCGGTGCGCAGCGGGGACACCCCGGCCGCCGATCGCCGGGCCTTCCAACGCCGTCCGAGCGACGTGCTGATCACTACGCCCGAGTCGCTCTTCCTGCTGCTCACGTCCGCCTCGCGCGAGAGCCTGCGCGGGGTCGAGACGGTGATCCTCGACGAGGTCCACGCCGTCGCGGGGACCAAGCGAGGCGCCCACCTCGCCCTGTCCTTGGAGCGCCTGGACGCCCTGCTGGACCGTCCCGCGACGCGCGTCGGCCTGTCCGCCACGGTCCGCCCCGTGGAGGAGGTCGCGCGCTACCTGGCGGGGGGCCGCCCCGTCAGCGTCGTCCAGCCCCCGTCGACCAAGGAGTGGGACCTGCAGGTCGTCGTCCCGGTCCCCGACCTGGCCGAGCTGGGCTCCGCCGCACCGGTCGACCTCGACGGCCCCGGCGACGCGGACCCGCGCCGCGCGGCGTCGGTGTGGCCTCACGTCGAGGAACGCATCGTCGACCTCGTCGCCCAGCAACGCTCGACGCTCGTCTTCGCCAACTCGCGGCGGCTGGCGGAGCGTCTGACCGCGCGCCTCAACGAGCTGTGGGAGGAGCGGCTCGGACCCCCCGAGGACGAGGGCGACGACGGTCGTACGCCGGTGCCCGCCGTCACCGCGCCGGACGGCCTGCCCGCGCCCGCTCGCCTCACCCGCGGGACCCCTGCGCACCTCATGGGTCAGGCCGGGCAGAGCCACGGTGCCGCACCCGTGCTGGCCCGGGCCCACCATGGCTCCGTCAGCAAGGAGCACCGCCAGGAGATCGAGGAGGCCCTCAAGTCCGGCCTGCTGCCGGCCGTGGTCGCCACCAGCTCGCTCGAGCTCGGCATCGACATGGGCGCGGTGGACCTCGTGGTCCAGGTCGAGAGCCCCCCGAGCGTGGCCAGCGGCCTGCAACGCGTCGGCCGCGCCGGGCACCAGGTGGGGGCCGTCTCTCGCGGCGTCTTCTTCCCCAAGTACCGCGCCGACCTGGTCCAGACCGCCGTGGTGATCGACCGCATGCGCGAGGGGGCCATCGAGGCGCTGCGCATCCCCGCCAACCCCGTCGACGTCCTGGCCCAGCAGGTCGTGGCCATGTGCGCGCTCGACGACTGGACCGTGGGGGACGTGGAGCAGCTCGTCCGGCGGGCGGCCCCCTACGCGTCCTTGCCCCGCTCCGTCCTGGAGGCCACCCTCGACATGCTCGCCGGGCGCTACCCGAGCGACGAGTTCGCCGAGCTGCGGCCCAGGATCGTGTGGGATCGCGTCGCCGACACGGTGTCCGGTCGCCCCGGCGCACAACGGCTGGCCGTCACCAGCGGTGGGACGATCCCCGACCGCGGGCTGTATGCCGTGATGCTGGCCACCGGTGACGGTCCCGGCCGGCGGGTGGGCGAGCTCGACGAGGAGATGGTCTACGAGTCGCGGGTGGGCGACGTCTTCACGCTCGGCTCGACGGCCTGGCGCATCGAGGACATCACGCACGACCGGGTGCTCGTCACGCCGGCCCCGGGCCAGCCCGGTCGTCTGCCCTTCTGGAAGGGCGACCAGCTCGGGCGCCCGGCCGAGCTCGGCGCGGCGGTCGGGGCACGGCTTCGCGAGCTCTCACGACTGCCACGGGAGGACGCCGTGCACCGCCTGTCCGACGGCGGGCTGGACGCCTGGGCGGCCGACAACCTGGTCGACTACCTCGCCGAGCAGCGCGAGGCCACGGGCGTGGTGCCCGACGACCGGACCGTGGTGGTCGAGCGCTTCCGCGACGAGATCGGCGACTGGCGGATCGCGATCCACTCCCCCTACGGACAGCAGGTGCACGCTCCCTGGGCGCTGGCCGTCGCGGCCCGCTTCCGCGAGCGGTTCGGCTACGACGTGCAGGCGATGAACGCCGACGACGGCATCATCCTGCGGCTCCCGGACCTCGACACGGCCGTCGACGGGCCTGCGGGCGACGACGGGGAGTCCGGCGACGTGACGGACTGGACCCGCGAGATCGTCGACCTGATCACCCTCGACCCGGACGACGTCCGGGCCCTGGTGACGGCCGAGATCGGCGGCTCGGCCGTCTTCGCCGCCCGGTTCCGCGAGTGCGCCGCGCGCGCCCTGCTGCTGCCGAGGCGCCAGCCCGGTCGGCGTCAGGCCCTGTGGCAGCAGCGGCAGCGGTCCGCGCAGCTGCTCGAGGTGGCCAGCCGCTACCCGTCCTTCCCCATCGTCCTCGAGGCCGTGCGGGAGTGCCTCCAGGACGTCTTCGACGTCCCCGGGCTGATCGACCTGATGGCCCGCGTCCGGTCCAGGGACGTCCGTGTCGTCGAGGTCGAGACGCCGACCCCGTCGCCGTTCGCCAAGAGCCTGCTCTTCGGCTACGTCGCCCAGTACCTCTACGAGGGCGACTCCCCCCTGGCCGAGCGCCGGGCCGCCGCGCTCTCGCTCGACGCCGACCTGCTGTCGGACCTGCTCGGCCAGGACGCCGGCAGCTCACTGCGAGACCTGTTGGACCCCGAGGTCATCACCGCGACCGAGGCCGACCTGCAACGCCTCTCGCCGGCTCGACGGTGCCGGGACGCCGAGGGGGTCGCCGACCTCCTGCGCGTCGTGGGTCCCCTGAGCACTCCCGACGTCGCGCTGCGCTGCGCCGCCGAGGAGGACGCCTACCCGGACGCGGGGCAGGCGGCGACCTGGCTGCAGCAGCTCGAGTCGGCGCGCCGCGTCGTCCGGGTCCGCATCAGCGACGAGGAGCGGTGGGCCGTCGTGGAGGACGCGGGTCGGCTGCGCGACGCCCTCGGGGTGGCCGTGCCGCCCGGCATCGCCGACAGCCTGCTGGACGGCGGCGACGACCCGCTGGGCGGACTCGTGCAGCGATACGCGCGCACCCACGGACCCTTCACCGCCACGGCCGTCGCCGCGACCCTCGGGCTCGGCACGGCGGTCGCCTCGCACACCCTCGCTCGTCTCGTCGGTCGCGGTCAGCTCGTCGAGGGTGAGCTGCTCCCCGAGCAGCTCGGCGGCGGGCAGCACGGCGTCGAGTACTGCGACGTGCAGGTCCTGCGCACCCTGCGGCGACGCTCCCTGGCGGCGCTCCGCGCAGAGGTCGAGCCGGTCCCGGTGACCGACCTGGCGCGGTTCGTGCCGGTCTGGCACGGCATCGGGGATCGCAGCCGGGGCGTCGAGGCCGTGGCGCGCGCCGTGGAGCAGCTGGCCGGGGCGCGCCTGCCCGCCAGCGCCGTCGAGACACTCGTGCTGCCGGCCCGCGTGCCGGACTACTCCCCCGCGATGCTGGACGAGCTGACGGCGACGGGTGAGGTGCTGTGGCAGGGGCACGGGTCCCTGCCCGGGGACGACGGCTGGGTCTCGCTGCACCTGGCGGACACCGCCCACCTCACGCTGGCAGCCCCCGGCCCGGAGGCTGATCTCACGACGGAGCAGCGAGACCTGCTCGACCACCTGCGGCTGGGCGGGGCGCACTTCGTGGCCGGGCTCGCCGCGACGCTCGGACGAGGCACCGACGCCACGGTCGTCGATGACCTGTGGGCACTGGTCTGGGCAGGGCACGTCACCGGCGACACGTTCACGGCCGTGCGAGGCCTGCTCGACGGGGGCCACACGGCGCACAAGCCACGCCGCAGCGGCCCCCGGGCCGGACGCGGCGGTCGACGCGGCACCCTCGGGACGCTGCGTGGGGGCGGTCCCCGCAGCGGCCTGGCCCGGCCCGCCTCGAACGTGCTCATCACCGACCCCCGCGGCCTCGGGCGATGGAGCGTCCTGCCGGCCACCGAGACCGACGCGACCGTCCGCGCGTGGGCGCAGGCCGAGCTGCTCCTCGACCGCTACGGCGTGGTCACCCGCGGCAGCGCGGTCGCCGAGGAGGTCGTGGGCGGCTTCGCGTCCGTCTATCGGGTCCTCGCCGCCGCCGAGGAGGCCGGTCGGGTGCGACGCGGCTACTTCGTGGAGGGCCTCGGCGGTTCCCAGTTCGCGACCGCGGGGGCCGTGGACCGTCTGCGCGCCGGCAGCCGGGTCCTCGACGACACCGCCGGTGGTCAGCAGGGGGCTGGCCTGCCGGCCAGCCCGCTCGCGCACCTCGGCGACGCCTGGTCGGTGAGCGCTAAGCGTCGCGGAGCTCAGCCCGAGCGCCCCGCCCTGGTCCTGGCCGCGACCGATCCGGCCAACGTCTACGGTGCGGCGCTGCCCTGGCCCGAGAGGCCGGACGACGCAGGCAGGCATCGTCCGGCCCGCAAGGCCGGTGCCCTCGTCGTGCTCGTGGACGGGCGCCTGGTCCTCTACGTCGAGCGTGGTGGCAAGACGCTGCTGTCCTTCGGCGAGGACCCCGCCGACCTCGGGGCCGCCGCCAGGGCGCTGGCGGACGTGGTGCACCGCGGCGCGCTGGGCAGGCTCAGCGTCGAGCGCGCGGACGGCGCCGCACTCCTCGGGTCCGATCACCCGCTCGTGCAGGCGCTGGCGGACGCCGGCTTCCACCACACCCCGCGCGGCCTGCGACTGCGCCGTTGACACCGCTGACACCGAAGGAGCTCGGAGGATGACGACGGTCTGGACGATCGGGCACTCGACACGCCCGCTCGAGGAGCTCATCGGGCTGCTGCGCGAGCACGAGATCACCCAGCTCGTCGACATCCGCACGGTGCCGGGCTCGCGACACAACCCGCAGTACTCCCAGGAGGCTCTGCGGACCTCGCTCCCGGAGCACGGTGTCCGCTACGTCTACCTCAAGGAGCTGGGCGGCCTGCGCAAGACCGCGCCGGACTCGATCAACGGTGCCTGGCGCAACGCCTCCTTCCGGGGCTACGCCGACTACATGCAGACGCCGGCGTTCCGCGCGGCCGTGGACGAGCTCGTGGACCTGGCCGCCCGGCCTCGGACGGCGATCATGTGCGCCGAGGCCGTGCCCTGGCGGTGCCACCGCTCGCTGGTGGGCGACGCCCTGCTGGTCCGCGGCGTGCGGGTCGTGGACATCGTGGGTCCTCACCAGGCCCGCGAGCACAAGCTCACCGCCTTCGCCCAGGTCGAGGGATCCTCCATCACCTATCCCCCGGAGACCCCCGACTGACCGTGAGCAAGCGGACGCCAGTCGTCCGCAACCGCCGCTACGGTCCCCTCATGGCTATCACTCCAAAGCTTGACCTCGTCGTCCTGGACTGTCCCGACGCGCTCGAGCTGGGCCGCTTCTACGGCGCCCTGCTCGGCTACGAGCTGGAGGAGGGCGCCGACCGTGCGTGGGTCAATCTCGTCCCGCCGGGCGGTGGAGTCTCCAAAGACAACCCGGACGGGCGCGCGACGCTGGCCTTCCAGCGCATCGATGACTACGTCGCGCCCACCTGGCCCGGCGGCGCCCATCCGCAGCAGTTCCACCTGGACCTGAGCGTCCCCGCCATCGATGCTGCAGAGCCACGAATCCTCGAGCTGGGCGGCCGGGTGCACGAGCACCAGCCGTCCGAGGAGGGCAGCTTCCGCGTCTACCTGGACCCGGCCGGCCACCCCTTCTGCCTCGTCCAGGGCTGATCGGTGCAGGAAGCCAGGACTGGATGACGTGTGTACAGTGTCCACATGAGCGCCCCCGCACCGTACGTCATCTTCCCCGGCACCACCCGAGACGCCCTCAGCACCTACCAGCGGATCTTCGGCGGCGAGCTGAGCCTGCACACCCGAGGGGACCTGCGGCGCACCGACGAACCGCTCGACGCCATCGGGCACGGCCAGCTGACCGGCCAGGTCACGGTCTTCGGCGCGGACGGCACCGACGGCCAGCAGACCGTCCGCACGGCCGGGCTGATGCTGGCCCTCCTCGGGGCGGCTGACGCCGACACCTCGCGGCGCTGGTTCGCCGAGCTGAGCGAGGGCGGCACCGTCGTGGACGACCTGCAGGCTCGCCCCTGGGGCGACTGGGACGGGCAGGTCGTCGACCGCTTCGGCCTGCCCTGGCTGATCGGCTTCCAGCCGCAGGCCTGAGCCCCGAAAGACGCCAGGCTCCCGGCATACGGCCGGTCGTGCCAGGATCGGTCCATGCCCGAGGGAGATGCCGTATGGCGCACCGCCCGGCGCCTCCACCGGGCGCTCGCGGGGCGCGTGGTCACCGACTGCGACCTGCGCTGGCCATCGCTGGCCACCGCCGACCTGCGCGGACGCACGACGGTGGAGGTCGTACCGCGCGGCAAGCACATCCTGCACCGGCTCGACGACGGGCTGACCCTCCACTCGCACCTGCGGATGGACGGGTCCTGGCGCACCCACGACCCGGCGAGGCTCACGCTGCGGCAGCTGCGCGACCCGGACGTGCGCGCGGTCGTGGGCTGCGAGACCGCGACGGCCATCGGCACCATGCTCGGGATGATCGACCTCGTCCGGACTGCTGACGAGGGGCGCCTCGTCGGGCACCTCGGCCCGGACCTGCTCGGTCCCGACTGGGACCCGGAGGTGGCCGTCGCCAACCTGCAGCGCCGCCCCGACCGCGAGATCGGCGCCGCGCTCCTGGACCAGCGCAACCTGGCGGGGGTCGGCACGATGTGGGACGCGGAGGTGCTGCACCTGGAGCGCGTGTGGCCATGGACACCCGTCGCCGAGCTCGACGCGGCGCGCCTGCGGTCCATCGTCACGCGGGTCCAGGCGTTGGTCGACGCCAGCAAGGTGCTGCGCCAGTCGACGTCGACCGGTTCGCTCGCTCCGGGTCAGGAGATGCTGGTGCACGGTCGCAGCGGCCTCCCCTGCCGACGCTGCGGCGGCCCGGTGCGGCTCTCGCGGATCGGGGAGGCGCCGCAGGACCGGGCGATGTTCTACTGCCCGGTCTGCCAGGGCGGGCTCGGGCCCGACGACGACGGGCGACGTCAGCGTCCGCTCGGCGAGGGGCGAAGCGGGCCGAGCCGCAACGGCTGAGACGGCAGCTCAGGTGCCGCAGCTCACGCGGCCGAGCGTGCGGAGGTGGAGGCTGGCGCGAGCTCGCGCTCTGCGGACACCGGGAGCGGGACGGGTGCCGACATCCGCTCGGAGGCGGCGACCCGGGTGGACACGTCCCCGAGGACGGTCGACAGGGGCACGTCCAACGCCGCACAGATCGAGGAGATGAGCTCCGAGGACGCTTCCTTCTCGCCACGCTCGACCTCGGACAGGTAGCCGAGGGAGACCTTGGCGGACGCGGACACGTCCCGGAGCGTGCGACCGAGGGTGCGCCGGCGGTCGCGCAGTACCTGGCCCAGCTCACGACGCAGCAGGGTCATCCCTCGCTCCCTTCTCGGCCAGCACGCACGTTCGTGGCCCACGATAGCGCGCCAGCCCCACGGCGGCCCTCCTGCCATGCGGACCACCCCTCGGTCGGCGCAGCCCGGCCCGCGTGTCCCGCCTCCCCCCCCGATCTCCCCCCTGCAGATCGCGAGGGTCGGCGCCAAGGAGGTCCGACCAAAGGCTCACGATCCGGAGGGAGGGGGCTGTGCGCCCTCTGCACAACGCTGGGATCAGCCCAGACCTTCCAGGGCGCGCGCCAGCACCGCCTGCACGCTCGCCGCCCGGATCGCCGCGCGTTCCCCCGCCAGCGTGAGCCTCCACGCCCGGCAGCCGGACGCGTCCGCCACAGCGACGTAGACCGTCCCGACCGGCTCGCCGTCCGCCGGGTCCGGACCCGCGACGCCGGTCGTCGCGAGACCGACGTCGGCGCGGCACACCCGCCGGGCCCCCTCGGCCAGCTGCCGGGCGACCTCGTCGTTGACCGCGCCGCGGGCCGCCAGCAGGGCAGCCTCGACCCCGAGCACCTCGGCCTTGACGTCATAGGCGTATGCCACGACCCCGCCGCGCACGACCGCACTCGCGCCCGGGACGCTCACCAGGTCAGCCACGACGAGCCCCCCGGTCAGCGACTCGGCGGTCGCCACGGTCAGACCGCGCTCGGCCAGCCGCGCCACCAGGCGGCTCGCCAGGTCGGACCTGTCCGAGCCGTATGCCGTCCCGCCCGCCGTCACGCCCCGCCGCCGGGACGCGCGTCCCGCCGCAGCCGGTGCGCTGCGAGGAGGTAGTCGACGCCGGTCACGACGGTGACGACCAGCGCGGCGGCCATGACGAGGGCGCACGCCCAGTGCCACAGGTCGTTGCCGGGCAGGACGTACATGCCGAGGGCGATGGCCTGCAGCATGGTCTTGAGCTTGCCGCCACGACTCGCCGCCATCACGCCGTAACGGATCACGACGAAGCGCAGCAGCGTGATCCCCAGCTCGCGCACGAGGATGACGACCGTCACCCACCACCAGAGGTCGCCGATCAGCGACAGACAGATCAGGCCGGCGCCCATGAGGGCCTTGTCGGCGATCGGGTCGGCGAGCTTGCCGAAGTCGGTGATCAGGCCGCGCGAGCGTGCGAGGTCCCCGTCGATCTTGTCGGTGACCGAGGCGAGGACGAAGACGCCCCAGGCCCACCACCGGTCGCTCGCGTCCAGCCCGCCCTGACGCATGAGCAACCACACGAACACGGGGACGAGCAGGATCCGCAGCATCGTCAGCGCGTTGGCGATGTTCCAATTGCTGACGTGCCGCTGCGGGGCGCGTCCCCCGGGCGTCACGGGTGCGCTCACGACGCGGCCCCCGGCTGCGGCTCAGCGGTCTCGGTCAGGGTCTCGGCCGTCGTCTCCGCGAGCGGCTCGGCCACCAGGTCGACGCCCTCGCTCGCCACGACGGTCGCGCGCACGAGGTCGCCCACGCGAGGCAGGGGCGCGCCGTCGGCATACGAGAGCAGGGTCACGCCGTCGACGTCGGGCCCCTGGAAGGGCGAGCGCCCGACGACCTCGACGGCACCACCCGAACCCCCGACCTCATCCTTAGCCTCAGCCTGCTCGACGGACTCGACCAGCACCTCGACGACCGACCCCACCCGCTCATCGGCCCGCTGCGCCATCAGCTCGTCCACGAGCGCCTGCACGCGGGCCACCCGCTCTGCCACGACGTCCTCGTCGACCTTGTCGGCGTAACCCTCGGCCTCGGTGCCGTCCTCGTCGGAGTAGCCGAAGACGCCCACGACGTCGAGCCGGGCCGCTGCGAGGAAGCGTTCGAGCTCGGCCACGTCGTCGTCGGTCTCGCCGGGGAAGCCCACGATGACGTTGGACCGGATGCCGGCGTCCGGCCGGATCGCCCGGATCTGCTCGACGAGCCTCAGGAAGGCCTCGGTCGACCCGAACCGCCGCATCCGGCGCAGCACCGGCTCGCTCGCGTGCTGGAAGGAGATGTCGAAGTAGGGGACGACGGTCGGCACGCGCAGCAGCGTCTCGATCAGACCCGGACGGATCTCGGCGGGCTGGAGGTAGGACACGCGGATGCGGGGCAGCCCCTCGATCTCGCCGAGCGACTCGACGAGCGACTCGAGCAGCCGCAGGTCGCCGAGGTCCTTGCCGTAGGACGTGGAGTTCTCCGACACGAGGAAGACCTCGCGGACGCCCTGGTCGACGAGCCAGCGCGCCTCGGCCAGCACGTCGGCGGGGCGGCGCGACACGAACGACCCGCGAAAGGCCGGGATCGCGCAGAAGGCGCACCGCCGGTCGCACCCGGAGGCGATCTTGAGGGGGGCCCAGGGGCGCCCGTCGAGCCGGCGGCGCACGACCCGGGGCCCGCTGTCCGGGGCGACGCCGGCCGGCAGGTCGGGCACCTGCGCCACGCCCGCGTCGGGCAGGGCGTAGATCGG
>ERZ501016.533-NODE-533-length-10113-cov-5.090376_pt1 | contig 10113 bp, 7 predicted proteins | sample MGYA00248889_ERZ501016 | MGnify/ENA primary metagenome ERZ501016 (study PRJEB25958, sample SAMN03398594) | human skin metagenome | study: EMG produced TPA metagenomics assembly of the Human Skin Microbiome Metagenome (human skin metagenome) data set. | reverse complement strand
TGAGGCTGCCGACCCGATGGGTCCGCTGCCACACGACCCGCCGTGGGCCGGCGGTGGCGCAGACAGGTCGCTTCTCGACCGGGTCAGGGATGTATTGCCTGGGTCGAACTAGTCGGCGCGCGTCCGCGAGTCCCCCGGCTCCCCAGGGTCAGTGGTGCGCGACATACTCCGCGAGGTGCTGGCCGGTGAGCGTTTCAGCGGCCGCCACGAGTTCGGCGGGCGTGCCAGTAAAGACCACTTGGCCGCCGTCGTGGCCGGCACCTGGGCCCAGGTCGATGATCCAGTCCGCGTGCGCCATCACCGCCTGGTGGTGCTCGATGACGATGACCGATTTCCCGTCGTCGACCAGGCGGTCGAGCATGGCGAGCAGGTTCTCCACATCGGCCAGGTGCAGGCCGGTGGTGGGCTCGTCGAGGATGTAGACCCCGGCCTTCTCGCCGAGCTGAGCGGCCAGCTTGAGACGCTGGCGTTCACCCCCGGACAGGGTCGTCAGCGGCTGCCCCAACTTGATATAGCCGAGCCCGACATCGTTGAGCCTCCTGAGGATTTTGTGCGCCGCGGGGGTGCGCGCCGGCCCCTCACCGAAGAAGTCCAGCGCCTGCGCGACCGCCATCTCCAGCACATCGGCAATATTGCGGTCACCCAGCGTGTGCTCCAGCACCGAGGGGGCAAAGCGACGTCCCTCGCACTCCTCGCACGGGGAGCTCACCCCGGCCATCATCGCCAGGTCGGTGTAGATGACCCCGGCGCCATTACAGGTCGGGCAGGCGCCCTCGGAGTTGGGGCTGAAGAGTGCCGGTTTGACGCCATTCGCCTTGGCGAAGGCGCTACGAATGGGGTCGAGCAGCCCGGTGTAGGTCGCGGGATTGCTGCGCCGCGAGCCCTTGATCGCACTCTGGTCGATGACCGCCACGCCCTCGCGTCCGGCCAGGGAGCCGTGGATCAGCGTGCTCTTGCCGGAGCCGGCGACTCCGGTGACCACGGTGAGGATCCCGGTCGGCACATCGACATCGACATCTTTGAGGTTGTGGCTGGACGCCCCCCGGATCTCCAGGGTGCCGGTGGCCTTGCGGACCGAATCCTTGAGCCGGGAGCGGTCGTCCAGGTGCTGGCCGGTGAGGGTGCCGCTGGCGCGCAGGCCAGCGATATCCCCCTCATAGACGACCTCGCCGCCCTCGGTTCCCGCCCCGGGACCCAGGTCGACGACGTGGTCGGCGATGGTGATCGCCTCCGGCTTGTGCTCGACCACGAGCACGGTATTGCCCTTGTCCCGCAAGCGAATCAGCAGATCGTTCATGCGCTGGATGTCGTGCGGATGTAGCCCGATGGTGGGCTCATCGAAGACATAGGTGACATCGGTCAGCGAACTGCCGAGATGACGGATCATCTTGGTGCGCTGGGCCTCACCGCCGGAGAGGGTGCCGGCCGGCCGGTCGAGGGAGAGATAGCCCAGTCCGATCTCGACGAAGGAGTCCAGCGTCTCCTGCAACCCTGCCAGTAGCGGGGCCACCGAGGGTTCGTCCAGCCCGCGCACCCACTCGGCCAGGTCGCTGATCTGCATACTGCAGGCCTCGGCAATATTGATGCCGGCGACCGTGGACGAGCGGGCGGCCTCGTTGAGCCGCGTGCCCTCGCACGCCGGACAGGTGGCGAAGGTGACGGCCTTGTCCACGAACGCCCGAATGTGCGGCTGCATCGCCTCCCGGTCCTTGCTGAGCATGGACTTCTGGATGCGGGGGATCACCCCCTCATAGGTGACATTGATGCCCTCGACCTTGATCTTCGTCGGCTCCTTGTAGAGCAGATCGGCGAGCTCGCGCTTGGTGTACTTCTTAATCGGCTTGTCCGGATCGAAGAACCCGCTGCCCATGAAGATGCGGCCATACCAGCCCTCCATGCTGTAACCGGGGATGGTCAGCGCGCCCTCGCGCAGGGACTTCTCCTCGTCATAGATCGCGGTCAGATCGAAGTCGGTGACATTGCCGGTGCCCTCGCACTCGGGACACATGCCGCCCTGGATCGTGAACTCGCGCCGTTCCTTGACCTCCCGCCCGTTCTTGCTGGTGGTGACCGCGCCCGCGCCGGACATCGAGGCGACATTGAAGGAGAACGCCTTCGCCGTGCCGATGTGCGGCTCCCCGAGCCGGCTGAACAGGATGCGCAGCATGGCGTTGACATCGGTGGCGGTGCCCACGGTGGAGCGGATATTGGCGCCCATCCGCTCCTGGTCGACGATGATCGCCGTGGTCAGGCCCTCGAGGACGTCCACATCGGGCCGGGCCAGGGTCGGCATGAAACCCTGCACGAAGCTCGAATAGGTCTCATTGATCATCCGCTGGCTCTCCGCCGCGATCGTCGCGAAGACGAGCGAGCTCTTGCCGGATCCGGAGACTCCGGTGAAGGCGGTCAGGCGCCGCTTGGGGATATCGACACTGACATCCTTGAGGTTGTTCTCCCGCGCGCCTTGGACGCGGATAAGTTCGTGGCTGTCGGCGATATGGGGCGTGGGCGAGGCCATGGCGCACAGGGTATGGCGCGCGACTGACACCCCCGGAATCCTTCCCCGGGCCGGCCTGCCGGGTCATGCTGAGCCATGGCCTTCAGCACGCACCCCCTGACGCCAGCCCGGTTCGACGACTTCGCCGACGTGATCAACCCCAACCGCCGCGCCACCCACTGCTGGTGTCTGTCGCATCGCCTGCGGGCCGCGGATATCGAAGAGCTCGGGGACGGGTCGCGGGAGGCGGCGATGCGCAAGCTCGCCGCGCGCCGCACCCGTCCCGGTGTGATCACCTATCGGGACGACATACCGGTGGGCTGGTGTCATATCTCGCCCCGCTCGGACATCCCTCGCCTGGTGAAATCCGAGCTCATCACCCCCGTCGACGAGGTGCCCGTATGGAGCATCATCTGCCTCGTCGTGCGCAGCGGACACCGCAAGCAAGGGGTGAGCGGGGAGCTCATCAAGGGGGCGGTGAGCTACGCCAAGAAGCGCGGCGCTCCCGCGGTGGAGGCCTACCCGGTGGATCCGAACGGCCGGATGGACACCACGATGGCGTTCGTCGGGACGCGCTCGATGTTCGAGGCGGCGGGTTTCGAGAAAGTCGGAGAGACCAAGGCGGTGGCCGGCGGTATGCCGCGACTGGTGATGCGGCGAACCTGCTGAGCAGCACTGGTCGGCAGCACTAGTCGGTGTGTTGTCCTGTTCGTCCCTGGGTGTTCACGACAGGTTCACGACATGTCTTGATATGGTAACGACATATCGTTTAGTCTGGTCGAGACAGGTTGTTCCGACTACTTCGAGGAGACCTCCCATGAACGCCTCTCCCTTCCCCCCTGACAACGATCCCGAGGACGTCGTCGACGCCGAGTGGATCGACGACGACAGCGACGACGCGCGCTCCCGTCCGCACCGCGGTCGCCCCGGTGGCCCCAAGGAGGGCCCGATGGGGTTCCTGCTCGGCCCCGACGGGCCCTTCGGCGCCGGCGGCATCTTCGGGCCCAATGGCCCACTGAGCTCCGGGCGCCCCTTCGGTGCCAAACCCCCCTTCGGTCCAGGCAAGCGCTCGGGCTGGGAGGAGTTCTTCGAGAGCGCGGGGAGCGCGGGCGGCTTCGGCGGGGCCGAGCGCGGGCCACGTGGACCGCATACCCACGGCCGCGGCGGGGGCTTCGACCGACCGGAGCGCCCCCGCCACCGCCCCGAGCGCCCGCAGCACGGCCCCGGTGGGGGTGGCCGAGGGCGACGCCGCCGCGGTGACGTCCGCCTGGCCGCGCTCTTCCTGCTCAATGAGGAGCCGCGCAATGGCTACCAGATCATCGAGGAACTGGGGGCGCGCACCGAGGGCGGCTGGCGCCCCAGTTCCGGGGCGATCTACCCGGCGCTCGCCCAACTCGAGGACGAGGGCCTGATCGAGGCCTTCGACCGCGAGGGCCGCAAGGCCTACCGGCTCACCGACGCCGGGCGCGAGCATGTTGCCGACCTCGGCGACGCCCCGCGCCCGTGGGACGAGGCGGCGAACGAGAGCCGCCAGGCCCGCCGCTCCGCCATGGGTGGCGCGTCCAGCAGCACCCTGTGGTCCGGCCTCGGCCAGGTCGGGATGGCGGCCCACGCTGTCAGCCAGGCCGGCGACGAGCGCCTGGTCACCGAGGCAGCCGTGGTCCTCGAGCGCACCAAGAAGGAGCTCTACCGGCTGCTCGCCGACGGTCCGGCCGCCGGCCAGTCCGACCAGGCGGGTCCGCAGGACGCTCCCTCCGACGCGCAGGACTGAGCCTGCGCGGGTGGCAACTCGCCATACCGTGGTACTTCGGTGTTCCCCTGGGCACACCGAATTGCCACGGTATGGCGTTTGCTCGCCTCAGCGCCTTCGGTTGCGCGGGTGCGCCCGCGCCTGGCGCTCATTGCCGCGGCGGTAGTTGCCGGTCAGCCGCGCCATCAACTCCTGGGCATCGCCGGTCTCTACCTGGGCCAAGAATTCCGCCGCCCGCTGACCGCGCAGGGTGGTAGCCACCTTGCCGTGGTGGCTGATCACGATGTCCTCGCCCCGCTGGGCGTAGCTGAATCCGGTGGGCGCGGGCATACCGGAACGATCTCAGCGCCCGGAGGCCCCCGTCCAGCGATTACTGCCGGTCGCGACCCGGCGCGGAGTTCTGGGCCGAGTCCGTGGCGGGGCCTTTGGTGAGGTCCTGCGCCCGCTCGTTATTGCGTCGAGCCGCGCGGGTGCCGAGCACGCTGAGCCCGTCCACCACCTTCTTGGCCACCCCGCTCAGGCGCTGCGCGGCCTGCCGGCCGGGAATCGTCGGCGCGTCGCCCTCGGGGGCATCGGGCAGGGCCCGATTCGCCAGACCCAGGACTCGCGTCGTCAGCCCCGGGGCCAGGCCACGGGCGCGAATGCCGATCCACGCCAACGGAGTCGAGGTCACCATCGGCCGGCCGTCCAGGACGGCGTCGACGAATCGGGCGGCGGCGCGGTCGGCGTCGATGCTCACCAGGGGCAGCGAGCCGCCGGGGGCGAACCAGGCATACTCCTGCTCCGGCTTGCCGGTGAAGAGCGCGTGCTCATGGCCCCCGGTGCGCATCAATCCGGGCGCGATGGTGGTCGCGGTGACGCCGGTGCCCGCCAACTCCGCAGCCAGCCCGTCGGAGAAACCCACCGCCCCGAATTTTGCCGTGCTGTAGGGCAGCAGATGCGGCGCGGCGACCATCCCACCGAGCGAGGCGACCGTGCCGATGTGGCCGGCGCGCCGGGCTCGCATACCGGGCAGGACGGCCATGGCGACGTGGATCGGTCCCCAGGTCATCGTGTCGATCGCGTCCTCGAAGTGCGAATACTGCATGGACTCCGCCGGTCCCGCCTGGATGATCCCGGCGACGGTGATCGCCGTCTCGATCGGGCCCAGGTCGCGCTCGATCTTTTCGACCATGGCATGCACCGCCGCCCGGTCGCGCACATCGCATACCCGGGTCTGGACGTCCGTGTCGTCCCGCGCGGCGGAATCCCCCGGGCGCCCGGCCCGCAACAGTTCCGCGGCCTGCGCCAGTTCGTCCGCATCGCGTGCGGCGATAATCACCCGCCGGTCTCGATCCAGCAAGGCCCGGGCCATCAGCAGTCCGAGTCCGCGGGAAGCCCCGACGACGAGGGCGATTGGGGAAGTGCTCATTTATCCAGGTTAGGCGCGCTACCAGAACAAATGCCCCGGGCACCCCGCCCAATGCTGGCGGTGAGCGACATACCGTGGACATATGCGAGCACTCACCTGGCACGGCATCGAAGACGTCCGCGTCGAGGAGGTCCCCGATCCCACGATCGAGGAGCCGACCGACGCGATCATCCGCGTCACCTCCACCGCCATCTGCGGATCCGACCTGCACCTCTACAAAGTCCTGGCCCCCTATCTGACCCCCGGCGACATCCTCGGGCACGAATTCCTCGGCGTCGTCGAGGAGGTCGGCTCCGGCGTTGGCAACCTCGCCGTCGGCGACCGGGTCGTCGTCCCCTTCGGCATTGCCTGCGGGCACTGCTTCATGTGCGATCGCGGGCTCTTCGCCCAGTGCGAGACCACCCAGAACGTCGAGATGGATAAGGGCGCGAGTCTGTTCGGTTACACCAAGATGTATGGCCAGGTCCCCGGCGGTCAGGCGGAGCGAGTCCGCGTCCCGCACGCCGACTTCGGCCCGGTGAAGCTGCCCGACACCCTGTCCGACGAGCGCTTCCTCTATCTGTCCGACATCCTGCCGACCGCCTGGCAGGGCGTGCAGTGGGCGAATGTGCCGGAGGGCGGGTCGCTCGCCGTCTTGGGCCTCGGCCCGGTGGGCCAGCTTGCCGTCCGCTCCGCCAAGCACCTGGGTATCGAGCGAGTCTTTGCCGTTGATCTGGTCCCGGAGCGCTTGGCGCTGGCGCAGCAGTGGGGCGCGGAGGTCATCGACACCTCCGCGGTCAAGAACGCCGCCGCCACCCTCAAGGAGATGACCGACGGACGCGGCCCGGACTCCGTCCTCGACGCGGTCGGTATGGAAGCGCACGGCAACCCGGTCTCCGAGCAGGTCATCGGCCTCGCCTCGCGCCTGCCCAAGCCCGTGGCCAAAGCCGCCATCGAACGGGTCGGCATCGACCGGCTGTCGGCCCTGCATACGGCCATCGAGGCGGTCCGCCGGGGCGGCACGGTGTCGATCAGCGGGGTTTATGGCGGCAGCGCCGATCCGATGCCGATGATGACCATGTTTGACAAGGGCCTGACGGTGCGGATGGGCCAGTGTCATGTGCGGCAGTGGACCGATGAGCTGTTCGAGCTGCTCAACCAGGCCGACGATGTGCTCGGGCTGGAAAACCTGGCCACCCACCGCGTGCCCCTGGAGCAGGCCCCCGAGATGTATCGAATCTTCCAGGAGAAGCAGGACGGCTGCCTCAAAGTCGTCCTGACGCCCTGATCGCACCAACTCCCAGCGACGGGGCCGTCGGTCCTTGCCGATACCGTCGTTTACCTCCCACGTCCGGTCTCTTGGCCGGCGCCCGCCAAAGGATGGTTCCGGTATGTCAGAGAATCAGTCGCCCACAACCGACTCGCAGCACCGCACCGGCGGCGGGGGTGAATACCACCAACTCCCGCAGGACGGGCAGGTCATGACGACCGCCCAGGGCATCCCGATGTCCGACGACCAGAACAGCCTGCGCGTCGGCCCGCGCGGCGCCGCGCTGATGGAGGACTTTGCCTTCCGCGAGAAGCTCTTCCACTTCGACCACGAGCGCATCCCGGAGCGCGTGGTTCATGCGCGCGGCGTCGGCGCCAAGGGCTACCTGGAGTGCCTAGAGGCGATCCCGGAGCTGACCATGGCCGCGCCCTTCCAGGAGAAGGGCGCCAAGACCGAGGCCTTCGTCCGGTTCTCCACCGTCGCCGGCAACCTGGGCTCGGCTGACCTGGCCCGCGATGTGCGGGGCTTCGCCGTCAAGATGTATACGCCGCAGGGGAATTGGGACCTAGTCGGCAACAACATTCCGGTCTTCTTCATCCAGGACGCGATCAAGTTCCCCGACCTCGTGCACTCGGTCAAGGAGGAGCAGGACCGCGGCTGGCCGCAGGCAGCGTCCGCGCACGACACCTTCTGGGACTTCATCTCGCTGATGCCCGAGGCCACCCACATGGTCATGTGGACCATGTCGGACCGCGCCATCCCGCGCTCGCTGCGGATGATGGAGGGCTTCGGTGTGCACACCTATCGCTTCGTCAACGCCGAAGGCAAGGTCAGCTTCGTCAAGTTCCACTGGAAGCCCGCGCAGGGTATACAGTCCGTCGAGTGGCCGGAGGCCGTCGCCATCAATGGCGCCGACCCGGATTTCCACCGCCGCGACCTGTGGACCGCGATCAACTCCGGTGACTACCCGCAGTGGGATCTGGGCGTGCAGGTCTTCGACGAGGACTTCGCCGACTCCTTCGACTTCGACATCTTGGACTCGACCAAGATCATCCCCGAAGAGGTCCTGCCGGTGCGGGTCATCGCCCGGCTCACCCTGGATCAGAACGTCGACAATGTCTTCGCCGAGACCGAGCAGGTCGCCTTCTGCACCCAGAACATCATCCCGGGCATCGACTTCAGTGATGACCCGCTGCTGCAGGGTCGTAATTTCTCCTACCTGGACACCCAGCTCAAGCGCCTCGGCGGGCCGAACTTCACCCAAATCCCGGTGAACGCGCCCCGCTGCCCGGTGCTGAACTTCCAGCGCGATGGGCACATGCAGATGTCTCGTCAGCCCGGCCGCGCGAACTATGAGCCCAACTCCTTCGCCGGTGCCGACCGGGGGCCCCGGGCCGACCAGGACGGCGGTTTCCAGAGCGTCCCGCGCCCGCTCGCCGGCGAAGCGCGGCGGTTACGGGCGGAGTCCTTCGCCGACCACTACAGCCAGGCGAACCAGTTCTGGCGCAGCCAGACCCCAGTGGAGCAGGAGCACATCGTCGGCGGTTTCGCCTTCGAGCTCGGCAAGTGTGAGATCCCGCAGATCCGTACCCGGATGCTCGCCAACCTGGCCAATGTCGACACGGACTTGGTGACCCGGGTCGCCGACAAGCTCGGTATGGAGGTGCCGGAGGCCTCGCCGTCCGCGGTCAGCCCCCGCCACGACCTGCCCGAGTCGCCGGCGCTGTCCATCCTCGCCAACCAGCTCACGACCTTCAAGGGCCGCAAGCTGGGGATCCTGGTCACTGATGGCACCGACGGCGCCCTGGTCGACGCGCTGGAAAAGGCCGCGAGGCAGGCCGGCGCGATGGTCGAGCTGATCGGTCCCAAGGTCGGCGGGGTGACCATCGACGGCAGCAAGCGTGAGCTGCAGCATGCGCTCGCGGGCGCCCCCTCGGTGCTCTTCGACGCGGTCGCGGTCGTCCCCGGCAGGGAGGGGGCGTCCGAGCTCGCCGGCAGCGCGGCAGCCCGGGATTTCGTCGCCGACGCCTTCGCCCATCACAAGTTCATTGGTCACACCGAGGACGCGGCGGCCCTGTTCACGGCGGCCGGTGTCGAGCCGGCAGCCGACGAAGCGGTGGTCGCCCTGACCGCAGACAAGGCGGCGGCCTTCCTGGAGTCCTGCGCGAAGCTGCGCTACTGGGAGCGTGACGTCCGTCCCTGAGCGGGACCCGACATACGGGCGCTAATGGGCTGACCACGGGCGGGAGAGAAGACGGATGACTGAGGTGCACCTGCGCGGCGAGTTCGCGAGCCTCTTCCCGGAACTCTCCCGCCCGTGGACCCCGACCCTGCCGCCGGCGGCGCAGGAGCCCGCATACGTTGCGGTTAACCACGACCTGGGTGCCGAACTCGGGCTCGATGCGGACTGGCTCACCGGGTCGGAGGGGCTCTCCGTGCTCGGCGCGCGGTGGGTGCTGCCCGGCAGCACCCCGGTGGCGCAGGCGTATGCCGGGCACCAGTTCGGCGGCTACTCACCTGTGCTCGGGGACGGTCGAGCCGTGCTGCTGGGCGAACTGACGGACCACGCCGGGCGGACGGTCGACCTGGGGCTCAAGGGCTCCGGGCCGACGCCCTTCGCTCGGCGCGGGGACGGCCGCGCGGTGATCGGGCCGGTGTTGCGCGAATACCTTTTCGGCGAATCCATGCACGCCCTCGGTGTGCCCACCACCCGGGTGCTCGCCGCGGTGACCACCGGGGACCGGGTATGGCGTGACGGCCGGATGCCGCCGGGTGCAGTGCTGGCCCGGGTCGCCGCCTCGCATTTGCGGGTGGGGACCTTCGAGTTGGCTCGCCAGGGCGCACCCGAGGACCGTGCCAGTGAACTCGTGCCCCGGCTGGTCGAGCACGCCCTGGCCCGGCACTATCCGCAGCACCGCGACGCGGATAACCCGGCGCTTGCGCTCCTGAGCGCGGTGATCGCCGCGCAGGCCGAGACCATCGCCCGCTGGATGGCCCTCGGCTTCGTGCACGGGGTGATGAATACGGATAATATGGCGCTCTCCGGGCAGACCATCGACTACGGCCCGTGCGCTTGGCTCGAGGCGTTCGATCCCGAGGTCGTGTTCAGCTCCATCGACACCGGCGGGCGCTACCGCTTCCGCAACCAGCCGGCCATCGGGGTCTGGAATTTGAGCCGGTTTGCGGAGACCCTGCTGCCGCAGCTC
>ERZ501016.532-NODE-532-length-10166-cov-3.515083_pt1 | contig 10166 bp, 10 predicted proteins | sample MGYA00248889_ERZ501016 | MGnify/ENA primary metagenome ERZ501016 (study PRJEB25958, sample SAMN03398594) | human skin metagenome | study: EMG produced TPA metagenomics assembly of the Human Skin Microbiome Metagenome (human skin metagenome) data set. | reverse complement strand
TCAGCAGGTAGCCCAGCGCGGCGCACAGCAGCACGGCGGCGGGCCACGCCAGCCAGAAACTCCACCCGGCCTTGAGGGTCAGCAGCCCCACCGCGTACGCCCCGATTCCGAAAAAGCCCGCGTGTGACAGCGGCAACTGGCCGGTAAAGCCCAGCAGGACGTTCATGCCGTAGGCCAGCATGGCGTAGATCATGACGTTCACGCCGATGTCCAGCAGGTAGCCGCTGGGCCTGAACAGCGGAAACAGGGCCGCCAGCGCAAACACGGCCAGCCAGACCCACAGCCCGTTCCCGGCGCGGATCACGCGGTCCTCCGGAACAGCCCCTGCGGGCGAATGGCGAGCACCACGACCAGCAGCGCGAACCCGATCACGTCCGCGAAATCGAAGCTGATGTACGTCCCGCCGAACACCTCCGCGAACGCCAGCAGAAAAGCGCCCACGATGGCCCCGGGCACGCTGCCCATGCCGCCCAGAATGATGATGGCGAAGACCTTGAGGTTCATGACTTCCCCCATGCTCGGCGTCACCGCGTTGATGGGCGCGATCAGGCTGGCCCCCACCGCCGCCAGCGCCCCAGAAATGGCGAAGGTCAGCATGCCCACCCGGTTTGTGTCGATGCCCACCAGCCGGGCTCCCTCGCGGTTCTGGCTCATGGCCTCGATGGTCGCGCCGGTCAGGGTGCGTTTCAGAAAGAAGTTCAGGCCCAGCATGGCCGCCACGCTCGCCGCCATGACCAGCACCCGCTGCCAGGTGATCGTGACGCCCAGCAGTTCCACCGTGCCCGGAACGGGTTCGCGAATCTGCTTGAAGTCCGCGCCCCACCGCAGTTGCACGGCCGCCTCGATAAAAAACAGCACGCCCAGCGCCGCGATCATGGGGTAAACGTGCGGGGCGTCGCGCAGGGGGTAAAACACCACGCGCTCCAGCAGCGCCGCCACGAGCGCCACCGCCACCGCCGAGAGCAGCAGCGCACTCAGGTAGCCCAGGCCCAGGTTCTCCAGCGCCGTCCAGGCCAGGTACGCGCCCAGCATGTACAGCCCGCCGTGCGCGAAGTTGGGGACGCGCATCACGCCGTACACCAGCGTGAGGCCCAGCGCCACCAGGGCGTACACGCCGCCCAGCGCCGCAGCGTTCACGAATTGTTGCAGGAAAGTCGTCAAATCAGGGTGCTCCTGTTGAAAGGGTCAAAAGGGAGAGAAAAAACGCCCCGCAGTGATACGGGGCGCAGCTCGGCGCGAACTTTACTTGAAGGTCTTCTCCATGCGCAGTTTGGTGTACTTGCCACCCTTCACGCTGGCGATGATGAATTCGGCGTCCACGTGCCCGGCGGGGGTCACGCCGAACAGTTTGTACACGGTCTTGCTCTGCGGAATGGCCTTGGCCGCGGCGGAAAGCTGGGCGCGAACCTTCTCGGGGTCGTCGGTGGTGCCCGCCAGTTCCATGGCTTTGGCCAGGACGTTCACCCCCATGTAATTCAGGGCCGCTTCGCTGGTGGGGATTTTCTTGTACACGCCCTGGTACTTGGTCACGAACACCTGCGTTCCGGAGAACTCCTTGGTGGGCAGCACGCCCACGCTGCCGTCCAGGTAGTTCTTGGGGATCATGGTTTCCATCTGCTCGAACTTCGCCTGATCCATGACGATGAAGCCGCCCTTGAAGCCCTGTTCACGCGCCGCCTTGATCACCAGCGCGGTGGGCTGGCTGGGGCCGCCGACGAACAGCACGTCGGGTTTCTCGGCCAGGGCCTTGGTCACGGCGGAACTGTAATCCACGGTGGTGCCATAATCCACGCCGTTATTCGCGCCGACCGTGCCGCCCTGCTTCTTCCACTCGTCGGTGATCACGTCGGCCCACTGCTTGCCGTAGGCGCTGGTGGTGCCGACCAGGCCCAGTTTCTTGCCGAAAGCTTTGATCTGGGTTTTCACGAAGGGCGCGGCGTAATTGTCGTAGCGGGGTGGCAGCATGAAGGTCATGGGGTTGTTGGCTTCCAGGATCTTCGGCTCCGAGGAGTACGCCACCAGCAGGAATTCGGGGTCGCGGGTGGTCATGGGTTGCACGGTCATGATGCCGCCGGCGTGCGGTACGAACACGTACTTGATGCCCTGACCGGTCAGGCGTTTGACGTTGCTGGCGGTTTCGTTCGGCAGGTAACGGTCATCCAGGCTGACCAATTTGAAGGTGACCTTTTCACCGTTCACCTTGATGCCGCCGGCCTTGTTGAGGTCGTTGATGGCCAGGTCGATGCCGCTTTGCACGTCCTTGCCGTAGAAGGCCGCGCCGCCCGAGAGGGGGCCGCTGTAGCCGATCTGTACCACTTTGTCGGCAAAAGCGGTGCCGAGGGTCAGGGCGAGAATGGAGGACATGACTTTAAGTCGTTTCATAGGTGAAACCTCCTCAGTTCGGCGGGAAGCGTGAACTGAACGCGGTGTAAGTTGTGGTTGTAGGCGTCATCCTGCCATGACGCTTGCGGGGTGTCAATGAAGCGCGTGAATTTACAGCGTTCCTTTTTTCACAGGCTGGTACCGTCTTAAGAGGGTGCCGGACGGTGGCCTGCCGGGAAGTCCCGGAAAGACGCGCTGGTACAGAATGTACGTGCAAGTAAATTTCTGGGCCGGGGGCCGGCAGAAGGAGAGGCCCCGCCCCAGGTGCCCTAGACAGATACTTCCCGCCTGGTGGCCTGCCCGCTGACCCCTGACGCGCCATACTGCACCCGAGATGACCGAGAAACGCGCTCCCGCCCCCTCCACCCCTTCCCCGAAAAGCCGCGCCCGCATGCTGGAACTGGTGTTTCCCAGCAACACCAACTACCACGGCACGGCCTTCGGCGGCTGGGTGCTGTCGCTGATGGACAAGGCCGCCAGCGTCGCCGCCGTGCGCCACTCCGGCGCAAACGTGGTCACCGCCCGCATGGACGCGGTGGACTTCCACGTGCCCATCCGCGTGGGCGAGGCGGTGGCCCTCGACGCCCGCGTGATCAAGGTGGGCCGCACCAGCATGACCGTGCAGGTCGACGTGTACCGCGAGGACATGAAGTCCGGCGAGCAGCAACTCGCCACCAACGGCCTCTTCGTGTTCGTGGCCGTGGATGAGCACGGCAAACCCACCCCCGTCCCCCCGCTGACCGACGGCGACGGTGAAGTAGACCCCGACCCGGAAGCCCGCCCGTGAGCGGGGCACTGCACCTGACCCTGGTGCGGCACGGCACCACCGCCTGGAACGAGAGCGGGCGCTGGCAGGGCCTCACCGACAACCCGCTGGGGCCGGGCGGCGAGGCGCAGGCCCGGCTGCTGCGAGACCGGCTGGCCGGGGAAACCTTCGACCAGATTTATGCCAGTGACCTGACGCGGGCGGTGCAGACCGCCGAACTGGCCCTGCCGGGGCGGCCCATCATCCTCGATCCCCGGCTGCGCGAGTACCACTTCGGGGATTTCGAGGGCTTCACCGTGCCGGAAATGCAGGCCCACGCGGGCTTCACGCCCTGGCAGGCCGACCCCTGGGAACAGCCCGTGCCACAGGGCGAAAGTTTGGGGGACGTGGCCCGGCGCATGCGGGCCTGGGCCGACGAACTGCCCGCCGGGCGTATCATCGCCTTCAGCCACTCCATTGCCATCCGGACGCTGCTGGTCGACCTGTTCGGTCTGCCGCTGGAACCCCAGCCGAACTACCCGATTCCCTACCGCGAACGCCTGGGGAACGGGCAACTGGTGAACCTACGGCGCGAGGGCGGCGTCTGGACACGCGAGGAGGGGAGTAGAACGTAGTTTGAAGCCGACGCTCCGGCCTGAAGCTTTGGCCGCGCCTTTTCCACTTCCCACTCACCACTTCCCGCCCGCCCGCAGCGCACACTGAGGGCATGAGCGCCCAGTTGCAGGCCACCCGCCCCGAATTTCTCGACCTGTTCCCGGACGGTGCCCGGCCCGAGAAACTTGGCGACGGCTTCGTGTGGACGGAAGGCCCGGTGTACGTCCCGGAGCGCCAGGCCGTGATCTTCAGTGACGTGCGCACCAACAAGACCTGGCGCTACACCGACGCCGGGCAAATGGAGGTCGAGGCCGACCCCAGCGACCACCAGAACGGCCACTGCCTCGATACTGCCGGGCGACTGATCGCCTGCTCTCACGGCCTGCGTGCCCTGCTGCGCCAGGACGGGGCGGGCGGCCCCTGGACGACGCTGGCCGACCGCTTCGAGGGCAAAAAGCTGAACAGCCCCAACGACGTGGCGCTGCACCCCGACGGCAGCCTGTGGTTTACCGACCCCACCTACGGCATCGACAAGCCCGAGGAAGGCTACGGCGGCCAGATGGAACTGCCGGGCCGCTGGGTCTTCCGCCTGGCCCCCGACGGTACCCTGAGTGCGCCTATTCGTGACCGCCAGAAGCCCAACGGCCTGGCCTTTCAAGACGCGGGGACGCTGCTGCTGGCCGACACCGGGGACGGCAAGGTGTACCGCTACACCGTCAACCCGGACGGCAGCGCGACGTGCCAGGCCATTCATTTTCAGGTGACACCCGGAAAAACGGACGGCCTGCGAATAGATGAGGCAGGCCGGATCTGGAGCAGTGCCGGGGACGGCGTTCACGTCCTGACGCCGGACGGTAAAACCGAACTGGGACGCATCCTGACGCCCGAAACGTGCAGTAACCTGTGCTTCGGCGGCCCCGACGGCATCACCCTGTACATGACGGTCAGCACGCAATTCTGGCGCATTCAGACCGGCGTGCGCGGCCTGAAAGACTCCTGACCGGCCTCCGGGTGACCCACGGGAACATCAAGGATTTCATTAATGAAATTGCGCCTGCCGTCACACTTACCCGTTAAGATGCACCCATGAGAATCTTCTCCCGCGTCCTCGTGCTGCTGGGCATCATCGTGGTCATCGCCTCGGCCATTCTGCTCGGCAAGGATGTCATCGACATCAACCAGTTGCACGCCGTGGCGAACGCCAACCGCAGCAGCAGCTTCCCCAGCCCCCTGAACAATGTCCTGATCACCTACGCCCTGTCGCTGGTCGGCGCGTTCCTGACCGGCCTGGGCCTCAGCATGCCCAAACGCTAGGCCACACAGTTAATGGGCTACACAGTCACCCCGCTCCCCTCCCCGCGAGGGGAGTTTTCTTTTCACGCACTTCTCTGAAAGAAGCACAGGCCTGCCCGGCCCAGGGGTGCGCCCGGCACCGCGACCCCCGCCGGGCCTCAACTGACCAGCACGCGGTTGCGTCCCTGGGCCTTGGCCGCGTACAGGCCCGCATCCACCTGACTGATGAGCGCCTCGACCTCCCGCATGCCCGACAGGGACGCCACCCCCACACTGACCGTCAGGGCCGGCAGGTGCGGCACGGTACTCTGCACCACGGCCCGCCGCAACCCCTCCGCCAGCTCCAGCCCCTGCGCCAGCGTCACGTCACGGAGCAGCACCACGAATTCCTCGCCCCCCCAGCGGCACACCACGTCACCGGGCCGCACGCGCTCCTTCAGTACGCGCGTCAGGTGCTTCAGGGCCTCGTCGCCCACCAGGTGACCAAACGAGTCGTTCACGGTCTTGAAGTGATCCAGGTCGACCATCAGCACCACGTGCTCGCCCCCCATCAGCGGAATCAGCTCTTCCAGCAGCGCCTGCCGCGTCACCGCGCCCGTCAGGCCGTCGTGGTACACCTGCCAGCGCAGCACGTCCGCCCGCATGCGCTCCCGCGCCACCAACTGCCCGTGCAGCGCCAGGTAAGCCGCGAACGCCAGCAGCAACCCCACGTACACCAGCAGCAGCACGTTCCGGCCCCCCGCCAGCCAGGCCATGACCAGAAAACACCCGTAAGTCACTACCGAACCCAGGATGGCCGCACGGGGCGGCAGGAAAGAGAACAATATGACGGACATCAGCACGGTATCCAGCACCATCCAGGTGGACACGCCGCGCCCCAGCCGCATGCCCTGAAACAGATCCATGCCCAGCCACGCCGCCACGATCGACAGGATCACGCCCCGCATGACCCTGTCCCAGCGGGGCTTCCCGTTCAGCCACAACACCAGCAGGGTCGCCAGGAACCCGTACCCCGCCGGAACACGAACCAGTCCCTGCCGGTACTCGCTCGGCGCGAAGAACGCCAGCATGTGAAGCACCGCCGCCAGCCCGGCCAGCCACGCCAGCATGCGCCGCTGCGTCACCTCCCGCAGCAACTCATCTTCCATGGTGTCCAGGTGCAAGTTCTTCACCCTCTCATGTTAAAGAGCCGCCGTGACAGGCCTCTGAATTACTGGAACTTTAAACCCCCCGAGCAGGGGAGGCCATGTCAAGAAAATCACGCAACAGAACAGCAAAAATGAAGAAATTAACACTCTGGGCGACTGCGTAAGCCAGCGCCACGCCTTCACGCCCTCCTCTGCGACACCCCACCACCGCATCTGGCACAGTTAATTCCGCGCAGGAGAAAAACCCTAAACTAACCATGTGCCTCACAACTTCACGGCGTTCATCGGCTTTTACCCCTCGCGGGACTTACAGGCCGCGCACGACTTCTACGTGAATGTGCTGGGCCTGCGACTGGCGCGAGACCAGGGCACCTGTCACATTTACGAAGTCACGGGCGGCGGGTACATCGGCTTCTGCCAGCGCAACGAAGCAGAACTACCCCGCAATATCGTGTTAACCCTCGTGCTGGACGACGTGGACGGAGTGTACAAGACGTTACAAGCTGCGGGCGTGGAATGCGAGGACGCCCCAAAACTCAACGAGCAGTACGGCATTTACCACTTCTACGCCAAAGGCCCGATGGGGGAGAGGGTGGAAGTGCAGCGGTTCGAGAATAACTTATGAGCGAGGATTCCAGCTTTTACGTCTATGCTCTGAAAGACCCGCGCAGCTCTCCAGCGACGCCTTTCTACATCGGAAAAGGGTCAGGGACTCGTTCGCACGATCATCTGGTGCGAATCGATGACGGTTTGAAAGGTCAACGCATTCTCGATATTCAGGAGAGCGGACAGGAAGTATTGGTAAGCCGCCTCATCGATCAGTTGACGGAAGTTCAGGCGTTACGCCTGGAAGCAGAATTGATCGCCGCTTTTGGAACAGTAGCTACAGGTGGACTGCTCACGAATACTGTTATGCCTTCAGGCTTAGGAACAAAGCAGAGGGCGGCAATCATTGTGCCTTCAGGAACTAAGGAAAAAGCCCAGGTGGGGTTGTCCCTCCTGAAAGATGCCGTTCTGGAACTTGCCCAGGCGAACACTCAGGGCATAACGAACTCGGAAACAGCCAGCCTCCTCGGCTTGAGGAGCGATTACGGTGGCGGGTCGAAGGACTACCTCTCCTACAGCATCATTGGACTACTCATGAGAGAAGGGAAGCTCAAGCGGCTCCCCTCCAGTAAAAAACACGTGGCTCAGGTGCGTTGATCATACTTCCAGCGCCAACTTATCCACGTCATTCAGCAGTGGCGTGCCAGCCGGGTAATCCCCCGTAAAGCACGCCGAGCAGAGGCCGGGGCCGCCGATGGCTTCCCGCAGGCCGCCTTCGCTGATGAAGGCCAGCGTATCCGCCCCGATCAGGTCGCGGATTTCCTCGATGCTGTGCGTGCTGGCGACCAGTTCCTTGCGGGCGGCGGTGTCGATGCCGTAAAAGCACGGGTGCGTGATGGGCGGGCTGCTGACGCGGAAGTGAACCTCGGTTGCGCCGGCTTCGCGCAGCAGGTTCACGATCTGGCGGCTGGTGGTGCCGCGCACAATGGAATCGTCGACCAACACGACCCGTTTGCCCTTCACGGCGCTGGTGGGGGAGAGCTTCATTTTGACCTTCAGCTCGCGGGCTTCCTGCGTGGGGGCGATGAAGGTGCGGCCCGCGTAGGGGTTCTTGTAGAGGCCGTAGTCGAAGGGAATGCCGCTCTCGCGGGCGTACCCGATGGCTGCGCCGATGCCGCTGTCCGGGACGGGCACGACCACATCGGCGTCCACCGCTTTCTCGCGGGCCAGTTGTTCGCCCATGCGGATGCGGCTCTCGTGCGTGTCCACGCCGTCCAGGCGGCTGTCGCTGCGGGCGAAGTAGATCCACTCGAAACTGCACGGGGTGGGTTTCTTCGCTCCCACCATCAGCGAGTGCAGGCCGCTGCGGTCAAACCACACCAGTTCGCCGGGTTGCACGTCGCGGATCAGGCGTGCGCCGACGGCGTACAGGGCGCACGGTTCGGAGGCGAGCACGTACGCGCCGTCCTCCCGCTGCCCGATGACCAGGGGCCGCACGCCATGCGGGTCGCGGAAGCCGAGCAACTGGGTGCGGCTCATTAGCACGCAGGCGTACCCCCCGCGCAGGCGCTTCATGGCGGCGGCGGTGGCTTCCACGAGGTCCATGTGGCTCTCGCGGGCAATCAGGTTCAGCATCACTTCGGAGTCGTTGGTGGTGGCGAACAGGGCACCTTCCTGCAACATCCCCGCGCGGACTTCGAGCGCGTTCACGAAGTTCCCGTTGTGCGCCAGCCCCAGAATGCCCTTGTTGGTGCGGGTGGTGAGCGGCTGGGCATTGAAGCGCAGGTTGGACCCGGTGGTGGAATAGCGCACGTGGCCGATGCTGACCCTGGCATTCGGCAGCCGCACGCTGTCGAGCCGCCGCTCGTCGAAGACCTGCGTGACCAGCCCCAGGTCTTTTTCCACGTGGAACTTGTCCCCGTCGGACACGCACATGCCCGCCGCTTCCTGGCCTCTGTGTTGCAGGGCGAAGAGGCCCAGGTACGTCATCCAGGCGAGGTCGCTGGGCTGCGCGGAATAGATGCCGAAGACGCCGCACTCGTCCTGCGGCTTATCGGTCACGGGGTCGAAGATCACGCGAGGATGTCCTTCAACGGCTCTTCCCAGGCGGTTTTCAGCGTTTGCAGGTTCACGCTCAAGTGTAGGTTCTGGGCGGGCGCGGACACCGTGACAGTGGGCACATCCAGCGTTTCGCCCAGCACCGCGTAGGGCACGCCGAGTTCGTCCAGTTTGGCTTTTGCAGCGGCCTCGTCCTGCACGGCCACCATGACGCGGCTGTGCGCTTCGCCAAAGAGCAGGGCGTCGGGGCGAACTTCTTCGGGGGCGTCCAGCGTCACCTTCAGGCCCAGGTTTCCGGCAATCGCCATTTCCGCCAGCGCCACGGCAATTCCACCTTCGGCGCAGTCGTGGGCGGTGTCGGTCAGGCCCGCGCGAATCAGGGCCAGCGTGCCGTCAATCACCTTCTGGGTGTGGCCCAGGTCAAGTTCGGGAACGCGGCCCGCTTCCAGGCCGTGCACGGTTTCGAGGTACTGCGAAGCGCCGATGCCGTTGGCGTGCTGGCCCAGCAGAATCAGGGTCTGGCCCGCGCCTTTCAGGTTCAGGGTGGCGCGTTTTTCCACGTCGGGCAGCACGCCCACCATGCCGATGGTCGGGGTGGGGTGAATCGCCACGCGCTCGTCTCCGGCGGTGTACTGGTTGTACAGGCTCACGTTGCCGCCCGTGACGGGGGTGTTCAGGGCGCGGCAGGCGTCGGCAATGCCCTGCACGGCCTGCTGAAGCTGGTAGTAGACCTCGGGGCGGTGCGGGTTGCCGAAGTTGAGGTTGTCGGTAATCGCCAGCGGGGTGGCCCCCACGCAGGCGAGGTTCACGGCGGCTTCGGCCACGGCGGCGGCAGCGCCCGCGTACGGGTCAAGCTGCACGAAACGCGGGTTGCAGTCCGAGGTCGCGGCCACGCCCATGCCCGACCCTTTGACGCGCAGCACGGCGGCGTCGGCAGCACCGGGGACGACCACAGTATTCGTCATCACCTGATGGTCGTAGCGCTCGAAGATGGGGCGCTTGCTGGCGATGGTGGGGTGGCTCAGCAAATCCACCAGCACCGCGCCGAGGTCGGCGGGGACGGGCACGCCGCTCAGGTCACGTTCGCGGGCGGCCTTGATGTCTTCGCTCTCCACGCCCTCGCGGGTGTACTTGGGCGCTTCGTTCAGCAGGGCGACGGGCAGGTCGCACACGACTTCGCCGCGCCACGTCAGGCGGTAGCGGTCGTGGGCCTCCACCTCGCCAATGTCCACCACGTCCAGTTCCCATTTCGCCAGCAGGTCGAACAGTTCCTGCTCCTTGCCGGGCACAGGCACCAGAATCATGCGCTCCTGCGACTCGGACAGGCACAGTTCCATCGGCACCATGCCTTCCTCGCGGGTGGGCACGTCGTCCAGATT
>ERZ501016.529-NODE-529-length-10197-cov-3.445277_pt1 | contig 10197 bp, 8 predicted proteins | sample MGYA00248889_ERZ501016 | MGnify/ENA primary metagenome ERZ501016 (study PRJEB25958, sample SAMN03398594) | human skin metagenome | study: EMG produced TPA metagenomics assembly of the Human Skin Microbiome Metagenome (human skin metagenome) data set. | reverse complement strand
CCGTGCCCTGCCCCGCGAACAGGCAGGTGTACAGCACCCCCACCGCCGACAGCCGCGCCCGCGAACAATCCCCACAAAACGGCGCACTGACCGACGAGATCAGCCCCACCTCGTGGCCCGACTCGCCCGCGTGACGGGCCGCCACCTCGCCCCGGTACTGCGGATTCACAGGCCGGAAGTCCTCGCCCAGCCGCGCCAGTACCTCGCCCGACGGCACGACGCTTTCCAGGTTCCAGCCGTTGTGGTTGCCGACGTCCATAAACTCGATGAACCGCACCGGGGCCAGGTCGCGCAGGGCCAGCCAGAACTCGCGCAGTCCCCCATCGTTCACGCCGCGCTGCACCACCGTGTTGATCTTCACCTTCAGGCCCGCCTGCAAGGCCGCCTCCACACCGTCCAGCACCTTCTGCGGATGAACGTTCAGGCCGTTCATGCGCCCAAAAATCTCCGGGTCGAGGCTGTCGATGCTGACGGTCACGCGGTGCAGCCCCGCCGCCCGCAACTCCGGTGCCAGGCGCGGCAGCAGCAGGCCGTTCGTGGTCATCGCCACGTCGGTCACACCCTCGATCTGCACCAGCCGCGCGATCAGGTCAGGCAGGTCACGCCGCAAGGTCGGTTCGCCGCCCGTGATGCGGAGCTTCCGCACGCCCAGGCCCACGAACACACGGGCGAGGCGCTCTATTTCCTCGAACGACAGCAAATCCTGACGCGGCAGGAAAGCGTAATCAGGGCCGAACACCTCGGCAGGCATGCAGTACGTGCAGCGCAGGTTGCAGCGGTCTGTCACGCTGATCCGCAGGTCACGCAGGGGCCTTCCCAGTTGATCGACGAGCATCCACACAGCATAGGGTCTGAGAGCCTGAGAGTCTGAGAGTCAAAGCGGAATCTCAGCCCCCGTAGACCCTTTGACCCTTAGACTGCTGTTATGCGAATCATGGCGGTCTTTGCCCACCCGGACGACGAAATCAGTTGCATTGGCACGCTGGCGAAACACGCCGCCAGGGGAGACGAGGTGATGCTCGTCTGGACGACCCTGGGTGAACTCGCCAGTCAATTCGGGAACGCCACGCACGAGGAAGTCACCCGCGTGCGCCGTGAGCACGGGGCGTGGGTGGTCGGGAAGATCGGGGCGCAATTTCACTTCTTCGACATGGGGGACAGCCGCATGACCGGCGGGCGCAGCGAGGCCCTGCAACTGGCGCGGCTGTACGCGCAGTTCAAACCGAACGCCGTCATGACCTGGAGTGACGATCACCCCCACCCGGATCACCGCATGACCGCCAGGATTGCCTTCGATGCGATTACGCTGGCCCGCATTCCCAAGATCGTGAACGAGGCCGACGCCGCGCAGATGGCCCCGCCCCCCAACCTGAACGACGAGCAGGCCAGCAGCAGGCGTTTCGAGGCGTGGCGTGAACCCATCCGCTTCTACCAGTACTACGCCCCGGCCAGCCCTTACCCGGACGTGTTCATCGACACCACCGCCACCATCGACACCGCCGAGGAAGTCATGCGGTTCTACCAGGATTTCTACCGCTGGGAGTGGAAACCCGAGAACTACCGCGCCATGCGGGCCGAAATAGGCCGCCTGGGCGGCGTGAAATTCGCTGAGCGCTTCAACCTGAAAGTCAGTCACCTGAAGGCCCGCGAGTACCTGGACTGAGCAGGCGGTTCGGGGTGAGGGAAAGTTCCCGCTCAAGCCAGGGCTGAAGCTGTTTTTGCCACTCACCACGGCCCACTCACCGCTCACGGCCCACCGCGTTACACTGAGGGGTAATGTCGGAAGAGATTCGCATCAAGCACACCATTCCCGTCCGCGCCCGCCCGGACATCCTGTACCGCCTGGCGCTGGAACCGGGGCGGCGCGTGACGTGGGACAAGAATTACGTGTCGGGCGCTTACGAGGGCAGCGAGGGCCGACTGGCGAACAATGCCCTGGTTAACTTCAAATTTGCCCGTAACCTGCTGGGACTGAAATTCCAGGCCAGGTACGGGCAGTTGCAGGCCCCGCAGCGCGGCGGCTGGGAGAGCGTCGCGCCGTTCGGCCCCATCGAGAAGATGACGCAAAGCTGGAACTTCAAGGCCATGCCCGGCGGCACCGAGGTGACCTTCGGCATCAACGCCCGCGTGCGCTACAGGTGGGCTGCCAGGCAGGTGGAACGCATCGTGAACAACATGGTGATCAGTACCCTGATGGCCCTGCAGAAGCAGGTGGACGCCCAGGGCGCTCAACTCATGGAGGACATGGGCAAGGAAATGGCCGAGAAACAAAAGGCTGAGCAGAAGGCCGCCAGAGAAGCCGCGAAGGCTGCCAGGCGCAAGAAGTGAACAAGAAGGAACGGGGACGTGACCGTGCGTGCCAGGGGCGGTCACCAGCAGTCAATCCTGAACATTTCTTCCTTTTGGCATTGTGATAGTGGCGGGTATCATGCGCCTTGTGAGCGTTCCGGGCGTGGAAGCGGTTCCGGAATCGGGAGGTCACTATGAAAATAGGCATGATTGGGCTGGGCAAAATGGGCGGCAACATGGTGTTGCGCCTGCTGCAAGGCGGTCAGGAGGTCATCGGGTTTGACCGCAGCGAGGACGCCCTGAAAAACATCGAGGCGCAGGGGGCCAGAGCGGCTCGCAGCATGGACGACTTCATCGCGGCGCTGGGCGACCCCGGTGGGCGGGCGGTGTGGGTCATGGTGCCCGCCGGGCAGATCACGCAGTCCGTCATCGACGACCTCGCCGATCGCCTGGCTCCTGGGGACATCATCATCGACGGGGGGAACAGCAACTTCCACGACACGCAGCGGCGCGGGGAGGAACTGGCGAAACGCGGCCTGCACTTCGTGGATGTCGGCACGTCCGGCGGCATCTGGGGCCTCAAGGAAGGCTACGCCATGATGATCGGCGGCCCGGCGGAAGCGGTGGAACGCCTGCGCCCCATCTTCGAAGTGCTTGCGCCTGCACCTGACCGGGGTTGGGGCCGCATGGGGCCAAGCGGATCGGGGCATTACGTGAAGATGGTTCACAACGGCATCGAGTACGGCATGATGCAGGCCTACGCCGAGGGCTTCGAGCTGATGCAGGCGCACAAGGACTTCAACTTGGACATGGCCCAGATTGCCGAGTTGTGGCGGCACGGCAGCGTGGTCAGAAGCTGGCTGCTCGACCTGACCGCCGAGGCCCTGAAGAACAGCGCCGATTTCAATGCCCTGTCGGATTACGTGGCCGACAGTGGTGAGGGCCGCTGGACGATCATCGACTCCATCGAACTGGGCGTGCCGACGCCGGTGATTACGCTGGCGACACAGATGCGCTTCCTCAGCCAGCAGGAGGTCAGTTACCAGGGCCAGATGCTCTCGGCCATGCGCCGCGCCTTCGGTGGGCACGCGGTCAAGACGCTGGAAGCCACCAAGGAGGAAGGGCTGGTGCCGGAGGTGCAGGCGGGCGACCACCCGAAAGTTGCCGCACCCGAGAACATCCCCACCGCCGCTGCGCAGGGCAGCGCCACCGGGCAGAGCGCCGACCAGCAACTCGGTGAAACTGGGCAGAACCGCGTCACGGGCGACCAGCAGGGCAACGGATGACTTCACCCAGGGCGAAGAAACCTGCCGCCAGGAAGGGGGCGGCCTCCAGAGCCGCGGCAGAAAAACCCGTGAAAGCCGCCACCGACAAAAGCGCGGCCTCCAGGCCATCCAGAGCGGCAAAACCCACCACCCGCACGGTTCGTAAGGCCGTGCAGCAGAGTGAAGCGGCGCAGAACGTCCCCACCGCGCACCCCGCGCCTGCCGAGAAGGATGCCGTGAAAACCAGCGCCCCCCGTAAATCGCGCCAGCGTGTGCCGCACAGTACCGACTCGAACGACGGGGCCAATCCTTTCCGGGCCGTGATGCGCCGCAACCGCGCCCCCGAACCCGCTACCATGGTGATTTTTGGCGCGACGGGCGACCTGGCCACGCGCAAGCTGCTGCCCGCCATTTTTGGGCTGTGGCAGGACGGGCTGCTGGGCAGCGCCTTCAATATCGTGGGCGTGGGCCGTCAGGAGATGACGGACGAGCAGTTCAAGGACTTCGCCATCAATGCCTTGAAAACCAGCAAGGAAACGGACGCCATCAAGCCCGGCAGCCTGGAGAAATTCCGTGAGTTGCTGTACTACGAGGGCGGCGACTTCGCCGGGGACGACATCTACGGGCGGGTGCAGGCCGAACTCGACCGGGCCGAGGAAGCGCACGGCGGACGCAAGAACGCCCTGTTTTACCTGTCCGTGCCCCCCAGCCTGTTCGAGACCATCAGCAACGGCCTGGGACGCATGGGGCTGAACAAGGAAGACGAGGGCTGGCGGCGCATCGTGATCGAGAAACCGTTCGGGCGCACGCTGCAAAGCGCCCGTGAGCTGAACGACGCCATTCACCGCGTCTGGGACGAGTCGCAGGTGTACCGTATCGACCACTACCTGGGCAAGGAAACGGTGCAGAACCTGATGGCGATTCGTTTCGGGAACGCCATTTTCGAGCCGCTCTGGAACCGCAGTTACGTCTCGCACGTGCAGATCACGGCGGCCGAAGACCTGGGCCTGGAGAACCGCGCCGGATACTACGAGGAAGCCGGCGTGGTGCGCGACATGCTGCAAAACCACCTGATGCAACTGTTCGCGTTGACCGCCATGGAAGCGCCCGCCGCCTTCGACGCCGACGCCATCCGCGACGAGAAAGTAAAGGTGCTGCGGGCCGTGAAACGCATTCCCAGGGAGCGCGTGAAGGAAGTCGCCGTGCGCGGCCAGTACAGCGCCGGCACCATGGACGGCGAGAAAGTCCCCGGTTACCGCGAGGAGCCGGGTGTGAAGGAAGGCAGCACCACCCCCACCTACGTCGCCGTGAAGTTCGAGATCGACAACTGGCGCTGGCAGGGCGTGCCATTCTACCTCCGCACCGGAAAACGCCTGCCCAAGAAAGTCACCGAGATTGCGGTGGTGTTCAAACGCCCGCCGCTGGGCATTTTCCCCGGTGGGCTGGAACGCAACGTGCTGGCCTTCCGCATCCAGCCGGACGAGGGCGTCAGCCTGAAATTTTCCAGCAAGACCCCCGGACAGGAAATGGTGCTGCGCGAGGTCGTCATGGACTTCCGTTACGACGCCTTCGGGGCGCAGCTCGAAAGCCCGTACAGCCGCCTGCTGCTCGACGCCATGCTGGGCGACGCCACCCTGTTCCCGCGCGAGGACGAAGTGGATCACGCCTGGCAGATCGTCACGGGCATCCTGGACGCCTGGGACGGCAAAGCTGCGCCGGAATTCCCGAATTACGTGGCCGGAACGTGGGGGCCGGACGCCGCTGACGAACTGATCGCGCCGTACCGCTGGAGAAGGCTGTGAATCGGCCTGTAGCGTGGGGCGCGTGGCCTGCGCAGGCGGTTGCCTCAGCGTTCGCTCAAGCTGCCGTTTTCCACGGGCCACAGGCCGCACGCCACAGGCCGCACCGAGGGGGTGCCTCATGACTTACGCGAAATCCTTCAAGACGCTCGGCCCGGTGGACACCACGGTGCGGCAGGCGCAGGCCACGCTGGATCAGTTGTGGGCGCAGACGAACGTGGAAACGCGGGCGTACACCGGGAACATCGTGGCCCTCACCACACGCTCGCACCTGGAGCGGGTGCAGGAGGCCCTGAACGGCCTGGAGGGCCGCTTCGCGGGACGGCAGATTATCGGCGTGATGGACGGACGGGACGACCTGACGGTTCACGCTTCCCTGGTGGCGCAGGAGGGCGGGCTGTACCTGGAACGCCTGCTGCTGGACGCGAACGCCGAACAGCTTCAGGGTGCGATCCTGCCCCTGCTGCGGCCCGCCACCGTGAATCACGTGTGGTGGGGAGCCGACAGCAAACCCACCGGCATCCTCCTGTCGGAATTGACGGAGGTGGCCGATCAGATCATCGCGGACAGCCTCACGCTGGACATTCCACCGTCGAGGCACTACGCGCTGGCCGACCTGGGCTGGAGTCGCGCCGCCGGGTGGCGCGAAGCCATTGCGCAGGTGTTCGACAGTCCTGACGCCGCCCGCAAGCTTAGGCAGGTGACGGGGCTGACCGTCAGGTACAAGGGCAGCAACGACCTCCCAGCGCGGCTGTTCGCCGGGTTTGTCGGTAGCACCCTGGGCTGGCGCAACCTGAAGAACGTCCAGATCAAACCGGGCCGCTGCGAACGGGGAAAAGGCGACCTGTGCAGCGTCGAAATGACCGGCAAGGACGTGCGGTTCACCTGGACGGCCCAGGACGACCAGATGGTGCACAGCACCGCCGTATGGCCGGGCATCAACCGCCCGATGGACATTCACGTGCCCCCCATGAGCCTCGCCGAGGGCCTCGCCCGCGTCATGGCCCGCCCGGAACGCGCGGAAATTTTCGAGAAATCCTGGCAAATGGCGAAAGCCTCGATGGTTGAAGCCACCACAACCAGCACCACAAAAACTCGGAAGAAATAACGCGGGCAGGGACGGGATCGACGGGCGCTCTCTGGGGCCGCCTGCTCGCACTTGCGGTTCTTCGTCAGGCCTGAGCCGCCACGTTATACGGGTCTGGACGGCGTGGAGTCCATTCGGGTGCTGTTCCCGGATGAGCGGAATAGAGTTCAGACCCGTAAAAATCACTCAGTCCAGAGACCGTCCTGATCAACCAGGGCGGGTTTCTTGTTGACGGCACCTGCCTGATAGTGAGTGGCAGACGCCGCCCCTACTCACTGATCGCTTTTTCTGACCGCCAGCGCCAGCAGGAACACCAGCGTGTTCACGAGCACGATGGTCGCGCCGGGCGCGGTGTTCTGGTAATAACTGAGGTACAGTCCCACCACGCCGCCCAGCGCCCCGAGCACGGCGGACAGCAGAATCATCTTGCGGAGGCTGCGGGCCAGCAGGCGGGCCGTGGCACTGGACGTGATCAGCAGACTGACGCTGAGGGTCGTGCCGACCAGTTGCACGGTCAAGACCACCACCAGCCCGATGATGACCAGCAGGAGGTTGTTCAGGCGGCGCACCGGCAGGCCCACGGCGCGGGCCTCGGTGGGGTCGAAGGACGCCAGCAGCAGCTCCTTCTGGATGGCGGTGAGCAGGCCGCCCACCAGCACGGTGACCAGCAGCGCCCCCCACAGGTCGCCCGCGCTGACGCCCAGCGGATTGCCGATCAGGAAGTTGCTCAGGTCGGTGGTGAAGGTCGGCGCACGCGAGAGCAGCACCACGCCCAGCGCGAACATGCCCACGAACACGATCCCGATGGCGCTGTCCTGCTTCAGCCCGCTGCGGTTGCTGACCGCGCCGATGCCCAGGGCGGTCAACACCGCCGCGATCAGCGCCCCGACCAGCAGGTTGCCTTTCGTCAGGAACGCCGCCACGATGCCCGGAAACACCGCGTGACTCATGGCGTCCCCGATGTAACTCAGGCCGCGCAGCACCACCCACGCGCCCACGAGGGCGCACAGCACGCTGACCAGCACCACCGCAATCAGGGCACGGTTAAAGAATGCGTATTGCAACGGGTCGGTCAGCCAGTGCATCAGGGAGACACTTTTGCACAAGGCAAATGGCAGATGGCGGATGGCAAAAAGCCTTCTGCCTTCAGCCTTCTGCTTTCGGTGTCCTTCATCAGGCCTCCGCGTGGGTGTGGCCCAAGAAACTGCTGCTGAAGGTCGCTTCGATGTTCTGTGGGGTGTAGACCTGCTCGGGGGTGCCGTCGGCGATAATGCGGCGGTTGACCAGCACGATGTGGTCGCACCAGCGGCGGGCCTGTTCCAGGTCGTGCGTGACCATCACGACGGCCCGGCCCCTGTCCGCCTGGGTGCGGAGAAGCGCCATGAGTTGCTCCTGGGTGGCGGCGTCCACGCCGGTCATGGGTTCGTCCAGCAGCAGCAGGTGCCCCTGGCGGGCCAGCATCCGGGCCAGCAGCACGCGCTGGCGTTGCCCGCCCGACAGTGCGCCGATGTGGCGGTGCCGCAGGTCGTACACGCCTGTTTCCTTCAGTGCGCCGGTCACGATGTCACGGTCTTTCCTGCCGGGCCACCTGAGCCAGCCGAGCCTGCCGGTGCGGCCCATCATGGCGGCGTCCCACACGGTCACCGGGAAGGCCCAGTCCAGCGTCTGCTGCTGCGGCACGTAGGCGATGCAGTTGCGGGCGTTGTGGCCCTCGTCGAATTTCACGGCGCTGCCGTGGTCGGGCAGCAGGCCCACCATCGTCTTGAGCAGGGTACTTTTGCCCGCGCCGTTCGGCCCGATAATCGCGGAAAACGACCCCTGGTCGAAACGCACCGTGGCGTCCTGAAGGGCCACGTGGGTTCCGTACTTCACGGTGAGGTGTTCGACGCCCAGCACCGGAGAAGCTTACTCCAAAGAACCGTATATTGAAAGTGAATTATCAATAAGCAGAAGGCAGACCGTCGAAGGCAGAAGGCTGAAAGATGTCGAGCCGTCGAGAAGTCCAGAAGTCGAGGAAAATCACATCCTGCCCATGTTCTTCCCACTCCCCACTTCCCACTGACCACTTCCGGCGTATCCCTCTTTTTCCACGTTCTACGATCCACGTTCCACGATCCCTCCCCGTCACTGCTCCCGGTACAGCCTGACTCCATGAGCGAACCGTTATTCTGAGTGGGTAGCACACAGGCCCCGCACCCGCTAAACTTGAACCGAGTACAAGTTCTTTTGGCGGACTTTCCTGACCACGGATATCTGAACACGGAAAGGCCCGCACCCACATGGAGGACGCATGAACATCCTGACCCTCGTCCGGCAAGTCCCGGACGCCGAAGCCCGCGTGAAAGTCAGCTCCAACGCCGTCGACCTCGAAGGCACCACCGTCGTCATCGACGGCATGGACGAGTACGGCGTGGAAGAAGCCCTGCGCCTGCGCGAAGGCGGCGCACCCGTCGAACAGATCATCGCCCTGGCCGTCGGCCCCCAGCGCAACGAAGACGCCCTGCGCACCGCCCTGGCCATGGGCGTCGACCGCGCCATTCACGTCGAAACCACCGAGAAACTGGACGCCGTGGCCCTCTCGAAAATCGTGGCCCAGGTCGCCCAGGCCGAGAACGCCAGCCTGATCCTGGTAGGCGGGCAGGAAGCCGACTGGGACAGCCAGGCCCTCGGTGCAGCCAGCGCCGAACGCCTCGGCTGGCCGCAACTCACCTGGACGAACGAACTGAAACTGGAAGGCGATACCCTCACCGGGCGGCACGACGTGGACGAAGGCAACGAGAGCTTCCGCGCCCCCCTCCCCGCCGTGGTCACCACCCAGCAGGGCCTCAACGAACCCCGTTACCCCACCCTGCCCAACATCATGAAAGCCAAGAAGAAGGAACTCCGCAAGGATTCCCTCGACCAGTACGGCGTGCAGGCCAAGACCCGCAGCGTGAACGCCGAAATCCAGACCCGCGCCCGCCTCAACAAAATGATCGACGGCAAAGACCCCCAGGCCGCCGCCGCCGAACTCCTGAACCTGCTGCGTAACGAAGCGAAGGTGATTGCCTGATGATTCTGATTGTTGCTGAACACACTGGCGGCAAACTCGCCAAGTCCACCCTGGAAATGGTCACTGCCGCCCGCGAGAGTGGGCGCGAAGGCCCCATCACCCTTCTTGTCCTGGGTTCGGGCGTGGCGGGTGTCGCCACCGAGGCCGCGCAGTACGCCGAACAGGCACTGGTGGGCGACCTGCCACAACTCGCGCAGTACAACGCCGAAACGTGGGCCGCCGCCACCGCCCAGATCGCGCAGGAAGGCGAAGCGAACCTGGTCATCATCGGCGGCAGCCGCAGCGGGCGCGAGTACGCCCCCCGCGTGGCCGTGAAACTCGACGCGCCCTACCTGGAAGACGTCATCAACCTCAGCGCGAACGGCGCTGCCGTGCAGGCCCAGCGTTACACCTACCTGGCCCGCGTGACCGAAACCGTGGAGGCCGACGGCAACGTGGTCGTCGTGACGGCCAAGCCCGGCTCGTTCAACCCCGCCCAGCCCTCGGGCGCTGCGGGCGAGCAGTACGACATCGAACTGAACCTCCCCGCCGTGCGCGTGGAAGTCACCGGCAAGAGCGTCGAGAAGACCAGCCGCGTGGCCCTCACCGAAGCGGACGTGATCGTCACCGGCGGGCGCGGCGTGGGCAGCCCCGAGAACTTCGCCGCGATGGTCGAGGGCCTCGCCGACCAGGTGGGGGGAGGCGTCCGGGCCACCCCCGCCGGCG
>ERZ501016.528-NODE-528-length-10200-cov-3.687334_pt1 | contig 10200 bp, 8 predicted proteins | sample MGYA00248889_ERZ501016 | MGnify/ENA primary metagenome ERZ501016 (study PRJEB25958, sample SAMN03398594) | human skin metagenome | study: EMG produced TPA metagenomics assembly of the Human Skin Microbiome Metagenome (human skin metagenome) data set. | reverse complement strand
CCCGCCGCCAGGCGGCCTAGTACGCCACGTCCTGAACGACCGGGTGCAGCAGGATCTCGTCGACGCGTACGTGCTCGGGGACGCTCAGGGCGTAGGCGACGGCGTTGGCGATGTCGGCGGGTTTGAGCCACGCGGCCTTTTCGGGGTCGCCCTGCTGGCTGTCGTTGAAGTAAGTGTCCACCATGCCGGGGCGCACTTCCGTGACGCGCAGGCCGTACGCGTGCCCCTCGTGCGCCAGGGCGTGCGTCACGGCCCGCTGCGCGTACTTGCTGGCGGTGTACAGCGCGCCCCCGGCGAAGGTGCGGGCGCTCACATCGCTGGTGATGTTGATCAGGTGACTCACGCGCCCTTCCGCATGGCGGTACTGAAAGTGAGGCACCAGGGCCTTCGTCATCAGGATCGTGCCCAGCACGTTCGTGTCCATCACCCGGCGGTACTCCTCAATCGTGATCTGCTGCACCGGCATGAACGACCCCACCCCGGCGTTGTTCACCAGCGAATCCACGCCTGCCGATATGGCCGCCTGCGCGAATTCCGCCACGCTCTCCTCACTCGTCACGTCCAGCGGCAGGAACACCGCCCCGTCACGCTCCACGTTACTCACGTCCCGCGCTCCCGCCACGACACTCGCGCCCTGGGCCACCAGCCGTTCCACGATGCCCAGGCCGATGCCCTTGCTCGCGCCCGTCACCGCCACCACACGCCCGGAAAGAGGAAAGGAGGAAGTCATGATTCAGCAGTGTACGGTGTGAGCCTCATCATTTGGGAGATGCCGCAAGAGCGCAAAACCATTGACCTCGATACGTGGCACGAAGTTTGTCGAAGACGCGATGCCGGGCAGCCGCTGGACATTCCCGCCGTGCCGCTGGAACGTCGTCCACGAAAGGTCGATACGCCCCTGGCGTTCATTGGCAGGGCGCTGGGGCGGCAGATGGACTGTCAATTGCGAATGCTGCCTTACGCTGCTGGGCTTCTGCTCCTGCTCGGCCTCATCCTGGCCGTGATGTTCGTCCTTCTGCCATAATTCTTCCCGATGACTCGTTCCAGTATTCGGGATTTGAAGAATCACGTGGGTGAAACTGTTCAGGTTCACGCGTGGTTGCAGGACAAGAGCGGCAAAGGGAAAATTCAGTTCCTGAAGATCCGGGACGGCAGCGGGTTCGTGCAGGCGACCGTGTTCAAAGGTGACGTGTCCGAGGACGTGTTCGAGATCGCCAAGCGCCTGACGCAGGAGCAGGCCATCACGGTGACGGGCGAGGTGCGGGCCGATGACCGCGCCCCCGGCGGCGTGGAGCTGAGCGTGCGGGACGTGCAGATCATCAGCGAGAACCATGGCGAGTACCCCATCACACCCAAGGAGCACGGCATCGAGTTCCTGATGGATCACCGTCACGTGTGGCTGCGTCACCGTCGCCCGTGGGCGGTCATGCGGGTGCGGGATTGCGTGCAGCGCGGCATCGTGGAGTTTTTTCACGCCGAGGGGTTCGTGCGCTTCGACGCGCCTTTCTTCACGCCTAACGCGGCGGAAGGCACCACCGAACTGTTTGAGATCGACCTGTTCGGCGAGGACAAGGCGTACCTGAGTCAGACCGGGCAACTGCACGCCGAAGCCGGGGCTTTTGCCTTCGGCAAGGTCTACACCTTCGGCCCGACCTTCCGCGCCGAGAAAAGCAAGACCCGGCGTCACCTGCTGGAGTTCTGGATGGTGGAACCCGAGGTGGCCCCCAGCAACCACGCCGAGAACCTGAACTTGCAGGAACGCTTCGTGAGTCACCTGGTTCGCAAGGTCTTGAGCGAGTGCGCGGCGGAACTGGAACTGCTGGGCCGCGACGTGAACAAACTCGCCGGGGCCGCCGAGGGAAATTACCCCCGCATCAGTTACACCGAGGCGCTGGACATCATCAGGAAACACATCGAGGAAAAAGACCTGCCGCCCAACGTGCAGGACGATGTGGAGCCGGTCGAGTGGGGCGACGACCTGGGTGCGCCGCATGAAACGATTCTGGGCCACCACTTCGACCGGCCCGTCATGATCGACCGTTACCCGGTGGGCGTGAAGGCCTTCTACATGCAGCCCGACCCGCAAGACCCGCGCGTGGCCCTGTGCGACGACATGATCGCCCCGGAAGGGTACGGCGAGATCATCGGCGGCTCGGAGCGCATTCACGATTACAACCTGCTGAAAAGCCGCATCGAGGAACACGGCCTGCCGCTGGAGGCCTTCGACTGGTATCTGGACTTGCGCAAGGTGGGCAGCGTCCCGCACGCGGGTTTCGGCATGGGCGTGGAGCGCGTGATCGCCTGGCTCACCGGCATAGACCACATCCGCGAGGCGATTCCGTTCCCCCGCATGCTGAGCCGGATGCGGCCCTGACCGCAGGTTTCCTGGTCAGCCCTGGCGTTTCGTTCAGGGCTGATTTCCCGTTATGGCGGCGCAAGTTGAACATCCCGGTTGGCCCCGCCGCGCTTTTGCGTTAGGCTGGGCGCGTCACCGGGGGTGTCGCCTGCAAGGGCGGCTGAGATCAAACCCCAATGACCCGATGCGGTTCATACCGCCGTGGGGAGCGTGACGGGCGCGGCCCACCCGGGCGGCTGACCCGCATCCATGCTTCCCCCCATCCAGAGGGGGATTTTTTGTTGCCTTATTCCTTTGTTCCAGACCTGCTCAACGAGGACTTGACCGCCCAGCAGCAGGCGATTCTGACCCACCCGCTGTGGCAGGCCGTGCAGGCGGGAGAGGCCACGCCCGCGCAACTGCGCCGTTTTGCCTTGCAGGACGACTGGCTGGTGCGCCACAGCAAGCAGCTTGAGGCCCTGCTGGTCGCGCACGCGCCCGACGAGGACGCCCGGCGGGAACTGCTGAAGAAGTGGGAACCCAAGGCGGTATTCAGCGGCGAGGGCAGCCTGCGGCACTTCGGCGCGGCGCTGGGCCTGACCGAACAGGACTTCGCGGAGGCCGAGCCGCTGCCCGGCTGCGCGGCCCTCACCATGAACTTCTACTACGCCCTGGAGCGCGGCGGCTTTCTGCCTTTCCTGGCGAGCGTGTCGGCCAGTGAGAGCATCTTCATCGCGCTGTGCGACCTGGCCGGGCCGTCCCTGCGCGAGAAGTACGGTTTTACGCCCGAGCAGGTGGCCTTCTTCCCGCTGCACGACGGCCTGAAAGCGGGCGTGAACACCGGCGAGGCGGCCCTGCTGCGCCGGCTGTGCCGCACCCCGGAAGACCGCGAACGGGTGACGCAGGCGGTGAAGCTCACCTACGAGTGCGAACGCCTGTTCTACGACACCGTGTACGCCGCCCCGTGAAAGGGAACACATGAAAGGGAACACATGAAAGGGAACACGTGAGTGCGCCCAGCCTGGAATGCCGCGGTGTGGGGTTCCGTTACGCCGGGCGCGAGGTGCTGCGGGACGTGGTGCTGCGGGACGTGAACCTGCATGTTCCCTCCGGCGGCGTGCTGGGCGTCCTGGGGCGCAGTGGCAGCGGGAAAAGTACCCTGCTGCACCTGCTGGCGGGCGTGCTGCCGGACGGGGAAGGAAGCGTTCTGCTTGACGCTCAGCCGCTCAGCGCCGCGCAGCGCCGGGGAAGGGGCGGCTTTGTGCCGCAGAAACCGGGCCTGCTGCCGTGGCGCACCGTGCTGGACAACCTGCTGCTGCCCCTGGAACTGAAGGGGGAACGCACGCCCGCCGCCGAGGGGCACGCGCTGAACACGCTGGAACGCTTCGGCCTGGGCGGCGCGGCGCACCGCTGGCCGCACCAGCTTTCGGGCGGGATGGCGCAGCGCGTCGCGGTGCTGCGGGCCACGCTGCACAGCCCCCGCCTGCTGCTGCTGGACGAACCCTTCAGCGCCCTGGACGCCCTGACCCGCCGCGAGTTTCAGGACTGGCTGGCCGAACTGCACGCCGAACTGCGCCCGACCACCGTGCTGGTCACGCACGACGTGCGCGAGGCGCTGACCCTGTGTGGTCAGGTGGTGGTGCTGTCCGGCCACCCGGCCACCGTCACCCTGCGGCGCGAGAATATCCCCGGCCTGCACCTGAACGCCGACCTCGAAACGGAACTGCTGCGAGCGCTGCGGCCTGAGGTCGTGCATTGATCCGCTCTGTTCGCCGCCGTTCCTCCCGGGGGGCCGCCGCCCTGCTGGGCGGGGGGGTGCTGCTGCTGGGCGAACTGGGGGCGCGGGCCGGGTGGTGGCCGCCCACGGTGCTGCCTGCCCCCAGCCGCGTGCTGGCGGCCCTGCGGGACAACGCGCCGGAACTGCTGCGCCACTCCGCGACCACCCTCACGGAAACGGGCCTGGGCTTCGGCCTGGCCGTCCTGCTGGGCCTCTTCACCGCCTGGCTCCTGCACCGCCTGCCCCTGCTGCGCCGCGCCGCGCTGCCGTGGCTGGTGGTGTCGCAGACCATTCCCCTCATTGCCCTGGCCCCCATCATGCTGATCTGGCTGGGCTTCGGGCTGCTGCCCAAGGTGCTGCTGGTCACGCTGGGGTGCTTCTTTCCCGTCGTGGTCGCCACCCTGGACGGACTGGAACGCACCGACCCGGAACTGATCCGCGTGCTGCAAAGCCTGGACGCCACGCCGCGCCAGATCGACCGTCACCTGCGTTTCCCGGCGGCGCTGCCCTCTGTGTTCTCGGGATTGAAGGTCGCGGGCACCTACGCCGTGACCACCGCCATTTTCGCCGAGTACGTGGGCGGGTACGCGGGGCTGGGCATCTTCATTCAGACCAGCGCCAACGCCCGCGCCACCGACCTGGTGTTCGCCGCTGTCTTTCTCAGTGCGCTGTTCAGCGTGCTGCTCGTTCAGGTCATCGCCTGGCTGGCGCGGCGTTCCCTGCGCTGGCTGCCGCCCGAAAACCCCACATGAAAACGGAGAACCCCACATGAACAGACTGACCTGCTCCCTGACCGCCCTGCTGCTCTCCACCTCCGCCCACGCCGCGCAGACCGTCACGGTCGCCCTCGACTGGGTGCCCAACGTCAACCACGTCGGGCTGTACGTGGCCCAGGCGCAGGGCTGGTATAAGGCCGCTGGCCTGGATGTAAAACTCCTGCCCTACGCCTCCACCTCGCCGGACGTCCTGGTCGCCGCCGGGCGGGCCGACGTGGGCATCTCCGGCGCGGAGGGCCTCACCGCCGCCGTGGCCGCCGGGCAACCCCTGGTCAGCATCGCGGCCATCTACGCCACCAACACCGCCTCCTTCGCCGTGCTGGAAAAGAGCGGCATCCAGCGCCCGCGCGACCTGGACGGCAAGATCTACGCCGCGTTCGGCGCACCCTACGAGACGCCCATCATCCAGACCATGATCCGCAACGACGGCGGCAGGGGAGACTTCAAAAGCCCCGTCCTGAACGTGTTCGGCCTGGACGCCGTGCTGGCCGGAAAGGCCGACTTCATGTGGATTTTCGACGGCGTGGAAGGCGTCGAGGCGAACCTGAAGGGCCTGAGACTCCGCACCTTCAACCTCAAGAGGTACGGCGTGCCGGACTACTACACGCCCGTCTTCACCGCCAACAGCACCACCCTGAAACGCGACCGAGCCAAACTCCGCGCCTTCCTGGCCGCCACCCGGCGCGGGTACGATTTCGCCCGCCAGCACCCCACCCAGGCCGCCGACCTGATGCTGAAGGCCCTGCCGAAATCCACCATTCCCGATTCCCGCGTGCTGCGGGACGGCCTGAACTACTTCGTGAAAGAGAAGGCTTACACCGCCCCCGGCTCGGCGTGGGGCCAGCAGACCCTGAAAATGTGGACGGACTACCCCGCCTTCCTTCTGAAAGCCGGAGCGATCAAGGGAACAGACGGCAAACCCGTCAAGACTCTGGAGTACCGCAAACTGTTCACCAACGACCTGCTGCGCTGACGTTCAGCCCCGCACCTCGGTGATCAGGCCCAGCACGGCTTTTTTCATGTTCCCGACGGCTTCGCCTTCCACCAGCACCTCGCCCGTAGTCTTGTCCACCACGCGGGCGTGAATGACGGGTTTGCCACGGTGGCCCTGTTCCAGGACGATTTCCAGCCGCTGCTCGGGCGTCAGGCCTTCCCTGGCGTAGTTCAGGCACCAGGCGGCCCAGTTGACTTTCTCCTCGGGTTCGGCGGCGGCTTTGGCGGCCTGTTTCTCGTGGTACGCCTGCGTTTTCTGGTTCACATGCTCGCGCACCACGTCAAACCGCTGGCCCGGCGAGAGGGTGTCAAACGCCACCTCGTCCCCGCTTTCCGGGTGGTACACGGTGGTGTCGGGCGTCATCTTCTTCACTACCGTCGCCATGATCTTCATTTCGGGCGCTGCCGATTCCTCCCAGGGGGCCACGTCGTCCGTCTCGGCGGCCTTGCGCTCGTCGATCAGGCGCGTCACCAGGCGTTGCTGCTCGGGTTCCAGTTCCTCGAACACCTTCACGGCGGGCTTGAACTTGCGGGCCTGCGCTTCGCTGACCGGGTCGATGCCGATGGGTTCCAGCACGCGGGCCACCTGCGCCGCATCAATGAGCTGCCCGGCCTGCCGGGGCGTGAAGCCCCAGCGGTCTTGCAGGTAAGCCTCGAAGGTGCTGTGTGTCTCGCGGTAAAACTCGTTGTCCCGGATTTCGCTGAGCGCCTGCCCGGTCTGCCGGAAATCGCGCAGGCCGCTTTCCACCGTCTGCTCGAGCGACTGAAAACGCTGTTCCTCGTGCGGGGCGAGGCTGTTGTCGGGAAAGGGAAGGTCTTGGTCGGTCATCGGTTAGGCAGTCTAGAAGAGGCGAGGGCCTTGGGCCACGTGCTGTGGGCGCTGGGGCGACAGGGTACGTGTTGTCCCTAAAGATGTAACACAGAACGGGCGTTCGTTTCCGGGTCGGTAACGCCCTTCAGCACCCCCCCGCCGTATGATGAAGGGGTCAACAGCCACGACGGCTACTCAAGGAGGATTCACCATGGCGGACAAAGCGATGAACCTGTTCGGCACGCGCGACACGCTGAATGTCGGCGGCAAGCAACTGTACTTCTACAACCTCAACAAACTCCAGGGGCACGACGTTTCTCGCCTGCCCGTGAGCATCAAGGTGCTGCTGGAAAGCGTGCTGCGCGAGGCCAACGACTACGACGTGCGCCGCGAGGATGTGGAAACCGTCGCCAGATGGAGTGCCACCAACCCCGAAGTCGAGATTCCCTTCAAGCCCGCCCGCGTGATCTTGCAGGACTTCACGGGCGTGCCCGCCGTGGTTGACCTGGCCGCCATGCGAAGCGCCATGGTCAAACTGGGCGGCGACCCCAGCAAGATCAACCCGCTGATTCCCGTAGACCTGGTGATCGACCACTCGGTGCAGGTGGACGAGTTCGGCACCGAGTTCGCCCTCGCCAACAACATGGCGCTGGAATTCGAGCGCAACCGCGAACGTTACGAGTTCCTCAGATGGGGCCAGCAGGCCTTCGACAACTTCGGCGTGGTGCCGCCCGCTTCCGGCATCGTCCACCAGGTCAACCTGGAATACCTCGCCAAAGGCGTGCAGTCCCGCCCCGAGGATGACGGCACCGTCGTTTACCCCGATTCTCTGGTCGGCACCGATTCCCACACCACCATGATCAACGGCCTGGGCATCGTGGGCTGGGGCGTGGGCGGTATCGAGGCCGAGGCGGTCATGCTGGGCCAGCCCATCTACATGCTGATGCCCGACGTGATCGGCTTCAAGATCACCGGGGCCATGCCCGAGGGCGCGACCGCCACCGACCTGGCCCTGCGCGTCACCGAGATGCTGCGCAGTGCGGGCGTGGTCGGCAAGTTCGTGGAGTTCTACGGCGCGGGCCTCAGTAACATGACCCTCCCGGACCGTGCCACCATTGCCAACATGGCCCCCGAGTACGGTGCCACCATGGGCTTCTTCCCGGTCGACGACGAGGCCCTGCGCTACCTGCGCCGCACCGGTCGCCTGGAAGACGAGATCGAACTGGTCGAGGCGTACTACAAGGCCCAGGGCATGTTCCGCACCGACGAGACGCCCGACCCCGTGTTCACCAGCACCATCGAACTCGACCTGGGCACCATCGTCCCCAGCCTGGCCGGCCCCAAGCGCCCGCAAGACCGCGTGAACCTGAGCGACATGCACAGCGTCTTTGCCGAAGCGCTGACCGCCCCCGTGAAAAACCGCGGCTTCGAGCTGAGCGGCGACAAGCTGAACGCGCAGGGCCAGGTCGCCGGCACCGACATCAAGATCGGGCACGGCGCGGTGACGCTGGCGAGCATCACCTCCTGCACCAACACCAGCAACCCCAGCGTACTGATCGCCGCCGGCCTGGTCGCCAAGAAAGCCGTCGAGAAGGGCCTGAAATCCAGGGCCTGGGTCAAGACCTCCCTCGCCCCCGGCTCCCGCGTGGTGACCGAGTACCTGGAAGCCGCCGGCCTGCAACAGTACCTCGACCAGATCGGCTTCAACACCGTCGGGTACGGCTGCATGACCTGCATCGGCAACAGCGGCCCGCTGCCCGAACCCACCGTCGCCGCCATCAACGAGGGTGACCTGGTCGTCGCCAGCGTGCTGTCCGGCAACCGCAACTTCGAAGGCCGCGTCAACCCGCACATCAAGGCCAACTACCTCGCCTCCCCGCCCCTGGTGGTCGCCTACGCGCTGGCCGGCACGGTCGTGAACGACATCGTGAACCAGCCCATCGGGCAGGATCAGAACGGCCAGGACGTGTTCCTGAAGGACATCTGGCCCACCAACGCCGAGATTCAGGACGCCATGGACAGAAGTATCACCGCCGACATGTTCAAGAAGGTCTACGACGGCATCGAGAAGAGCAACCAGGACTGGAACGCCATTCCCGTGAAGGAAGGCGCACTGTACGACTGGAACAGTGAAAGCACCTACATCCAGAACCCCCCCTTCTTCGACAACCTCGCCGGCGGCGCAAGCGAAATCGAGGACATCAAGAACGCCCGCGTGCTGGTGAAGGTCGCCGACTCCGTCACCACCGACCACATCAGCCCCGCCGGTTCCTTCAAGGCCGACACCCCCGCCGGGAAGTACCTCACCGAACGTGGCATTCCCGTCAAGGACTTCAACAGCTACGGCTCCAGGCGCGGCAACGACCGCATCATGACGCGCGGCACCTTCGCCAACATCCGCCTGAAAAACCAGCTCGCCCCCGGCACCGAAGGCGGCTTTACCACCAACCTCCTGAACGGCGAAGTGACCAGCATCTACGACGCTTCCGTCGCCTACAAGGAAGCTGGGATTCCCCTGGTCGTCCTGGCGGGCAAGGACTACGGCATGGGCAGCAGCCGCGACTGGGCCGCCAAGGGCACCTTCCTGCTGGGCGTGAAGGCCGTGATCGCCGAGAGCTTCGAGCGCATTCACCGCAGCAACCTGGTCGGCATGGGCGTGCTGCCCCTGCAATACAAGAACGGCGAAACCGCCGACTCGCTGGGCATCACGGGCGAAGAGACCTTCGACTTCATCCTGCCCGCCGACCTCAAGCCCCGCCAGGACGTGCAGGTCAAGCTGACCGACAAGGACGGCAACAGCCGCGAAATCACCGTGCAGTGCCGCATCGACACCCCCGTCGAAATCGACTACTACAAGAACGGCGGCATCCTGCAAACCGTGCTGAGAGGAATCCTGGCGCGGGAAAAAGGCGGCGTGAAGGCGTAAAGTAAGCGCGTAGAGCAGGATAAAAATGGCCCCCGCCTGTGAATGGTTGGGGGCCATTCTCAAATCAATTTGTAGCTCTAATTACTTCTGATAGTGGAGTGACCCCTATTTGTGCAGGTGCATTGTCAGCGTATATTTCCCAGTGGATCTGAAATGTCGACTCAGAGCTGGAAAGATCATTCAGGTTATTTGTGATTTTTCTGTAGTCAAGACCAGTAGATGAAAAATGGAAATCTAGGCCAGGCAATATCACTACTGTGCGAAGTGCATTTCCCATTGAACCATACTCTCGATTCTCTCCTCTTATTTCAATATAATCTGGGTTTTCCCTCCATAGTCTCGCATTAGACAACTCTCTTCTCGAAACCAACTCCCGAGGCAGTCTGTAAAAAGCAACGATGTTTTGAGCCAATACCGTGCCCACATTATCTAGGATCGCTTCTATAACAACCCTATCTTCGACTGGTTTTCTAGGCTTCGGTGATTGAAAAGGCATAGATATCTCTGGCATGCCGAAAATATCTTTATTGGGATCATGTTGATAATATTTTAAGTGAAATTTCATATTAAATCTGGCTGTAG
>ERZ501016.527-NODE-527-length-10232-cov-4.461629_pt1 | contig 10232 bp, 6 predicted proteins | sample MGYA00248889_ERZ501016 | MGnify/ENA primary metagenome ERZ501016 (study PRJEB25958, sample SAMN03398594) | human skin metagenome | study: EMG produced TPA metagenomics assembly of the Human Skin Microbiome Metagenome (human skin metagenome) data set. | reverse complement strand
TCCCGTGCGCGACGCGGCGGTGCGAACCCCAGCGGGCGCCTCACGAGCCGCAGCCTGGGTGTTCCGAGCGGTGGCACGCCGGCTGACCTCCGCGTCGACAACCGGCGCCGGGACCAGACGCAAGTGGCGCTGGGGCGCGGCGGGAACCCCGCTCGGCGCGGGCGCGTGCGCCAACGCTCCGTCAGTGGTGAACATCCGAGCCCGACGCGACCGGGCGCGGCCGGCGGACATGGGCCGATTTGCAGCCAGTGCACTCACGACATACCTCCTGCATGCTGACCCGCGATCCCGCGAGTATCGAAAACTTGTCCTATAGAACGACTGTACGAGAGGAAACCGACACGCACAAGACACGCTCGTACAGATGTTTGGAATCGTGATCTCGTGGCCGTACGCTTGTGCGTCATACGCAAGATGCTCACAGGTGGCACTGACAGCCCCCTGACCTGCATGAATGCCACATACGACGGCTCAAGAACCGGTCCGTCGGCGAGCGGAGAGGGAGTAGGACAGATGAGCGAGGAGACATCCGGCGGGGACGTCCGCGATCTGCCCGAACGCGACCGGGGCGACGGGCGCCTCACCGTCCGTCAGCGCAAGGTGCTGGAGGTCATCCGCAACTCCATCGACCGCCGCGGCTATCCGCCGAGCATCCGCGAAATCGGTGAGGCCGTCGGCCTGGTCTCCCCCAGTTCCGTCGCTCACCAGCTACACGCCCTGGAACGCAAGGGGTACCTACGCCGCGACCCCCACCGCCCGCGCGCCATGGAGGTCGTCTCCCCCGACGCCCCGCGTGGCGAACGGGGGTACCGCCCCGGCCAGGGTGAACCCGTCGTCCCGGACGAGACCGGCGAAGGGGACGCCCGCCCCACCCCGTCCTATGTGCCGGTCCTCGGCCAGATCGCCGCAGGTGTGCCGATCACCGCGGAAGAAGCAGTCGAGGATGTCTTCCCATTGCCGCGCCAGATCGTCGGCGAAGGCTCGCTCTTTTTGCTCAAGGTCGTCGGTGACTCGATGATCGACGCCGCAATCTGTGAGGGCGACTGGGTCGTCGTGCGCCAACAGCCGACGGCAGACAATGGCGACATCGTCGCCGCTCTCCTCGACAACGAGGCCACTGTCAAGACCTTCAAGCGCACCGACGGCCAAGTCTGGCTGTTGCCGCACAACGAGGCGTACTCCCCCATCGACGGTACCCACGCCACGATCCTCGGCAAGGTCACCGCGGTCCTGCGCCGGGTCTGAGCGACGACTCGGTCAGTCGGTCGGCTTCGGTTACCGGCTGACGTCCTCGGGCATACCTGAGGACGTCACTGCGGGACGCCCGCCCGCCGGCATGCTCAAAGCCGCCTCCAGCGCTGTCAAGGTCGGGGTCAATGGCGCATCCACGCGCCAGGTGGCCAATTCGTCCCCGCGGGTCGGCCGTCGGGTGATGATGGCGATCGGAATGCCCTCCCGGGCCGCGCGTCGCACGAACCGCAAGCCGCTCATTACGGCCAGCGAGGAGCCCAGCACCACGAGCATCGGGGCTGCCTCGGTGCGCGCGAAGCATTCAGCCACCCGGGGCGGCGGCACGCTCTCCCCGAAGAAGACCACATCCGGCTTGAGCATCGTTCCGCGGCATTCCGGACAGATCGGTGCGGCAAACCCGGCGACCGCCTCAGCGGGGATCTGCACGTCGCCATCGGGCCGGATCTGGCTGGAGACGCGGGAACCGGGCAGAGTTTCGGCTCGGACCCGGTCGAGGAAGCCCGGATTGGTCGCGTCGAGAACCGCCTGCACGTCCGAGCGGGGCAGACGATGCCCGCAATCAAGGCAGACCACCTCGGCCAGGGAACCATGGAGCTCGATGACCTCGGTCGATCCGGCTTCCTGGTGCAGACCGTCGACGTTCTGGGTGATCAGGGCACCGAAATGACCAGCTGCCTGCAGGCGCGCCACCGCGCGGTGGCCTTCGTTGGGAGCGGCCGCGGCGAAGCGTGACCAGCCGGCATACGAGCGGGCCCAATAGCGCTGGCGCGCCGGAAGCGAGCCAACGAACTCGCCATACTGCATCGGCGTCACGCGTCGTTGGCCATCCGGGCCCCGATAATCCGGGATCCCCGAGTCGGTACTCATCCCCGCTCCGGTAAGCAGCAGGGCCCGCGAATTGCGCAGCGCCGCAACGAAGTCCGACGCCAGGGTCGTCGGGGGCAGGTCGTCACGCAGCACGCCTCAAGTATGCGGCCCCCGCGCCGCCGCTGACCGGGTGCCGCCCCGTGCCTGCTTCGATCAGACGCATAACATCCGGTTATAGACTCTCGCGATGATTGATGCCGCCGGTATGCGAGTGATGCGCGCCATCGGCGAGCACGGCAGCTTCACCGCCGCCGCTGCGGCGCTCGGCTACTCCCAGCCCGCGGTCTCCCAGATGGTGCGCCGCCTTGAGCAGCGCACCGGTACCGCGCTCGTCGACCGGGTCGGGCGCACCGTGCGGCTGACCGAGGCCGGTGCCGTGCTGGCGCGGTATGCCGTGGGTGTCCTCGGCGCACTGGATGCGGCCGAGGAAGAGGTGGCCGCGATCGCCGGGTTGCGCGCCGGCCGCGTACGCCTGGTCGCCTTCCCGTCCGCCTCAGCGGCCCTGGTGCCCAAGGCGCTGGCTTTGGTCCGCGACCGCTTCCCCAAGGTGGCGATCAACTTCGCGGAGGCCGAGCCACCCGAGTCCCTGGCCGCCCTGCGGGATGGGACGTGCGACTTGGCGGTGGCCTTCACCTATACCGATGATCCGGCGGTGACCGGGGCCGAGGCCGAGGACCTGGTCATCCGTCACCTGCTGGACGATGACGTGCTGGTCGCTCTGCCCCCCGGTCACCGGCTCGCTGCGGATGCGGGCCCGGTGGATCTGGCCGAACTCGCCGAGGACCAGTGGATCGCCGGCTGCCCACGGTGCCGGGGCCACCTCTTGCAGTTGTCCGCAAGCGTGGGGTTCGTGCCCGAGGTGAGCTTCGAGACCGAGGATTATGTCGCGGTGCAGGGCATGGTCGCCGCGGGTTTGGGGGTCGCCCTGATCCCGGACCTGATGCTGCATACGACCGCCAATCCGCAGGTGGTGATTCGGCCGGTGACCCCCGCCTCTCGGCGGGAGATCGTCGCGGTAACCACGCCCGATCTCCTGCGGGTGCCCGCCGTCGCGGCCGCCCTGGACGCCCTGGTGGAGACCGCCGCTTCACCTGACCTGCTGCCGACCTTCCCGCCGGCGCCGGCGATGAGCGGGCCGGAGCCCGAGTACGCCGTCTGACCCGCAGGAGCGCTCAGGGCGGCCGCTGAGCGGAGACCAGCACCGAACTGCCCTGCTCCCACACCGCGATCGCCCCATTGCGGTCGGTGCGCCATACCTGAGACCCCGACGCGGCAACGGCCGTCAGCAGGTCCGCGGACGGATGCCCGTAGTCGTTGCCCTCGCCCACGCTGATGACCGTCACCGGTGCCCGAACGTCTTGCGCAAGAACGGGATCGAAGTTGTCGCTGCCGTGGTGGGCAGCCTTGAGCACGTCTGCCCCGGTGATCAGCTCATGAACCGCCGGGTCGCGGTCGGCCCAGGCGCGCAGCGCGGCACCGGCCTCTCGTTCGATGTCCCCTAACAGGAGCACGTCCAACCCGGCGACCCGGGCGTCGATCACCACGGAGGCGTTGTTGGACACCGACCCGGCGTCGATGCGCCGGGCCGGGCCGAGCGTGGTCAGCGTGGCGTCACCCAGCACATAGGTATGCGGCACCCGCACCGTCTCCACTCGTATGCCGCGCGTCGCGGCCGCCTGCGCCACCATGCGAGCCCCGGCGGCCGGTTCGGCGACCGGGGACACCAGCAGCAGGCCCACCCGGCGCCCGGCTAATGCGCCCGCCAGTCCGTCGATGTGGTCGGCATGGAAGTGGGTGAGCACCACCGCGTCCAGCCGCTCGATGCCTAACGAGCCGAGGCAGCGGTCCACGGCCGCGCCGTCGGGGCCGGCATCGACGAGGACGGCGCTGCGCTCACCGGTGCGCACGACCAGGGCATCCCCCTGTCCGACGTCGCACACGACGAACGCCCAGCGCGGCGGCGGCCAAGACAGCGCGCTGGTCGGCAGCAGCAGCGCGCAGGTGCCAGCCAGCAGCGCGGTGCAGACCAGCGGGTGGCGACGTACGGCATACAGCAGTCGGCTGCCGAAGGCGAGCGCTGCGAGGACCAATCCGACGGCGAGCAGGGTCCCGGCCAGACCATCCGGCCAGGGGGTGGTGCCCCAGGTGATGCCCGCTCCGCGGCGAGCGATCTTCGCAATCCCGACGGCGGGCAGGCCGGGGAGCCACGCAAAGAGTTCGGGAGGCCCCCGGACCGAGGCCACGGTGGCCAGCGCCAGCCCGAGCACCGTCACCGGCGCCACCAAGGGCGCGGCCAGCACATTGGCGGGCAGACCGACGATGCTCACCCCGCCCTGCAGCCCGACGAGGATGGGTAGGCAGGTCACTTGGGCGGCGATCGGGGCCAGCAGGGCCGGCACCAGCGGTGCCAGCCGCTTGGGTAGATGCGGCGTGAGCACCGCGCTCCACGGCCCCATGAAGATCAACAAGCCGAGCGTGGCCAGCACAGACAGGGCGAACCCCATACTCCGAGACAGCCACGGGTCCATGCAGAGCAGCCCGAGGATCGCGGCGGCCAGGGCCGGTGGTCCGGCCGCCCGGGTCGAGCGATAGAGGCCGAGGACCCCGACCAGACCCATCGCCGAGGCGCGGATGACGCTGGGTTCGGGCCGGGTGACGACGACAAAGGCGGCCAGGGCCGCGATGGCGGTGACAGGGCGCCAGCGGCGCGGGATGTGCAGGAGACGTAGTACGGGTGCCAGGGCGGCCAGCAGCAGGGTGATGTTCGCTCCGCTCACCGCGGACAGGTGGGTTAGCCCGGTGGCCTTCATCGCGGCATCGAGATCCTCCGGGATCTGCGACGTATCCCCGAAAACGATCGCAGGCACCAGAGCCCGGGCGTCGGTGGGCAGGCCGGCGGTGGCCGCGCGCAACTGCTGGCGCACGTGATCGCTCCACCGCACGAAGGTCCCACCGCCGGGGACCACCCGGGGCGACCCCAAGGGTTTGGCGGTAGCGAGAACGTCGTCGGCGGGTTTCGCGGGCGCCAGCCGGACCAGCACCTCGACCCGATCGTGCCAGCGCAGGGACCGTAGGCGTTGATCGCCGACGAGCAGCACGGGAGCCCGGGCGGGGGCGCGCAGGCCGCGTCCGGTGGCGGTGTGTACACGCAGTCGCAGCAGGTAGCGGCCATGCGCGATGGCGGTGGGTTCGGTGATCACCACCCCCTCGATGTGGGCCACGGCGCGGGCGCTTGCCCAGTCGTCGAGCGGCCCGGTATGCCGGATGGCCGCGTGCCCGGCCGACGCTGCGAGGGTCACGGCGCTGGCCGCGCCGAGGAGGGCCACGGCACGCCAAGTCGCGGCATACCGGCGGTGCCGTGCCCGGCCCAGCCAGGCTCCCCACGAGGCGAGGAGGAAGAGGGCCATCGCGATCCCGGCGCGGATGCCTGCACCGAGGCCGAGGGTGGCGGCCTGAACGGCCCACGCGCACAGTCCCGGCCCGAGCAACCGCAGATCCAGCGGCGGCTTCGGAATCGGCGCCAGCACGGGTGCCTCGTCCAGTCGGCGCAAGTGGCCCTCGTCGTCGAGACCTACCCCGCCGTCCGGGGTAACCGGGAGATAGTTGCTGCTCGCGTCCGTCGGTCGCGGCGACGGTAGTCCCGGGATCCTCACAGGGTGACCAGCGGGGTGAGCTGCGCGAGCAGCTTCTCCCCGATGCCGGAAACCTCCCCCAGTTGCTCGACGCTCGTAAACCGACCATTGGTGGTGCGCCAGTCGACGATGCGCTTCGCCAGCACCGGCCCGACCCCGGGCAGCGCGTCCAGGCCGGCGGCGTCTGCGGTGTTCACATTGACGGATGCCGAACCGCCAGCCGAGGTTGCGCCACCCGGTCCCGCCGGCGCACCAGACGCGGCGGGTGCGGCCTGCGGTGGGCTCTCCCCGGGTCTCGGGACATAGATCTGTTCGCCGTCCACCAGGGCGCGGGCCAGATTCACCGCGGTCAGATCCGCCTTAGGGCCAGGCCCGCCGGCCGCATCCAGGGCATCCTCGACCCGGCTTCCGGCGGGTAGTCGGACCACTCCAGCGCGCTCCACCTGGCCCACGACGTGCACCCGTAACTCTCCACTCGCTCCCCCGGAGCCGGTGGGACTCGCGCCCGCAGTAGCCCCTGGTGCCGGACCAGGTACGGTGCCGGTCGAGGTGCCGCCAGGTGCTGTCCCCGTCAGCGCCGCCGGACTGCCGGCCGGGGTCGAGGCGTTGACGGGCACGGCCTGGGCCGTGGCCTGCGCCCGCATCACCCGCAGGCCAAAGACTGCTCCCGCTGCCAAGGCCAGCAAGAGGAATGCGAGCACCACGGGATACGCGGCAGCGGCTTGCCGATCCCGGAGCCCGACCGGCCAGGACACCAACGCCGGCCGCTCCCTGCCGTCGTCACGGGTATGCCGCCCTCCACCGCCGCTTCCGCGCGCCGCACGTCGGGCCCGCGCCCGCGGCTCGTCCGCGCCATCGACCAGATCCTCGGCGCCCCAATCGGAACCGCCCGACCCCGGCTCCGTCCAGTCCGATTCGTCGGGCGCGTCGGCGGCATACCCCGGGTCGGACCTGACCGCCTCCCGCCCCCCGCGCGAACTCCCCGCCGCGACGGCCGAGCGCCCCGGTGGCCCCGCCCCAGCAGCCTCCTCGAGCATCGCCAGCAGCCGCTCGGCCTCCCCAGATCGACCACGAATCCCCATGCCGGACAACGTAAAACCGGCTATCCCAGCAGGGACAGCCGGCTACGTGTTCCTGTGGATTGCCGAACTCACGGCATCCGGCTGTGGATACCGCTCAGGCGGGCACCACATTCACCAGCTTGGGTGCGCGGACGATGACCGTGCGCACCCCATCCGGGATCATCGAGGCCACCTTGGGCAGCGCCAGCGCGCGCTCCCGCAGTTCGTCCTCGGTGATATCCGCGGGCACCTCGATCCGGTCGCGGACCTTGCCCTTGACCTGCACCACACAGGTCACGCTGTCTTCGACCAGCAGCGCCGGATCGGCCACGGGGAAGTCCTCGTGCGCCAGACTCTCCGGGTGCCCGAGGCGGGACCAGAGTTCCTCGGCGATGTGCGGCGCCAGCGGCGCGGTCATCAGCACCAGCGCCTCGGCCGCCTCGCGCGGCACCGCGTCCAGCTTCGTCAGCGCATTGTTCAGCTCGGTCAGCCGCGCGATTGCGGTGTTGAAGCCCAGCCCGGCATAGTCGGTGGACACCGCATCGATCGTTCGGTGCAGGATCCGCGCGGTGGCCGCATCGGGTGCCTCGTCGACGACGCGCACCTCGCCGGTCTCCTCGTCGATCACATTGCGCCACAGGCGTTGCAGGAAGCGCTGGCTGCCGACGATGGCCCGGGTTTCCCAGGGCTTGGACTGCTCCAGCGGCCCCATGCCCATTTCATAGAGCCGCAGGGTGTCGGCGCCATAGGCGGCATACATTTCGTCGGGGCTGACCATGTTCTTCAGCGACTTGCCGATCTTGCCGAACTCCCGCGTCACCGGCTGCCCGTTGTGGGTGAAATGGGTCGTCCCGTCGGCGTCGAGGTGCTCCTCGACCTCCTTGGCCTCGACATACTGCCCGCGGGCGTCGGCATAGGCGGGCGCCTGGATGTAGCCCTGGGAGAAGTACTTGCGGAAGGGCTCGTCGGAGGTCAGATAGCCCAGGTCGTGCAGCACCTTGTGCCAGAAGCGCGCATACAACAGGTGCAGCACCGCGTGCTCGACGCCACCGACATAGAGGTCGACGCCGCCCGGGTCGCGCGTCCCGGTCTGCACGGGCTCGTCGCGCGGACCCACCCAATAGGACTCATTGGCCGGGTCGACGAAGGCCGCATCATTGGCCGGATCGAGATAGCGCAGGTAGTACCAGCACGAGCCCGCCCAGTTCGGCATGGTGTTGGTCTCGCGCCGATAGCGTTGCCGCCCAGCGCCGTCGCCGAGATCCAGCTCGACCTCGACCCACTCCTGCACCCGCGACAGCGGCGGCTCCGGCTCGCTGCTGTTGTCCTCCGGATCGAAGGTTTTGGGCGCATAGTCGGGCACATCGGGCAGCTCCACCGGCAGCATGGAGTCCGGCACCGCGTGCGCGATTCCCTTGTCGTCGAAGACGATCGGGAACGGCTCACCCCAGTAGCGCTGCCGGCTGAAGAGCCAGTCGCGCAGCTTGTAGTTGATCGTCCGCTCGCCGAATCCCTTGTCCTGCAACCAGTCCGTCATCCGGGCCTTAGCGTCCGCGATGCTCAGCCCGTCGAGGCTGAGCTCGGCGTTGGCCGAGTTGATCGCCGCCCCCTCGCCGACGTATGCCGCATCCTCCGGATGGTCGGCCGGCGGCTGCACCGTGCGCACCACCGGGAGCCCGTATGCCGCAGCGAAATCCCAGTCCCGCTCGTCCTGCGCCGGGACCGCCATGATCGCGCCGGTGCCATAGCCCATCAGCACATAGTCGGCAACGAACACCGGAATCCGGGCGCCGGTGGCGGGATTGACGGCATACGCGCCGGTGAAGATCCCGGTCTTGTCCTTGCTCTCGACCTGCCGCTCGACATCGCTCTTGCGCGAGGCCGCCAGCCGGTATGCCGCGAGCGCCGCCGCCGGTGAGTCCGCTCCCCCGGTCCAGCGCCCGTCGACCTCGCCACCCCAACCGCCTTGCGGGACAATGTCATCCAGCAGCGGATGCTCGGGCGCGAGCACCATGAAGGTCGCCCCGAAGAGAGTGTCCGGCCGAGTGCTGAACACCTCGATCTCCGCGCCCTCGACCCCGTCCACGGCGAAGCGCACGTGCGCACCCTGGGAGCGCCCGATCCAGTTGCGCTGCATGACCTTGACCTTCTCGGGCCAGTCCACCCGGTCCAGGTCGTCGGCGAGCCGATCGGCATACGCCGTGATCCGCATCATCCACTGGCGCAGATTCTTGCGATACACCGGGAAGTTGCCGCGCTCGGAGCGCCCGTCGTTGGTGACCTCTTCGTTGGAGAGGACCGTGCCCAGCCCAGGCGCCCAGTTGACCGGCGCCTCATGGGTGTACGCGAGCCGGTGTCCGTCGACGATCGCCGCCCGCTCGGTCTCGCTCAGCTCGGCCCACGCCCGCCCGTCCGGGGTGGCCAGCTCCCCGCTCTCGTATGCCGCGATCAGCTGCGCGATCGGGCGGGCCTTGCCCCGGCCACCGTCGGGACGGACGGCGTCGGCGTCATACCAGGCGTTGAAGATCTGCAGGAAGATCCATTGTGTCCACTTGTAATAGCCCGGGTCGATGGTCTCGATCGAGCGCCGGTCGTCGTGGCCCAGCCCCAGGCGCCGCAGCTGGCGCTTCATGATGACGATGTTGTCCTCGGTCGTCTTGCGCGGGTGCTGCCCGGTCTGCACGGCATACTGCTCGGCCGGCAGCCCGAAGGCGTCATAGCCCAGGCAATGCAGCACGTTCTCCCCGCGCATCCGGTGATAACGGGCGAAGACATCGGTGGCGATATAGCCGAGCGGGTGGCCAATGTGCAGGCCCGCGCCGCTGGGGTAGGGGAACATGTCGAGCACCAACAGGTGCCCGTCGTAGCCGGCGACCGCATCCGGGTCGGCGAGGCTGCCCCCCGGGTTCGGGGCGTGGAAGGTCCCCCGCTCCTGCCACCGGTCCTGCCAGGCCACCTCGATCTGCTGGGCCAATTCGGCGGTATAACGGTGCGGCGTCTCGCTCATCGGGTTCCTTCGTTCCGTGGTCGCTGCGGGCATGCAAAAGCCCCTCGCGCTGGAGGGGCTGGCCGCGGGGACATCCTGGTCGGATACATCACCGCGGCGGCATACGAAGCAGCGAACCTGCCATGCCGCTCAGCCTAGCGCAGGCCCCTACGGCCGGTATGCCGTGTTCCCGCCTTTGACGCGGGCTGGCAGTCAGCTCCAGGACGGGGGCGGCGGGGGCGGCGCGGTCCCCCCGCCACCGCCCAATTCGATGTCCTCCACGCTGGTTTCGGGCTGCGCCGGACGCGAGCCGAGATCCTCGTTGTCAGCGGGTGGGGCTGCCGCGGGAGCCGGTGGGCGTGGCGCATCGACTGCCTCCGGCGGCGCGGGCGGTGTGGGCGGTGTGGCCGCCCCGGGCGCAGTGGCAGGCGGGGC
>ERZ501016.524-NODE-524-length-10267-cov-3.689287_pt1 | contig 10267 bp, 10 predicted proteins | sample MGYA00248889_ERZ501016 | MGnify/ENA primary metagenome ERZ501016 (study PRJEB25958, sample SAMN03398594) | human skin metagenome | study: EMG produced TPA metagenomics assembly of the Human Skin Microbiome Metagenome (human skin metagenome) data set. | reverse complement strand
GCATCTCGCTCGTCCTGGCCGTGCTGGCGGGCCTGCTGGCCGCGCGTGGAGCGCAGGTGAGCGAGATTCCCCTGGTGCGTTTTGCGCCCACCGGGAAGCGTCGTGAAGTGATCGGTGCGCTGGGTGGCTTTGACGGCTGGCTGGCTTTCACGAGCGAGCAGGCGGTTTCGGCGCTGCTGGACACCCTGCTGGCCGAGGGCCGCGACTGGCGTCTGCTGGCCGGGGCGAAGATCGCGGCGGCGGGTTCCGGCACGGCGCGGGCCTTGCGTGAGCGGGGGCTAAGGGCGGATTTCGTGCCGGAGCGTTCCGGGTCGGCGCACCTGGGGGCCTCGTTGCCTGCCGCTGCGGGTGAAGTGGTACTGCACGTCGGTTCGCAGGAACCGGAGGCTGACCTGATGGAAGCTTTGCTGGCGCGGAGCATCGAGTACCACTTGGTCGAGGCTTTCCGGGTGGAGCCTGCCGAGTTGAGCGCGGAGCACCACGCTCAGCTTCAGGCGGCGCAAATTGTGACGCTGGCGTCGTCTGCCGGGGCGCGGGGGCTGGCGCAGGTGGCGGGGACGGGTTTCATGGCGGCGGTGATCGGGCCGCAGACGGAACGGGCGGCGCGGGCGGCGGGGTTCACGCGGCTGGTCACGGCGCACGAGGCCACGCTGGAGGGTCTGACGGACGCGGTGCAGCGGGCCTGGCAACGTGGTGCGTGAGACCGGGAAGGCCAGGCAAATCTAGACGTATCAGAACAACTCGCAATTGTTGACTTGTTTTATCCATTATCAAAGTTTACATTTTTCATCAATGATCACCTCCCCTACCTCAACCCCGTCCAACACGCGCTCAACCGCCCTGCACACCGACCTCAGCGCCCTGAAATTCAATGCCATCAGCGTCATCTTCACCGGAATGTTCGCGCTGATCTTCACCCTGCCCCTGCTGAGCCTGCTGCTCGGCAGCGCCATGCTGATCGGCGCACGCTGGCCCCACCTTTCCCCCCTGCGGGCCGCCTACCGCACCCTCGGCCCCACGCTGGAACTGCACCCCGACATCGTTGACGAAGACCCCCGCGCTCACCACTTCGCCCAGGGACTGGGCGGCAGCTTCCTGCTGGCCTCCGGCATCAGCACCCTGGCCGGTCTGCCCGTCCTGGGAGCTTTCCTGGGCCTGTGCGTCATCGTCCTGGCCGCCCTGAACCTCAGCACGCGCCTGTGCGTGGGTTGCCTGCTGTACTTCCACTACCGTCGCCTGCGCCACGCCATGAAACGGGCGTAAATCAGGGAACCCGGCAAGACGCCACCCTTCACCGCCCCCTTTTAAACCACGGAGTCCCCTCATGTCCGACATCGAAACCCTGAAAAAAGAACTGCCGCCCTTCGAGATCTTCGACCTGATCCCCCGGTACGCCGCTGCCGGACAGATCGACCCGGAGAAAATCGATCTGCTGAAGTGGGCGGGCGTGTACCCCCAGCGCCCCCAGGAGGACGGGTTCCTGATGATGCGCGTCAAGGTGCCGACCGCCGAACTGCACGCGGACGCCCTGCGGGTCATTGCCGGTATCTCCGAGGAGTTCGGGCGCGGCCTGCTGGACGTGACTGACCGCCAGGCGTTCCAGTTTCACTGGCTGCGCATTCAGGACATCCCCGAGATTCTGGAGCGGCTGGACACGGTGGGCCTGCACACCCGTGGCGCGTGCGGGGACACCGTGCGGGCCGTGATCGCCTCTCCCCTGGCCGGACTGGACGCCCGCGAGAAAATTGACGTGCGTCCCCTGGCCCGCAGCATGGAAGGCACGCTCAGCGGAAATAAGGACTTTGAGGATCTGCCGCGTAAATTCAAGATCAGCATTACCGGGACGCCGGAACTGGAAGGCATTCACCTGATCAACGACATCGGTTTCCTGGCGCACGAGGTGAACGGCGAAGTCGGGTTTGACGTGTGGGTGGGCGGCGGCCTGGGCGCGGTGGCCCACCTGGCCGAGCGCCTGGGCGTGTTCATCACCCCGGACGAGGTGGTGGAAGTCGGGCGCGCCATCACGGCGGCGTACCGTGACCACGGTTACCGCGTGAACCGCAAGAAAAGCCGCCTGAAGTACCTCATCAAAGACCTGGGGCCGCAGAAGTTCCGGGAGATCGTGGAAACCGAGTACCTGAAGCGCCCCCTGCGCGACGGCCCGCCCGCCCCGGTGGCCCGTTTCGGCGGAAGTGACGTACTGGGCGTAAACCCGCAGAAAGACGGCCTGAATTACGTGGTGTTGACCACTACCGTGGGCCGCATTACTCCCGAGAAGGCCCGCAAGCTGGCTGACCTGGCCGAGCGCTACGGCAACGGTTTCCTGCGCACCACAGCCTTTCAGAACATGATGATTCCAAACGTGAAAACAGAGGATGTGGACGCGCTGGTGGCCGAGTTGCGGGCGCTGGAGCTTGCGCCCAGAGCCACGCTGCGCGGAACCACGATTGCCTGTACCGGAACGCAGTTCTGCCGCCTGGCCCAGACGGAAACGAAAGCGCGGGTGGCAGGTATGATCGACGTACTGGAACCCCTTCACGCTGACCTGGACGTGCCTTTCGTGATCAACCTGACGGGGTGCAGCAACGCCTGCACGCGTTATCAGGTGGCCGACCTGGGGTTCATGGGCGCTTTGCGTGGCGAGGAAGAGGTTTACAACGTTCACCTGGCGGGCAGCATCGGGCAGGCGCAACGCACCGGAACGAAACTGAAGGGCATTGTTCCCGCCGAGCGACTGACCGAGTACACCGATAAGGTCATCTCGGACTTCAAGGCTAACAAGACCCCCGGCGAGAGTTTCGTGGAGTACGCCGACCGACTGGGCCACGGGCACTTCACGCCGGACGCCGTGCTGAACGGCCAGCCCGAACTGGCGGGCGCATGACCGCCGCCACCATCGACAAAACCACCGCCACCGGGCGCGTGGTGTGGTTCACGGGCCTGAGCGGCGCGGGCAAAAGCACCCTGGCGAACGCCCTGCATGCGGAACTGCTGGCACGGGGCGTGAGTGTCGAGTTGCTGGACGGGGACGCCGTGCGCGAGAACCTGTGCAGGGGACTCGGCTTCAGCCGCGAAGACCGTGACACGAACATTCGCCGCATCGGCTTCGTGGCGGGCCTGCTGGCGAAACACGGCGTGACGGTGCTGGTCAGTGCCATCAGCCCCTACGCGGACACGCGCCGGGACGTGCTGACTGGCCTGCCGAACGCGCTGGAGGTATTCGTGGATGCCCCGCTGGAAGTTGTGACCGGACGGGACGTGAAGGGCCTGTACCTGAAGGCCCTGGCGGGCGAAATTCCGCACTTCACGGGCGTCAGCGACCCTTACGAGGCCCCCACCACTCCTGACCTGCATCTGCGAACCGACCGGATCAGCGTGCAGGAAGGCGTTCAGGAACTGTTGCGATCACTCGGTGAAGCATGACCGTCGCAAACAGTATCCCCACCTTCTCCCCGGACACCGACCCGCTGGACGTGATTCGCTGGGCGCTCTCGGCGTACCCGGACCTGCTGATGCCCAGCGCCTTCAACCTGAACGGCGTGGTGCTGCTTGACCTGGCCGTGCGGGCAGGGTACGCGGGCGAGGTGGTATTCGTGGACACGGGTTTTCACTTCCCGGAGACGCTGGCGACCCGTGACCGACTGGTGGCGCGTTACCCGGAGTTGACGTTCGTGACCCTGAACGCCGGGGCGCACCCGGACGACGGGCAGACCATGCCGGAATTACATCAGTCTGACCCGGACGCCTGCTGCGCAGCGCGGAAGGTGCAGCCCCTTCAGGCTTACCTGCGGCAGAAACAGCCGTCTGCCCTGCTCAACGCCCGCAGCCGCGAACAAGCGAGTACACGCGCCGACATTCCCTTTGTGGAGGAGGGCGTACGCGTGAAGGTGAACCCGCTGGCCCACTGGACGCGGGAACAGCTTGAAGCGTATGCCACCGAGCACGACTTACCGGTGAATCCCCTTTACTTCGATGGGTTCATATCGGTGGGCTGCTGGCCCTGCACGCGGGCGGTGCGCCCCGGCGAGGACGCCCGCGCTGGTCGCTGGGCCGGGAAGGGCAAGACCGAATGCGGCCTGTGGGCGGGCGAGGGCCGCTTATGAGGTTTGAACGATGTTGCTGAACGCGCTGAAGCCTGGCATTTTCTCCATCTTTAATAGTTGACTTCTTTCATCCACAAACGGGGTTCCGTATGCCAACCATCACCGACACGACCTCCACCCTCCCCACGCCACTGGGCGGCACGCTGGTTCGCCGCCTGTGGCAACCCAGTCAAGACTTCGACCCCGCCGAACTGCGCTGGCTGCCCACCCTGGAACTGACGGAACGCGCCTTTGCCGACCTGGAAATGATCGCCACGGGCGCTTACTCTCCCCTGCAAGGCTTCGTGGGTGAAGCCGATTACCTCAGTATCATCGAACACCTGCGCCTGGCAGACGGCACGCCCTGGAGCCTGCCCATCACCCTGCCCGTCAGCAACGAGCAGGCCCGCAGCCTCGACGGACGCGTGCTGCTTACGCACGGCGGACAGGAGGTCGGCACCATTGACATTACCGAGAAGTACCACGCCCGCAAGGCGCTGGAAGCCCGCGAGGTCTACGGCACCGAGGACGAAGCCCACCCCGGCGTGGCCGCCCTGTACGCCCAGGGGGCCGTGAACCTCGCCGGCCCGGTCACGCTGTTCGAAGTACCGCGCGGCGCGTTCCCCGCGCAGCACCGCACGCCCGCCGAGGTGAGGCAGGTCATCGAGTCACGCGGGTGGCGCAGCACCGTGGCCTTCCAGACGCGCAACCCCATTCACCGCGCCCACGAGTACCTGCACAAGGTCGCGCTGGAGCTGGTGGACGGCCTGCTGCTGCACCCCCTGGTCGGGCAGACCAAAGGGGACGACGTACCCGCCGACATCCGCATGGAAGCCTATGAGACCCTGCTGGGCCATTACTACCCGCAGGAAAGTACGCTGCTGAGCGTGTACCCCGCCGCCATGCGCTACGCCGGGCCGCGCGAAGCCATTGTGCACGCCCTGTCCCGCCGCAATTACGGAGCAACGCACTTCATCGTGGGCCGCGACCACGCCGGGGTGGGTAACTACTACGGCACGTACGACGCGCAGGACATCTTCAACACCTTCACTCCCGAGGAACTGGGCATTCGCATTCTGAAGTTCGAGCACACCTTCTACTGCCAGTCCTGCCACCAGATGGTCAGCCCCCGCACCTGCCCTCACCCCGCCCACCACCACCTGACCCTCAGCGGCACGAAAGTCCGCGAGAAACTCAGGGCAGGAGAAAACCTCCCGCCCGAATTCACGCGCCCGCAGGTGGCCGAAGTCCTTCGACGCGGTTATCAACGAGCTTAAAACAAACAGCAATGCAGAAACCCCGCACTGGGCGGGGCTTCTTGTTGGTGTGCCCGAAGAGATTCGAACTCCTGGCCTTCTGATCCGTAGTCAGACGCTCTATCCAGCTGAGCTACGGGCACATCCTGTGGTGGTACTGCTTTGGCGGAGAGGGCGGGATTCGAACCCGCGGTACCCTTTTGGAGTACGAGCGTTTAGCAAACGCTTGGTTTAAGCCGCTCACCCACCTCTCCAGATTGTCATGCAGTATTCCCTTAGGAACAAGACCACTGTGGCGAGGGGTGAGGGATTCGAACCCCCGGTAGGTTGCCCTACTACGGTTTTCAAGACCGTTGCCTTCAACCACTCGGCCAACCCCCCATTCCAATGATCTGGTGGTGGGTGCGCGCGCACGTCTCCGTCTCAAGCGCGAGGGGAAGTATATGGGGCATTCCCGATCTTGTCAACGCCTGCGCAGGCTCCGCCAGGTCAGGTAGGCCAGGGTGCTTAATCCAGCAAGGATTACAGCCGCGGTTAAACCGGGCTTCGGACGCCCCTGGCGACTGAGGATGTATTCCAGTGCTTCCTCGTGCCTGTTGCGCTCTGGAGTGGTCAGGGTCGTGTCGGGCAGGGTCAGGTCAGCCCAGAGAGTATCGGTGCGGTAGTTGTTCTCCAAGGGGTGACCGCTGTGGGCGGCGCGTTGCGTTCCGGCACGGCGCAGTTGCTCGGGCGTGCCTGTCTCCACCCAGGGCGTCAGGGCCAGGAAGCCGGGACGCGGCGTGGTCAGGGCGTAACTGCGTTGTTCCGGGGCGTCCTCGGCCCGTCCGGTGATGGCGCTTTGCCCGTCGAAGGTCAGGTCAAGCAGGTTACCCACGACCATGGGGTTAATGGCGTACCGAATGCTTTTTCCCTGGGTGGTGGCCGTCCAACTGGATTCCAGCCACGCTTCAGGCTGGTCGCGGATGTTGGTGGGATCCGGGGGCAGGCCCTCTTTGGCGGTCCAGGGTGCGCCGTTCGCGTCGGGTTGCAACAGGACGGTGCAGCCCTGCTTCTCCAGCCGCCCGATCACGTCTGCGCGGAAGGCATCGAGACTGATGGCGACGCCCAGGTCACCCACCGGCGTGGGGAACACGCGCATCTCGTCCAGGTGGCCGGGGGTCAGGTCGACCCCTTCCTGTTCCTCGTCGGGCGTGAGGTGAACCTTGTCGGTCGCGCCGACCAGTGCCCCTCGCGGATCGAGAATCACGGCCTGATTCGTCAGTGTGCCAGCCATACGCCTGGGCTGCCCCTGCACCAGTTGGTAGCGGGGGGTGGGGGCGCTGCCGCAGCACAGGTACACGCCGTACTCGCGGGCCAGGTCACGGCAGGTGTGCAGGTACAGGCGCGTGTTCCTGTCGGCGTCCGCGAGTTGCAGGGCACGCACCGGGGACACGCCCTCACGCCGCAGGATGGGCAGGGTGCGGGCCAGGCGGCTGATGAACAGGGCGGTGGCCACCCGCTCGAACTTCTTCAAAGGGATGGCCCAGGCCCCGCCGCGCAGGACGAGGGGCAGGCCGTTCAATTCCGTGAGGACGACCAGGTTGGGCCGATCTGCGGCAAGATATGGGCGGGCCATGTCCAGTTGGGAACGCATCCAAGCTCTGAAAGCGGCGGCACTGATGAAGTCGTGTGGGTGCCACTTGGGTTGCACGGCAATGGCTCGGAAGTGGCGGGGCATACTTCCGGTATAGCGATTTTAAGCAGGCCGCACAAGCTGAACGCGGCAGTGTGGCATGATGCCGGAAATGACTGGTGAACCTGCGGAATTCACGCCTGTCGGTGACGCGGCCCTGATGGTCAGCACGCCGCTGGCGCGTGAACTGCTGCTCTCCTGTCAGGACGCGCCGCTGCCAGGCGTCACGGAAGTTGTGCCAGCGTTGAACCTCGTGACGATGCTGTTCGATCCCCTGGTCACCACCGCAGGCGAGTTAGAGCAGGTCATTCGGACGCGCCTCCCGGGCCTCTCTGCGCTGCCTGCCGGTGAGGGGCGTTCGCTGCTGCTGCCCGTGCAGTTTGGTGGCCCGGATCTGGAGTGGTGCGCCGGGTTCACCGGCCAGACCGTGACGGCCTTCATCGAAGAGGTGTGCGCCCTGCCCTTCACGGTGGCGTTCCTGGGGTACACGCCCGGGTTCGCGTTCCTGACGGGCCTGCCCGCGCACCTGCAAATGCCGCGCCTCAGCGCCCCGCGCGAGCGCGTCCCGGCGGGCAGTGTGGCGCTGGGCGGCCCGTGGGCGGGCGTGTACCCCACGGAGACGCCCGGCGGGTGGCGCATCATCGGTTCTACCACCGTGAAACTCTTCGACCTGAACCGCCCGGAACCCGTGTGGTGGCAACCCGGCGACACCATAAGGTTCACCCGTGATTGAGGTTCTTCGTCCGGGATTACAGACCACAGTTCAGGATGCCGGGCGGTGGGTGCGGGCGCTGGGGATTCCGTCTGCGGGCGCGGCGGACGGCGTGGCGTGGCGGCTGGCGAATGCGCTGGTGGGGAACACGGGGCGGGCGGCAGCGCTGGAAGTCACGCTGTCCGGGCCGAAACTGCTGTTCAGGAGCGAGGCTGTCGTGGCCCTGTGCGGCGCACCGTTCCAGATGCGGCTGGACGGGTCGGACGTTCCACTGAACCGTGTCCTGCCGGTGCAGGCGGGGCAAACGCTGGAGATTGGCGGTACGGCGCGGGGAATGCGGGCGGTGCTGGCCGTCCGTGGCGGGCTGGCCGGCGACGTGGTGTTCGGGAGTCGTTCCACCGACTTGAAGGGGGGGTTCGGCGGGGTACAGGGCCGCGCCCTTCTGAAGGGCGATGTGCTGACCGTCCTGCCGTCCGGGTCGCGCGGGCTGGTGTGGGCTGGCCTTCATCCTTCCCTGCCGACGCCCACCCCGGATCATCAGGTGCTGCGCGTGCTGGCGACGGCGGAAGCCACGCCCGCCTTGCTGGCAGGGTTGACGCGCCGGGCCTTCACCGTGAGTACGCAGGCCGACAGGATGGGTGTGCGCCTGCACCAGGCCGTGAGTGCGCCGCACGATCCGTCGCGGGTGAGCCTGCCCAACGTGACCGGCATGGTTCAGATTCCGCCGGACGGCAAACCCATCGTGTTGCTGCCGGACAGTGGCACGCACGGCGGTTACCCGACGCCGCTGGTGGTGGCCCGCGTGGACTTACCTCGTCTCGCCCAGTTGAGGCCCGGCGGCACGGTGCAGTTCAAGCTGGTGAGTGTCGAGCAGGCCACCTGCGCCCTACGTGAAGTGGAACGCACGCTCCGGCAGGTCGAAGCGACCCTGGCCTGGCTTCACGCCCAGGGGCATGAACGGTCACTCACTTTAGTCAGATGACGCCGCCACGACAGTGTGGCAGGTTGAAGGCATGACCTTACGGAAGAAGCGGGACGAGGAACCCAGTCGGGAGACGGGGGAAACGGGCGTGCTGCCGGGCATGGCGTCCGGTCTGGGCGGCCTGGCGCGGCGACTGGCGAAACAGGCCCTGGACGATCCCCGCCTGAAGGAAACGGGAAGCCAGTTGAAGCACCGGGCCGAGGAACTTCAGGCGCAGGTGCGTGACCGGGCCGATCAACGCCTGGAGGAAGCCATCGCCCGGCGTGGCGGCGGCAGTGCCGAGACGAACGAGTTACTGACCCAGCGCCGGCAGGAACGCGACCTGAAGGCGGGGAAACTCCGTGCCCGTTCGCAACTGCTGGCCCTGGCCGACACCCCGCACGAGAAACGCGTGCTGCTGCGCGTCATCGAGGGAACCCCGTGGGCCGGCGGCGAGGGCCGCACCCCGCGTTACACGGAACTGCTCGACACGCTCGCGCCTTCCGGTGAGGCCGGGGCCGAAATGGCCGTTCACCGCGCCCTGTGGTCACTGGCGGAACGCCGCGTGCTGTCCGTGTCTCCTTTCGGGGAGATTACCGCGCAACCCCTCAGCCGGGCCGCTAGAGTGCTGGAAGATCATGACCACATCACTGACCATTGACCTGAACGCCGACCTGGGCGAAGGCAGCCCACACGAGGAAGCGGTAATGCCGCACGTCACCAGCGCCAACATCGCCTGTGGCGGTCACGCCGGGGACATGGACACCATGCGCCGCAGCCTGCTCCTGACGCAGAAGTACGGCGTGGCTGCCGGAGCACACCCCGGTTTCCCCGACAGGGAAGGCTTCGGACGCCGCGAACTGCACTTCAAGCCCGCCGAGGTCACGCAATTCGTGCTGGAGCAGATCGAGACACTGAAAGCCATCGCCGCCGAGGTCGGAGTGCCGCTCCGCCACGTCAAACCTCACGGCATGCTTTACAACATGGCCGTGAAGGACGCCGAACTGTCCGCCGCCATCGCTGAGGCCGTCGCGCAGTCCGGCATCCGGCCCTACTTCGGCCTGGCTGGAACAAACAGCGTGATGCTGCTGGAAGCCGAGAAACACGGCCTCTTCCCCATCGGCGAGGGGTTCGCCGACCGCGGCTACGCCCCCGACGGTTCCCTGTGGCCGCGCGGTCAGGCGGGCGCACTCCGGCCCGAAGCGCAGGCCATTGCCCAGGGCGTCGGCATCGCCACCAGCGGCACCGTCACCGCCGTCACCGGCGAACAGGTCACCATTCCCGCCCGCACCCTGTGCCTCCACGGAGACGGGGCGGAAGCCGCCGAAATAGCCAGGAAACTAAGGCAAGCCCTGGAGCAAGCAGGCGTGAAAGTACAAGCGCCGCAAAATTGACCCCAAGCCGGCAATAGATCTCCTGCGAAAGTCGCGCAGGAAGGGTCTAAAGGTCAAAGAGTATAAGGGTCTCAGGAGAAAAAACATCCTGAACAGGTTTTTCTCAGACCCCTGGACATTCAGACCCCTGGACACTCAGCAATGGTGCGGACAGTTTTGATGGGCAAAAGGGTTGGGTCTCCGATAAGTT
>ERZ501016.523-NODE-523-length-10271-cov-4.710944_pt1 | contig 10271 bp, 8 predicted proteins | sample MGYA00248889_ERZ501016 | MGnify/ENA primary metagenome ERZ501016 (study PRJEB25958, sample SAMN03398594) | human skin metagenome | study: EMG produced TPA metagenomics assembly of the Human Skin Microbiome Metagenome (human skin metagenome) data set. | reverse complement strand
GAACATGCATACCTCCAGGTGGGCGGGTGGGGCGGGGCGCCTCGGCGCCGGTACGTGCGTCGCACCATACCGACGCCGGATTAATCGTCAGTCACCGCAGTGTTTCGGGGTTGTTACGTGCGTTCACCCGGCCCGGTATGGCGGGGGCTCGCCGTCACGGACGCGTCAGCGGCCGCGCAGCGCGCGGCGGTCCATCCGGGCCCGCGACGGGTCGACACCGGCCGGGATGGCCTGGCGCACCCCGGGGATGGACTTCAGGCGCCGGTTGACCATGGCCATCTCGTCTTTGGTCAGCGTGCCCTTCATCCGGGTCATCGTGCGCGGGATCTTGCGGGCCGGCACCTGCTCCTCGCCGTCGCCGACATAGATCGCATGTACCGGCACCCCGGGGGCGACCCGGTTGATCTTCTTGGTTTCCTTCTCCACGAGCTTCTTGGCCCGCGGCAGCGGACCCTCCCCGAGCAGGACCACGCCCGGCGCGCCCAATGCCCGGAAGACCATCGCCGCATTCGCCATCTCGCTGGGCCGGGCCACATCGGCGGCCACCGGCTCCTGGTCGTAATACCAGCCGCGGCGCAGCATCGACAGCGCACCAGCAGCGGCGCCCGGCTTGCCGTCCATCGAGCCGAATGCCGCCCGCTCGCCGCGCCGGGACAGGGTGATCATCGCGCCAAGGAAGGCCAACGGCAGACCGATGAAGAAGAGATAGATCGGGTGGCCGATGAGGAAACCGATCAGCACAAAGAGCGCCAGGATGCCGAAGAACATCCCCAGCAGCCACCAGGTGATGGACGGGTCCATCCCCTTGACGGCCTTATAGACCGCGGCGACCTGTTTGAACGGGTTGCTCCGCTTGGGCTTGGCTTCGCCGGTGGTGTCCTTGGCCATGGGCACCAAGAATACGGCGGATCAGTTGCCGGTCAGGCCACGTTCGATGAGACTCGCCGCTTCTTGTCGGGTGCTGCCCTGCGCAGCCTCGCCCAGATGCGCCAGATGCTCCGGTATGGGGCGACCCCACCGCGTCATCGCGCTGGCCCACAGACGTCCGGCGCGATAGGACGAGCGCACCAGCGGCCCAGCCATCACGCCCTTGTAGCCCATCTGGTTGGCCACCTCGCTCCAGTGCACGAACTCCTCCGGCTTCACCCACCGGTCGATCGGGTGGTGCAGCGGCGAAGGGCGCAGGTACTGGGTGATGGTAAGGATGTCGCAACCGGCGTCATAGAGGTCGGCGATCGCCTGGGCGATCTCGTCCTCACGCTCGCCCATCCCGAGGATGAGATTGGACTTGGTCACCAGCCCGGCCGCGCGCGCCATGGTAAGCACCCGCAGCGATTTGTCGTAGGTGAAGGCCGGGCGGATCCGCTTGAAGATGCGCGGCACCGTCTCCAGGTTGTGCGCAAAGACCTCGGGCCGGGCCTCGAAGACCTGCTCCACCAGCGCCGGCTCTGCGCCGAAGTCCGGAGGCAGGATCTCTACGCCCGTGTTCGGGTTCTGCGCGTGAATCTGGCGGATGGTCTCGGCATACAGCCAGGCGGCGCCGTCGGGCTGGTCGTCGCGGGCGACCCCCGTCACCGTGGCATAACGCAGACCCATAGTGGCGACCGAGTCGGCAACCCGGCGGGGTTCGTCGCGATCCAGTGGGGCCGGTTTGCCGGTGGCGATGTCACAGAAGTCGCAGCGCCGGGTGCACACCTCGCCGCCGATGAGGAAGGTGGCCTCGCGGTCCTCCCAGCATTCGAAGATATTGGGGCAGCTGGCTTCCTGGCAGACGGTATGCAGCCCCTGGCCCTTGACCAGGGAGTTGACCGCGGCATACTCCGGCCCCATGGTCGCCGTGGTGCGAATCCAGCTCGGCTTGCGTTCGATCGGGGTCTCGGCGTTGCGCGCCTCGACTCGCAGCAGCCGGCGGCCTTCCGGAGCAATGGTCACGGACACCACTCTACGTCCGGCGTGCCGAGCGGCGCCGGGCGCGGCCTCACGCGGGGCCCAGGACGTCGCTCAGGTGCTCCTCGGCAGACGGGAGGATGTCGGCGACCGTGATCGGGCGGCCGGCTTCCCGAGTCAGCGAGCTCACCCCGGCATCGGCGATCCCGCACGGGATGATCACGTCCGCCCAGGACAGGTCCGGGTCGGCATTCAGCGCGAAACCGTGCATGGTCACCCCGTGGCTCACCCGGACGCCGATGGCGCCGAGCTTGCGGTCCGGGCCGCGGGAGTCGGCGGTGACCCAGACGCCGCTGCGCCCCTCGACCCGGGTCACCGCCACACCGACATCGGCGCAGACCCGGATCATCATTTCCTCCAAGCGGCGCACGTGCGCAACCACATCGATGGGGTCGGGTAGGCGGACGATCGGGTAGCCGACGAGCTGTCCCGGCCCGTGCCAGGTGATCTTGCCCCCGCGGTCGACATCGATGACCGGGGTGCCGTCGCTGGGCCGCTCGTGCGGCAGGGTGCGCTTGCCGGCCGTATAGACCGCGGCGTGCTCCAAGAGCAGCACCGTGTCCGGGAGGTCCCCGGCGACGACCGCTGCGTGCACCTCGCGCTGGTGCGCCCAGGCCTGCTCGTAGTCGACAAAGCCGGGCTCGAATCCGAGGTGCTCCACGCGCATACCGCCAACGTACTCCCCGGCACTCACCCGGGGTCGGCGGTTAGGGTGGCGACAGTTCCCCTAGGCCCCGCAAAGGACGTGCGTATGGCGTTGCTCACCGCCGACTTCTTCTCCGAGAGCCTGCGGGTGGGGACCTCGATGACCGTCGTATTGCCCCAGCCGACCACCGAGCAGGTCGGTGTCGCGGGGGGTGGGGTGGCGAGCGACTTCCCGCTGGTCTATCTGCTGCACGGGCTCTCGGACGATCACACGGCATGGCTGCGCTACACCAGCGTGGAGCGCTACGCCGAGGCCCGCGGTCTGGCGGTCGTCATGCCGGCGGTACACCGCAGTTTCTACGCCGACGAGCGCCATGGCCATGCCTATTGGACGTTCATCTCGGAGGAACTGCCCGCGATCGTCGCGAACTTCCTTCGGGTCAGCACCGACCCGGCCCGCACCTTCGTCGCGGGCTTGTCGATGGGCGGCTATGGCGCGATGCGCCTGGCGTTGACCCACCCCCACCGGTATGCCGCCGCCGCCAGTCTGTCGGGGGCGCTGGACATCGCCGGTCTGCTGGCCGAGGGCGACCGGTTCGAGTTGTTGCACCGGGTGTATGGCGGTCAGGTCAGCCCCCAGGAGGACCTGCTGCAACTCGTCGGGCAGGCCACGGTCATACCGCCGCTGTGGATCGGCTGCGGCACCGAGGACGAATTGCTCGCGGCGAATGACCGTTTCCTGGCGGCCACGCGGGCGGCAGGCTGTCGAGTCACCCAGCACTATGGGCCCGGTGAGCACGAGTGGGGGCTGTGGGATGCCCAACTGCCAGAGGTCTTTGACTTCTTCCTCACCACCATGGCTGACGTCGGCGGGTCACGGTGAGCCGCCCGGAGGGTGGGGCGCACCGGGCCAGGGCGAACGTGCCCGGCATGCGGCGAGTCCGGTTGCTTGCGTTGCTGGTGGTCCTGGGCTGGCTCGCCGTCGCTGCCGGCGGCGGGCAACTGGTGGGCCGGCTCGGCGAGGTACAGAAGAACGACAACGCCTCCTTCGTGCCGGCCAGCGCGGAATCCACGCAAGTCGGTAATCTCCTGCCGCGCTTCACCGACACCACGGCGCTGCCCTATCTGGTGATCCTGGAGGGCGAAGGCCCGCTCACCCCCGCCACGCGAACCGCGGCCGCCACTTTCGTCGAGCGCATCCCGGATCTCCCGCTGACCGGTCTGGGTGGGCAGCAGACGGTCGGGGAATTCCTGAGTGGGCAGATCAGCCCACCCATTCCCAGTGCCGACGGACGCGCCATGCTCATCAGCGTCCCGCTGGACGCGGACCGGGCCGACGACACGATCAATGGCTCAAGCCCGCTCTACGAGACGGCGGGCGCGCTGCGCGCCGCGGTGCAGGCCGACCTGCAGGACACCGGCGTGCGCGCCTATGTGACCGGGCCGGGCGGTTTCCTCGCGGACTTCATCACGATTTTCGACGGGATCGACGGCAAGCTGCTCGGGGTGGCCCTGGTGGTCGTGCTGGTCATCCTGCTCGTTGTCTATCGCAGCCCGATCCTGCCGTTCGCCGTCCTGCTCAGCGCGGTCTTCGGCCTCAGCCTGGCCGCGCTCGCCGTCTACCCGCTGGCCAAACGCGGTGCCATCGACCTCAGTGGGCAGTCCCAAGGGATCATGTTCATCCTGGTCGTCGGGGCGGCGACCGACTATGCGCTGCTGCTCGTGAGCCGTTACCGCGAAGCGCTGCATGACACCGACTCGGCCTGGACGGCCATGCGGGCGGCCTGGCGCGGTGCGGTAGAGCCGATCCTGGCCAGCGGCGCCACGGTGATTCTCGGCCTGTTGTGCCTGCTGCTGTCCACCCTGGGCAGTACCGCCGGCCTGGGACCGGTGGGTGCGCTGGGGGTGGCCGGCGCGGTTGCCGCCTCTCTGACCTTCCTGCCGGCGATCCTGCTGCTGATGGGCCGTCGGGTGTTCTGGCCCGCGGTCCCCAAGGTGGACCATCGGCATCAGGTGGAGGGCGAGCACCGCCGCGGCCTGTGGGGGCGCGTCGCCGGGCTGATCGGGCGCCATCCGCGGCGGACCTGGGTGCTGACTCTGGCCGGGCTGCTGGCGGCCGCGGCATTCGTGCCCACCTTCAAGGCCGATGGGGTGTCCACCACCGACCTCTTCCTCGATCCGACCGATTCGGTGGCCGGCGCGCAGGCGCTGGCGCGACATTTCCCGGCGGGCTCGGGGACGCCGGTGCAGATCATCGCGCCCCAGGACAGGGCCCAGGCCGTCCTGTCCCGTCTGGCGCAGGAAGAGGGGATCGACGAGCCGTATGTCGCCGCCGCCCCCGGCACGCCACCCAAGGTCGTCGACGGGCAGGTGCTGGTCTCGGCGACCCTGGCCGTCGCTGCTGACTCGCCCGAGGCAACGCAGATCGTCAAGCGGCTGCGCGGAGACCTGGACAGCGTGGATGAGCGCGTGCTGGTCGGCGGGGATACCGCGGTCACCTTGGATGTGCTCGATGCCACCGAACGCGACCTGCGGGTCATCGCCCCGACGATCCTGGTGGTCATCTTCATCGTCCTGGCGCTCTTGCTGCGCTCCCTGCTGGCGCCGCTGATCTTGGTGCTGGCCAATGTCATCTCCTTCGGCGCGACCCTGGGCATCTCGGCCCTGGTCTTCAATCACCTGCTCGATTACCCCAATTCCGACCCGGCGACACCGCTATATGGGTTCGTCTTCCTGGTCGCCCTGGGTATCGACTACTCGATCTTCCTGATGACCCGGGTGCGCGAAGAGGCACTGCGCTCGGGCACCCGCCCCGGCATCCTCACCGGGCTCGCGGTGACGGGCGGGGTGATCACCTCCGCGGGGGTGGTGCTGGCGGCGACCTTCTCGGCACTGGCGGTGCTGCCGCTGATCTTCCTGGCGCAGATCGGATTTGTGGTCGCCTTCGGGGTGCTCCTGGACACCCTGGTGGTCCGCTCGCTGCTGGTGCCGGCGCTCTCATACGATCTCGGCCGGGCCATTTGGTGGCCCTCCCGGCTGGCCCGGGCTGACGCGAAGGAGACGGCATGAACGGCCCCCGCGTTGGCGTGTGCATCTTGCCCGATGCGCCCTGGCGCGAGGCCGAGCGCCGCTGGCGCCTGGCCGACGAACTCGGCTTCGCCCACGCCTGGACCTATGACCATCTGACCTGGGGTGGCCTGCCTGGGCACGAGTGGTATGCCGCCATCCCCACCCTCACCGCGGCGGCCTTGCGCACCTCCCGGATCGGGCTGGGCACCTTCGGTAGATCGCCGCGCTGGCCGATATCGCCGGGGACCGGGTGCTGCTGGGGATCGGCTCGGGCGGCACCCTCGATGCCCAGACCGTGGCCCCCGACCTCACACTGCGCGGGCGGACCGAGCGCTTCGCGGAGTTCACCGAGGCGATGGCGCGCCTGCTACGCCATACCGAGGTCACGTTTGCGGGGGAGTACTTCCAGCTAGCCGAGGCGCGCACCGATCCCGGACCGCTCAATAGCGAAGCGCGGGTGCGGGTGCCGCTGCTGGTGGCGGCCAATGGACCGCGCGCCATCGAACTCGCGGTCACCCATGGCGAGGGCTGGGTCACCTATGGCGGTTCCGCCGACACCCAAGAGGACTGGTGGCAAGTGGTCGGGGAGGTCGTGGCGAGGTTGGAGGAGCAGCTCGAGCGGTCCGGGCGAACCCGGCCCCTGCGGCGGGTGCTGGGCTTGGATTCCGCGCCGATCTACAGCTTCGCCAGCGTGGATGCCTTCGCCGATGCACACGGCCGCGCCGGGGAACTCGGGTTCACCGATGTGGTGGCCGCCTGGCCGCGCGCCGCGGACCCGTATGCCGGATCCGAGGACGTAGTCATCGAGGTTGCTGGGCGCTTCTGCGCCTGAGCCTGCTTCGCTGCGGACGCGGATGGCGCTGGCCGCCCGGGCCTGTGGATAACCCGAGCCGGCTGTCGGCCTCCTGCGGCATGGTGGATCAACGCCCGATCCCGCATGCGGCACCAGGAGGCCTCAAATGGACCCCAGCGAACTGCCCAGTTATCGGCTACGTCCGGCACCCGGCAGCGGGCTGGACGTCCAGCGGTGGGTGGGTACCCGGCCGGCCGACGGGGCCCGCGTCCACGTCGTGCTCGCCCCGGGTGCGCCGGTCGCCTCCCGCAGCCCGTATGTCGGCGTCGAGGTCCCCGACCTACTGACGCTCACGGTCACCGAACCGGTGTCCGACGGCCTGGCCTTGGTGTATGCCGATCCGCCCGCCCACGGGCTCGCGGACCTGGTGGAGGTTTGCGGCGCCCCGACCGGCCCTCAGATCGTCGGGATCCTGGCCGGGATCGCCCGGGTGTTGCAGGCCCTCGCCGATCTTGGCCTGGCCCACCCCGGGATAACCGTCGACGGGCTCGGGGTGCGCACCGATGGCACGGTGGTATGCGGTGACCTCGGCCTCGTGGTGCCCGGCGATCCGGGTTGTCCGCCGGACGCGGTCGATGCCGAACACGGCGCGGCTCTGATCCGGCTGGCGCGCGACCTGCTCGGTGACCAGAACGACGTGGACCCCGGGGTGGCCCGCCTCGGGCTGGACCCGGTGGATGCCACCCGGCGCGCCCTCGCCGAAGCGTTGGCCACGCTGGGAGACGCCGCAGGTATGCCGCGACCCGGCCTGGCTGAGGTGGCGCAGACCCTGCTCGCTGCCGGACCCGCCGAAGACCTCAAGGTGCCCGCTGCCTGGGCGCGCCTGGACGGGGACCTGGCCGCGCGGCTGCGCGCATTGGCCACGCCCATCGAGGGCGAGGAACCCCGATGGGCGCGAGCCTCGATCCGCATACCTCGGCCGACGCGCACGCCGACGCGGACACCGGCGCGCGCCCCGGTGCGCGCAGCGGGGGCGTCCCCGGCGCCTCGGCGGGGTGCGGACGCTGGTCGACGTGCAGACGCAGGGCGGGGAGCGGCTGGCGGGACGGTCCGCAGAATGGCCAGGGGCCCCGCCCGGGGAGGGGGCAGCCAAGCGAGCGGGCGCCGACATCGCGCCGAACGCGTGGCCGGTGGGCGGCGTCCCCGCGGTGGTTCGAGGACGCTCGCGCAGCGGGCGGCCGACGGCTGGGGATGGCTCTCGGCCCGCCCGGTGCGCTATGTGCCGGTGCTGCTGCTGGCCGCGCTGTTCGGATTCGTCATCGTGGCTCCGCTCCTGCGTTCGGCGGATCCGGCAACCGCCGGGCCGGTGGCGCCGGCGGCCGCTCCCGCGGCGAATTCTGCCCCCGCGTCGCGGGCCCCCGGTTCGCAGCCGGAGCCCGAGCCAATGCCCGCTGACCCCAGCGCGTCGGCGGACCCCAGCGCGCCAACCGACCCGAGCGCACCCGCACCCGAGGCGAGCTCGGCCGCCCCGGCGATCCCCGGCCACCGGCCGATCGCCGATCCCACGGGCCCACTTACCGACCCCCGCGCGGTGGCCAGCGAGCTGTCTCGACTACGAACCCGGGCGTGGCTCGACCTGGATACCGAGGTGCTGACGGTGCTGGACGCTCCGCGATCGGCCGCGCTCCGGGCGGATTCGGCCGCGCTCGCCCGCGCCCGCGCGGACCGGGTGCGCTATGTGGGCCTGGAGTTCACCGTGCGCAGCGCCCGGGGCCGGGCCGCCGGAGCAAGCGCCGACCGGGTGGTCCTCGACGCCGTGGTCGACACCTCCGCCTTTACGGTGACCGGACCCGACGGCCATACCACCCGAGTGCCGGCGCAACGAGGGAGTGCATTGCGGCTGCACCTGGCGTGGTCCGGCAGCAGGTGGCAGGTCCGTGACGTCGGCTGAGCCAGCCGCTGCTGAGTTGGACGACCTGAAGACAGCCAGTCGCGAGTCAGCTCGTCCAGGGCAGCCGGCCCCAGGTCAGCGCCACGGTCGCCGGGTCGACGGCGGTCGCGCTCTTGTTGCGCAGGTCGAGAGCTTCGGTGAAGCTATTGCGGCAGTAGAGCTCCGGCTGCGAGGTCCAGCGGTCCCGCCAGTCGGCCGAGGAACAGTCCCAGGCCAGCGGCTGGCCTTGCTGCCCCCAGGTGCCGTCCACGATCCGATAGAACTGCACCACGCCCCACTTGCCCGGCCCCGGCTTGAGCATCCGGCCGATGGCCGAGGGGGAGGTGGTCCGGCGGTCGTTGGCCACCGGCATCGTGTAGCAGGACAGCGCGGAGTTGTTGCATCGCCCACCGTTCACCGACATGGTCACCATCGGGTACGGGTATGTGGTTGTGCTGGCCCGGGTGTTGAGGTTGTCGCCATAGATGCGTCCAAAACCGAAGTAGCGCATGACGATCGCCTGCACGGTCGGATTCTGCTTGTTGTTGGGGTAGGCGAAATTGCCCCACGCCCGGTCGAAGCCGTGCGCCTTGAAGATCGGCAGGCTGCCGGCGCTTTCGGCGACGACCGCGGCCTCACTCAGAGTGGTCAGGTTCGGGTAGGTGCGGGACTGGGAGGTCGCGGTCCACCCGTAGATCATCCGCAGCCGGGCCAGATCGGACCAGCTGGTCTCCAGCGCATAGTTCTCCACGCAGGCGCGCTCGCTCTCGCGCACCCGGTCGGTCACCACCTGGGCCACGGCAGGCAGACCCCGTAGGGACAGGTCGATGGCGTTCTGCTCCAGGGTCCGCGCGGTCGACGGACGGTTCAGGCAGCCCTCACCGCCGGTCGCCACCCAGTTGGCGCGACCGAAGAGCACGCTGATGTATGACGGGTCTGCCGGCGCCTGCACCGAGAAATCGACCAGGCTGGGGGTGCCCACCGGGGACTTGGTGGTGCTGGCGAAGGCGGCCAGACGCAGGTGGGTGGTCGGCAGCCCGCTCAGAACCAGGGAGAAGGTCCCGGTGCGGCCATCTGCGGACGAGGGCTTGATCCGAGCGAGCGACCCGCGCCAGGGCTCGGCGAACGCGCCATTCGTGGGGCCGACGAGGTAGAGCCCGCATCGGGTCTCCGAGACCGGACGACAGGCCACCAGGGTGACGGCGTTGACCCGTTCGTCCGCGGCATACGTGCCGGTGACCGTGACCCGGCCATCCGCGGCGGTGGTCTCGCTCACCGGCGAGGTGATCTGCACGCTCCCGCCGGCGGCGTCATACGCGGGCCCCTCCCAGACGGGAGCGGTGGGCTCGCCAGCCGCGCTGGCGCTGCCGGCGCCGAGGATTCCGGCAAGCGCAGCCACGCCTGCCGCAAGCGTTCCGAGCCGTCGTTTGGATGAGCACACGCTGGTCACTGATTTGCCTCCGAGGCAGATGAGGGAATGACCGGACGTAATAGGAGAGTAGTACCCGAGGCCTCGTGCCGCAGACCAGCCTGATCAGCCACGACCCAGCGCGGCGGCCACGACTGCGGCCACGTCCGGGTCCTGGTGGGTGAATCCGGTGGCCAGCAAGCGCTCGGGCAGCACCCGTTGGCTGGCCAAAATCTCGCCCGAGAATTCCCCCACCACCAAGCCCAGCGCAGGCGCCGGCGCGGGCACGAGCGCCGGGCGGTGCAGCGCCGCCCCCAAGGCCGCGGCGAACTCGTGCTGGGGCACCGGCTCGGCGCCGACCAAGTTGACCGGGCCGGTGATCTCCGGATGGTCGATTAGGTGCAGGTATGCCGCGATCTCGTCGCGCAGCGAGATGACGGGCCACCATTGACGCCCGGATCCCAGGGGCCCGAAGATGC
>ERZ501016.522-NODE-522-length-10272-cov-7.994910_pt1 | contig 10272 bp, 11 predicted proteins | sample MGYA00248889_ERZ501016 | MGnify/ENA primary metagenome ERZ501016 (study PRJEB25958, sample SAMN03398594) | human skin metagenome | study: EMG produced TPA metagenomics assembly of the Human Skin Microbiome Metagenome (human skin metagenome) data set. | reverse complement strand
GTCGCCGAGCCCCGCCTCGCCCAGCCCCGGGGGGCTGACGAAGTCCGCGACCACCACCGCCAGCCCGGCGACCAGCTCGTCCGCCAGCACGCCGGCAGGGAGCACGCCGGCAGGCAGCGCCCCGGCGAGTGCAGCCGGTGCGCCCAGCGCCACCGCCCTGATCACCAGTGCCGGGATCACGAAGGCGGCAGCCCCCAGCGCCACCAACGCCGGCACCGCGAACCGCAGCTCCACGAACCCTGGTGCGACCACCCCTGGCACGTCTGGCCGGCCCACGGCGAGCGGCTCGCCGGCCTCCCGCACATCGGCCCGGCCCTCCGCGTCCCCCTCCCCTGCCCAGACCACCACCAGCCCCGGGGTCACCGCGGGCACCGTCGGCGCGGGGCCGCAGGTGCTGAGCGGGTGGCGTACCGACTTCTACGACGGGTTCGACGCACCGATCGAGACGACCGGGTGGACGCGCTACGGCTGGAACAACCCGCCCGTCGGGCACGGCGGCATGGGCACGCTGAAGCAGAGCAACGTCTACACCTCCAACGGCAACCTGGTGCTGCGGACCGCGTACGAGAACGGTGCCTGGTCCAGCGGCGGCGTCTCCTCCGGTGACTTCTTCTCCACCCCTGGCGGCCGCTGGGAGATCCGGGCGAAGTTCCCGCAGGCCAAGGGCATCGGCTACGTGTTCCTGCTCTACCCGAACGACGGCACCTGGCCGCCCGAGATCGACATCGCCGAGGGCCGCGTGAACGGTCCGGAGGTGATGGCGACCTACCACTGGGACGACGACAACAAGCAGCAGCAGCGCTGGCTCCAGCAGCCCGACATGTCGGGCTGGCACACCTACGGCGTGATCATCGAGGGCGACCGCCTCATCTACACCTTCGACGGGCAGCCCTGGGCCGAGGTGGTGAACCCTGCCGTCACCAAGAAGTCGATGTGGGTCGGCTTCCAGTGCGCGGCCATGGACCCCAACGGGTCGGCGCGGGCGTACGAGACCGTGGACGGTGGGGTGCCCAACGCGCGCACCCCGGCCGAGAACCTCATCCAGATCGACTGGGTCGCGCACTACGTCAAGGCGTGACGCGCCGCACCACCAGGCTCGCCGCGCCTGACAGGGTCGGGGTCAGCACCAGGGTGGCGCTCGCCGGGCCCTTCGGCCGGAGGCGCCGGCGCAGCGTGGCCGGGTCCACCTCGACGCCCCGCTTCTTGATCTCCAGCGTCCCCACCCCGTGCTCGGTCACCCACACCCGCAGCGCGGCCTCCTTGACGGTGGGCAGCACCTCGAGCACCTCGAACGAGGTCGCGTACGGGGTCGTGGTGGCGTGGTCGCTCGTGAGGTAGGCGACCTCCGAAGCCACCCGGTGCGCACCCAGCTGCCCAGCCAGCGCACCCACGGCACCAGCGCGGATGACGGCCGGATCAGGCTCGTACAAGAACCGCCCCAGGGGGCCAGAACCGACGTCGGCGCCTGCGACCAGCCGGTTGTCCCCCGGCAGCAGCAGCGCGGCTCGCTCCCCCTGCCCTCCGGCGCCGGCCCACACCGACGCCTCCACGAGGTCGCCGTCATGGCTCACCCAGGTGGTCTCGGCGCTCTCCGGGAGGATCCGGTACGGCACCCCGGGCCCGAGCTTGACGCAGGCCAGGCGGGTGCCGTCGAGCAGACCCGAGACCAGGTCCCAGGAAGGGCTGAGGTCGGCCACGTCCCACGTCCGCCCGCGAGCCGTGCGCCGGGCGGGGTCGCAGAACACGGCCGCGTCGTGAGGGATCTCGCCGAGCACGTCCTCGACGGCGGCGGTACGGACCTCGCCGCCCATCCCGGCCAGCGCCAGGTTCGCCCTGGCCAGCACGGCCGTCACGGGATCACGCTCGACGAGCGTGACGCGCAGACCGGCCGCGGCCATCGCGATCGCGTCCAGGCCCAGCCCGGAGCCCAGGTCCCACACCGCCACGGCACCGGCCTCCGCCAGCCGGCGGGCCCGCCACCGGGACACGTCGGGCCGCGTCGCCTGCTCCAGGCCGTCAGCGGTGAGGAAGAGGTCATCCGTGTCCAGCCGGGCAGCGGCGCGCCGGCGCAGCGCGACCTGGTGGAGGACGGCGGCCGCGCGTTCCGCCGGCAGCGACGCGCGCAGCCGGGTGGCCGCCGCCAGCGACGCTGGCTCCGGCTCCGCCGACGCCCGCTCCAGGTGCGGCGCCGCCTCTGGCGACACCAACCACTGCGCTACCGCGAGATCCACCCGATCAGGCTAGTGGGGGCGCCGCTGGCGGGACTCGCGCCCGGCCAGCGCCAGCCCTATGCTCAGCGGCATGAAGGTGCTCAAGAACGTGTTCCTCGTGCTGGGCCTGGTCGCAGTCGTCGCAGGGGTCGTGCTCCTCTTCCTGACCTACGCCGACGTGAACCGCATCTACGGAGTCGCGATCGCCAACCCCGGTCAGGCGACCTACGCGGACCCGTTCCCTCGCGTGCTCCTCACGGTCGGCGTCTCCTTGCTGGGTGGCCTTCTGCTCGGCCTGGGCATCGGCCTGCCGCGCCGTACGGGCGGCTCGGTGCGCGCCGAGGCCATCGACACGTACAAGCGCACGTCAGCGGCCGCGCCCGCCGACCTGTCGGCCGACCGCGTCACCGAGACCGAGCGCCGCACCGACCTGGCCTGAGGCCCGCCCTCGCCGGTCCCCGCAGACGGCCCGCCGCATCCATCCCCCCGGGTGCGGCGGGTCCTTCATGTCTGGCCCCCGGCATTCGTCGGGACGGCCGCGCTCGGCCGGCTGCGCGAGATGGTGTTGGCCTGGCCCGTCGGCCCCACGGCCGTCGTGCCGACCCACGGTGACTGGCAGCCCCGCAACTGGCTGGTCGACGACGGCGTGGTGAGGGCCATCGACTTCGGCCGCGCCGAGCTCCGGCCGGCGATGACCGACCTGGTGCGGGTCGCGGCGGTCGACTTCTCCGGGCGGCCCGACCTGGAGCGCGCCTTCGTCGAGGGGGACGGCCGCGACCCACGCCTCGTCGACCCCGCGGCGTGGCACCGGGCGCAGGTCATGGAGGGGCGATCGGTACGGCCGTCTGGGCGTACGCGGTCGGTGACGAGCCCTTCGAGGCCCAGGGCCGCCGCATGATCGACACGGTCCTGGCCGACCCAGCCGCCGGCTAGCCGTCGCCCGCGCGGTGCAGCGCAGACGCCCGCAGCACGCCCAGGTGGGCTACCCCAGAGACCGCCCGACCGCACCATCGGCGCCGAGCACGGTCACCGACCAGCCGGCCGGGCGGCCGTCGACGTACGGGATCAGCCCGTGGAACTGCGCCACCCCGGGGTCGAACACCAGGGGCAGGAAGTGGCGGTCGCCCTCCCACAGCGGCAGGTCGAAGGTCAGCAGCCGGGTCAGCGGCACCCACTCCAGCTCGCCCTCGGGGTTGCGGTCGGGCGGCGTGCCCTCGTACGCGTCGACGACGAAGACGAAGCCGAACCAGTCCTCGCCGCCGGTGCCGAAGCCCGGCCAGGAGACGGTGCCGCGCAGTCGGACCGAGGTGGCCTCGATCCCCGCCTCCTCGCGCAGCTCGCGGCGCAGGGCGGCCACCACGTCCTCGTCCGGCTCGACCTTGCCGCCCAGCCCGTTGTACTTGCCGAGGTGCACGTCGTCGGGCCGGCCCAGCCGGTGGATCAGCAGCACGTCGCGGCCGTCGGGCGACAGCACGTAGCCGAGCACGCCGAGCACCGGCGCGTACATCAGACGACGACGGTCGACACGGGGAGCCCGGAGTCGACGCCCAGGGTGAGCGGCGAGGGCCGTACGCCCGCCTGCACAGCGGCCGCACCCACGACGGCGATCATGGCGCCGTTGTCGGTGCACAGGCCCGGCCGGGGTCGGCGCAGGGTGATGCCGGCGGCAGCCGTACGCTCCTCGAGCAGCGCGCGCAGCCGGGAGTTGGCCGCCACCCCGCCGCCGATGACCAGACGGTCGATGCCCTCGTGCTGGCAGGCGTCGACGGCCTTGGCGGTGAGCACGTCGCAGACGGCCTCCTGGAAGGAGGCGGCGACGTCGGCGACCGGCACGTCCTCACCATCGCGGCGCCTGGTCTCCACCCAGCGGGCCACCGCGGTCTTGAGGCCCGAGAACGAGAAGTCGAAGCGGTGCCGCTCCAGGTCCTTGCGCGAGGTCAACCCGCGCGGGAAGGCGATCGCCCTGGGGTCGCCGTCGGCGGCGGCCTTGTCGATCACCGGGCCGCCGGGGTACGGCAGGCCGAGCAGGCGGGCCACCTTGTCGTACGCCTCCCCTGCCGCGTCGTCGATCGTCGACCCGAGCTCGCGGACCGAGGTGGCGATGTCGTCGACCCGCAGCAGCGAGGTATGGCCCCCGGACACCAGCAGCGCGACCGCCGGCATCGGCAGCGGGCCGTGGTCGAGGAGGTCGACGGCGACGTGGCCGACGAGGTGGTTGACGCCGTAGAGCGGCTTGTTCAGCGCCACGGCCAGCGCCTTGGCGGTGGCGACGCCCACCACCAGCGCCGACACCAGGCCGGGCCCAGCGGTGACGGCGATCGCGTCCACCTCGGAGAGGTCGACGTCGGCGTCGGCGCAGGCGCGCTCCAGGGCAGGCCGCATGGCCTCCAGGTGGGCGCGGGACGCGACCTCGGGCACCACACCGCCGAAGCGGGCGTGCAGGTCCACCGAGGAGGCGACCTGGTTGGCGAGCAGCTGGTCGCCACGCACGATGCCGACGCCGGTCTCGTCACAGCTCGACTCGATGCCGAGCACCAGCGGCGCGCTCATGCGGTCACCACCTCCAGCTCTGCCGGCTCGACGAAGGAGAGCTCCATCACCACGGCGTCGCGGCCGCTGCCGTAGTAGTCGGCGCGGCGGTCGATGGGCAGGAAGCCCGCCCCCTCGTACAGGCGCTGGGCCGCGTCGTTGCCGTCCTCGACCTCCAGCAGCATGCGGCTGGCCCCGGTGGCCTGGGCCCACAGGATGCCCGCGCGCAGCAGCTGGCGCGCGATGCCCTGGCCGCGAGAGGCCGGCTCCACCACGACGCGGAGCAGGTCGGCGAAGTCGCCGGTGGTCTGGAAGGTCGCCACCGCGATCACACGCCCGTCGGCGTCGCGGTCCACCAGCACGTACCGGTCGGCCGCCGTGAGCTCCGACGCCCACGCCTCGCGCGACCAGCCGGTGGTGAAGCCGGAGCCCTCCAGCGCGACGATGTCGTCGAGGTCCTCGGCGCGGGCGGGCGAGACGATCACGGGTGCCTCCTCGGCAGCGCGGACTTCACGGTCGTGGGCACCTCGGCGTCGGGGCGGCGCAGGTAGAGCGGCTCGGTGCCGGCGTCGGGCAGGCGCTCCGCGTGCGCGGCGAGCACGCCGGCGTCGAGGGCGTACGGGACTCCCCCCTGCACCGCGTCGGGGTAGAGCTCCGCGCCGGGACCGACGACCGGCAGGTGCGGCAGCTCGGTCGGCCGGGTGACCTCCGGGCCGCCGGTGCGGGCGCCGCGGGCGTCGTACGCGGCCCAGTAGAGCTCCTTGCGGCGGGCGTCGGTGGCGACCAGGTACGGGCCGCTGGGGCCGGTGGCGGCGTGCTGCAGGGCGACCACGTCGAGGCTGCAGACGCCCTTGAGCGGCACGTCGAGCACGAACGCGAGCGTCTGCGCCGTGACGATGCCGACGCGCAGACCGGTGAACGGGCCGGGGCCGAGGCCGACGACCACCCCGGCGAGGTCACCGAGGGTGATGCCGGCCTGCTCGACGACCTCGCTCACCAGCGGCATCAGCGACTCGGCGTGAGCGTTGTGGCGGGGTACGGACCCGGTGGCCAGCACCTCGCCCTGCCGCGCCACCCCGGCGCAGACGCCGGTGGCCGTGTCGATGCCCAGCCACAGGCCGGTGCCCACCTCACTCATCGCGCTCCTCCGGGGTGGTGTCGATCTGCAGGTCGACGCCTGCCCAGCGCGGGCCGAAGCCGGTGAGCGTGACCGTACGGGTCTCGTCCTCGGGGTCGAGGGAGCGGTCGATGCGCACCTCGAGGCGGCTGTCGGAGAGCTGCTCGGCCTTGCCCTGGCCCCACTCCACGACCGTCACCGAGTCGGCCATCGACTCGTCGAGGTCGAGGTCGTCCACCTCGGCCAGGTCGGCGAGCCGGTAGGCGTCGACGTGCACCAGGCCCGCGTTGCCCGTACGCGACCGGTGCACCCGCGACAGCACGAACGTCGGTGAGATGACGGCACCCTCGACGTCGAGCCCGGCACCGATGCCCTGCGTGAGGGCGGTCTTGCCAGCACCCAGCTCGCCGAGCGCGAGCACCAGGTCACCCCGCTGAAGCAGCGCGGCCAACCGGCGCCCCAGGGCGTGCATGTGCGCCGCCGTCGGCACGCTCACCTGCGCCACGGGCTCCCCTCTCGATCGGTCGGCAGCACCGACCAGGGCGCTGCCGCGGCGGTCATGCTACGACCAGTTGCGGCGGCCAGCCTTGTACGGACGGCCCTGCCCACGCTGCGGACGCCGCGCGGCGGGCTTGGGGGCGACGATCGCGTCGTACTGATCCTGCGTGATCGGGTCCCGCTCCTCCCAGGTGCCGGCGAGCTCGCGGACCTCGTCGGAGTCAGGCCGCACCTCGACGAACGGCGCGTCGATGCCGGCCATCTTGGCGTTCATGCTGACCTGGCGGCGCTGGTGGCGCAGCAGCACGTTGACGACGACACCCTCGGTGCCGGCACGCGCCGTGCGGCCAGCGCGGTGCAGGTAGTCCTTGCTGTTCATGGGCGGGTCGGCCTGGAGTACCAGCGACACGTCGTCGACGTGGATGCCGCGAGCCGCCACGTCGGTGGCCACGAGCACCGGGACGGTGCCGTCGCGGAAGGCGCCCAGGATGCGGGCGCGCGCCCCCTGACGGAGCCCCCCGTGCAGGGCACCGGCCATGATCCCCGCGTCACGGAAGCGCTCGGCGACGCGGTCGGCGCCCTGCTGCGTGCGGACGAAGACCAGCGTGCGTCCCTCCGACTCGCGCGCAGCGACCCGGTTCACAAGCTCGTTCTTGTCGTGCGGGGCGGTCACCCAGAACACGTGGCGCATGGTGGTGACCGACGCCGTCTCCGGGTCGACCTCGTGGGTCACCGGGTCGTGCAGGTAGCGCTTCACGAGCCCGTCGATGGCCTCGTCGAGGGTCGCGGAGAACAGCAGCCGCTGCCCGTCGCCGGGGGTGGCGTCGACGATGGTGGTGACGGCCGGCCAGAAGCCGAGGTCGGCCATGTGGTCGGCCTCGTCGAGCACGGTCACCTGCACCGACGAGAGGTCGGCGGTGCCCTGCTCCATGAGGTCGATGAGCCGGCCCGGGGTCGCCACCACGATGTCGGTGCCGCGCTCGAAGGCGCGGATCTGAGGACCGTACGGCATCCCGCCCGCGACCAGCGCGACGCTCATGTGCAGGGAGTGCGCGAGCGGGGAGAGCACATCGGCCACCTGCAGCGCGAGCTCGCGAGTGGGCACCAGCACCAGGCCGCGCACGCCGAAGCCCTTGGTCTGCTCCAGCCGGGCCAGCATGGGGAGGCCGAAGCCGAGGGTCTTGCCGGAGCCGGTCTGGCCGCGGCCGAGCACGTCACGTCCTGCGAGGGCGTCGGGGATGGTCGCCGCCTGGATCGGGAACGGCTCGACGATGCCCTGAGCGGCGAGCGCGCCGACGAGGTCGTCGGGCAGGCCCATGGCCGCGAAGCTGGAGCCCTCAGGCACGTCGGCGACGGCCACGTCGTCGCTGCCGGACCACTCCATCTGGTCGGTCGTGGGCGTCTCGCGGGGGCTTCGCTCCGGGCGGCCGCGACGATCGCCGGGGCCCCCGAGGCGCGGGCGGTGCTCGCTGCGCGGGCGGTCGGACCAGCGGTCGTCACGCGGGCGGTCGCTGCGGGGCCGGTCGTCCCAGGAGCGCGAACGGTCCTCACGAGGGCGGTCGTCACGGTCGCGGTCATCCCGCGACCAGGCACCGCGGGGGCGATCATCGCGAGAACGGTCGTCGCGTGACCATGCACCCCGGGGCCGGTCGTCACGGCCAGCCGAGCGGTCGTCCCGCGACCAGGAGCCCCGGTCGCGGTCATCACGGCCGGCGCTGCGGTCGTCGCGAGCCCAGGAGCTGCGCGGGCGGTCGCCACCCCGGTCGTCACGAGGGCGGTCGTCCCGTGACCAGACGCCGCGCGGGCGGTCGTCCCGGCCGGTCGAACGGTCATCACGGGACCACGAGCTGCGTGGGCGGTCACCACCCCGGTCGTCACGAGGGCGGTCGTCGCGGGACCAGGACCGCGTACGGTCCCCGGCCCGGTCGTCCCGGGGCCGGTCGTCGCGTGACCAGGTGCCGCGCGGGCGGTCATCGCGGTCGGCGGACGGGCCGCCGCGGCGGTCCTCCCGAGGGTTGCCGAAGCGGTCGGTGGTGGCGCGCTGGTCACGGTCGTCGGCCGACCACCGCTTCTTCGGGCCCTTCGCGGGGACCTCGGGGCGAGGCTTGGTGGCGCGGTGCGTGGAGAGACCCTTGGCCTTTCGCTTGTCAGCGCTCCAGCGCTCCTTCTTCCCGGACGCGCGCGCGGGTGACTGCTTGGGCATGTGGACTCATCTCAGAACTCGACACGGACGCCGCGTCAGACGCCTCACCGTGCACCTCGCACGTGGACCGCGCTCAGTCTATCAGCCGGCCACCGTGATCCTGGAGCGACCTCCGACGAAGGCCCGTCAGCTCATCCGCACGTAGTCGACCCTGTCGCTCCAGACCCCGACCACCGAGGCGAGGTGCGGGTCCGATGTCACGGTGAAGAAACGGTTCGGTGACAGCTCGACGCTCGAGGGGTTGGCCTGATCGTCAGTCGCCGGCCCGTTCCGCGCCGCGTCGTACAGCAGCACGTCGCGCTTGGCGTCCACGCCGGACTCAGGGTGCTGCAGCAGGCGGCCTACGGTCGGCCTGCCCGGGCCGAACTGACCGGACTTGTCCCCGTACGTGAGCAAGATGTCGCCGCTGCGGGTGAGCAGCTGGTGGTGGGACGAGGCCTTCAGACCCGTGTCGCGGGGCAGGGACCACGTGCGTCCGCCGTCTCGCGACCAGCTGATGTGCGCACTCACGGTCGAGGTGCGGATGATGGCGACGACGAGGCCGTGACGCAGCACCGTGAGGTTGGGCTCCTGAAGCTCCAGCCCCATGTGACGCCCGATGAAGGACTCCCCCGACGCGGGCCACGTCAGACCTCCGTCGGTGGACCTCACCACCGATGCGGGGCAGTCCACCCCGTCGGGCATCACCCCGTACAACGGAACGAGGAGGTCGCCGTCGGGGAGCTCGACGATGGGACCGTGAGACGCAGCAAGACCGGCGTTGTAGATCTTCCAGGCGATGCCTCGCCGCTCGTTCATGGCTGAACCCACCTGCACCGGCGAGCTCCAGGTCGTGCCCCCGTCGGTGGACCGGGAGACGAACGTGCCGATCAGCGTGGCCTTGCCCTTGGGGTAGCCGGTCCAGTCGGTGCGGAAGAAGTTCATCAGCACCGTCCCGTCCCGCAGCTGCACCAGCTTCGGGTCCCGGTCGTCGACGGCGGCGTCCAGAGCCACCCGGGGCGCCGACCAGGTGCGGCCCTCGTCGGCGCTCACGACCGTCATCAGCCGGCCGTCCTGAGAGATGTGCCCAGAGCCCTCGCGATAGGCGACGAGGAGCCTGCCGTCCTGGAGCCGGATCATGTCCGCGAAGTACGCCCGCCGGCCAGCCGGGGCCGAGGCCACGACGACAGGGCCACGCACAGCGGCGTGCGCCGGCGATGCGACAAGACCGAGACTCGCTCCGGCGCCGAGCGCGGTCGAGCCGAGGACGAAGGAACGACGGGGGATGGGCACGGCACCTCCATTGGCGCGGAACGACGTTTCACATGACACTAGACCCGGCGCCCCCAGGGGGACAAGGGGTCAGGGTCACCCGGCAATCTGCCGCGCTCATGAGAGGTCTCTCATGAAGCGGTGTGAGCGATCCGTCTGCCGATACTGGTGAGGCGCCCCCACGACCAGGAGCTCCCGATGCACAGCCGCGTCTCTCAGCTTGCCCTCGCCGCCGCCCTTGCCCTGGTGGCCGCCTGCGGACCCACCAGCGCCGGCACCGCACCGCAGCCGCTCGCCAGTGTGGCCGTCTCCGGTGCGTCGTCGACCAGGGCGGTCAGCACCAGCGCGAGTCCTGCCTCGTCTCTCCCGGCCACCTCGGCGGCCACGGCGACCACCGGCCGCCCGACCGCGACAGCTCCGGCGACCACGCAGCCCAGCACGCCGAAGGCGACGACCACGACGGC
>ERZ501016.521-NODE-521-length-10277-cov-8.503131_pt1 | contig 10277 bp, 7 predicted proteins | sample MGYA00248889_ERZ501016 | MGnify/ENA primary metagenome ERZ501016 (study PRJEB25958, sample SAMN03398594) | human skin metagenome | study: EMG produced TPA metagenomics assembly of the Human Skin Microbiome Metagenome (human skin metagenome) data set. | reverse complement strand
AGAGCAAGCGACGCCTCACCGGCACCGAGTCAAGAACCGTCGCGAAGCTCGACGAGGGAAGACGGGGGTCAACCGCCCCGCCGCCGCGGAGCGCGAAGCGCGACATCCAGCAGAGCTACTGACTGAAGGTGGTGCGGCCCTTCAGGGTCTCGGCGAGGTTGTCGTCGATGCCGTCGGCGACGTCGGCGACCTCGCGGACCACCTGGTGCAGGTGGGCAGGGACGAAGGGCTGGGCGAGCAGCGACATGGAGGTGAAGACGCGGTCGCGGAGCACCCAGAACCGGACGAAGCGGCTCTCGGAGTTGAGGTCGTTGCAGACCTCGGCGGCCCGGGAGCGACCCTCGATGTCGTGGACGACGGCAGAGAAGGCGATCACCTCGCGGGCGTCGGGAGTGACGCGTATGAAGACCATGGCCGACCCGACCCGGATCGCGAAGTCGCCCTCGGTGTCGCGAAACGGGACGTGGCCGAACATCTCGGTGAGCTCGGTCTCGACGGCGGCGCCCAACGTCTCGGAGCTCGGCAGCACCACGGCGGTGAGCTCTTCGGCGTCGAACGCCCGTGCCGGCGCGGGGGACGGTGCGCCCGGCTCGGCGGGGGCGGGCGGGCTGAGCAGCTCGGCGAGCTGGTCCGGAGCGATGAAGACCGGGTGCAGGACGCCGAAGACATCGCGCAGGGTCCGCGTGCAGATCTCGGCGAGACCGTCGGTGTCGTCCTGCGACCACACCAGGGAGAAGTCTGCCGACGGGCGATCCCCCTCGACGCTCGGCGGCTGCCAGCCCAGGTCCTCCATGGCGGTCAGCTGCCCCGGCGCGAGCTGGAAGTCCTCCCCCAGGCTGGCGTTGGACGACGCCTCAGCCAGGAGCTCGCCGAGCGAGCGGCACGAGAACCGTACGTAGGGTGCCACGTCGTCGTCGGGCGACAGGGTGGGCAGGTTGAGCTCGGCCTCGTCGTCCATCACCGACAGCACCTCGGCGAGCCGCTCGGTGAACAGCTGCCACGCCTCGTCGGTGCTCCGGTCGATGTCGAAGTCGTCGATCTCCATCCAGTGCCTCCTTTGCAGGCAACCTACAGGAGCGTCACCAGGGCGAGGATCACCACGGCGGAGGTGAGGGTGGCCCTGAACACGGTGTCGCGGGCGAACAGCTCGCGGACCCCGTACCGCATGGCGATCACGTGGATGTTCTGCGCCGGTGGCAGCGCGGCCAGCACGGTCACGGCCTTCACGGTCGTCGGCGGCAGACCGAGCAGGACGTGGGAGATGAGGTACGCCAGCGCCGGCTGCACGAGGCACTTGAGCACGATGACGGTGAGCGACTCCGGGGTCTCGGCGTTGCGGCCGGGCTTCGGGTCCAGACGCAGGGAGATGCCCAGGGCCAGCAGCATGCCGGGCACGGCCATGCCGCCGAGCATGTCGAGCGGCGTGGCGAGGAGCTTTGGCACGGTGAGGTCGAGCAGGTTGAGGGTGAGGCCGATCAGCGTGCCGACGGTGAGGGGGTTGCGCAGGGGCAGCAGCAGCAACCCGGCGACCGGCACGGGCCGCCCGTTCTCCCTGGCCCTGCGGTAGTCGAGGTGAGCGAGGGCGAGGGGCTGCAGCACCGCCATCTGGATCAGCAGGATCGGGGCGACCCAGGTGGCGTCGCCCAGGGCGTACAGGGCGACCGGCAGCCCGATGTTGCCGGCGTTGGAGTAGCACGACAGCAACGTGCCGATCGTGCGCGGGCCGGAGGCCGGGCGGAACACGGTGACGGCGAGCACGGTGTAGATCAGGGCGCTGCCGACGATCGCGCCGTACGAGGCGTACACGCTGCTCGCGAACACGTGCGTGAGGTCGGCCCGCGACATCAGCATCGTCATCAGCGCCGGCGAGGCGATCATGAGCGCGATCTTGGAGAGCATCCGCTGGTGCTGGCTGGTGAGCACACCGAGGTGGGCGCAGAGCATCCCGACGGCGATGATGACGCCGATCGTCACGTACCCCGTCAGCGCCTGCACCGGGTCAGCGTAGGTGCGAGGCCGCACGGGGGGCTCACGTGTCTCAGGTGAGGCGGCGGCACCGTTTGGCCGGTGCCACGCGCCCGCCTACGGTATGGGGGACGAGAGGGGCGCCGGTGGATCCGACGACGTGGGACATGCCGTTCCCGCTGGTCGCGCTGGTGCTCTTCGGCATCGTGATGGTGCGCGCGAACGCGACGTACTGGCTCGGGCGCGGCGTCGTGGCGGGGACGAGCCGGACGCGGTTGCGTCGGTTGCTGACCGCCCCCGGGTACGCCCGCGCGGCCGGCTGGCTCGCCCGCTGGGGGGCCCCGGCGGTGACGTTCAGCTTCCTCACCGTCGGTGTGCAGACGTTGGTGAACTTCGCGGCTGGCGCCACCCGGATGCCGCTGCGACGCTACCTGCCGGCGGTGGTCGTCGGATCCGTCGCCTGGGCGCTCGTGTACGCCACCGTGGGCCTGGTCAGCCTGACCGCGTTCTCCCTCCTGTACGACCGCTCCCCCGCCCTCGCTGTCGTGCTGGCCACCCTCGTGGTCGCGTTCCTCGTCGGCTGGGTCGTCAGTCAGACCCGCGCCTCGCACCGCGAGGCGCCGCCGGAGCCGTCACCCGCGGCCTCGCAGCCCGAGACCGCGAGCCACTGACGCGGCTGCGGTCGGGCTCCGAGGCGCCTCTGGCTGGGACGACGCCTGCTCCACCAGTGGGTGGATGGCGGTCCGGCTGAGCCCTGCCTGCCGGCGGACCTCACGTCGGCATCGTCACCGCTGACGACGCGGGGACCGGCTCAGCCTGGCCCGGATCAGCGTTCCTCGGTTCAGCAGGTCTGCGGTGCGCGGTTCGGGGCTTCCGGTTCAACGCTGAGCGGCGGGCTCCCCCGGGGCGTACGCATGGCCCTGCTCGCGGTCGAGGTAGGTCTCGGACTTGTTCTTGAGGAACACTACGTAGCAGACGAGTGTCACAGCGATGCAGACGGTGACGTAGCCGATGAAGTACGGCACCTGGTTGTGGGCCTTGAAGTACTGGTAGATCAGGGGCGCCGTGCCGCCGAACACCGAGTTCGCCAGGCCGTACCCCAGGCCCAGCCCGAGGGCGCGGATGTGGGCCGGGAAGAGCTCGGCCTTCATGATCGCGTTGATCGACGTGTAGCCGGTGAGGATCACGTAGCCCACCTTGAGCAGCAGGAAGCTGACCAGCGGGTTCGTGGTGCGCGGCAGGTAGGTGATGAGCACGTAGGTGTAGATGACGGCGCCGATCCCGAAGCCGACCAGCAGCGGCTTGCGGCCGATCCGGTCCGACAGCAGCCCGCCCAGCGGCTGCAGCAGCATCAGGATCACCAGAGTGACCAGGTTGAGCCAGGTCGAGGTCGTCGCGGCACCCTTGTACGTCGCCTTGACGATGGCCGGCGCGTTCACGCTGTAGGTGTAGAAGGCGATGGTGCCTCCCATGGTGAACAGGAAGCAGAGCAGCAGGGGCTTGAAGTGCCGGTTCAGCAGCTCCGCCAGGCTGCCCGAGCGGCGGTCTGTTCCGGTGGCCGCTGCCTCGATGTGCTCGGTGGTCAGCGACTCGTCCATCGAGCGGCGCAGCCAGAACACCACGACCGCGGCCACCGCGCCGATCGCGAACGGGATGCGCCAGCCCCAGGCGCCCAGCTGCTGAGGCGTCAGCACGCCGAGCAGGATCAGCAGCGTGAGCTGGGCCAGCACGTGTCCGCCGACCAGGGTCACGTACTGGAAGGAGCTGAAGAAGCCGCGCCGGTTACGGGTGGCCGCCTCCGACATGTACGTGGCGCTCGTCCCGTACTCACCGCCGGTCGCGAATCCCTGCACGAGCCGGCACAGGATGAGCAGCACCGCCGCCCAGACACCGATGGTGGCGCGGTTCGGCAGCACCGCGATGGCCAGCGAGCCGGCCGCCATCAGCGACACCGAGAAGGTGAGCGCCGCGCGGCGGCCGTGACGGTCTGCGTACCGGCCGAAGAACCACGATCCGAGCGGTCGCATGAGGAAGGTCACCGCGAACACCGCGTACGCGTAGACCGTCGAGTTCTGGTCGTCCTGGTTGAAGAAGTGCTTCTCGAAGTAGGTGACGAAGACCGTGTACGCGTACACGTCGTACCACTCCACCAGGTTGCCCAGCGACCCTTGATGGTGTTCATCACCGCCCGACGGGCGTCGGTCTGGACGACGACAGGCTGCTGTACGGCCATGGGGGGACCCTCCTTGCTCAGGCCTCGGAGTGTAGGGGGGCGGCGCCGGGGCCTGGCCCGTCGGCACGCCGGGATCAGATGGCCCCTTCCTCCTGCAGCACCCACAGCACTGGGTCGAGGACCCGGAACGGCGCGATGCCATGCGGGTGCACGCCGCGGGCGTCCGGAGGATTACCGAGGGCCGACACGGCGAAGTACCGGCAGCGCACCCCCCGTTGCTCGGCAGCGCCGACGGTGTTCACCAGGTTGGCGGCGTGGGCGGTGGCGAGCAGGCTGCGAACCTCGGCGTCGAGCAGCGCCTGGTCGCCCGTGCTCGGCGTGCCCAGCGGCCCCACGTCCTGTCGCATGGCCGACCCAAGGTTTCCCATGATCGCCTGGTAGGCCGACCCCTCCACCGACGCCAGCTGGTGCATGATGTCGAACTTCGACATGCAGATGGCCAGCCTGCCGCGGTGGCCCATCAGCTCGAGCACCCGGGCTAGGACGGCCGTCGGCTCGCCCCCGAGCACCTGACGGGCGGCGATCCGGTCGCGCACCTGTGCCTGGATCTCCGGCACCCGCAACGGGTCGAACAGGAACACCACCAGGTCGGCGCGGGCGAAGAAGCCCAGGTGCTCCTTGACCCCGCCGTCCTCCAGCTCCTCGCCCGCGACGTCGCGAACCACGAGGTAGCGCTGCCGGCCGGCATGCTCGCCGAGCTCGATCACCATGGGCATGAAGTTCGGCTGGGTCGCCGCAGCACCCGTGGCCGCCGGTAGGCCCTGGGCCTCGAACAGCTGCTTCTCGTACGTGTCGAACTCGCGCCGCGACGCCTCGTCGGCGTACCCGAACGCACGGTGCCGCGACTGCATCGCCAGCGACAGGAAGTGCACCAGCACTCCGAGGTAGACCGTCTTGCCCGTGGAGCGGGCACCGGAGAACGCGATGGTCACGGCGTCGCCGGCGCGCCAGCCACGGGGGTACGCGAAGTGGCAGACCGGGCAGCACTCCTGCGTCGCCCCGCCGCAGACGCGGCACGCCATCGCCGTCGGCAGCGCCCAGCGCTTGTCGTTCGGCCCCTTGGCCACGGCGGTGATGGGTGACGTGGTCTGGCCGCGCTTGCCAGCCCACGTGCTCTTCTGAGGGTCGGCCTGCGGAGGGCAGCTGCCGACGCAGACGAACATGGCTTGGTCGGCGCCGAGCGGCGTGAAGCACCACGGGCAGCTGGTCACTGGGCGTCTCCCCTGGTCAAGAGCGGGTCGGCGAGCTGGGACACCAGGCCGATAAGTGCCTGCGGGTCTCGCTGCAGCAGGTCGGCGAGCGTGGTGTGCGACGGGACGGTGACGGGCACCGCGGCCTGAGCACGACCGTCGTCCAGCTGCTCCCAGGCGCCCGGGCGGCACAGCACCACAAGGCGCTGCCCCGTGTCGGGGTCGTAGTCGACCGGCACAGCGTCGGTCACCAGGAACACCACCTGATCCCCGGCCGGGGCCCCGACAGCGGCCGTCGAGCCCGTACGCGCCGTGGGCCGACCCACCCAGGCCGTGACCACCTCCAGGGCCGATGCCGGATCCAGCCGTCGCCAGCCGTCGCCGGCCTCGAGCTGGACGGCGCGTTCGGAGCCTGCAGCGTGGTCGATGCCGCAGAGCAGCTCCACGACGGTGGCGACGGCTCCGTTCTCGGCCCAGGGCCGCATGCTGGCCGAGCAGTCGAGCGCCACGGCGACGTCACGCCCGGCCGGACGAGCCCCGTCGAGCACCAGTCGCTTCACCGCATCGCTGGCGAGCCCGGCCATGCCGTCGGGGCGGTCGGCTGTGCCCTCCACGCTGATGCGCAGGCCGGCGCCTTCCGGCTCGACTGTGGCGGCCAGCACCTCGACCTGGCCGGCGGCATGCACCTCGGCGAGGGTCGCGACCGAAGGGTCGCCGCTGCGCTCGCCGCCGGAGAAGGTCACCGCCACGGGGTCGCTGCCGGCGAACGAGGCACCGTCGACGCGCGACAGGTGTACATCGCAGCGTTCGCTGACCTGCGGCACGACCACCATGTCGGGCTGCCGCGACGCCGTACGCACCGTGGCGCCCGGACGCCTCGGCCGCACGTCGATGCGCAGCCCGGGTGTGGCCCGGATGGTCAGGGGGCCTGCCGGGAACGGCACGGCCGCCCCCTGCCTCAGCGTGAACTCCGGCATCTACTCCTCACTTCCGGCTCGCCCGAAGAGGCCGCCGATCCGGGCGCGCACGCTCCGGGGGCGGTTCCTCTGCAGCCACTTGCTCAAGAACTTGTCACGGCCTGGCCCCACCAGCTCGGCGGCGTGGTGGACGTCGGCGTCAGACCAGCGGGTCAGGACCCCGGTCGCCACAGCGTCGAGCAGCAGCTCGCCGGTCTGCGTCGTGGCGCCGGCCAGCCAGGCAGCCGTGTCGGGGGGCACGGTGCGCTCGGGAGAGTGCGGGTGCAGGGCCACCACGGTCGTCAGCAGGTCGAACGGGGTGAGGATCGTCACGGCCCGTACGCCGTCGGAGACCCTGTCGGCCGGCACCGGGGGGCACGGCAGGGCATGGACAGAGGGGGCGGGCTCGCCTCGCAGCAGGCCGGCCAGCGCACCGACGTGCAGACGGGCGAGGAGCACGGGGTCGATCCGCCCGTACGCGCCATCCAGCGCCTCGTCGGCCTTGCGGCGGACCAGGTCGACCTCGGACGGCAAGGGTGGCCTGCTGGCTGCCGGGCCGATGGTCTTGCGCAGCTCCGCGAGCTGGCGGGTCTCGTGGCCGAAGTCCCAGTCGGCCGCGATCGTGTCGGCGAGGTCGGAGAGCGAGCCACCCTCCGGCTCGCGCAGCAGCGCCGACAGCACCGGGCGCTCCCCCACGGCGCCGCGGAACTTCTGCGCGAGCACGGCCAGGTCGGCGACGTCGAGTTCCTCCCGGGCAACCAGGTCGCGGATCTCCCCCCGCGGGTCCTTCTCGGGCCCGTCGCGCAGCAAGGCGTCGGTCGCCACGTACGCCGCGGTGCGCCGCAGCTGCTGCGTGGCTGCGCTGCCACGCAGCGTGTGGACGGCCAGCTCCGCGGCGAGCGCGCTCGGGCGGCCCTGCAGCCACATCCACTGGCGATCCGCGAGCCGGTCCGGCCCCAGCCCCAGGAACGCGAACGCTGAGGGTGCGACCCGGTGCCCGAGCGCCCCTTCCTCGGGCACGACCGCCCAGCGCAGCCCCCAGGCCACGATGGCGGCAACCTCAGGGTCCAGGCGCCCAGACGTCCCGACGATCTCGTCGGCGCTCCCCGACCGCAGTCCTGCGATCACAACGTCAAGGAGAGACTGCAGCGCCGTCTCCAGGGCCGGGTCGGAGGTCCACCCGAGACGTTCGACGAGCATCACCGCCCGCAGCGCCGCCCGCGCGGAGTCGACCGGTGGGAGGGAGGGCAGCCGATCGAGGCCGAGCCGCGCGGCCGCGTACGCATCCGGCGTCGGCTGCGGTCTCACCGGGGGCGGAAGCCTCGGCTCCCCGGGCTCTGCGAGCCAGGCCGGGTCGGCAAGTGCCGCCTCCGCGTACGTGAGGGTCGCCAGCTGCAGCATGAGGGGCGAGGCGTCGGCCATGCCGCCTAGGGCCGCCCAGCGGGCGGCGGGGGTGGCGCCCATCTCGCTGCGGAGGGCGCGGGACACCTCCGCGTACAGGCGGGGGTCACTACCGACCCGGTCCGGGGTGGTCCGAACCAGCGCCCGGGCCACCGCCTTCTCGGTGCCGACGCGCCGGTGCAGGGCGCCCCGCATCGCGAGCGGCCACACCAGGGCGAGATCGGTGTCGCCGACGTGCTCGGCGAGGCCGTCGATATCGGTCACCACCGCAGCCAGCTCAGCGGTGTCGCCCAGCTGGTCGACGATCAGAGCCGACCACTCGGTGGCCGGCACCGTCTGCCCCGTGCCGCAGCGGTGGTGCTGGCCGGGCTCGGCGACCTCCACGTCGCCCAGGGGGTCCACCACCACCACGTCTGGCAGGTCCAACGCCGCCTCGAGGTCTGAGCGGGGGATGCAGACCAGCCTGAGACCGTCGCCGGCCCAGGCGCGGCCGCTGCTGGCGCGCTCGAAGGTGGAGTACGAGAGGCGCGCCCCCGTGCGCGGGGAGCAGCACAGCGCCAGGGCGCCCACCCAGTCGGCGGCCTCCTGGGTCGTCTCGCACACCAGCGCGACCGCGCCACGGTCGCCGAGGGCAGCCACGACGGCGTCGGCCACCACGGCGAGCGTGCCGAGGGGCCAGCCGGGACCCTCGTCGAGCAGCCGCCGGGTCGACTCGACGAGGTCGACGGGGCGGGGCGGGTGACGCAGGGTCGCCGACGCCACCTCGTGCGCGCCGAACGGTGCCAGCCAGCCCGGTGAGGCCGTGAGCGCGGCTGGCCGTCGCGGCCCCTCCCCCACCACGACGTGGGTGAACACGTTGCCCTGCCGGCCCGACGCGTCGGCGCCTGCTGGCACGCTGCTCCACCAGGCCGGGTGCTCACCGAGCCAGCCAAACAGCACGCGGCGCGGCAGGCGCGTCCGCTCCTCCGATGTCGGGTACGCCGGCACCGGGCCCACGTCCAGCGTCGTGACCACCCGGTCGACGACCTGGTCGGGCACCACACCTGGCGGCAGACCGATCGCCTCCTTCACCTGCCAGCCGCCGCGGTGCGCACCCTGGGCGTCGAACGACGCGTACGTGAGCTGGCCCTGCCCGCCGCTCATCGGCGCAGCAGCTTCCCCGGGTCGGGATCGATGAGGGCGAAGACCGCCTGCTGGTCGGGCGAGAGCCCCACGGCGAACAGCCGCAGCCAGCCCCGCAGCTGCCCCAGGTCGGTGGTCCAGCTGTCGGCCAGCTGCGGCCCCACCGCGGCCACGATGACGGGCTGCGGGGGCTGCGGCGTCTCTGCGACGAGGGCGGTGTGCACGATCGTGCCGTCCTCGACGTGCAGGGGCAGCCGGTCCGGGTTGTGGACGAGCACGAACCGGAGCTCGGGGAACGGCTGCTCCGCCCAGAGTCGTACGAGGCGACGACCCGAGGAGAACATGCCCCCGAGGCCGCCCGGCGCCGAGATGTCGTAGTGGATGCGGTAGCGGCCGTGGTAGCTCAGCGTGTACGGGCTGCCGACGACGGCGCCCTCGGCGTCGTACGACACCGGCACCAGGTGGATCTCCGTGCCCCGGGCGTTCAGCGGCTCGGGGAAGTGGATGCCGCCCTGCAGCCGGTACTGCTGCTGGGAGAGCTGCAACGTCGGGCGGCCGGTGACCGCCTCGGCCACCGGCACCTGCTGGGGGGCCAGGTAGACGTTGATGGCCGAGGCGCCCTCGGGCCAGCCCAGGGTGACCACCTGGGAGTGGCCGCGCTCCACGACCCTTGCCGACCTCACCCGGCCGGGCACGACGACGCTGACGACGGGTGCCGCGACGGCGCGGGCCTCGAGCGTGGTGACGGCGGTGAAGTACACCCGGGACCAGCCCAGCGACGGCACTCCGGCCATCTCGGTCACCCCGTCGGTGACCGTCACGGGGTAGGGCAGCTCCGCCTCGTCGGCGAGGCCGGCCTGCGGGAGGATCTCGCGGGCGACGGGGGTGGTCGGCAGGTCCGGTCGGTCCTGGGTGCGGTAGAGCCGCACGGTGCCGATCGCCGGCGACTCCCACCGCAGGCGCACGGTGTCGCCGTCGCCGTCAGCCTCGAGCTCAGCGGTGAATCCGGTCACGGCCAGCAGCTCCGCGGTGGTCGTGACGTCCCGGTCGACGGGGGTCGAGCGCTGCAGGGCGCCGGCGACCGTGGCGGTGGCGACCACGCGATACATGTACGCGCGCCCCGGCTGCACCGACCTGTCGAAGAAGCCGTTCAGGTGCGGCGTGCCCGGCTCCACGCGGTTCTCCGGGTTCTGCAGCGCCGAAGGGCTGAGGGCGTCCCTGGGCACCCGGGTGATCACGACCTCCTGGATGCCGGGCGCCACCTCCCACTTGCCCACGACGGTCGACCCCTCGGGGCGGATCTCCAGGTCCCACGGCGGGGCGACCACGGCGCCCTGCGCGTGCAGCTGGGGCTCCGCCCACCGGGCGTCCTCCTCAGTCGCGCCGAAGGTCGCCCACACCTGGTAGTGG
>ERZ501016.520-NODE-520-length-10296-cov-4.480519_pt1 | contig 10296 bp, 8 predicted proteins | sample MGYA00248889_ERZ501016 | MGnify/ENA primary metagenome ERZ501016 (study PRJEB25958, sample SAMN03398594) | human skin metagenome | study: EMG produced TPA metagenomics assembly of the Human Skin Microbiome Metagenome (human skin metagenome) data set. | reverse complement strand
CCGCGCGCCCCCGCCCGGCGGCCTCCCCGGTGGTGCCCGTGCACGCCCCGTCCGATTCCGCCCGCTTCGGCCGGGTGGCCGAGGACGGCACCGTGTATGTCCGTGAGGGCGAGGGGGAGCGGGCTGTCGGCTCCTACCCCGGCGCCAGCGCGGACGAGGCGCTGCAGTATTTCGCCCGCAAGTACGACGAGCTCTATGCCGCGGCCGACCTGCTGCGTCAGCGGGTGGACCTCGCCGAGGTCACCAGCCGCGACCTGTCCGAGGGGCTCAAGGGCCTACGCCAGCACATCGGCAGCGCCGATGTCGTCGGGGACTTGGACGCGCTCAACGCCCTGGTGGCGCAGACCGAGGCCGGCATCGCCAGCAAGCGCGAGAGCGAGTCCGCCACCCGCGCCGCCGCCAAGGCCGAGGCCCTGGCCGCCCGCGAGGAGCTGGTGACCCAAGCCGAGCAGATTGCCGCGCAGCCGGTGGAGCGCGTGCAGTGGAAGAGCGCCAGCGCCACCATGCGCTCGCTGCTGGACTCCTGGAAGGAGCAGCAGAAGTCCGGCGCCCGCCTGGACAAGGACGAGGAAGCTGCGCTCTGGCAACGGTTCTCGCGGGCTCGCAACTCCTTCGACAAGGGCCGCCGCACCCACTTCGCCGAGCTTGAGGGCACGCGCGCGGAGGCCAAGTCGCAGAAGGTGCAACTCGTTGCCGACGCCGAGCGCCTCGCCACCAGCACCGACTGGGCCGCCACTGCGGGTGCCTTCAAGCGGCTGATGGACGAGTGGCGTCAGGCCGGCCGTGCGTCGCGCCAAGACGACGACGCCCTGTGGGAGCGCTTCAAGAGCGCCCAGGACCGCTTCTTCGCCGCCAAGGACGAGGTGGCCGCGGCCGAGGATGAGGAGTTCCGGGCCAACCTGGACGTCAAGCTCGCCCTGCTCACCGAGGCCGAGGCGCTGCTGCCGATCACCGATCTGCCGGCCGCCAAGGCCGCGCTGCGGGGGATCCAGGACCGCTGGGAGGCCGCGGGCAAGGTCCCGCGCGCCGACATCGAGCGCACCGAGAAGGCCATGCGCCGGGTCGAGTCGGCGGTCCGGGACGCCGAGGACAATAGATGGCGTCGGAGCAACCCCGAGGTGGCCTCGCGCGCCCAGTCCCTGGCCGACCAGCTCGAGACCTCGGTCGCCAAGCTGGAGGCCGAACTCGAGTCGGCCCGCGCGGCTGGCAATGAGCGCAAGGTCAAGGACCTCACCGACAAGCTCACCGCCCAGCGCGCCTGGCTGGACCAGGCTCGCGGCGGACTGCGCGAGTTCGGTGGCTGAGACCCGAGACGTATGAGGGGGCCCGCGCGGACGGCCCACGGGCTGTCGGCGCGAGCCACTAGACTCGCGGCTGGATCGGTCGCGCCGGTCCCTCCGCGCGACACCGAGGTCGCCAGCGGAGCACGCGGCATACGTGCAGGGCGAAGGAGTTCTGGTGAAGGTCGGCGTTCCCTCCGAGGTCAAGAACAATGAGTACCGGGTGGGCATCACCCCGGTCGGCGTGCACGAGCTGGTCAAGCACGGGCATGAGGTCGTCATCCAGAAGGGGGCCGGCCTAGGCAGCTCGATCCCCGATGAGGAGTTCGTCGCGCAGGGCGCGCAGATCCTCGACTCCGCCGATGACGTATGGGGCGAGTCGGACATGGTGATGAAGGTCAAGGAGCCGGTCGAGCAGGAATACCACCGCCTGCGCGAGGGCCAGGTGCTCTTCACCTACCTCCACCTGGCCGCCGATCAGCCGCTAACTCAGCAGCTCATCGACAAGAAGGTCACCTCGATCGCCTATGAGACGGTGCAGCTACCCAATGGCATGCTGCCTCTGCTCTATCCGATGTCCGAGGTCGCCGGCTGCCTCGCGCCGCAGGTCGGCGCCTACTCCCTGATGAAGGCCTCCGGGGGCCGCGGCGTCCTCATGGGTGGCGTCGGTGGGGTCGCCCAGGCCAAGGTCGTCGTGCTCGGTGCCGGGGTCGCCGGCCAGAACGCCGCGAATATCGCCCTGGGTATGGGCGCCGAGGTCACGCTGCTGGACACCGACCTGGACAAGCTGCGGATGAGCTTCTGGCGCTACGACAACCGCGTCCACCAGATCGCCTCCAACAGCCTGACCGTGCGCCAGGAAGTGCTGGCCGCGGACATGGTCATCGGCACCGTGCTCATCCCCGGCGCCAAGGCACCGAAGCTGGTCACCGACGAGATGGTTTCTCAGATGAAGCCCGGCTCGGTGCTCGTCGACGTGGCGATCGACCAGGGTGGGTGCTTCGAGGGCTCGCGCCCGACGACGCACTCCGACCCGACCTTCGAGGTGCACAACTCGATCTACTACTGCGTGGCGAATATGCCGGGCGCGGTGCCCAACACCTCCACCTGGGCCCTGACCAATGCCACCCTCCCGTATGCGGTTCGCATCGCCGACGCCGGCTGGCAGGACGCGCTGCGCGCCGACCCCTCCCTCGCCAAGGGTCTGAACACTCACGCCGGGCAGGTCTCCTATCAGGGCGTCGCCGACGCCTTGGACCTGCCGTGCGAGGACCTGCAATCCGTCCTCGCCTGAGGTGAGCCAGCCCCGCGACGCCCTCGCCTCGGCGGTCAGCTCCTGGCTGACCCATCTGGACGTCGAGCGAGGGCTCTCGCGGCATACATTGGCGGCATACCGGCGCGATATCGGCCGGTATGCCGCCTATCTGCGTTCGCTGGGCATCACCGATCCGGCCGCGGCCGGCCAGGAGCAGGTGCGCGACTTCCTGGTCGCCATCCGTGCCGGAAGCGACGGGGGCAGCGCGCTGGCGGCGTCCTCGGCCGGGCGCGCGTTGGTGGCGGTGCGGACCTTCCATCGCTTCCTTGCCCTGGACGGCGAGGTCGCAGATGACCCGGCTCGCGCGGTGCCCCCGCCGCGGGCCACGCAACGCCTGCCCAAGGCCATCCCGCTGGCGCAGGTCGAGGCCATCCTCGATGCCGCCGCGGTGGGGGACACCCCGGCCGCGCTGCGAGACCGGGCCTTGCTGGAGATCCTCTACGGCTGCGGCGCGCGGATTTCCGAGGCGATCGGGCTGGACGTCGACGACATCGACGACGAGGCGAGCGTCATCCGATTGCGGGGCAAGGGCGACAAGGAACGCCTGGTCCCGCTGGGCTCGTATGCCGCGCAGGCGGTCACCGCATACCGGATCCGGGCCCGGCCGAGCCTGGCCGCACGCGGCCGGGGCACCCCGGCGCTGCTGCTCAACCATCGCGGCGGCCGGCTCAGCCGGCAGGGGGCGTGGGGGATCCTCAAGGCGGTGACCGCACGGGCCGGCGTCGCAGCCGAGGTGAGCCCGCATACCCTGCGGCATTCCTTCGCCACCCACCTGCTCGAGGGCGGCGCGGACGTGCGCATCGTCCAGGAGCTGCTCGGACACGCCTCGGTGACCACGACGCAGATCTATACCAAGGTGACCGTGGCGCAGCTGCGCGAGGTGTATGCGCACTCCCATCCGCGGGCCCGCTGATAAACTTGGGGGTCGCTCGGCGTGAGCCGACCAAGGAGGTAATAGGACTGTGGAGGCACTCCCGGTGGAACGAACCGACGTGCACCTGCCCGGCACCGAGGATGCGGCGGTCGGGGCCTATGGACCCACCGGACGGGTGCTGCCCGCCTTCCCCGAACCGGCCCCGCTGGCCGGTCACGGCCCGGCCCGGGTGATCGCCCTGTGCAACCAGAAGGGCGGCGTGGGCAAGACCACGACCACGATCAATCTCGGTGCGGCACTTGCCGAATACGGCCGCAAGGTGCTCCTCGTCGACTTCGACCCGCAGGGGGCGTTGTCGGTGGGCCTGGGGATCAACAGCAACGACCTTGACATCACCGTCTATGACCTGCTGATCGAGCGCAGTCACGACATCACCGAGGTGATCCGGCCGACGCGCTTCGCGGGCCTAGACAGCGTGCCGGCCAATATCGACCTGTCGGCGGCCGAGGTGCAGCTGGTCGGCGAGGTCGCCCGCGAGCAGGTGCTCGCCCGGGTGTTGCGCCCGGTGCTCGACGACTACGACGTGATCCTCATCGACTGCCAGCCCTCGCTCGGGCTGCTCACCGTCAATGCGCTGACTGCCGCCCATGGCGTGCTGATCCCGCTGGAGACCGAGTACTTCGCGATGCGCGGGGTGGCCCTGCTGGTGGAGACCATCCAGAAGATCATCGACCGGCTTAACCCGCGCCTGCAGATCGACGGCATCCTCGCCACCATGTATGACGGTCGCACCCTGCACAGCCGTGAGGTCATCGAGTCCGTGGTCGCCCACTTCGGGGAGACGGTGCTGCATACCGTGATCTCGCGGACGGTGAAATTCCCGGACGCGACGCTGGCCGCTGAACCAATCACCAGCTACGCCTCGGCGCACTCGGGCGCCAACGCCTACCGGCAGCTCGCCCGGGAGCTCATCTCCCGCGGCTGCGCCCCCTGAGTGCCGGCATGACGTCCGATCTCCTTGTCGCGCCAGAAAGTACGCCCGGCGGGGTACTCACGCGACGGGCGCCGGCGAGCGCCTTTTCGGTCCATCTCGACGTCTTCGAGGGCCCCTTCGACCTGCTCTTGGGGTTGATCGCCAAGCACAAGCTCGATATCACCGAGATCGCGCTGGCCCAGGTGACCGATGAGTTCCTGGCGCATCTGCGGCGGTTGCGCGAGGGGCAGGATTGGGACCTCTCCCAGGCCAGCGAATTCCTCCTGGTCGCCGCGACGCTGCTGGACATCAAGGCCGCTCGCCTACTGCCGCAACTGGATCCGGCGGACGAGGAGGATCTCGCGCTGATCGAGGCGCGCGACCTGCTCTTCGCGCGGCTGCTGCAATATCGGGCCTATAAGCAGATCGCCGGCGACTTCGCGGACCGGATGGCCTCGGCCCAGGCCATGACCGCACGCCGGGCTGGGGTGGACCCGCGGTACGCCGCATTGCTGCCGGAACTGATCATCGGCATCACGCCGGAGCAGTTGGCCATGATCGCCGCGCGGGCGCTGACGCCCAAGGTGGTGCCCACCGTGGGGCTGGAGCATCTGCACGCGCCGATGGTCAGCGTCCAGGAGCAAGCCGCGATCCTCGGCGAGCGCCTGCGGACGGCCGGGGTGGCCAGCTTCCGCAGCCTGGTCGCCGACGCCGACTCGACCCTGGTCATCGTCGCCCGTTTCCTCGCGGTCCTGGAGCTCTATCGGGAGGCATCGGTCTCCTTCGAACAGGCGGAAGCCTTGGGAGAGTTGACGATTCGTTGGACCGGCAGCGGCGAGGGAGCGATCAGCGTGAGCGACGAGTTCGACGAGGACCAGCCCAAGGAGCAGCCGCGATGACTCAGTCCCCGACGGATCGCGCGGCGGCACAACCGACGCCTAGCGAGCCGATGGACCCGGCACCCGTGGACCCGAGCGCGCACATCGATGAGGCGGGCGCGCCGGACGAGGCGGGCACTCAGGACGAGGCGGCGATCCTCGACCTGAACGCCCTGCCCGGCGGCGCCAAGGCGGCCATCGAGGCGATCCTCATGGTGACTGACGAACCGGTCGCCACCCTCGCGCTGGCCACCGCGCTGGAACTGCCGCCGCCGCAGGTCGAGGAGCACATCGCCGCCCTGGTCGAAGACTATGCCGACCGAGGGTTCATGCTGCGCGAGGTCGCCGGCGGCTGGCGGATCTACAGCCGGCCCGAGTATGCCGGCGCCGTGGAGCGCTTCCTGCTCGACGGTGCCACCGCCAAACTCACCACCGCCTCCCTGGAAACCCTCGCGGTGATCGCCTACCGCCAGCCCATCTCCCGCGGCCGGGTCGGCGCGGTGCGCGGGGTCAACGTGGACGGGGTCTTCCGCACCCTGCTCAGCCGCGGCCTGGTCGCCGAGGTGGGCAGCGAGAGCGAAACCGGAGCCGTCCTCTATGGCACCACCGACTACTTCCTGGAGCGGATGGGGCTGCGCGACCTCGACGACCTGCCGGCCCTCGCGCCATACCTGCCCGATCTGGACACCATCGACGACCTCGCCGAGGAGAACCGCGCATGACCCCGCCCCCCGCCCGACGTAATAACCCCGGCGGCCCTCGCGGCGGTGCCGGCCGCCCCGGTGGTGCTGGCCGCTCTGGTGGTGCCAGCCGCTCTGGTGGTGGCCCCGACTCAGGCGGCACCCCCGGGATGCGCCGACGCGGCCCCCAGCATGCCGGGACGACCAAGAAGAGCCAGCCCACCCGCGTCCCGCGCGAGGTGGAGCGCGAGCCGGTCGATGTGCACGACCCGGACGGCATCCGGCTGCAAAAGCTGTTGGCGGCCGCGGGAATCGGCTCCCGGCGCGTCTGCGAACAGCTCATCGCCGAGGGCCGGGTCGAGGTGGACGGGCAGATCGTCACCGAGCTCGGTGTCCGCGTCGATGCCAGCCGGCAGATCATCCACGTCGACGGCGTGCGCGTGCAGACCGACCCGGAGAAGGTCTACCTGGCGTTCAACAAGCCGCTGGGTGTGGTTTCCACGATGAGCGACGATCTGGGCCGCCCGTGCCTGGGGGATTACGTCAAGGGTCGCCGCGAACGGCTCTTCCACGTCGGCCGGCTGGACGCGGACACCGAGGGTCTGTTGCTGCTCACCAACGACGGCGAGCTGGCCAACCGGCTGCAGCACCCGTCATACGGCGTGCCCAAGACGTATGTGGCTCAGGTCCCCGGCCCCATTCCCCGCGACCTCGGCAAGCGCCTGCGCGAGGGCGTGGAACTCGAGGACGGGATGGTCGTCGTCGACAGCTTCCGGCTGGTGGACTCTGCCCCCGGCAAGGCCGTGGTCGAGGTGGTCCTGCACGAGGGGCGCAACCACATCGTGCGCCGCCTGCTGGCCGAGGTCGGGCACCCGGTGCTGGCACTGGCACGCACCCAGGTGGGTCCGGTGAGCATGGGCCAGACCAAGCCGGGCAAGTTCCGGGCGCTCTCGCCGCGGGAGATCAGCGGGCTCTACGACGCCGCGCGGCTCTGAGCGGATGGCGACCGTGACGGGATGGCGAGCGTGACCGAGCGACAACTGCCCGCCGGGCGGCTGCCGAGCCGGGTCCATGTGGTGGGCACGGGCCTGATCGGTACCAGCCTGGCGATGGTGCTGGTGCGGGCCGGGGTGTCGGTCAGCCTGGCGGACGCCTCGCCAACCAGCGCGGCGCTGGCCGCCGATCTGAGCGGTGGGATCGTCGCCGACTCCGATGAAGGGGTCGAACTGGTGGTCGTCGCCGCGCCGCCGGATGTCACCGGAACCGTTGTCGCGCACGCACTTCGGGACTGCCCCGGCGCCTATGTCACCGATGTCGCCTCGGTGAAGAGCGCCGTTCGTGCGGATATCGCCGCGGCCGGGGTGGCTGACTTGAGCCGGTATGTCGGTGGCCACCCCATGGCGGGTCGGGAGCGTTCCGGGGCGATCGCCGCGCGGATCGACCTCTTCGAGGGTCGGCCGTGGGTGATCGCAGTGGCGCCGGACACCGACCTTGAGGGGGTCGCGCTGGTGCGCGGAATCGCCGAGGCCGCCGGGGCGGCCGTGCGCGCGCTGTCGGCGCAGGAGCATGACGCGGCCGTGGCCGTGGTGTCCCATGTGCCGCAGGTCGCCGCCAGCCTGGTGGCCGCTCGGCTGGAACATCTCAGCGAGGACGCCGTCGGCCTGGCCGGCCCGGGGGTACGCGATGTGACCCGGATCGCCGCGAGTGACCCGCGGCTGTGGACCCAGATCCTGCGCGGCAACGCCGGTGCGGTGGCCACCGTGCTGCGCGAACTGCATACCGACCTGGGCGCGGTTATCGCTGCGCTGGAAGGGATCTCCGGTGCGGGAGCGGTCCAGGGCGGGGCGGCGGGCTCCACCGCGGTGCTCGCCGGGGCGCTCGCGGCCGGGAATGCCGGGCGGGATCGGATCCCGGGCAAGCATGGGGCGGCGCCCACGACATACCGGACGGTGGTCGTGCTGGTGCCGGACGAACCGGGCCAACTCGGCCGGGTTTTCCACGATGTCGGGGAGGCCGGGATCAACCTGGAGGAAATCAACCTGGAGCACGCGATGGGCGCGCCCTTCGGTCTGCTGGAACTGTCGGTGATGCCGGCGGTGGCGGGGGAGTTGGCGCAGGAACTGACGCGACGGGGCTGGCGGATTCATGCCTAATGACGCAGCGTATGGCGCACCCGCACTAGGCTCGGACGCCGTGTCCGCTCCCGTCGTCATCGCCATCGATGGCCCCTCCGGTTCCGGCAAGTCCAGTGTCTCCCGAGCCGTCGCCGAGCATTTCGGCTATGGCTACCTGGACACCGGCGCCATGTACCGCGCCGTCACCCTGTGGTGCTTGCAGCAGGGCATCGACCTGAGTGACCAGGCCGCCGTCGTGGCGGTGGCCGAAGACCTGCCGCTGGGTATGTCAGCCGAGCCGGACGACCCGAGCGTGGAACTGGACGGCACCGATGTCACCGAGGCCATTCGCACCAGTGAGGTCTCCTGCGCGGTGTCGGCCGTGGCGACGAACCTCGGGGTGCGCGAGGTACTGGTGGAAATGCAGCGCGATCTGATCGCGGTGATCGGTGATGACTTCGGGGGAGTGGTCGCCGAGGGCCGGGACCTGACCACCGTTGTCGCCCCGGACGCCGAGGTGCGGATCCTGCTCACCGCCTCCGAGTCGGCCCGGCTGAGCCGCCGCTCCACTCAACTGCTCGGCACCGCCGACGCGAATGCCGTGGCCGCCGTGCACGACGAGGTGGTCCGCCGCGACCGGGACGACTCCACCGTCGCCCAGTTCACCGTCGCCGCCGATGGGGTAGTCCTGCTGGACACCTCCGAACTCGATTTTGACGCCTCGGTGGCCGCCGCGATCGAGATCGTCACCCGCGGGTTGGCGCAGCGCACCTGACGCTGCCGCCCGCGGCCGCGGGCGCGGATTTCGGGGGAGCACACGGCATACGGGAGACTGGAGGGTATGACTGCCCTCCCGCCCGACGCTGCCGAGGTCCCCGAGTCGGCCGATATCCCCACCTCGGGTGACACCGACGAGGCGCTGGACCGCGCCCTGCGGGTGGGGTTGGAGGAGTTCGAGCTCAGCGAAGAGGACCGCGCCCTCCTCGACGCGGATGGCGAACTCGCCGGCGATGAGCGCGGGAGCGTCGTCCTGCCCGTCGTGGCGATCGTCGGGCGGCCGAATGTCGGCAAGTCGACGCTGGTCAACCGCATCCTCGGGCGCCGCGAGGCGGTCGTCGAGGACGTCCCCGGCGTCACCCGCGACCGAGTCGCGTATGCCGCCGAATGGTCCGGCCGCCGGTTCACCCTGGTGGACACCGGCGGCTGGAGCATCGACGCCACCGGCATTCACTTGCGCGTGGCCGAGCAGGCCGAGGTGGCCGTCGAGTTGGCGGACGCGGTCATCTTTGTCGTGGACGCCAAGGTGGGTGCCACCGACGACGACGAGGCGGTCGTGCGGTTGCTGCGCAAGGCCGGCAAGCCGGTGGTGCTGGTGGCCAACAAGGTCGACGACCAGCGATTCGAGGCCGACGCGCTGGCGTTGTGGAATCTCGGTCTGGGAGAGCCCTATCCGGTGTCCGCGCTGCACGGCCGCGGCGCGGGGGACCTGCTCGACCGGGTGCTCGAGGTGTTGCCGGAGGAGTCGACGCTGGCCGGCGGGATCGCCGAGGGCGGGCCGCGCCGGGTGGCGCTGCTGGGCCGCCCGAATGTCGGCAAGTCCAGCCTGCTCAACAAGCTCGCCGGCAGCGAGCGCGTCGTCGTCGACGACGTGGCCGGGACTACGCGCGACCCGGTGGACGAAATCGTCGAGCTGGGTGGGCGATCGTGGCGATTCGTCGACACCGCCGGCATTCGGCGCCGGGTGCACCAGACCCGGGGCGCTGACTTCTATGCCTCGCTGCGTACCCAGGCAGCGCTGGAGAAGGCCGAGGTGGCGGTGGTCCTCATCGACGCCGGGACGCCGATCGCGGAGCAGGACATCCGCGTGGTGCAACAGGTCATCGACTCCGGCCGGGCCCTGGTCATCGCGTACAACAAGTGGGACCTGCTCGATGAGGAGCGGCGCTACTACCTGGAGCGCGAGATCGAACGAGAGCTGGTCCAGGTGCCGTGGGCTCCGCGGGTGAACCTGTCCGCGCGGACCGGACGGCATACGGACAAGCTGGTGCCGGCGTTGGATCGGGCGCTGGAATCCTGGGACTCGCGGATCCCGACGGCCCGACTCAATGCCTTCCTCGGTGAGGTCGTCGCCGCCCACCCGCACCCGGTGCGGGGCGGCAAGCAGCCGCGCATCCTCTTCGGC
>ERZ501016.519-NODE-519-length-10369-cov-7.660462_pt1 | contig 10369 bp, 8 predicted proteins | sample MGYA00248889_ERZ501016 | MGnify/ENA primary metagenome ERZ501016 (study PRJEB25958, sample SAMN03398594) | human skin metagenome | study: EMG produced TPA metagenomics assembly of the Human Skin Microbiome Metagenome (human skin metagenome) data set. | reverse complement strand
GGAGCAGCAGGGGGTGGGGCGGGGGGCGCGCGTTCGCGGCGACCGGTCTGTTCGTCGATCCACTTCTGATCGAGCCGCGGGCCGTCGCCCTCCTCCTGCGTCGCCCCACCGCCGCTGTTGTCGGGCTCGATCACGGGCGCATTATAGTCGGGCTCGGGGAAACCGCTCGGCGGCGCGCCGAAGCCTTCGTCGGGAACGGGCGCGCCCATATAGGCTTCGTCGTCGCTTTCGAGCTGCCACTGCGGCAGCTCTACCTCGGTCTTGAAAGGCGTCACCGGGCGCTCGGCAACCGCGGTGCGCATGAAGTCGGCGAAGGCGCGCGCCGGCGCAGTGCCGCCCTGCAGCCCGCTCACCGCCCGCGCATCGTCGCGGCCCATCCACACGCCGGTGGTGAGCCCGCTCGAAAAGCCAAGGAACCAGCCATCCTTGTTGCTGCTGGTCGTGCCGGTCTTGCCCGCCACCGGGCGACCGATCTGCGCCGCGCGTCCGGTGCCGGTGTTGACCGCGGTCTGGAGGAGGTCGGTGATCCCGGCCGCGACCCAGGTATCGACCAATTCCGCCGGCACCGGCGCGCGCCGTTCGTAGAGGATCTGCCCCGCCGCCGTCGCCACCCGCGTGATGCCGTAGGGCTGCACCGCACGTCCCTCCGCCGACACCGCTGCGAACGCCGCGGTCATGTCGATCACCCGCACCTCGCTCGTCCCGAGCACCATCGAGGGGTGGGGGTTGATGGGCGAGGTGATGCCGAACCGCCGCGCCATCGACGCCACCGCGCTGGTGCCGACCTCCTGCCCCAGCTTCGCGGCGACGGTGTTGACCGAATAGGCAAAGGCGGTGCGCAGGTCGATCGCGCCGCTGTAGCGGCCCGAGCTGTTTCGCGGCCGCCAGCCGTTGATCGTCACCGGCTCGTCCACCACCCGGTCGCCGACCTGATGCCCCGCCTCCAGCGCGGCCATGTAGACGAACAGCTTCCACGCCGAGCCCGGCTGTCGCTGCGCCACCGTCGCGCGGTTGTAGTTGGAGGTGACGTAATCGCGCCCGCCGACCATCGCGCGCACCGCGCCGTCGTTCTCCATACTGACCAGCGCGCCCTGTGCCCCGCTGGGGGTATTGGACTGAATCGCCGCCGTCGCCGCGCGTTGCAGCCCGAGGTCGAGCGTCGTGTAAACGTCGATCGCCTCGCTGGTGGGATCGATCAACGTGTCGAGCTGCAGCAGTGCCCAGTCGGTAAAGTAGCGCGCGCTGTTCTGGTTGGGCTCGGCGGTCAGGCGCACGTCCGCGGGGCTTGCCGCGCGACGCTGCGCCGGGCTGATCACGCCTGCATCGAGCATGGTGTCGAGGACCACGCCCGCGCGACCGATCGCCGCCTGCGCGTCGGCGGTCGGCGAATAGCTCGACGGCGCCTTCACCAGCCCCGCGATCACCGCCGCTTCATTGAGGTCGAGGCTGGTCGCGCTGTGCCCGAAGAAGCGCCGGCTGGCCGCGTCGATGCCGTAGCTGCCGCCGCCGAAATACACCTTGTTGAGATAGAGCTCGAGGATCTGGTCCTTGGAGAATTTGGTCTCCAGCGCCAGCGCCAGAATCGCCTCGCGCACCTTGCGCGTCAGGCTGTAATTGTTGGTGAGAAAGATGTTGCGGGCGAGCTGCTGGGTGATCGTGGACGCGCCCTGCCAGCGCCGATCGGTGCCGCGATTGTCGAACGCGACCTTCACCGAACGCGCCATGCCGACGGGATCGAGCCCGATGTGGCTGCGAAAGCGACGGTCCTCCACCGCCACCATCGCATCGCGCATCACCCGCGGCGTTTCGCGCAGGGCAAGCCAGCGACCATAGGTCGGACCCATCGACACGATGATCGTGCCGTTGGCGTCGTGAAAGCGGATGGTCTGCCCCGTCGTGGTGCGCTTCAGCGCCTCGAACGAGGGGAGGTTCTGCCGCGCGATGCCCACCGCGATGCCGACGCCCAGCAAGCCTAGCAGCGTAAGCGCGAACAGCGTCCAGAAGATGCGCCGAAACCATGTGCGACCGCGCCCGGGGGGCGGCTTTCGTGCGGGGGCGCTGGACCGGCGGCGGATGTCGGACGACCGGGCGGTGGCCATGCGGGGGGCGATCTCAGCCCTGCTCGTCGGCGAAGTCGAGCGCGGCGCTGTTCATGCAGAACCGCATGCCGGTCGGCGCCGGGCCATCGGGGAACAGGTGGCCCAGATGCCCGTCGCAGCGCGCGCAGCGGACTTCGTCGCGGACCATGCCGTGGCTGGTGTCGCGCACGATGGTCACCGCATCGGGATCGATCGCCTGATAGAAGCTCGGCCAGCCCGAGCCGCTGTCATATTTGGTGGCGCTGTCGAACAAGGGCGCGCCGCACCCACCGCAGACATAGGTGCCGTCCGCCTTGTGCGCGTTGAAGCGCCCGGTGAAGGCACGTTCGGTGCCGTGTTGGCGCAGCACGTGATAGGCCTCTGGCGACAGTTTCTCGCGCCAGTCGGCGTCGCTCAACTGCGCGGGATCGGTGGCGGGCGGGGGGGCTTCGTCCATGGTGCGGCACCGTGGCGCGGACGCACGCGAAACTCAAGCGGTGCAGCACCGGGCCGTGTGAGCGGGCACCGCATCTTCTCTCTACGGAGAAGGCGTGCCATGCGCCGCAGCGCGATGGCCAAGCTCTATTTCTACTATGCCTCGATGAACGCGGGGAAGTCGACCAACCTCCTCCAGGCGGCGTTCAACTATGCCGAGCGCGGTATGCGCACCATGTTGTGGACCGCGGGCGTGGACACCCGCGCGGGCGAGGGGCGTATCGCCAGCCGCATCGGGCTCGAGGCGAACGCGCACAGCTTTGCGCCTTCGACCGATCTCCACGCCGCGGTCGAGGCGGATCGCGCGGGCCTCGCCTGCGTGCTGGTGGACGAGGCGCAGTTCCTCACCCGCGACCAGGTGTGCGAGTTGGCGCGCGTCGCGGACGAGCTGTCGATCCCCGTGCTCTGTTACGGGCTGCGCACCGATTTTCAGGGCGAGCTGTTCGAGGGGTCGGCAGCGCTGCTCGGGCTTGCCGACGCCCTCATCGAACTGAAGGCGGTGTGCGAGTGCGGCCGCAAGGCGACGATGAACCTGCGCGTCGATGCGAGCGGTCGCGCGGTAGGGGAGGGCGCGCAGACCGACATCGGCGGCAACGACCGCTACATCGCGCTCTGCCGGCGCCACTTCATGGAGCGATTGCGCGATGCATCTTGAGCAATTGACCGCGCCGATGGCTGAAGGCGACCTGCGGCTCGAAACCTTCGCCCCCGCTTGGCGCGAGGGCCTGCGCGCCGCCTGTGCCGCGGACCGCGAGATCTGGGCGATCTACCCGTCCGATTGGGCAGGCGATTTCGACGCCTGCTTCGACGCCGTGCTGGCGAGCGACCTGCGCTGGCCGTTCGTGCTGCTGCTCGACGGCGAGGTGGTCGGTATGTCGGGTTATCTCAACTATTCCGCGCTGCGCCAGACGGTGGAGGTTGGCGGCACGTACATCATTCCCTCACTGCGAGGGAGGTCGTTCAACCGCCGCGTCAAGAATCTGCTGCTCAACCGCGCATTCGACTGCGGCATCCGTCGCGTCGAGTTCCGCATCGACGAGCGTAACCAGCGCAGCCAGGCGGCGGTGGTCAAGCTCGGCGCGACAAAGGAAGGCGTGCTGCGCGCCGAGCGGGTGACGTGGACGGGCGACGTGCGCGACACGGGGCTGTTCTCGATCCTCGCGGAGGAATGGCGCAGATGACTGCGCTCAACGGCTGGCTGGTGATCGACAAGCCGGTCGGGATCGGATCGACGCAGGTAGTTGGCGCGGTCAAGCGGGCGTTGCGCGAAGGCGGCTATGCCAAGGTCAAGGTCGGCCACGGCGGCACGCTCGACCCGCTGGCGAGCGGCGTGCTGCCGATCGCGCTGGGCGAAGCGACGAAGCTCGCAGGGCGGATGCTGGATGCGCGCAAGGCCTATGATTTCGAGGTCACCTTCGGGACCGAAACCGCCGGCCTCGATGCCGAGGGAGAGGTGGTGTCTGAGAGCGACGTGCGCCCGACGATGGCGGAGGTCGAGGCAGTGTTGCCGTGCTTTACCGGTCTGATCGAGCAGGTGCCGCCCGCCTATTCGGCGCTCAAAGTCGACGGCCAGCGCGCCTACGACCTCGCCCGGCGGGGGGAGGCGGTGGAGCTGGCGGCGCGGTCGGTCGAGGTGTTTTCGCTCGCGATCCTCCCCGGCACGGGGAGGGGGACCAGCGAAGCTGGGGGAGGGGCGATCGGACTCTCGACCCGCGCTGTCGGCTCCTTTCAGGGGCCTCAACCCATCCACCATCCTGCGGATGTTCCCCCTTCCCAGCGGGCTGGGGAGGAAATTGCGCACCTCACCCTCTCCGCCACCGTCTCGAAAGGCACCTACATCCGCAGCCTCGCGCGCGACATCGCCTACGCGCTCGGCACCGTCGGCCACGTCACCATGTTGCGGCGCACACAGGCGGGGCCGTTCGCGCTCAGCCAGGGGATTTCGCTGGACAAATTGGCCGACGTCGCTAAGGCGCGCAGCCTTGAAGAGGTAGTTTTGCCGCTGGAGGCGGGGCTGGACGGTATCCCGGCTCTCTCTCTCGCGCCCGACGAGGCAAGGCTTGTTCGCCAGGGGCGGACGCTCTCCGGGCAATCCGTGGACGACGGAGCTTATCTAGCGAAGGACGGCTCTGTGCCGGTCGCGCTGGTCGAGGTCCGTGCCGGCGCGCTGTCGGTGCTCCGCGGGTTTAATCTCTAAAGCGATACCGTGGGAAATGACATGTCGATTACCGCCGAACGCAAGTCCGAAGTGATCCGCGACAATGCGCGCGCCAGCAATGACACGGGTTCGCCCGAGGTCCAGGTTGCGATCCTCACCGATCGCATCAACACGCTGACCGACCATTTCAAGGCGCACCACAAGGACAACCACTCGCGCCGCGGTCTGCTGATGATGGTCAACAAGCGCCGTGCGCTGCTCGACTATCTCCGCAAGAAGGACGAGAGCCGCTACACGGCGCTGATCGCCAAGCTCGGCCTCCGCAAATAAGAGTTCACGTCGGCGCCCCTCGCGGGCGCCGATTTGCATGGCGCCACCTGCGCGCCTTGATCCGGCATCCGACCGCATCCGGCGGCGGGGCCAAGGGGCAACGATAAGGCCCCGAACCGCCGCGGGCCGGCTTGCCCGCAACCAGAAAGAGGCCCCGGCATCGCAATAGGGCGGCCGGGTGACATAATATGAGCATGTTCGACACCAAGACCGTCTCAATCGAATGGGGCGGCAAGACGCTGACGCTGGAAACGGGCCGCGTCGCCCGCCAGGCCGACGGCGCGGTGCTCGCCACCTATGGCGAGACGGTGGTGCTGTGCGCGGTGACCGCCGCGCGCTCGGTCAAGGAAGGGCAGGACTTCTTCCCGCTGACCGTCCACTATCAGGAAAAATTCTCCGCCGCGGGGCGTATCCCCGGCGGCTTTTTCAAGCGTGAGCGCGGCGCGACCGAAAAGGAAACGCTGACCAGCCGCCTGATCGACCGCCCGGTGCGTCCGCTGTTCCCGGAAGGTTTCTACAACGAAATCAACGTCATCGCGCAGGTGATGAGCTATGACGGTGAGACCGAGCCCGACATCGTCGCGATGATCGCCGCGTCGGCCGCGCTGACCATCTCGGGCGTGCCGTTCATGGGCCCGATCGGCGCCGCGCGCGTCGGCTTCAAGGACGGTGAGTACCAGCTCAACCCGTCGCTGAGCGAAGTCGCCGAAGGTCGCCTCGACCTCGTCGTCGCCGCCACCGACAATGCGGTGATGATGGTCGAATCCGAAGCCAAGGAACTGACCGAAGACGAAATGCTCGGCGGCGTGATGTTCGCGCACAATGAGATCCGCAAGGTCATCGGCGCGATCATCGACCTCGCCGAACAGGCCGCGAAGGACCCGTGGGAGCTCGCCCCGGTCGCCGACAAAACCGCGGCGCTCGACGAGCTACGCGGCGTCATCGGCGACGACATCGCCGCGGCCTATCGCCTCACCAACAAGTCGGAGCGGCAGAACGCGATCAACGATGCCCGCACCAAGGCGCGCGAGCATTATTCTACGCTGCAGGCGGAGAATCCGAGCGAATATCTCGGCAAGCTCAAGCTGGTGAAGAAGCTCGAGAGCGACATCGTGCGCAAGGCGATCCTCAAGGACGGCCAGCGCATCGACGGGCGTTCGACGACACAGGTTCGCCCGATCGAGGCAATGGTCGGCTTCCTGCCGCGCACCCACGGTTCGTCGCTGTTCACCCGCGGCGAAACGCAGGCGATCTGCACCACCACGCTCGGCACCAAGGACGCCGAGCAGATGATCGACGGGCTCGACGGGCTCAGCTACTCGCGCTTCATGCTGCACTATAACTTCCCGCCCTATTCGGTCGGTGAAGTGGGCCGCTTCGGCGCGCCGGGCCGGCGTGAGGTCGGGCACGGCAAGCTCGCGTGGCGCGCGCTCAACCCCGTGCTGCCGACGCATGACGAGTTCCCCTACACCATCCGCGTCCTCTCCGACATCACCGAGTCGAACGGCTCGTCGTCGATGGCGACGGTGTGCGGCGGCTGCCTCAGCATGATGGACGCCGGCGTGCCGATCGCGCGCCCGGTGTCGGGCATCGCCATGGGCCTGATCCTCGAAGGCGAGGAGTTCACCGTGCTTTCCGACATCCTCGGCGATGAGGATCACCTCGGCGACATGGACTTCAAGGTGGCCGGCACCAGCGAGGGCATCACCTCGCTGCAGATGGACATCAAGGTCGCGGGCATCACCGAGGCGATCATGCGCCAGGCGCTCGACCAGGCGAAGGAAGGCCGCGCGCACATCCTCGGCGAGATGGCCAAGGCGCTGGGCGAGGCACGCACCGAACTGTCGGCGCACGCCCCGCGCATCGAAACGATGCAGATCGACAAGTCCAAGATCCGCGACGTGATCGGCACCGGCGGCAAGGTCATCCGCGAAATTGTCGCGCAGACCGGCGCCAAGGTCGACATCGACGACGAAGGCCTGATCAAGGTGTCGTCGAGCGATCTCAGCCAGATCGAAGCGGCGATGAACTGGATCAAGGGCATCGTCGAAGAGCCGGAGATCGGCAAGATCTACAACGGCAAGGTCGTCAACATCGTCGACTTCGGCGCGTTCGTGAACTTCATGGGCGGCAAGGACGGGCTCGTCCACGTCTCGGAAATGCGCAACGAGCGCGTCGAGAAGGTGGCCGACGTCGTCAGCGAAGGCCAGGAAGTGAAGGTTAAGGTGCTCGAGATCGATCCGCGCGGCAAGGTGCGGCTGTCGATGCGAGTGGTCGACCAGGAAACCGGCGAAGAACTGCCCGACACGCGCCCGCCGCGCGAACCGCGTGAAGGCGGCGACCGTGGCCCGCGCGGTGACCGTGGTGACCGTGGCGATCGGGGTGGCCGCGACCGCGACGACCGCGGCCCGCGCCGTCGTCCGGGCTCGGATCGTGGTGGCGAGCGTAGCGACCGCGGCGGCGACCGTGGTCCTCGCCGCGACCGCGACGATGATCGCGGTGGCGAGCGTGGTGGTGAGCGTGGTGAACGTCGCCCGCGCGAAGACCGCGACGGTGGCGAACCCACCGGCGGCGACGCGCTGCCGGGCTTCATCACCGGCGAATAACACGCCAGCTCAGGCTGAGATGACAAGGGCGGCGAGGCAACTCGCCGCCCCTTTGTTATTATGAAGAGCGCTCGTTTTGGACCGTCACTGCTGATTCAACTGCGTCCGCTCTCAGAACTCAGGGAGGCGTGTCCGGCGGTTCCGCCGACCTTGGTTCTGCGGATCAGTTTCCTCGACATACTCCGCTGCCTGACCGGCAGACACGGTCGCAACGTCTCCATCTGCCTCTGCAAGTGCCGAGCCGGCACCTGATGCAATGATGCGGTATCGCCCCGGTCGGCCAGAACCTTGGACCAAGACCAGCGCGCCCATCGGCATAATGCTGCCGCCATGGTTCAGGCGAATGTCGCCATTTTCGACGCCGGTAACTTGCAACGGGCGAAAGTGAAACGCTACGGCCCGCGCAGCTGCCAGTGCCAGTTTCCTCTGGATGGGGTCATACGCGGCCCGTCCGGACATGCCATTGCTGTCACCACCACTCTGTGTGGCGGCGTAAGATCCGATCTCTGCCTGCGCGGTCACGGTTCGCGCGACTACGATCCTACCAGATCGCCGGTCGATGACCGAGATGTCCATTCGGCCTACCGCCCGACGAACATTCTGAACCGAGTCAGCCGCCGAGAACCCCGTCTGCTCGACGCCCAGTTCGGCAATGTGGCCGCGCACCTCGTAGCTGCCGCGATCGTTCGCAGATACGCTTCCGCCCATACTCTCCGACAGCGCGGACTCGATCCGCGATCGAATGGCCAGGAAATTGTTCCGGCATTCAACGATCATCCACCAACCCCACCACACGAAGTAGGTGCGGCAGTCGAGTTGGGTCTCAATCGGCGCTACCGTAAAGCTCTGTGCCCGCGCGGGTGACGGTGCCGCTACACTGACCGAGGCGACGGCCATAGCGGCGGCCAATCCTGCAAAACGCGTGTGACGTCCTGCACCATCCGTCACCGACGCTGCCTCCGATCGGCAGAACGAAGTTCGTCCGGCGAGGCACTGCGCGCCAAGCTGCCGACGGCGGGGGTCGAGGCCACAGGCGTGATCGCTCGCGCACGGGACGTGCGGACCGTCTGTTGAGTGATCTCGTAAATGCCGTGAACTGCGCCTTCCATGCGGTCGATCACGCGACCTGTCGTCGGATCGCGAATAACATCCCCCGGGGCAAACACGACCATGCGGTCTCCCATGTTGAGGACGTCGCTCCCGTAGTTGAGCACAACGGTCCCATCCGGCTGCACGGCCGCGACCGATACTGGGTAGATAGTTGTGACCAGCTGCCGAGCGATTCGATTCGCCGCGGCCCGCGTCAAGGCGCCGGTGTCGACCTGACCCTGCGCATCGCAGGTCGCCGCCGACTGGCCGGTTTCAGCTATGCTGGTAGCAAGTTTCACCTCACCCGTGTCGGCATCGGTGATCCGAAGATCTAGGTTCAACGCAACGCTGCTGCGCGAACAAGTCGCTCCGCGGTTGCCAAGCAGCCCAGACATCAAAGACGAGCCCAAATCCGACCGGTTCTGGCGCGATACGCCGGTGATGCTGCCGTAGATCAGGTAGTCCACCCCTTCAAAGCCGCCGCGGCGATCGGGTCGGTTAGACGTCACGCGGCCTGCCCGGGCATTTGCTTGCTCAGCCTCCAGCCGACCGAGCCGCGACCGTTCGATAACCCTAAACTTGCCGGTGGAGATGATTGACGTCTCAAGCATGGTTGAAAGCGAGTCGGCGATACCGGTCCGCGCGGGGTCATCCATGCTGGCGATCGCCACGAGTGGCGTGGGCGACGATCCCGCCTGCTGAGCAGTCGCCGAAGCGCCCATCGCGAGCGCAATCATTGCGGTCAGATACTTTTTCATTGCCCCCTCCCCAAATCAGAGGAGGACGGCCTAGCACCTTTGACTTTTGAGACAACAATTTACGCCGCATAGCTTTCGGCCGTTTCGAGGTCGACCGACACCAACCGGCTCACCCCGCGCTCGATCATGGTGACGCCGAACAGGCGGTGCATGCGGCTCATGGTCACCGCATTGTGGGTGACGATGAGGTAGCGGGTCGCCGTCTCCGCGCTCATCGCGTCGAGGAGGTCGCAGAAGCGTTCGACGTTGGCGTCGTCGAGCGGCGCGTCGACCTCGTCCAGCACGCAGATCGGCGCGGGCGCGGTGAGGAACAGCGCGAACACCAGCGCCAGTGCGGTCAGCGCCTGTTCGCCGCCGGATAGAAGACTCAACGAGGCGAGTTTCTTGCCCGGCGGCTGCGCCATGATCTCCAGCCCCGCCTCCAGCGGATCGTCGCTTTCGGTCAGCGCAAGATGTGCCGCGCCGCCCTCGAACAGCCGCGCGAACAGCGCGCGGAAGTGACGGTCGACCTCCTCGAACGCGCTCAGCAGCCGCGTCCGCCCCTCGCGGTTGAGATGGCCGATCGAGCCGCGCAGCTTGGCGACCGCGGTGTCGAGCTCGTCGATCTCCCCGGTCAGCCGCGTATGTTCCGCGCTCACCTCCTCGAGCTCCGCCGCGGCGATCAGGTTGACCGGTCCCAGCCGCTCGCGCTCGGCGAGCAGACGGTCGTGCGCGGCCGACGCCTCCGACGCGGAGCCGACGCCGGCTTCCGCGAAGGCGAACTTCGTCGGCAGCAATGGCGGGGGTGCCTGAAAGCGTTCGCCCGCGATGCGCGAGGTTTCGATGCGCCGCGCCTCCGCCGCCTCCGCTCGCGCC
>ERZ501016.518-NODE-518-length-10400-cov-4.982794_pt1 | contig 10400 bp, 9 predicted proteins | sample MGYA00248889_ERZ501016 | MGnify/ENA primary metagenome ERZ501016 (study PRJEB25958, sample SAMN03398594) | human skin metagenome | study: EMG produced TPA metagenomics assembly of the Human Skin Microbiome Metagenome (human skin metagenome) data set. | reverse complement strand
CGAGCGCCGTTGTGTGGTGAGCGAGCGGACGGATTACTCGCCCACGGCTTCACCGCCGGTGCGGCGCCATCGGATCCCCGCCTCGATGAAGGCATCGATGTCCCCGTCCAGGACGGACTGGACATTGCCCACCTCATACCCGGTGCGCAGGTCCTTGACCATTTGGTAGGGCTGCATCACATAGGAGCGCATCTGGTCACCCCAGCTGGCCTTGATATCGCCGGCGAGCTCCTTCTTGGTCGCCGCTTCCTCCGCCTTGCGCTGCAGCAACAACCGGGACTGCAGCACTCGCAGCGCGGCGGCGCGGTTCTGCAACTGTGACTTCTCGTCCTGCATGGAGACCACGATCCCGGTGGGGATGTGCGTCATTCGGACCGCGGAGTCGGTGGTGTTGACGCTCTGCCCGCCGGGGCCGCTGGAGCGAAAGACGTCGACCTTGATCTCGTTCTCCGGGATCTCGATGGAGTCGGTGCTCTCGATCAACGGGATGACCTCGACGGCGGCGAAGCTGGTCTGACGCCGGCCCTGGTTGTCGAAGGGGCTGATCCGAACCAGACGGTGCGTGCCGCCCTCGACGGAGAGGTTGCCGTAGGCGTAGGGCACGTCGACCTCGAAGGTGGCGCTCTTGAGGCCCGCCTCTTCGGCGTAGGAGGTGTCCATGACCTTGTATGGGTAGTCGTGGCGTTCGGCCCAGCGGGTGTACATCCGCAGCAGCATCTCGGCGAAGTCGGCGGCGTCCACGCCACCCGCGCCGACGCGGATGGTCACCACAGCGGCGCGCTCGTCATACTCCCCCGCCAGCAGGGTGCGCACCTCGAGTTCGCCGACTTGGGCGCGGATGGCCTCCAGCTCGCGCTCCGCCTCATCCAGCGTGGCGCTGTCGCCCTCCTCCTGGCCGAGTTCAACGAGCACTTCCAGGTCGTCGATCCGGCCGTCCATCTCGGTGACTCGGTCGCGTTCCGCGATCGCCCGGGAGAGCGCCGAGGTCACCTGCTGCGCGCTGTCCGGGTCGTCCCACAGATCGGGTGCACCGGCCTTAGCCTCGAGCTCGGCGATCTTGGCACCGAGGGCATCCAGGTCGGTGACCTCGCGCACCGAGGTCATGGTGGTGCGCAGTTGCGAGATCTCGGTCGGGAAGTCGGTGGCCACGAGGGGACAGCCTACGGCAGCGATCCCGGACCGCCCTTGCTCGCCGCGGCGGCGGTAGCGCCACGCAATGCGGCGCGGCCCCCTAAACGCTCCTTGGCACGCCCGCGAATGCGTGGGCCATGCGCCGGCACTCCCCCTAGTCCATCCCCGGCGCACCTCCCCCGCCGGAACCCAACCTTTGCTCGCTGAGCTGGTATGCCGGCTGACCCCGGTCAGCCGCCGTGGACCGTTGCCAGCGCCTCGCGGTAGCGGCCGACGATCTCGGCGCGTTGTCGCGCTGGGCCAGGCTCGCTGGCGCTCTCGATGCGGACCGGCCAATCCGGTGGCGCGTCCGCCCCGGAGAGCACCCAGGCCGCCTGCCGGGCGGCGCCGATACCGACATACTCCCCGGCGGCGGGCACGGCGACCGGCACCGCGAAGAGTTCCGAGGCGATCTGGCGCACCGCCCGGGAGGCCGCGGCGCCGCCGATGAGCAGCACCCGGCGCACCTCGATCCCGGTATCCTGGAGCCCGTCAACGCCGGCGACCAGGTTGAGCAGCATGCCCTCCACCACCGCGCGGGCGAGATTCTCCGGGGTGGCGTTGGAGCGCGTCAGACCGAGCAACGAGCCGGTCGCGCCGGGCAGGTTGGGGGTGCGCTCGCCGTCGAGATAGGGCAGCAGGGTGAGCCCGCCCGCGCCGGGTTGACCGGCCAGGGCGAGTTCGTCCAGGCCCGCGAGGTCCACCCCGAGCATGCCGGCGCCGGCGGTGAGCACCCGAGCCGCATTGAGGGTGCACAGCAGCGGCAGGTAGCCACCCTCGGCATCGGCGAAGGACTGCAGCGCGCCACTGGCATCGGCCACCGGTGCCTCGTGGCGCGCAAAGACCGTGCCGCTGGTGCCCAGGGAGACCACGACATCACCCGGGACCAGGCCCAGCCCGAGTGCGGCGCCCATATTGTCCCCGGTGCCCGGCGCCACGAGCAGACCCGATTGTGTCGCTCCCGCAGCGACATTCGGGGCGAGGACCGCCGGGACCTCGAGGCTGCGCCCGATGGCCAGGTCGAGCACATCGGCGCGGTAATCCTGGGTGAAGGCCGACCAGTAGCCGGTCCCCGAGACATCGCCCCGGTCGGTGCTCCAGCGGGTGAATCCCCCGCCCGCGGCGAGGATCCGCCCGGTGAGCCAGTCGTGCGGCAGCACGCAGGTGCGGGTGCGGGCCAGGTTGTCGGGCTCGTTGCGCGCCAGCCAGCGCAGCTTGCTGACAGTGACCGCGGCCACCGGCACCACGCCCATTTGTTGCGCCCAGGCGGCTGGGCCACCGAACTCCGCGACCAAGGCCGCGGCGTCCGGCGCGGAGCGGGTGTCATTCCACAACAGCGCCGGACGCACGACCTCATCGGCTTCGTCGAGGGTGACCATGCCGTGCTGCTGGCCCCCGACGGCGATGGCCGCGACATCGTCGAGGATGCCCCCCGCGGACGCCTGCTCCCAGGCTGCCCACCAGGCCTGCGGGTCGACCTCGGTGCCGTCCGGGTGCGCGGCGCGAGCGGACCGGACCAGGGCACCGGTTTCGGCGTCGCAGACGACGATCTTGCAGGACTGGGTCGAACTGTCGACCCCGGCGACCAGCGCACCGGCCGTCATCGCATCCTCCTCATTCGGTGGCGGGCTCAGCCCTCGAGTGCCGCCACGGTAGCCCGGGCCCCATTGTCGTGCAGCGAGGCCAAATACCGCCGGTATGGCGTGGTGAACCGCTCGTCGTCGACCAGATCGCCGAAGAAGTCCCGATCGCGCAGGAAGGCAAGTTCGTCATCGGCCTGCGCGGCCGCGGCGGCCATCACCTTGTCCCGGAAGCGATCCACGACTTCGATCGGCTCACCCTGCTCGTCGCGACCCTCGGCATACCGGGCCCAGGAGGCGACCACGAGCGCCGAGCGCTCGACCTCCCCGCCCGAGGCCAGGTTCTCCTGAATGACCGGGACCAGCCACTTCGGAATCCGGTCGGAGCTCTCCGCGCACAACCGGGCCAGGGTGTCGCGCACCTCGGGGTTGGCGAACCGCTCAATGAGTTGGTGGCGATAGGCGTCGAGGTCGACGGCGGGCACCTGCGGCAGGGTGGGGCTGCCCTCGCGCTCCATATAGGACAGCAGGAAACGGACGAAGAGCGGGTCCTGGCATACCTCGTGCGCATAGCGATAGCCGCTGAGGTAGCCGACGTAGCACAGCGCCTGGTGCGAGACATTGAGCAGGCGCAACTTCATCAGTTCGTAGGGCACCACATCCGGCACGATCTGGACGCCCACCTCCTGGAATGCCGGTCGCCCCTGCGGGAAGTGATCCTCCAGCACCCACTGGGTATACGGCTCGCACACCACCGGCCAGGCGTCGGCCACCCCGAAGCGCTCGGCGAGGTCATCGATATCCGCCTGCTGGGTGACCGGGGTGATCCGGTCGACCATGCAGTTGGGGAAGGCCACCTCGGCGCGCATCCATTCGGCGAGCTCCGGGTCGCGCAACTGCGCGAAGGCGGTGAGCATCTTGCGGGCGACATCCCCATTGCCGGGCAGGTTGTCGCACGACATCACCGTGAACGGCGGTATGCCGCGTGCCCGCCGCATCGCCAGCGCCTCGGTGAGAAACCCAAAAACGCTGCGCGGCAGGCCGTCCCCGGCCAGATCGGCCTGCAGGTCCGGCGCGTCCGGATCGAACTGTCCGGTCACCTGGTTGACGTGATAGCCGCCCTCGGTCACGGTCAGCGAGACGATGCGGGTGGCCGGATCGGCCAGCCGGTCGAGCACGGCCTGGGGGTCGTCGGGGGCGAAGAGGTAATCGACCATGCAGCCGATCACCCGTGCTTCCCGGGAGCCATCGGGATGCTTGACCACCAGCGTGTAGAGGCAGTCCTGGGCGCGCATGGCGTCCCGCATCCGGGCGTCGCCGGGCATGGTGCCGACCCCGACGATCGCCCACTCCTGCGCCTGACCGGCATTCATCAGGGCATCGAGGTACATGGCCTGGTGGGCGCGGTGGAAGCCGCCCACCCCGAAGTGGACGATCCCCGGCGTGAGCGCCGAGCGGTCGTAGGCCGGCACGGCCACCTCGGCGGGCAGTTCGCCGAGGGTGGCCGTGCCGAGTGCGACGGGTTCTGCCATCAGCGCACCGCGCCCATGGACAGACCCTGGACCAGCTTGTCCTGCGCCGCGAAGCCGGCGACGAGGACGGGCAGGGAGACGACAAGGGAAGCCGCGCAGACCTTGGCCAGGAAGAGCCCCTGGCTGGTGACGAAACCGGTCAGATAGACCGGAGCGGTCTGCGAGACGGTCCCGGTGAGCACCCGGGCGAAGAGCAACTCGTTCCAGCTAAAGATGAAGCAGATCAGCGCGGCCGAGGCCAGGCCCGGGGTCACCACCGGGGCGACCACCTTACGCAGGGTGAGCAGCAGCCCCGCGCCGTCGACCTCGGCGGCCTCGAGCATCTCCGTCGGGACCTCCGCGAGGAAGCTGCGCAGCATCCAGATGGCGATCGGCAGGTTCATCACCGTGTAGAAGAGGATGAGCAGCCAGATGTTGTCGATCATCCCGATCTTCTCGGCGAAGAGATAGATCGGCAATAGACCGGCGACCACCGGGAGGAACTTGGTCGAGAGCAGGAAGAAGAGCACATCATTCCAGCGCTTGACCGGGCGGATCGAGAGGGCGTATGCCGCGGGGAAGGCCAGCAGGATGACCAGGATCGTGGAGATGACGCTGGCCATCGTCGAGTTGATCAGTGACGGCCACGGTCCCGACTCGAAGAAGCTGCGGTAGCCGTCCAGGGTCAGCGGGGCGGTGAAACGCGGCGGGTTCGACGCCGCGTCGACCTCCTTGTGGAAGCTGGTCAGGATCATCCACAACACCGGCGCCACGAAAGCCAGACCGATGATCCAGGCGGCGATCCCCAGCAGGATGCCGACCGGGGACTCCTTGCGGACGTTCTCCACCTGTCCGGTGGCGAGAGTGCTCATCGCTTGTCCTCTCGGAAGATGCTGAAGACCGTCCGCAGGGCGATCGTCGAGACGATATTGGTCAGGATCACCACGATGACGCCGGCGGCCGAGGCCAGCCCGTAGTCATGGGCGGTATAGAAGGTTTGGTAGATGTAGTACGGCAGGTTCGCCGTGCCCAAGCCGCCGCCGGTGATCGTGAAGACATGGTCGAAGTTCTGGACGATGTAGATCGTCCCCAACAGGCCCGCGAGCTCCATGTACTGACGCAGGTGGGGCAGCGTCATATGCCGGAAGATCTGCCAGGACGAGGCCCCGTCGATCCGGGCCGCCTCCACGACATCCAGCGGCCGGGACTGCAGACCTGCCAGCAGGATCAACATCATGAATGGCGTCCACTGCCAGACGATCGCGAAGATGATCGACCACATCGGATGCTGGCTGATCCAGTCCGGTTGCGGTGCGTCCTTACCGAAAACCTTGGTCAACAGGCCGTTGAACAGGCCGTATTCGGGGTTGTAGAGCGCGTGCTTCCACAGCAGGGCGGCGGCGACCGGGACGATCAGGAATGGCGTGATCATCATGGTCCGCACCACCCCGCGGCCCGGGAACTTGCGGTCCAGGAGCAGGGCGATGATCAGGCCCAGGAAGAGGGAGATCAGCACCACCGCGGCCGTCAGCAGGACAGTCACCCAGATCGCCTTGCGGGCGGCCGGGTCGGTGAGCACCGTCTTGTAATTGGCCAGCCCACCGAAACCCCGCTCGTCGGGGTAGTAGGCGTTCCAGTTCATGAAGGACGCGATGATCGTCACCACGAAGGGCAGTTGGGTGACGAGGAAGACGAGGATCATCGCCGGAAGCAGAGGCATCCGGCGCGCCCAGGCGCCGGTGCGCTGGAGGTTCATCCTCCGCGGCGCACCGGCGCCCCGCTTGGGCGCGGTAGTGGTAGCCGTCATGGGCTAGTCCTACTTTTGGTACTTCTTGGCGACACTCTCGGCGAGCTGCTGACCCTGGTTCAGGGCGTCGTCAACGCTGGTCTGACCGGCGATGGCCGAGCTGACGAGCTGCGACACCTTGGTGCCCAGGTCAGGGAACTCCGGGATGCCGATGAACTGGATACCGGGGGCCGGGCGCTTCTGGACACCGGCGTTGTTGGGGTCGGCACCCTCAATCGCGGCCTTGGTCGCCTCGGCGAAGGCACCGGCCACCTTGAGGTAGTCGGCGTTGGTGTAGGTCGAGGCGCGCTTGCCCGCGGGCACCCGACTCCAGCCTAGCTCCTTGCCGACGAGCTCCTCATACTCCTTGCTGGAGGCCCACGAAATGAACTTCCAGGCGTTGTCCTTGTTGGCGCTCTTCTCCTGCACCGCCCAGGACCAGGTGTAGAGCCAGCCGGAGCTGTCGGTCTTGTTGACCGGGGCTGCGGCATAGCCGAACTTGCCCTTGTTGGGGCTGTCCGCGGACTCGAGGGAGCCGGCGGCGGAGGTGGCGTCGTACCACATGGCCGTCTTCCCCTGGGTCATATTGTTCAGGCACTCGGTGAAGCCCGCCTGCGGGGCACCGGCCTCGCCGTGGGCCTTGACCAGGTCGACGTAGAAGTTCACGGCCTCCTTGAACTCCGGCGCATTGACGCCCGGGGTCCAGTCCTCGTTGAACCAGGTGCCACCGAAGGTGTTGACCACGGTGGTCAGCGGGGCGAAGATCTGGCCCCAACCCGGTTGACCGCGCAGGCAGATGCCCTTGGTCGTGCCGTCGTCGAGCTTCGCGGCGAAGTCGGCGATCTGCTGCCAGGTCGGCTTGTCGGGCATGGTCAGGCCCTTGGCCTCGAAGAGGTCCTTGCGGTACATCATGAACGAGGACTCGCCATAGAAGGGCTCGCCATAGATCTTGCCGTCCACCGACAGGGAGTCGGTCATCGGCTTGAGGATGTCGTCCTGGTTAAAGTCGGTGTCGCCCTTGGCCTTCTCGGTCAGGTCCGCGACCCACTTGTTCTTGGCGTAGATCGGAATCTCGAAGTTGGAGAGGGTGGCCACGTCATACTGGCCGGCCTGGGTGGAGAACTCCTGGCTGATCTTGTCCCGGACGTCGTTCTCCGGCAGCACCGTGTAGTTGACCTTGATGCCCGTGGTCTTGGTGAAGTTGTCCGCGGTGAGCTTCTGCAGGTCGACCATCTGGGGGTTGTTGACCATCAGCACATTGATCGCGCCGCCCCCACCGCTGCCGCTGTTGTCGCCGCCCTTGCTGCCGCCGCCACCGGCTCCGGAGCAGCCCGTGAGCGACGCGGCCAAGACGGCCGTCGCGCTCGTGAGCACCCAGAACTGCTTGCTTGCCATGCGATCTCTCCTCGTCGAGTGGTCGTCCGAGCGCGCTTCGCTCATATGAGCGGCACTCGTGCACATGTGAGTAAAGTGTCGGAGATCACCCGTTGTCAAGGACCAACTCACAGAACGGAATCAGGCTGTGACCGAAAGGTTGGGCCCCGCGGCGAAGGTGCTGGCGACCGCCGTCGCGCGCCGGCACTATCTGGCCGGCGAGAGCAAGGTGGAGATCGCCGCAGCCCTGGGAATCAGTCGCTTCAAGGTCGCGCGGCTGCTGGACACGGCCCATGAGCTGGGCATTGTCCGCATCGAGATCGCCAGCGACGACGTGGTCGATCTCGAATTGTCCGACCGGCTCCGCGAGGCCCTGCAGTTGTCCCAGGCGGCGGTCGTGCTGGGCCACGGTGCCGATCCGGCGGGGCGTGAGGACCTTGGTCGGACCGCCGCGGAACTGCTCTGCGAGATCGTCACCGACCAGGACGTCCTGGGGCTGCCCTGGGCCCGCTCGGTTGCCGCGATGATCCGCGCCATCGAGACCTTCCCCCCGATCCCGGTGGTCCAGCTCAGTGGCTCACTTGTCATCCCCGGCGAGGCGACCAGTCCGGTCGACGTCGTGGGGCGCATCGCCGGGATCGCCGGCGGCGAGGCCCATTTGTTCTATTCGCCCCTGGTCCTCGATGACGCCGCCTCGGCCGCGGTGATGCGCCGCCAGCCTTCGGTGGCGGACGCGATGCGCGCGGCCGACCGGGTGACCATCGCCGTGGTCGGCGTCGGGGTATGGCAGCCCGGACAGTCGACCGTGCACGACACCCTCTCGCCGGCCGATCAACAGGCCGCCGCCGCCGCCGGGGTAGTCGGCGAGGTGATGGGTATCTATCTGGGGGCAGACGGCCCGGACGTGGCCACCCCGTTGACCGACCGGACGGTGACCCTCACGGCGCAACAGCTACGCGGCATACCGGAGGTGATCGCGGTGGTGCGAGGTGCCGACAAGGCACCGGCGGTGCGCGCGGCCCTGGCCGGCGGCTTGGTGAAGAGCCTGGTGGTCGACACTGAGTTGGCGAATACGCTCCTCGACTAGGTCTCCTGCCTCAGCCGTCGATGATTTCGCCGGTGGTCGGGTCCACCACTCCCACCAGCTCCGCCGCCTGCGCCGGGTCCACCAAGCCGGGCCCATTACTGCGGTTGGAACTGACGTCCCGGCCGACCGGATAGGCGGCGAACCGGCCCGGCTGGGCGAAGTCGAGCAGGTCGGCGATCCCGGCCGGATCGGTGAGTTCCGGATCGAGCCAGCGCTGCCAATCGCCGCGTTCCAGGACCAATGGCTGGCGGTCGTGGATGCGATCCAGCCCCGGCTCGGCTTGCGTGGTCAGCACCGCGAAGGTGACCAGCCAAGCGGCCGGGTCGTCGGCGTCCGCCACGCTGCGATCCCGCCAGAATTCATAGATCCCGGCCATCCCCATCAACTCCTCGTCACCGCGGTGGATGAAGAAGGGCTGTTTGCGCGGGCGCCCCTTAGCATCCAGCGCGGTGGGCGACTGTTGCCACTCATACCAGCCCTGGGCAGGTATGAGCGCGCGCCGAGCGCCCAAGGCCCGGGCGTATGCCGGTTTGTCCGCCACCGTTTCCGCGCGCGCATTGATCATCCGCGCCCCACCCTTGGGATCCTTGGACCAACTGGGCACCAGACCCCAGGTGAGCAGACGCAACTGCCGGGTGGGGATGTCGTCAATCCGGCGAGTGAGGACTACCGGGGCACGTTTGGTCGGGGCCATATTCCAATCGGGGGTTCCGGCCGGCGGTGACTGCGGATTGGCCAGCACGGTCTTGCCCGGTTCGGCACTCAGGTCCGCGGCGACTTCGAACTCCTCGACGAGTTCCACCAGGTCCGCGCTCGCGGCATACCGCCCGCACATGCCGTTTCCTCTCCGCCGCGCTGTCACCGTTTGCGTCTACGGTAGTAGGAGTTCAGACGACCCTCACGAGACCGGAAGGCCCTCACCCATGACTCTCGTTCGCCGCGTAGCGCGTCCCCTGCTCGCCACCGTATTCATCACTGGTGGCCTGGACGCCCTGCGTCACCCCGCCGCGCGCGCCAAGGCGTCCCAGCCGATCATCAATGCGATCTCCGGGCCGCTCGGCCTGCCGGACGACCCGGAACTGATCGTTCGGGCCAATGGCGCCTCGATGATCCTGGGTGGGGCGATGCTCGCGACCGGCCGCCTGCCGCGCATCGCCTCCACCGCGCTGGCCGCCAGCCTGCTGCCGACCACCGTCGGGGCGCATGCCTTCTGGAATGAGAGCGACCCTCAGAAGCGCAAGGAGCAGCAGACCCAGTTCGCCAAGAACCTGAGCCTGCTCGGTGGCGTCCTGCTCGCCGCCGTGGACACTTCCGGCAAGCGGGGCCTGGCCTACCGCGCCCGGTCGGCCGCACGCACCGCCAGCCGCGAGGCCCAGCTCAAGATCGCCCAGGCGAGTTGATGCCGCCGGGCGCGGCCGGGGATTGGGCCGCCCCGGCCCATCGCGATCCGGTGGACGCCGTCGTGGTGTTGCCGGGGAGCAAGTCGCTCACCAATCGCTACCTCGTCTTGGCCGCTATCGCCGAGGATGCCTCCCGCCTCCGTATCCCGTTGCGCTCCCGCGACACCCTGCTCATGGCGCAGGCGCTGCGGGACCTCGGCGCCGAGATCACCGACGCCCCGGACGCGCCGCAGGACTGGATCGTCACGCCCGCCGAATTGCGCGGTGGTGGCCGGATCGACTGCGGCTTGGCCGGCACCGTGATGCGCTTTGTCCCAGCCGTCGCCGCGCTTGCGCAGGCGCCGGTCACCTTTGACGGCGATGAGCAGGCCCGCACCCGCCCGATGGGCCCGATCCTCGGCGCCCTGCGCGACGTCGGCGCCCGGGTCGAGGACGGTGGGCGCGGTGCCCTGCCGTTTTCGGTCGGCGGCGGCCGGGTGCGCGGCGGGTCGG
>ERZ501016.517-NODE-517-length-10401-cov-3.504350_pt1 | contig 10401 bp, 12 predicted proteins | sample MGYA00248889_ERZ501016 | MGnify/ENA primary metagenome ERZ501016 (study PRJEB25958, sample SAMN03398594) | human skin metagenome | study: EMG produced TPA metagenomics assembly of the Human Skin Microbiome Metagenome (human skin metagenome) data set. | reverse complement strand
AAATGCAAGGTTTCCTGCACGCCCGCCGCGACCTGGGGGGCGTGCAGTTCTTGGTGCTGCGCGACGTGAGCGGCATCACGCAGTGCGTCGGCAGCGGCCTGCACCTGCCCCTGACCGAGAGCAGCATCGAGGTGACCGGCACCGTGAAAGCCCACCCCAAAGCGCCCGGCGGGTTCGAAGTGCAGGTGCAGGACTTCCGGGTGATCTCCGCCGCCACGGAACCCGCCCCGGTCGAGATTCCCAAGATGGAATGGCACGTGAACCCCGAAACCATGCTGGATTACCGCGTGGTCACGGTGCGCGGCCTGAAAGAACGCGCCGCGCTGAAGGTGCAGGCCGAACTGGTGGCGGCCTTCCGTGACCACCTGCGTGAGGAAGGCTTCACCGAGATCAGCACGCCCAAGATCGTCTCGGCAGGCGCGGAGGGCGGCGCGAACCTGTTTCCCATTGACTACTTCGGTCAGCCGGCGTACCTGGCGCAGAGTCCGCAGCTTTACAAGCAGATCATGGTGGGCGTGTTCGAGCGCGTGTTCGAGGTCGCGCCCGTGTACCGCGCCGAGGAGCACGCCACCAGCCGCCACCTGAACGAGTACCTGTCGCTCGACGTGGAAATGGGCTTCATCCAGGACGAAGAAGACGTGATGAGTCTGGAAAACCGCCTGCTCGCCGCCATCATGACCCGGCTGAAGGAGAGGTGCCAGCCCGAGTTCACGCTGTTGAACGCCACCCTTCCCGACGTGCCGGCGCACATTCCACGTATCACGCTGCTGGACGCCCGCAAACTGGTCACCGAGAAGTACGGTCATCAGGTGGGCGGCAAAGACCTCGACCCGGAAGCCGAACGGCTGCTCAGTCAGCACTACGCCGAAACGCAGGGCAGCGACTTCGTGTTCGTGACCAAGTACCCCCGCGCTGCCCGGCCCTTCTACACGCACGCCGACCACAACGCCGACGGCAGCCTCAACCCGGACCTCACGCGCGGGTTCGACCTGCTATTCCGGGGCATCGAGATCACGTCCGGCGGGCAACGCATCCACGACCACGCCATGCTGATGGACTCCATCGCCGCGTACAAACTGAACCCCGCAACGCTGGAAGGCTACACCGAGGTCTTCAAGTACGGCATGCCCCCCCACGGCGGCTTCGCCATCGGGGCCGAGCGCCTCACCGCCAAACTGCTGGGCATCAGCAACGTCCGCTACGCCCGCGCCTTCCCGCGCGACCGCCACCGCCTCACGCCGTAAAGGGCAAACAGAAAGGAGGGGAGAGGATATTGGTTCCCGCTCCCCCAGTTCTTTTTTCCGTTAACCTCTTGCAGGTGTTCATGCCCAGGAACTGGTACAGCAGGCAGAAGCCCGTGATGCTGGTCATGGTCATCAGTGCGTCCAGAATCCAGAACAGCGTGGTGAGGAAGCCCGCGTGCGGGAACATCAGGGCCAGGGCGAACAGGACGAGGCCAAGAGCCGCAGGCAACGGTCCGTCGATCCTTCGTCGGCTTTCATGCCGTTATTGTGCCAGCACGCGCCGTTCGGAGCACAGAGACAAAAATTCTGCGACAAAAGTTCTGCAACAAAAGTTCTGCCGTCAGAGATTCAGAGATTCAGTAACTGCGCTTTGATTTCGCGCACGGCGAACTCGTCGTCCGCCTGCTCGAACGCCACCTGGGCGCGTTCCAGGTGCAGTTTCGCGGCGTCCGGGTGGCCTTCCAGCAGGCTCAGTTCCGCCAGTCCCCGCTCGGCGCGGCCCAGCGTTTCCGGGTCGTCGTGCTGCCGGGCGCGTTCCAGCGCTTCGATCAGGCTGTGCCGCGCTTCCTTCAGTTGCAGCAGCGCCATCTGGCACTGCGCGGCCTCGAAGGCGTTCGCGGCCAACTTGTGCGGGTCTTCGCTGCACTTCTCGATCAGTTGGCGTTCCTCGGCGAAGAATGCAAGGGCCTTGCGGTGCTCGCCTGCCAGCCTTTCCACGCGGCCCTGCTGGTGAACGGCAATGTGCTCCCACTCGTCCCCGCGGTGCTGTTCACGCAGGTTGGCGAACACCTCCCTGGCCTCGCCGTGCCGCCCGGTGTGCGAGAGGATGTACCCCAGCGCCATCTGCCCGGCCCGCGTCGGACACAGGTCTTCGTTTCCTTGGAGCATCGCTTCGGCCTGCCCGTAGCGGCGCTCGTCGATGGCCAGCCACACGTCCTGTAACATGCTTCAACCCTACACCCGTCACGCCCGAGAATTTGCCCTTGACAGCCGCGTTTTCACGGGTGGAAGATAAAAGGACGTGTGCCCAGGCCAGGTGATTGAAGCCTGGACTCTATCATGCCGGGCATGGAGCAATTCGCGCAGTTCAGCGTCGATCAGCAGCGCCTTTACGGGATGCTGCACACCCCGGACATCCCCGCGCCCCCCACCGGCTGGCCCAGTGTCGCCCTGCTGCACGGTTTCACCGGCAACCGCATTGAGGGGCACCGGAATTTCGTGCTGCTGGCCCGGCAACTCGCGGCGCGTGGCGTGGCGTGCCTGCGTTTCGACTTCCGGGGCAGCGGCGAGAGCCAGGGGGACTTCAGTGAAATGACCGTTTCACGCGAGGTTCAGGACGTGCAGGCCGCCTGCCGGTACCTGCGCCACCAGCCCGGCATCGACCCCGAGCGCGTCATGCTGCTGGGCTTCAGCATGGGGGCCATCGTCGCCTGCCAGAGCCTGAATGACGTGAACCCCCACCGCCTGGCCCTGTGGTCGCCCGCCCTGCCGGAACTGTGGCTGCGTCATCTGCGCGGCGGGCTGCTGCCCCCCACCGTCAGCGATTACGGCGGCTGGCCGCTGGGCCGCGCTTTCCTTCAGGAGGTCGTGCGCCTGCGCCCGCTGGACGCCGCGGCGGCCTGGGGCGGTGTGGCGCACGTGTTTCACGGCGACGAGGATCAGACCTGTCCGCCCGCCTGGGGAGTTCAGTACGCGCGGGCGCTGGGGTGCGACATCACCGCCATTCCCGGCGCGGGGCACACCTTCGATTCGCTGGAGCAGGTAGAGATGCTGCACCGCGAGACCATCCGCTTCCTGACTGGAGCGTAGGTCGCAGGACAGTCCGGGCGGGACAAGATCCTGCGGCTTTCAGTCCCCACGCCGTCCAGAGCCGTATTTTCTCCTGCTCACTCCGTTCGGACTCCGTTCGGAAAAAGAGATTGCGCATCCAATCTATTTTTCGGAGTGGTATCACTTCAAAGCCCCACGAGTGCGCCGATCACGGCTGCGGCCAGAATGACCAGGGCGGCGTTCACGCGGGTTTTCCACAGCAGCAGGAAGGCGCACCCGGCGATCAGCGCCCCGATCCAGTCGTGGACGCTGGAACGCCACAGCACCAGCAGGCTCGCCAGCATGACGCCCGCCCCGAAGGGCAGCAGCGAGTTGCGCAGGGCCACCGCCCAGGGTTGGTCGCTGTTCCTGTACCACAGCCGCGCCACCACCGCACTGAGAAGTGCCGTCGGGCCGTAGAAGCCCAGGGTGGCCACGGCGGCTCCAGGCCCGCCCGCGATGGCGTACCCGTAGTGCGTGACCGCCAGCAGGTTCGGGCCGGGCATCACCTGCCCCAGCGCGAAGCCGTTCGCCAGCACGGACGCCGGAATCCAATGGTGCTCGAGCACCAGCACGCGCTCCATCTCCGCCAGGTTTGCCCCGCCGAAACTGATCAGGCCCAGCCGCGCGAACTCCGAGAGCATGGCCCACAGCAGTTCAGGACTCGCCATGGGCCGTTTCTCCGGTTTTGCGCGGGCGGTGAATGATCAGCCCGATGCCCACCAGCACGGCAAGCACGGGCAGCAGGTCAAGCCGCAGCACCCCCAGCGCCAGCAGGGTGATCAGGGCGACAGGCAGACCAAACCGGATGCCCGTCCCGACCTTCACCACGGGAATGGCAGCGGTCAGCAGCACCCCGATGGCCGCGCAGGCCGCGCCGTGCAGGGCACTTTCCAGCGGGCGCGGCAACCCGCCCTTCAGGCCCAGCGTGACCACCGAGGCGACCAGCATCGTCAGAAGTCCAGGGAGCATGATCCCGGTCACGGCCAGCAGTGCGCCCAGTTTCCCGCTGAGCCGCACACCCACCATCGCCGCGAGGTTCACGGCGTTCGGGCCGGGCGTCAGTTGCGCCAGCGTGAACACCTCCGCGAACTCCACTTCCGTCATCCAGCCCCTGGCGATCAGGGCGCGGCGGGCGTGCGCGGGCAGGCCGCCGCCGATCCCGACCAGGGCCACCCCCAGGAAGGCCCGAAACAGGGCCTGCGGCGAGACGCGCTCCCTGACGTGAGGCGGGTTCGTCTCCGAAAATACTGTGTACGTCGACACGTGGGGCATACCAGAGCGTAAGCCTGCGAGTGAAATCAGTCTCGTGACCGCTAGGGGAACAACCCTGAACGGAAAGCACACAATTCCCGCCCTGGCTGAAGTTCCCCAGTTTCGTATCACAAGGGCATGGGAATGGTGTAAACTGCGCCTCATGCCTGTGAAGGAGAAGACCTTTGGTGCAGCTTGATTCTGGTGCGGTCGCGGAGGGCCGTGTCACACGCGTTACGGATTTCGGCGCGTTCATTCAATTCGAGAACGGCGAAACGGGACTGGTTCACATCTCCCAGATTGCCCACTCGTTCGTGCGGAACATCCACGATCATGTTCGTGAGGGTGACACCGTGGAAGTCAAGGTGCTGGGCCGCGACGAGCGGGGCCGCCTCGACCTGTCCATCAAGGAACTTCTCGAGGAACCCGAGGAAGTCCCGCGCCCCCGCGCCATCGGGCGGCAAAGTCCGCAGTTCGAGGCGAAATTGCGTTCCTTCATGCGTGACGCCAAGGAGCGCGGCCCCGGTGGCGGCGGTAAGAAACCCTCCACCAAACGCAAGAAGTAAAAGCGGCCCGTGAAGTGACCCGAAACGCCGGGTCATTTTCACTTGTGCGCTTCCCCGGCCTTTAAAGAGGGTTCAAGCTTTCGTAACCTGAACTTTGGCCCCACAATGGCGTGATAAACTGAGTTTCGCCCACCAAAAACGGTCGGCAAAGCCGCCCACGTGACCAGGTAGGCATGGGGCGCGGCGGAGGTGATGAACATAGCGAAAGAACACAAGGTCAACGAGCAGATCAGGGTCAGGCAAATTCGTCTGATCGGTGGTGAAGGCGAGCAGATCGGCATCATCGACACGCGTGACGCCATGAACATGGCCCGTGAACAGGGCCTGGATCTGGTCATGGTCAGCCCGCAAGCCGTTCCTCCCGTGTGCCGCCTGCTCGATTATGGCCGGTTCCGCTACGAGCAGCAGCAGAACGAGAAGGAAAACCGCAAACGCGCCCGCAGTCAGGAAGTCAAGGCCATCAAGTTCCGCGTGAAAATTGACGACCACGATTTCAACACCAAGACCGGGCACGTGCGCCGCTTCCTGGAAGAAGGGCACAAGGTCAAGGTCACCATCATGTTCCGTGGCCGTGAACGCACCCACCCGGAACTGGGCGAACGCATTCTGGTGCGGGTCGCCGAGGCCCTGGCGGACATCGGAGCGCCCGAGGGCACGCCCAGCATGATGGGCATGGACATGAACATGATCATGGCCCCGAAGCCCGGTGTGACCAAGAAGGAACGCGCCAAGGAAGCCGCGCAGGCCAGCGCCGAGGGTGAAACGCCGGTCGCCGCGGCCCCCGAAGCCTCCACCCCGGAAGTCTCGGCCACTGCCTGAGCGCCTGTATTGCCTGAACGGTACCTACACCCCCTGAAACCCGTCCATGTGGCGGGTTTTTATCTGTCTGGCCGGGCATGAAGATTTTCCCTGGCAGCGGCGACTTGGGTGGTGGGCCTTCCCGGTACGCTGTGGGTATGACCTCCTTGCCCAAACTCCTGATTCTGCTCGGCGTTCTGGCCGTCGTGCTGGGCCTGCTCTGGGCGTACCAGCCGGGACTCCTGCGGACCCTGGTCGGCTGGTTCGGGCGCTTGCCGGGCGACATTCGGTACCAGAACGGCAACACCTTCGTGTTCGTGCCGTGGGTCAGCATGCTGCTGGTCAGTGTGCTGATCAGCATTGTGTCCCGGTTTTTCCGGTAGCCTGAAGCATGATCAAGATGTACACGACCAGTTGGTGCCCCGACTGCCACGCCGCCAAGCGTGCCCTGACCAGCAAGGGCCTGGAATTCGAGGAAATCAACATCGAGCAGGACGAGCAGGCCGCCGAGTTCGTCATGAGCGTGAACGGTGGCCGCCGCAGCGTGCCCACCCTGGTGAGCGGTGAGGTGGCACACAGCCTCAGCGGGTTCCGGCCCCAGAAACTGGACGCTTTCCTGGCCGAAGCGGGCCTTTGATCCTGAACCGGTGACCGAATTTCATTTCACGGCAGGGGACGTCGAGGCGGCCTCTGCCGTTCTGCTGGTCACCGCAGAGGCCCTGATCGAGCGCGGGCAGCCCCTGTGGCCACTGGCCAGCCTGACGCCCCAGCGCCTGCTGAGGCATTACCCGCTGGAGTCCTGGCGGGTCGCTTGGCACGGTGAGCAGCCTGTCGCGGCGTACTCGCTGCTGCCCTCAGACCCCCTCTTCTGGCCGGACGATGCCCCCGGCGAGGCACTGTACCTGCACAAGCTCGGCGTCGTTCCGCAGTGTCAGGGACAGGGTTTAGCGCAGGTCATGTTGCGCCGCGCCGTTCAGGAAACCAGGGAAAGGCAACGCCACTGGCTAAAACTCGACACGGCCAGCAACCGTCAGAAACTGCGTGACCTGTACACCAGCATCGGGTTCGCGGAAGTGGGGGAAAAGCAGGTGGGGCCTTACCTGGTCACGCTGCTGCGGCTACGCGTCACTTCCTGATGACCTGCTCGAAGGCCAGGGCGGGCACGCCTTCGCTGTTCACGGTGTTGAAACGAAGGTTCAGTTCCTCACGGGTGACTTTCATCCAGGTGAATCCCGGCAACCTGTACTGCTGGAAGGCCGCAGGGCGCTTGCCCTTCTGAATGCCGTCGACCTTGCCCGCTGCGCCGCTCACCACCTGCCAGGTGTCGGGGCACTCGGCCTGGGGCGCGAACAGTTGCAGGGCGTGATCGTGCCCGCTGAAAATAATGTCGATGTCCTGGCAGGCTGCGCGGTACAGTGACCGCACCACGTCCCCGCGCATCAGGGGGGAGGGCCACCCGTCGTAAGCTCCGGCATCGCCGTGTTTGCCGTTACTGTAGAGCGGGTGGTGGCCCAGCACCACCGTCCACTGGGCTTTGCTTTCCCTGGCTTGCTGAGCCAGCCACTTTCGTTGCATGACTTCCCACGATCCGCCGGGGCGCTCCACCGCCCGTCTGGAAGGCACCATTGAGGCGAGCGGTGTGGTATCGACGGCCAGTACGTCCAGCAAATCGCCCACCTGCGCCCGGTAGTAGCGGTCAGGCATGACCCACTGCGCCTTCAACTTCGAGTAGGCGATCTGCACTTCCGCACCCGCCGGGTTAGCGCCGTCCCCTCCGTGCACCAGTGTCTCGTCGTGGTTGCCCGTGATCATCAGGAAAGGAATCTTCAGTGGCGCGTAAAGGTCGGCGAAGCGCTCCTTGAACAGCGGGGAAAGCGTACTGGTCGGCCCGGCGGGGTAGAAGTTGTCGCCCAGACCGAACCCCAGGTCGCACCCGGCGTCCTTGCAGGTGGCCTGCATGCCCTTCGCCACGGCGTGCTGGTCGGGCAGGCTGGTGCCCTGGTCGCCCATGATCACCACGCGCAGGGTCTCCCCGGGGGGCACGGGTTGAACCACCGTGTCCCGCATTTCCACGGGGGTGACAGACGGCGCACACGCGCTCAGCAACGCGGCGAGGATCAAACTTCTGAAGAGTGGCACCGCCAGAGCGTACCGCTTGGGCAGCAGGGCGAGCCGAAAGGTCTCACCGACGGGCCAGGTCAAGTGACGTATTGACACCCGCAACAATGAGGAGCACCATACTGTCTCATGAATAAGATAGTTTTAGGGATGAAAGTATCATGCCGCCTGACCTGAAGGGCCTGCCTGACCTTCCTGAAAGGCACCGCGAGGCCGCCCTGCAACTGGGGCACGCCCTCAAGCGCCTGCACAAGCACATCAGCAGCAAGGTCATGCGCGGCATGCAGGCCGAACTGGTCGAACTCGACCTGTCGTTCTCGCAGATGACCGCCCTGCACGTCCTGCGGGCCAGGGGCAGCGTCACAGTCACGGCCCTGTCGGAACGCACGCACCTGAGCCTGCCCGCCGCCAGTCACCTGGTCGAACGCCTGGTACAGCGCGGCCTGGCCCGGCGTGAGGAAAACCCCGAGAACCGCCGTGAGAAGGTCGTGACCCTCACCCAGGCGGGCCTGGATGTCCTGAACGGCATGGACAGCGGGTTCGTCCGCGCCTACGTGGAGACCTTCGCCACCCTGCCCACGGAGGTCATCACCGCCACCACCGAGCACATGAACACCCTCCTGAACGCCCTGGAACCCACCGACTCCCCCTGCCTGAAGGAGACCCCATGACTTCCCCCGCACCAGTCACCCACGCCGACGGGCGCATCGACTACGCCAAGACCCTGGATCACCGCACCAAGATGATGATCCTGTTCGGCGTGCTGCTGGGCCTGTTCCTCAGCGCCCTGGATCAGACCATTGTGGGCACGGCCATGCCCAAGATCATCAGCCAGTTGCACGGCCTCGACCTGTACACCTGGGTCACCACCGCCTACCTGCTGGCGAACACCGCCCTGGTGCCCATCTACGGGAAACTGAGCGACCTGTACGGGCGCAAACCCATCCTGATGTTCGGCATCTTCGTGTTCCTGCTGGGGTCGGCGCTGTGCGGCATGGCGGGCGAACCCTTCCTGGGCAACCTTTTCGGCGGCGGCATGATGCAACTGGTGGTGTTCCGCGCCCTGCAAGGCGCAGGCGGCGCGGCCCTCGGCGCGGTGGCCTTCGCCATCATCGCCGACCTGTTCGAGCCTGCCGACCGGCCCAGGTACCAGGGACTGTTCGGCGCGGTGTTCGGCCTGAGCAGCGTGATCGGCCCCCTGGCGGGCGGCTGGTTGACGGATCACGTGTCCTGGCGCTGGGTGTTCTACGTGAACTTGCCCCTGGGCGTCGTGGCCCTGCTGTTCCTGTGGTTCAAGATGCCCCGCCTCGCCAGTGGCGTGAAAGCGCAGGTGGACTGGCTCGGCGCGGCCTTCATCCTGGGGTTCGCGGTGCCGCTGCTGCTGGCCCTGACCTTCGGCGCGGACGCCGCCTACGGCTGGACGCACCCCACGGTGCTGGCCCTCTTCGCCGGGAGTTTCCTCAGCCTCCTGGCCTTCCTGCTGGTGGAACGCCGCCACCCCAGCCCCATCATTCCGCTGTCCCTCTTCAAAAACCCGACCTTCACCTGGGGCAGCCTGGCCCGCTTCATGTTCGGCGCGGCGTTCCTGGGCGCCATCCTGTTCCTGAGCCTGTACCTGGTGCAGGTGCAGGGCGTCAGCGCCACCAAGGCGGGCACCGCCACCATCCCCCTGACCTTCGGCCTGATTGTCGGCGCAGTCACCAGCGGCCAGATCGCCAGCCGCATGGGCAAGTACAAACCCCTGATGCTGGTCGGCCTGAGCCTGATGATGCTGGGCTTCTTCTGGCTCAGCACCCTGACCGCCGACACCAGTTACGGCAGCGTCGTCACCCGCATGGTTCTGCTGGGCCTGGGCATGGGGCCGGCCATGCCGCTGTACACCACCGCCCTGCAACTCGCCGTGAAACCCCAGGAGATCGGCGTGGCCACCAGCAGCGGCCAGTTCTTCCAGCAGATGGGCAGCACCATCGGCACCGCCATTTTCGGCGCGGTGCTGTCCGCCGGAGTAACGCAGCACCTCGGCACGGCCCTGGCCGACCAGGCGAAACTGAATGCCGGCAACTCCACCGTGGCGGGGCAACTGACGACTATTGCCGAAAAGATCAAGTCCGGCACGGGCGCGACGACAAGCGTCGACCGCAGTCAGACCCCCAAGACCAACGAGCAGATCAAGACCGAGTTCCAGACCCTGAAAACCAACGTCACCAGAGCCGTCAAAACCGGGGACGCTGCCGCCATTAAGGCCATTCAGGCAGATACGACGCTGCCTGCCGAGGCGAAAGCGCAGTTCAACGACATCCCCGCCGGGGGCGTCGGCGCGGCGATCCGCGACGGCACCAACAAGACCTTCGACGCGCTGGAAGCCGCGGTGAAGGCCGGGAATTACCCGCAGTTCAGGGCCATTGCCAGCAACCCGCAACTCCCACCGGCCCTGCGTGGCGGTCTCGCCCGCATTCCCGCGCAGGTGTTCGCCGCCCCGGCAGCCGCCCGAGCGCCCATCCTGGCGCAACTGGAGCAGGGCCGCCAGCAGGGCCTCAGCGCCGCCGACCAGCAGGAGAACACGGTGCTGACGCAGGCGCTCAGGGGCCTGGACGACGGTGAAACGGTGGCCC
>ERZ501016.516-NODE-516-length-10427-cov-3.376494_pt1 | contig 10427 bp, 8 predicted proteins | sample MGYA00248889_ERZ501016 | MGnify/ENA primary metagenome ERZ501016 (study PRJEB25958, sample SAMN03398594) | human skin metagenome | study: EMG produced TPA metagenomics assembly of the Human Skin Microbiome Metagenome (human skin metagenome) data set. | reverse complement strand
CGTGCTCCTCCGATCTGGTCAAGGACCTGTACGGCGTTCCCGGCTGGCCGCTGACCGGCAGCACCCGCGCCCCTGTGCCCGACCCCGGCGAGAGCGTGCTGGTGCGCCGACTGCTGGACCTGGGCGCTTGTGCGGTGGGCAAGACCCAGCTGCACGAGGTGGCGCTGGGCATAACGGGCGCGAACGGCTTCGGCGGCACGGAGCATCCCTTTTTGCCGGGTCATGTGCCGGGCGGCAGCAGCAGTGGCGCGGCGGTGAGCGTGGCGCTGGGGAAGGTCAGCCCTCTCAAGGTGGACTTTGCGCTGGGCACCGACACGGGCGGCAGCATTCGCGTTCCGGCGGCGTGGTGCGGCGTGGTGGGCCTCAAGCCGGGGTACGCGCACCCGGCCTGGAGTACGCAGGGCGTCCTGCCGCTGTCGGTGACCTGTGACCACGCGGGCGTGCTGGCGCGGGACGTGCCCACGGTCGCGCAGGTCCACGCGGCGCTGAGCGGTGAAACGGTCCAGCCGCAGTCCTGGGCAGGCGTGCGCGTGGCCGTGTGGCTGCCGCAAGGGTGGGTAGACGACGCGGTTTATGCGGCGGTGCAGGCCTTCGCGGAGGAACTGACGGCCCTCGGCGCGGCGCGGCACTCCACCGACCTGCCGGAGATGCTGGACGCCTACTCACCCATCGTGCAGAGCGAGGCGGCGCAGGTCCACGCCCAGACGCTGCAAGCCGCCGAACCGGGCTTTTTGCCGGTTACGCTCTCGGCCTTGCGGCAGGGCGCTGCCCTGAGCGCCGGAGAGGTGCAGGCCGCCCGTGACCGCCGGGAGGCGTACCGCACGCATCTGGCGCAGATCTTTCAGGCGGCAGACGTGATCCTGGCCCCCGCCGTGCCGACCCCTCCGCCCCGCACCGGGCAGGACGAGGTGACGCTGCGCGAGGGGACACAGGTGCTGCGCCGGGCCACGCTGCGGCTCACCGCGCCGTTCAGTCTGCTGGGGCTGCCTGCCCTGGCTCTGCCCACTGCCACGCCGTTCGTGGGCGTGCAACTCGTGGCAAACACGGGGCAGGACGCGCGTTTGCTGGGGCTGGCGCTGAATGCCCCCTCACACGGCGCAGCTAGAATTGCCCCATGAACCGATTCCTCTGCGCTGGCCTCCTGACCCAGGCCTCCGGGACTGGGGGCCGGGGTGTAAGATTGGTCGGTTCTCCGCCCGGCATCATGTGGGCGGCAGAAAGGCCCCGGAATCCATCCGTCAGGCCCAGGAGGAAGGCACTTGAAAGCTCACGTCATTACCTACGGTTGCCAGATGAACGAGTACGACACGCATCTGGTGGAATCTCAACTCGTCAGCTTCGGCGCGGACATGGTCGCCAGCCCCGACGAGGCGGATTTCGTGCTGGTCAACACCTGTGCGGTGCGCGGCAAGCCCGTGGACAAGGTGCGCAGCCTGCTGGGCAACCTGCGCCAGCAAAAACGCCAGCGCCCGCTGGTGGTCGGCATGATGGGCTGCCTGGCGCAACTGGAAGAAGGCCAGCAGATGGCCCGCAAGTTTGAGGTGGACGTGCTGCTGGGGCCGGGCAGCCTGCTGGACATCGGCAGGGCGCTGGAGGCGAACGAGCGCTTCTGGGGCCTCCAGTTCAAGGACGAGTTGCACGAGCACATCCCGCCGCCGCCGCAGGGGCGGTTGCAGGCGCACCTGACCATCATGCGCGGGTGCGACCACCACTGCACGTACTGCATCGTGCCGACCACACGCGGGCCGCAGGTGAGCCGCAGCCCGGACGACATTCTGCGCGAGCTGGACATGCAACTCGCGGCAGGCGTGCAGGAAGTCACGCTGCTGGGCCAGAATGTGAACGCTTACGGCGTGGACGGCGGCGCGAAACTGGCCGGCTATCCGTCGTTTGCCGAATTGCTGCGCATGGTGGGGCGCAGCGGCGTGAAGCGCGTCAAGTTCACGACCTCGCACCCCATGAACTTTACCGAGGACGTGGCCGCCGCCATCGGCGAGACGCCCGCCATCTGCGAGTTCGTTCACCTGCCGGTGCAGAGCGGCAGTGACAGGGTGCTGCGGCGCATGGCCCGCGAGTACAACCGCGAGAAGTACCTGACGCACATCGCGCAGATCAAGCGGCACATTCCGGACGTGGTGCTGTTCACGGACATCATCGTGGGCTTCCCCGGCGAAACCGAGGAGGACTTCCAGGAGACGCTCTCGCTGTACGACGAGGTGGGGTACGACAGCGCGTACATGTTCATCTACTCGCCGCGCCCCGGCACGCCCAGCTACAAGCACTTCCAGGATTTGCCGCGTGAGCTGAAGACCGAGCGCCTGCAAAGGCTGGTCGCCAAACAGAAGGACTGGTCTATGCGCAAGAACGCTGGGAAGGTCGGCACGGTGCAGGAAGTGCTGTTCCGGGGGGACGCCTACACCGAGGGCTTCCTGGAAGGCCACACGCGCGGCAGTCACGCGATTGTCGCCCCGAAGGCCGTGGGCGCAGACAGCGCAGGCATTTACCAGGTGAGGGTGGAGCACGCCACGCCGCACAACCTCAGCGGGCGCATCCTGGGGCCGGACGGAGAACCGCTGCCCGAACTCCCGCGCTTTACGCCCGAAGCCGCCGCAGTGACAGGCGCATTGCCGATGGCGTAAGGCCTTCCAGAAGAAACCCCTCAGTCGGCTGACGGCGACAGCTCCCATCAAAAGGGAGCCGAGAACAGCGTTCCACCTGGCTCCCCTCCCAGGGGAGCTGTCAGCGAAGCTATCTGAGGGGTCAACCGCAGGCCTGCCAACTTCAGCACGTCGCTATTACTGAACGGCTTTTTTCACCAGTTCCACAATTTTCTTTTCGACTTCTGGCGTGAGTTCCGCGAGGGCGTAAGCGGTGGGCCAGAGTCGTCCGTCGTCGAGCTTGGCGGTGTCGTTGAAGCCGAGGGTGGCGTAGCGGGTTTTGAATTTGCTGGCGCTCTGGAAGAAGCAGACGACCTTGCCGTTCAGGGCATAGGCGGGCATCCCGTACCACGTTTTCGGCGTGAGGCTGGGCGCGGCGTTCTTGATGATGGTGTGCAGTTTCTCTGCCATGTTCCGCTCTGGCTGGGGCAATTCAGCAATTTTGGCGAGGACTTCGGCTTCCGGGTCGGTTTTGCTGCCACGTGGGCGCTTGGTTTCGGCGGCGCGTTCTTTCATGGCAGCCTGTTCTTCGGGCGTGAATCCGGTGTTGGCTTTCTGTGCTGGCATGGTTTCTCCTGTGGTTGGAATGATGCCCTGTACGTGCAAGTGGAGCTTCAGCTCTTCATTTTCATAAGTTAATTACGAAATCGGGCTGGCGGAGTACGCTTTCAGGCTGCTAGAATGTTCCGTTTCAGGACGTAGGGCATCCTCAGTCTTACGCACCAGCCATAACTCCCGCCCACAAGGAGCGACTATTTTGCAAGGTGATTTAACGGTACGCGGCGCACGCGAACACAACCTGAAGGACATCGACGTTTCGTTCCCTCGTGACAAATTCGTAGTCATTACGGGTGTGTCGGGCAGCGGCAAAAGCACGCTGGCCTTCGACACCATTTACGCCGAGGGGCAAAGGCGCTACGTCGAGAGCCTCTCGGCCTACGCCCGGCAATTCCTGGGCCTGATGGAGAAACCGGACGTGGACAGCATCACCGGCCTGTCCCCGGCGATTTCCATCGACCAGAAGACGACCAGCCACAACCCCCGCAGCACGGTGGGCACGGTCACCGAAATTCACGATTACCTGCGCCTTCTGTACGCCCGCGTGGGCACGCCTTACTGCCCCATCTGCGGGCGGAAGATCGAGAAGCAGAGCCCCAGCGAGATCACAAATCGTCTGCTCTCGGAGTTCGCCGACAAACGCGCCATTCTGCTGGCCCCGATGGTGCGTGGGCGCAAGGGCGAGTACCGCAAATTGTTCGCCGACCTGCGCCGCGAGGGCTTCTCGCGCGTGCGGGTGGACGGCACGCTGTACGAACTGGAAGAAGCCGAGAAGCTGAAGCTGGAGAAATTCGAGAAGCACGATGTGGACGTGGTGATCGACCGCCTGACCCTACGAGAAGGCGACCGGGGCCGCATCGCGGAGAGCGTGGAACTGGGCCTGCGCCGCGGCGAGGGCCTGCTGCGGGTGCTCATGCCCGATGGCGGCCCTGACGGTGAGGCGCACGAGGAGCTGTACTCCGAGAAGTTCGCCTGCCCGGAGCACGGGAGCGTACTGGAGGAACTGGAGCCGCGCAGTTTCAGTTTCAACAACCCTTACGGCGCGTGCGGCGACTGCGCCGGGATCGGGTACAAGCAGGAATTCAGCCCGGACCGCGTGATCGACGAGAAACTGTCCATCGCTGAGGGCGCGATCCTGCCCTGGACGAAGAAGGGCACCGACGCCGGCATCTACTACTGGGACAAGCTCAAGGCGCTGGCCGAGCACCTGGATTTCGACCTGAAAACCCCCTGGAGGGACTTGCCCGCGAAGGCGCAAAAGGCGGTGCTGCACGGCCCCGGCGAGCCGTTTCAGGTGATTTACAGGCGCGGCGGCAAGGAAACCATGCGCTTCATGACCGAGTTCGAGGGCGTCATCCCCAACCTGGAGCGGCGCTACGCGGACACCGAGTCGGAATTCATGCGCGAGAAGATGGAGGAACTGATGGACTTGCGCCCCTGCCCGACGTGCGGCGGCACGCGTTACAAGCCGGAGATTCTGGCGGTGCGGGTGGGCGGCCTGAACATCTCGCAGGCGAGCGGCATGAGCGTGCTGGAAGCCGACCAGTTCTTCCATGAGTTGCAGGACGCCACCCTGAACCACGCGGCCATCGAGCCGTTCCTGAAGGGTCACACGGGCGGCAGCGCGAAGGCGCACGGCCCACTGCACTACGAGTACAAGCTGAATGACTTCGGCACGGCGGTGGCGGCCCCGATTCTGAAAGCCATTCGCACCCGCCTGCGCTTCCTGGTGGACGTGGGCCTGGATTACCTGAGCCTCGACCGGACGGCCAACACCCTCTCGGGCGGCGAGGCGCAGCGCATCCGCCTGGCGACCCAGGTAGGCAGCGGCCTGACCGGGGTGCTGTACGTGCTGGACGAACCCAGCATCGGCCTGCACCCCAAGGACAACGGTCGCCTCATCGGCACGCTGAAAAACCTGCGCGACCTGGGCAACACCCTCTTGGTGGTCGAACACGACGAGGACACCATGCTGGAGGCCGATTACCTGATCGACATGGGGCCGGGCGCGGGCGTTCACGGTGGGGAAGTCGTGACGCACGGCACCCCGCAGGAAGTCAAAAACGCCAAGAACAGCCTGACCGGCAAGTACCTGCGCGGCGAACTGAAAATCGAGGTTCCCACCGAGCGGCGGCGCGGCAATGGCAAGACGCTGGACGTGTACGGTGCCCGCCAGAACAACCTGCAAAACGTGGACGCCAGCATTCCCCTGGGAACCATGACCGTCGTCACCGGGCCGTCTGGCAGTGGGAAATCCACCCTGATTCACGACATTCTGCACGCCACCCTGGCCCGCGAACTGAACGGCGCGAAGACCACGCCCGGCAAGTACGACCGCATCGAGGGCATGGAGCATCTGGACAAGGTCATCGAGATCGACCAGAGTCCCATCGGGCGCACGCCGCGCAGCAACCCCGCGACCTACACAGGCGTGTTCACGGAGGTGCGCGACCTGTTCACCCGCACGCCCGAAGCGCGGCGGCGCGGCTACCAGGCGGGGCGCTTTTCCTTCAACGTGAAAGGCGGGCGCTGCGAGCACTGCAAGGGCGACGGCGTCATGAAGATCGAGATGAACTTCCTGCCCGACATCTACGTCCCGTGCGAGGTCTGCAAGGGCGCACGCTACAACCGCGAGACGCTGGAAGTGAAGTACAACGGCAAGACCATCGCGGACGTGCTGGACATGACCGTGGAGGACGCCAACACCTTCTTCGAGGCCATCCCGCCCATTCAGCGCAAGATGCAACTGCTGCTGGAAGTGGGCCTGGGCTACATGCGCATCGGGCAACCCAGCACCACCCTGTCCGGCGGCGAGGCCCAGCGCATCAAACTCGCCACCGAACTCAGCAAACGCGCCACCGGGAAGACCATCTACATTCTCGACGAACCCACCACCGGCCTGCACTTCGAGGACGTGCGCAAGCTGATGGAGGTGCTGCAAAAGCTTGCCGACGGCGGCAACACGCTGGTCATCATCGAGCACAACCTGGACGTGATGAAGTGCGCCGACCACATCATCGACCTGGGGCCGGAAGGCGGCATTCGCGGCGGCACCATCGTCGCCACCGGCACGCCCGAGGAGGTCGCCGCGCACCCCACCAGCTACACCGGCGAGTACCTGCGGAAAGTGCCGGGAATTGAACCCAGGGGCACGCCCCGCGCAGCGAAAGCCCCCTCCAAAAAGACCACCAGCAGGAAGAAAAAAGAAGTGGTGGGCGTTTAAGGTTGGGTGGGCGTGGCCTCGACGACCTCCTGGAGTGCCCCCCAGCTTTTCACCCGTCTGAAGATCAAAAACCTTGAGAAATGTTCTCCGGTCAGGCCGCACTGTCCTGACCGTGATGTTTTTATTCACGCTTTCGATGTGGTACTTCCAGCCCAGATACTGCTTCCAGAGGGTCTTCCCCGCCCCGTTCCGCACGATGAGCAGGCTGTGGCCCACGGCATCCGGGCTGACGTAAGCGGCGAGAATCACGGTTTTGCCGTTGAATTGCTGCATTTCCTGCACTTCGTAAGGCGCGGGAACGCTCAGGGCCGAAGCCAGCACCAGCGTGGTCAGAACTGCCATCCAGGAACGTTAACCGAGCAAGCTGACGTGAATCTCACCTATTGAACGAAACTGAAGAAAAACAAGTGCTCAACGTCTTTCCTTAGTCCCTTAGAATCCTAGACCCTTAGAGAAAGTGGCGTAATCCCCTGTACTTCAGTGCAGGGATATAAGCCACCGCCCCCAACGGGGGCGCTATTCGACGCCATAGGCGGCGCAGGGCCACCTGTAATCAGCCGTCATTTTCTGTGATAAACTAAATATGCAAAGGCCGAGCGGTGGTGGAACACCCTCAGCCGTGGCAATCACCTAGAAGGAGGTGACGCAAATCCAGACTACCACGCATTACAAAGCGTTTAAGTTCCGCCTTTACCCCACGAAGGCGCAGCAGGCTGTTCTCAATGAACAGCTTCGGCTTTGTCGGAGCTTATATAACTGCGCTCTGCAAGAACGTCGGGACGCTTACCGCAAATGCGGTATATCGCTTTCGGGATATGACCAAAAGAAGCATCTCCCCGAAATAAAAGCCGCCCTACCGGAGTACGGGAAGGTTTATAGCCAAGTCCTACAGGATGTAATTCTACGGCTGGACAAAGCGTTTAAGGCATTTTTCAGACGTGTTAAGGCGGGGGAAAAGCCGGGTTATCCACGCTTTCAAGGGCGTGACCGTTTCGATTCCTTGCATTACCCCCAACTTGGATTCAGCGTCTCCGAAAAGACCGCTTTCTTCTCCAGGATTGGGAATATCAGAATCAAACTGCACCGCCCGATAGAAGGCAAAATCAAGACCGCTACTATCAAGCGTGAAGGCGACGAATGGTATGCAGTCTACACCTGCGAAGTAGAAGCTCGGCCTCTCCCTGCTACGGGGAGTCAGGTGGGCGTGGACGTGGGTACGACATGGTTTGCCATCACCTCCGATGGTGAGTTCGTGGAGAACCCCCGGCACTACCAGACGGCTATGAAGAAGCTGCGAACTGCTCAGCGTGCGGTGGCCCGCAAGCCGAACAAACGCAGCAACAGACGAAAGAAAGCGGTCAAGCGGGTTGCTAAGATTCACCGTAAAGTGGCTCGGCAACGGCTGGACTTCCACCACAAGACGGCTACCAAGCTCATCCGAGAGAATGACTTGCTTGCCCATGAGGACTTGAACGTGTCAGGGATGGGGCGCAGCAATCTGGCCCGCTCTATTCATGACGTGGGATGGTCGCAGTTTTTCTCTCTCCTTGCTCTCAAAGCGGTAGATGCTGGTCGGCAAGTTGTGCGGGTTGACCCCCGATTCACCAGTCAAGCGTGTTCGCAATGCGGGCATACTTGCAAGCAAAATCGGGTATCACAAGCACGGTTCAAGTGCATTCAGTGCGGCCATGAAATGAATGCCGACGAAAACGCAGCCTTGAACATTCTGGCAAGGGCATTGCCATCAGGGGCTAACGTGAGCGGTTGCGCTGAGCGTCCCCTGAGAAGCCTCGGCCTTTAGGCCGGGGAGTTGTCACACTTCTTTCCCCTGCGTGCTAAAACACTGTCAGCATGACTGCCGCTTCTCCCTCTGCTTCTCCGCGTCCGGCCCGCAACTACTCGGGGCTGTGGACGTTCCTGCGCCTGCTTGGTGGCTGGTTGACTGTCGCGGCGCTCGCTTACCTGTTGTGGATGCCGGGCGAGGAGTTCGGGTGGCTCAAGATGATGTTCAACTGGGTGCTGCTGACGCTGTTGGCGGACGAGTTTGCCGGGTGGTTCGGGTACATGGGCCTGGCGCTGGGCGTGCTGCCTTTCCTGTACGCGGGGACGCCGGAGCAGTGGTTCGTGATCTTTCCGCTGATCGGCGGGGCGCTTTTTGCCCTGCTCATCATGAAGCACGCGGGCGGGCCGTTCGTGCTGCCGTTCGGCGCGGTGCTGTTCGCCGGGGCGATTCTGGGCGCGGCGAGGTTCGGCGTGAAACTCGACCCGAGTTTGAAACTCCCGCTGAGCCGCAGTTTTCAGGAGGCCGCGATTCTGCCCATGCTGGGCGTGGTGACCTTCAGTTTCCTGCGCCAATTGATCTCCATGATCGTGCGTGGAACCCGCCACCGCAGGGAGGTGAAGGCAGCGAGAACCGTCACCATACCACCCGTAACGAGCGCGGCTCCACCTTCCTCGCCTGCCGTTCCCGTCGCGCCACCCGTCGCTGAAAAGACGCTCACGGAAGTCACAGTCATTTCCGCTCAACCCGAGGTGAACGTGGAAGGCCAGGCCATCACGGCAGGGGTTCCCGACCCGAAAGCCACCATGATCGACATGGATCTGGATCAACCACCGAAAAGTTGAAGCCGTCATCCAACCCGGACGCCCTGCCCACCGTGAGACGTTTCCTTTGTTCAGGTGCGCCAGCGTAAACCGAGCGCGAGACCCGCCAGAAAAGCCCCGGCGAAAGGAATGTTGGCGGTGAGCATCCTCAACACCCACGGCACGCCGCTTTCCTTGCCGCTTTGCAGGATGGGTTCGGTCAGGGACTGCAATTTCAACCAGTCCACCGTGATGATGCCCGTCCACGCCAGCAGTTGCACCGCGATGAACAGCAGGCCCACCACGATCAGGGCGATGCGGCCCACGAACTTCACCGCCACGCCCGTGGCGAAACCAAGTAATGCGCCCACGCTCAGGTCGGGCAGCATGTTCTGAATGGACTGGGCCAGATCAGCCGTGGCAGCAGGTTCGGGGGTGGTGTGGGATGCGGTCATAACAACTTGCGGCATTGTAAAGCACGCTGGAAGCGGCACCCGTTCACGCACCTGACGCGCTATGGTGAAGGCACGTGGAGATTCAGACGGACAACGTGACCCCCGCCGACCTGCTCACCGAGGACAGGCACGCCAGACTCCTCGCTGGGGACGAGGCCGCCTGGCACGCGTTCGTGACCAAGTACGAACAGCGCATGTACGGTTACCTGTACCGCCTGGAAGGCAACAGCGAGGACGCGCTGGACTTGACGCAGGAAGTGTTCTACCGCGCCTGGCGCAGCATGAACACCTTCCGCGCGGGGGAACGCGTGCTGCCCTGGCTGTACCAGGTAGCCCGCAACACCCAGATCGAATCCCACCGCCGCAAGCAGCACCAGCGCTTCAGCCTGGAAGAAGCCCGCGAGGAAATCGGTTTCGAGGTCACCAGCCCAGGCCGCTCGCCCGTGCAAGCCGCCGAGAGCGAGCAGGCGCAAGATCGCGTACAACGCGCCCTGATGAAACTCCCCGAGGAATACCGCGAAGCCGTGGTGCTGCGCTTCGTCGAAGACCTCCCCTACGACGAGATCGCCCGCATCCAGGGCGTCGCCCCCGGCACGGCCAAAAGCCGCGTCTTCCGCGCCAAGGAACAACTCGCAGAACTCCTGGCCGACGTGGCAGACGTACACTGAACCACTGACGCCCTTTATCCTGCGGGACACCCCCTCCTAAGACAGCAATTTCTCTTCTCACCGTCCCACCCGCCAACATCACTCTTCAATCAGAAGGAGGCCGTCGGGCGCGAAGCGCACGGGCCTAGGAAGCGCAACCGGACGTTCCGCACATTCGGCCCTGTCGGATGAAACACCGTCCCGAAGCCACTCATACGGGTCTGAACTCTATTCCGCCCATCCGGGAAAAGCACCCGAACGTGCTCTGCTGCGCAGCTTTACAAGTCCACGCCGTCCAGACCCG
>ERZ501016.515-NODE-515-length-10435-cov-4.650193_pt1 | contig 10435 bp, 10 predicted proteins | sample MGYA00248889_ERZ501016 | MGnify/ENA primary metagenome ERZ501016 (study PRJEB25958, sample SAMN03398594) | human skin metagenome | study: EMG produced TPA metagenomics assembly of the Human Skin Microbiome Metagenome (human skin metagenome) data set. | reverse complement strand
CGCGGTAGCGCCCGCCGCCCGAGCCGGCGCCGCGGCGGCGTCGTTATCGCGAGTCAGCAAGGCTGCGGCACGATCCACGGTCACCTGCGGGCGGTGCAGGCGGGCCGGCGTCGCCAGATGCGGCTCGGCGGCGCTGGCCTGCGTCGATGTGCGGTCCAGCACCCGCATCGCCTCGGAGAACCGGTCCATCGAGCGGGCGGTGGCCAGATGCTCGCGCCGGGTCAGCCAATGCTGCACAAGATAGGCAGCCCAGATAGCGATGACGAGGAGGAATATCAGGCTGCTGGGCTGCACGGTGACCACCGTAGGCAGCGTGCTCACGCGGGTGCGGGATCATCCTCGGTGTGTCGCGCAAGTGACTCCTGTGACAAGCGATGAAGCCGCCCGATCAGCCCACCCGCCCCGATTTCCTCGGTGGTCAGCGCGAAGGACAGGTGGTCGCGCCAGGCCCCGTCGATATGCAGGAACCGCGGGCGCAGCGCCTCCCGCCGGAAGCCGAGTTTGCGCACCACGGCCAGCGATGCGGCATTCTCTGGGCGGATATTGATCTCGATGCGGTGCAAACCGCCGGCGCGAATGGCGTAATCCCCGGCCAGCGCCACCGCGAGCGGTATGACGCCCCGGCCGGCGAACTCCTGGCCCACCCAGTAGCCCATCGTGCACGACCGAGCCGCACCGCGTTCGATGTTCGCCACATTGAGCTGCCCCGCCAGCGTGCCATCCACCAGCACCGCGAAGGGCAACAAACGTCCACGGGCGGCCTGCTCGCGCTGCTCCCGCAGCAACTGGGCAAAGGAAACCACCCGGGGCGTGCCATCGGGACTGGTCGGATCCCACGGCTTGAGCCAGGCGGCATTGCGTTGTCGCAGCGCGAAGAATGCCGCCTTGTCCCGGCGCATCAGCGGGCGCAGCAGGACCCCGCCACCGTCGCGGAGAGTGCCGGTGAGGTCCACCGGCCATAGGCGTCCGGACACCTAGTGATCTCCACCGCGGACCTGGCTGAGCAAATGCTCCAGGACGGGTTCTAGCACCGCCAGAGCGTCGCGCACTCCACCGGTGGAACCCGGCAGGTTGACCACGACACAACGACCGGCGAGTCCGGCCAGCCCGCGAGACAGCATGGCCGTGGGCACCCCGGCGGCGACGCCGGCCGCCCGAATCGCTTCTGCCACACCGGGAATCTCGCGGTCGAGGACCGCCGCAGTCGCCTCGGGAGTGCGGTCGGTGGGTGAACAGCCCGTCCCACCGGTGGTCAGCAGCAGGTCATATGCGCTGGCCCCCGCCGCGATCGCCGCCGCAACTTCCTCCCCGTCGGGGACGACGGTGGGGTCGTCTACGGCATACCCCCAGGAGCGCAGCGTGCTCGCCACGAGTTCTCCGCCACGGTCGGGATAGACGCCGGCGGCGGCGCGCGTGGACGCGGTGACCACGCCGACCCGCACGGTGGAGCGGTCCATCAGTTTTCTGTCCAATCTCCGCTGCGGCCACCGGATTTGGCGGTGACCCGGATGTCGGTGATCCGGCCGTGCTTGTCGATCGCCTTGACCATGTCGATGACCGTCAAGGCTGCGACGCTCACCGCGGTCAGCGCCTCCATCTCGATGCCCGTGCGGTCGGCGGTTCGCACCGTAACGGCGATCTCCACGGCGTCATCGCTGACCTGCAGGTCGACCTCCACCGCGTGCACCGCGATCGGGTGGGCCAGCGGGATGAGGTCGGGGGTGCGCTTGACGGCCTGGATCCCGGCGATCCGGGCCACCGCGAGCGCATCACCTTTGGTCACCGTCCCCTCGCGCAGCGCCTCGATCGCCTGCGGGGACAAGAGCACCCGGCCGGCCGCGGAGGCCGAGCGCGCGGTGATCTGCTTGGCCGAGACGTCCACCATGTGCGCACTGCCGTCCGCGCGGACATGGGTGAGCCGTCCGCGCATACCGGCGTGGTCGCTCATGCCTGGCCACCCAGGTCGTCGAGCAGCCATACCTCGACGGTGTCGCCAGATTCCAATCGCGTGGTCGGCGCCGGCACGATCACCAAGGAGTTGGCGCGTACCAGGTCGGCGAGGAAGTGCGAACCCTGGCCCACCACCGGGTTGACGACCCAGTCATCGCCCGAGCGGGTGGTCACGGCGCGCGCAATCTGAGTGCGTCCGGGCGGGGAGTCCAGGCCGTGACCCATCACCCCGGAGACAATTCGGCGGCTGTGGTCGCGACCCATCAGCGCGGCCAACGCCGGGGCGACGAAGGCCTCGAAGCTGATGAAAGCGGAGACCGGGTTGCCGGGCAGCGCAAAGATCGGGACCCCCCGCTCCCCCAGCAGGCCGAAACCCTGTGGTTTGCCGGGCTGGATGGCGACCTGGACGAAGTCGATGCCGTAATCGGCCAGCGCGGCCTTGACCACGTCATAGGCGCCCATGCTCACGCCGCCGCTGGTGATGATCGCGTCATGGGTCTGCGCGAGATCGCTCAGCACGCGCACGAGTTCGTCCGGGTCGTCACCGAGCCACATCCGCACGCTGGTGAACGCCCCGGCCGCCGTGGCCGCGCCGGCGAGCATTCCGGAGTTGGATTCATAGATTTGCCCGGGGCCCAAGGCGTGTGGCGCCTGGATGAGCTCGTCGCCGGTGGACACCACGGCGACGGCGGGGCGCGGCCATACCGGCAGGTCACCGTGCCCGGTCGCCGCCGCCAGCCCGATCACCCGGGCATTGACCACCGTCCCGGCCGGTATGACGAGATCCCCCGCCCGCACGTCCTCGCCGAGGGGTCTGATCGAGCGGCCCACGGGCACCGATTCGCGCACGGTAACCGTCGCCACGCCGCCATCGGTGGCTTCGACCATGACCACGGCATCGGCGCCGGCGGGCATCATCGCACCGGTCATGATGCGCACCGCCTGCCCGGCCGCCACCTGCAGACCGGCGGCATCCCCGCCCGCGGCCACCTCGCCGACAACCGTGAGTTGGACCGACTCGCCCCCGCCGGCGGCGGCGACATCGGCGGCGCGCACCGCATAGCCGTCCATTGCGGAGTTGGGGAATCCGGGCAGGTTAACCCTGCTGTGCACATCCTGCGCGGTGACCAGACCGAGGCATTCGTCCAACGCGATTCGCCGGGCGGCGGGGTGGGGTAGCGCGGCGAGGATGGCGTCCTGATGCTCGGCGAGGGAGCGCATCTGTGGTTCAGACCGTCCCGGTGAGCACGGCGCCGTCGGGGATGGTCCGCGGTTCGGCGCCATCACCGGTGGCCTCCTCGATCCGCACCTCGCCGACGCAGGTGACATCCCGGCCAAAGGTGACGTCCGCGTCGACCGTCAGGCTCAGGCAGGCGCGCATGGAGGGCACGCCATACGGGAAACGGGCGAGGAAGCCGGGCACGTGGGCATAGGCGGCACCGAGCTTGATGGCCGGTTCGGGATGGCTGATCGTGGAGACCAGGGTGGCGTCCTCGGCGAGTTCGAAGATGTCCGACTGCACCAGCAGCAGTTCATTGGTGGACTTGACCGGACGGAACCGGTTGCGCGGCACCGCGATCGCCCGCGACCCGGCAAAGATCTCGATGGCCGCGCCCATCGCCGACTCGATCTGGATGACCTTGGTCGTCGACTTGTCCGTCGGGTCGACGGTTTTGCGGTTGACGATCAGCGGCAGCCCGAGCACCCCGTCGCGCTCGGTCAGCAGCGCGGCGAGCGCCTCGATGTCCACCCACAGGTTGTTGGCGTGGAACAAGGTATGCCGCGTGGTGTCCTGGAAGTACTCGTCCTCCCCCGGCGCCACCATCGCGCTGTCGCGCAAGATCAACCGGCCGTCGGACTTGCGGACGGCCAGATGCCCGCCTTTGCGGTCGTTCGCGGTGCGGTCGCAGACCTCCGCGGCATACGGAATCTGTTCGCGCAGGAGCCACGCCGCGATATCCGGGTCGCAGGTCGCGCCGAGGTTGTCGGCATTGGACAGGAAGATGTAGCGGATCCCGCGCTCACGCAGGGCATCTAGCAGGCCCGTCGCCTGCAGCGAGACATAGACGTCCCCATGCCCCGGGGGGCACCATTCCAGGCTGGGGTCCGTCGGCCAGGACACCGGCTCGAGGGTGTCGGCCACCAGCTTGGGCTCCGCGTTCTGCACGAAATCCAGCGGCAAGCCGTCGACAGCCAGATCCGGATAGTTCGCCAGGATGGCCAGGGACTCCTCGCGGGTGCGGAAGGAGTTCATCAGCAGCAGGGGGAGCTGCACGTCATACCGGGCGCGCAGCGCGAGCACTTGGCGGGCAATGATGTCGAGGAAGCTCAACTCCCCGCGCACCGGCAGCGCCGACTTCGCCCCGGACAGCCCCATGCTCGTGCCCAAACCGCCATTGAGTTTGACCACGGCGACCTGCCCGAGCGCGGCCCGGCGCTCCTCTTCGCTCGCCGACACCTCACCAAGGGCGGGTACGTCGGTCAACGGGTCGATCGTCGACTCGGGGATCAACCCCTGCTCACCAGACTCCAGCATGCGGTAGAAGCGCTCGAAGGTCGCGATCGCCGCCGGCGCGATCTCGCGCTCTGCCATCGCCTTGCGTGACTGGTCGAGGCCCTGCTCGCTCATGGCGGTCAGCCTACGATGCCTGCCATGGCCCGAACGCTCAAGCAGCAGGTGCGCGCCGAACGCCGGGCGCTGCGTCGCACCCTCGCTGCCGAGCGCGATCTCGCGGCCGACGACCAGGCGCTCGCCGCCGCGCTCGAACCGCTCCTGGACGCCTTGGCGATCGGACCCGGGGACGTGGTGACCGCATACCAAAGCCTGCCGGTCGAACCCCCCACCGAGGCCGTATGCCGCCTGCTCGCCGCCCGCGGCGCCCAAGTGATCGTGCCGATCACCCTGGTGAGCTACGACCTGGACTGGTTCGACCTCGCGGATGCGCACGAGCGGCCGCTCGGGATCGATGCGGTGGCTGCCGCCCGGTTGCTGCTGGTGCCGGCGCTCGCCGTCGATGCCACCGGCACCCGGCTGGGACAGGCCGGGGGGTGTTATGACCGGACGCTGCCGCGGGTGAACCCGGACTCCCCGGTGGTGGCCTTGCTCCACCCCGGGGAGTTTTCGGCGGATCTGCTGCCGCGCGATCCGTGGGATATGCCGGTGACTGCGGTGCTCACCGCGGACGGCTACCGGGCGCTGACGGCGCGCGATCCGCATTCGCCCTGAGAGAATGGCCTGACCGCCCCCGATCTGAGACGAGACCCGATGCTGCCGCTCGCCGCTGATGCCGCGGGCTTCACGCTGAACAGCCTCTCCCAGGCGCTGCTCGTCGGCTCGATCACGCTGATCGTCTGCATCGTGGCGATCCGCTTCTCGGTGCGCACCGGGCTGCCCTCGCTGCTCATCTATCTCGGCGTGGGGCTGGCGATCGGCGAGAGCGGCCTGGGGATCGACTACTCCGACGCCCAACTCACCCAGGTGCTCGGGTATGCGGCGCTCATCCTGATCCTCGCCGAGGGCGGGTTGACGACGCGCTGGAGCAGCATTCGTCGCGCCTTGGCGCCGGCCGCGCTGCTGGCCACGCTCGGGGTCGCGGTATCCGTGGCCATCGTGGCCGCCGCGGGGCACTACGTCCTGGGGTGGTCGTGGACCACTGCCCTGCTGATCGGGGCAATCGTCTCCTCCACGGATGCGGCGGCGGTGTTCTCGGTGCTGCGCAGCGTGCCGCTGCCGGCCCGGCTCACCGGGATGCTCGAGGCCGAAGCCGGCTTCAACGACGCCCCGGTCGTCATCCTGGTCACCGCCCTGGCGACCTCCGCGGCGCACCCGGGCCAGGGACACTCACCCACCGAACTCGTCGGGCTGGCCGGGATGGAGCTGCTCGGCGGTGCTCTCATCGGGCTGGCCATCGGCGCCGGTGGCGGCTGGCTGATGCGCCGCAATGCCGCCGGGTCCTCGGGTCTTTTTTCGATCGGCATCGTCGCGTTGACCGTGCTGGCGTATGCCGCGGGCGCCACCCTCCATCTGTCCGGTTTCATCGCGACCTATCTGTGCGCGCTGGTGTTGGGCAATCTCGATCTGCCGCACCGGGTTCCGGTGCACGCCTTCGCCACCGCGCTCGGTTCGCTGGCGCAGATCGCGCTCTTCGTCCTGCTGGGTCTGTTGGCCTCGCCGGGGGGCTTTGCCACGCAACTGCTGCCCGCACTGTTGGTTGGGGTGGTGCTCACCTTCGTCGCCCGTCCGGCATCGGTGGCGGCGTCGGTCGCCTGGTTTGGGTTTTCCTGGCGCGAGCAAGCGTTCCTGTCGTGGGCGGGTCTGCGGGGGGCGGTCCCGGTCGTGTTGGCCACGGTGCCGGTGACGGCGCGGGCGCCGGATGTCAACTGGATCTTCGACTTGGTCTTTGTGCTCGTGGTGGTCTTCACCCTCGTCCAGGCGCCGAGCCTGCCGTGGGTGGCGCGGCGGCTGGGGGTCACTCAGCAGCACCTGGCCCAGGAGATGACGGTGGAATCCACCCCGATCTCCGAGGTCAAGGGCTCGCTCCTGCACGTCGTGGTGGGCGAGGAGTCGCAGTTGCACGGGGTGGCGATCTTTGAGCTGCGGCTGCCGGTGGGTGCCGATGTGGCGCTTATCGTGCGGGATGGGCACACTCGGGTGCCCACGCCACGGACCAGGATCCAGCGCGGGGACCATCTGATGCTGGTCACCACCGATGCCCAGCGCCGGCGCTCGGAACGGCTGATCCAGGCAGTCAGCGAACACGGGCGCCTCGCTGGGTGGGCCTCGGCCCGCGACGGGGATGTGGCCAAGTCGCCGGGCCGGCCGGGCTGGCGCCGCGGGCGGGGGTGAGGCCGCGGCATACCGGGGCTCGACGACATACCGGGCTTCGACGTTCCGGGGCTCGACGTCCCGTGGGCTCCGCGTCCTGGGGCTCGGATGCGGAATGGGGCGAGTCGGCGGGGCGCTCTACCATGGTGTCCACCCGCCGCCGGCCTGCCCGGCAGCCGAAATGTGACCCGACGCCGCCTGAACACCACAGCCCGGAGGACGCTTCGTGCCCACCTATGCCTATGCCTGTGCCGATTGCGGACACGCCTTCGACATCATGCAGTCGTTTAGCGACGACGCACTGACCGTCTGCCCCGAGTGTGGGGGGCGGTTGCGCAAGCAGTTCAACGCAGTAGGCGTGGTCTTCAAGGGCAGCGGCTTCTATCGCAATGACTCCCGTTCGGGCTCGGGCAACTCCTCTGCGAACTCGGCCAAGAGTGCGTCCACCAGCGGTAGCGAGGGTGGCGCCGCGGCCAAGTCCAGCGGCTCCGAATCGACCGGCTCCGGCAGCTCATCCTCGGGGGGAGCGGGCGCGTCGAGCAGTTCCTCGTCCACAGGCACGAGTAGCTCGTCGTCAGTTTCCACCGGCTCCTGATCGGCCCTGGCCGACCTCGGCGGGCGTTCATACGCTCGTGGAAGGACGGTCACCGGCGCGTGGGGGCCGGTAATTGGCAGGGGGTATGGCGATGGCCCGCCGCTCGTTGCGCCGTACCGCCGAGGAGCTGACGGCGACCGATTCGCCGTTCGCCGGGGTCATCGGCGCCGGTCGCAAGGCCGCCCACCGGCGCCGGATTCTGCGTCGCGTGGTGGCCGGTTTGCTTGCCCTGTGCGCCCTCGGGGTGCTTCTGCTGCGGCCTGGCGCTGGCGGTGGCGGCGCGACAACGGCGGCGCCGACGACAACGGCACCGGCAGACGCCGGCTCGGGGTTCTCCATACCGGGTGTTGGTGGTTTGATCGGCGGTAATGATGAGGCGACGACGGATGCGGCGAGTCCCGCGGCCCGCGGTGGGCCGGGTGACACCGCCGGCGCGGAGGCGGTGCCCGCGGGGCTGGTCGGCGTGAGCCTTCCCGTCGATGCGGTGCTCGGGCGCCGGCTCGATGCCGGTGACAGCGTGGACGTCTATGCCCCCGGTCGCGGCGAAGCCATCGCCTATGGGGCAACTGTGATTGATGTGACACGCCCGGAGGACGCACCCGCGGGCGATGGGGGCATGAGCGCGGCCGGCAGCGGCATACCGGCCACTGCTTTTCTCGCCGTCACCGAGGCCGAGGTCTCCCGCATATCGGCAGGTCAAAAGGGGCAGAACGGGATAGCGAATTACGTTCTGGTGGTACTCCCCCGCCACCCGGATCAGGCCTCGGGGCGCGACTCCTGAGGCCGGTCCGTCGAGGGTGGGCGCCACGCGGGGCTCAGTAGAATTGTCGCGAGCAGGGCCGCGGTGGTCTAGCCTAATGCGCGGCCCGCATCCGGGCCGGGCGCTCGCCGACGATGGCCTGGGCGCCGGCTTTCCCATCACTTAAGGAATTCACCCTATGAAGGGCTTCAAGGACTTCGTCATGCGCGGCAACCTCGTCGAGCTTGCCGTCGCCTTCATCATCGGCGCCGCCTTCGCGACTCTGGTCACCGCATTCACCGGAATGCTCATGGACCTGATCGGCAAGCTCGGCGACACCCCGAACTTCTCGGCCTACGCGCCGGGCGGTGTCCACGTGGGCACCTTCCTCACCGCGCTCATCTCCTTCCTGCTGCTGGCCGCCGTCGTCTACTTCTTCGTGGTCAAGCCCTACGAGGCCGCCAAGAAGCGCTGGGTTGCCCCGGCCGACGAGGCTCCGGACCCGCACGTGGAGCTGCTCACCGAGATCCGCGACGCCCTGGTTCGTCGCTGATCATCTAGCGCTGGCGCGCCCGGTCCGCCGGTAGCGCCAATCCCGACAGCGGGCGGTTGGAAGGCCACTTCCACCGCCCGCTTCGTCGTTTCCCCAGGGCCGGATGGGGTGCGTGTCCCACCTTCGGCTCGCCCGGCGTCACGAACTCACGCGTTATCCACGAACTCATGCGGTGGAACGCGCGACCTCGTGGATAACTCGTGACCTCGCGCGGGTCAACCCCAATGCGGCGGGCGGTTGTCCTGCAGCCACTGATCATGGGCCGGATCGCTCGCGGACTCCCCCCAACCCGCCGGGGTGTCGTCCTGCGTCTGTTCCGGCCGGGTCTGCTCCGGGCGATCCAGGGAGCGGCGCTTGTGGGCCGGAATGCCCGCGCTGGCGGCATCGTCCTCGGCAATCCCGCCGGTGGCCGGCCGGGAGGCGCGGCGGGCGGGGCGGCTGGTCACCGCCCCAGTATGCGGTTCGCCCGCCCCCAGACGCTCGACCGCGGCTACGATGCGTGCCTCTTCTCGAGCCGGATCGCGGAAGAGATCAACGCTGAGGATGTGCAGCGGTCGCCATCCCAGTCGGCGCAACTGCTCATAGACCAGCCGGTCGCGCATCCGGGAACCACCCAGCGCGTGATACGCCGGGCCATCGATCTGCACCGCGAGCGACGGAGCGCTGGCCGAGAAGGCATCGCGCACCGCGAGGTCCACCAGCCCGGGGACCACCCCGGCCTGCACCCGCAGCCCGCGTCCCAGCAGGCGACGCATGAGGTCGCGCACCAGCACCGTCGGTTCGGTCTCCATCGGCTCCGGCCGGTTGCCGGTCAGCACATCGGCGAGCATGCGCAGCCCGAAGCCGTCGCTCTCCGCCGCTGCCAGCTCGGTGATACTCGCCGGATCGAGGGAGTGCAGCACCGTCTGGCGCGAGCGGGCCCGGGACAGGGCCGCGGTGAGTCCCCGCACCCCGACGGGAGTGCTCACCCGACCAGGGGTGCTCTCCCCCAAGAGGACCAGCGTGGCATCGCGGACCACCCCGGCCGCCCGGTCCCCGGTGATGATGACCAGGGGTTCGCTCCGCTCGACATCGAAGAAGCTGCTCGTGCAGGGCTCGCGGGATGCGGCCAAGCCGGCGCGCACGGCATCGGCGAGCGCGGGATCCACGGTGAGGACCGCGAGGGATTCTCCGGGGTGGAGCCGAGCGTGCCGGTGCAATTCCTCGATCGCGGCCGCGACCAGTTTCCGGTCCTCTGCCGACCGCCCGATGTGCCGCACCCGCACGGCCTCTCCCGCGACCGGTGCGGGAAAGAGGGTGAGGGCATCCGCATACGCATGCCGCGCCACTACCTCGACGAGGTCGGCGGAATGCGAGCGGTATTGCCAGCTCAGGCGGTGCACCGGCCAGCGCGCGGCGGCGCGATCGAGCAGCGATTCGGGGCGGACCACGTCGCTCGTTCCACCAGCGGTGGCGGTGAATGCCGTGGGTCCCGGCAGCGCGCGGTCGCCAACGATGACCGCCTGGTCGGCCCGCGCCAGCGCACCGGTAGCAACGGCGGGGCTGAGAGCCTGCGCCTCGTCGACGAGGACGAGATCGAATCCGCGCTCGGCAGGCAGGTGGAGGCCAACGGCATACGGGCTGCATACCCAGATCAGCGGCTCCTGGCCGGCGCGATCGGCGGCCAGCCCGGCCGCCGTGGCGCGCTGACGGGTGCGATCCAGCTCGCGGAAGCGACCGGCCGCGGCCCGAACCGCGTCGCCCGAAGCCCGGGCATAGGTCGCGTCATTTGCC
>ERZ501016.514-NODE-514-length-10436-cov-12.570658_pt1 | contig 10436 bp, 12 predicted proteins | sample MGYA00248889_ERZ501016 | MGnify/ENA primary metagenome ERZ501016 (study PRJEB25958, sample SAMN03398594) | human skin metagenome | study: EMG produced TPA metagenomics assembly of the Human Skin Microbiome Metagenome (human skin metagenome) data set. | reverse complement strand
TCTACACTCTTTCCCTACACGACGCTCTTCCGATCTGCAGTGATCGACGAGACCCCCTACCAGAAGCTGCTCGCGGCCCTGGGCGACGGGACCAGCCGTCAAGCCCTGGCCCTGCTGGCTGCGTTCCTCGACGGGCTGCTGTCGTTCGAGGAAGCCCTGACGGCCATCGCCGCGACCATCGCCCGCGCCAACGGGCACGGCACGGCTCTCGCCGACGTGGCGCTGGCGGCGACGCTGACCGAGCAGACCGGGCACCCCGTCCCCGTCCTCGGCCTCGCGCCTGCCGCCGACGACCTCGACCGGCTCCGCAAGGCCGTCGACACGATCCTGACCGACGGTGACCTGACCGACGACGCCGCCCGCGAGACAGCCCGGATGCGCACCGAACGACTCGGCCGCAACGAGCCGATCGACGCCGCCGGGCGCGCGTTCAACGACGGCATCGCCCGGTCACCCCACGTCACCGGCTACAGGCGCGGCCTCACCGCCGACGCCTGCCAGCTGTGCCAGTGGCTCTACAGGGAGGGCCACGTCTACCGGGCCGAGCAGCCCATGCACCTGCACCCCGGCGACCGCTGCCACCCCATCCCCGTCACTACCACCGAGAGGACCAACTCATGACCGACGAGACCACCACCACCGAGACCGACGAGACCCCCGACGCCGTCGAGCCCGAACCGACCCCCGATGACCTTTCTGGCGACGCCACCGAAAAGGGTGGTGACGACCCCGAGAGCTTCCCCCGCGACTACGTCGAGCGCCTGCGCAAGGAGGCCGCCGACGCCCGCGTGCGTGCCAAGGACAGGGACGACCTGGCCGAGCGCCTGCACCTCGCGCTCGTGACGGCGACGGGCCGCCTGGCCGACCCGACGGACCTTCCCTACGACGAGGCGCACCTCGAGGACGAGGCCGCGCTGACGGCCGCTGTGGACGCGCTTCTGGCCCGCAAGCCCCACCTCGCGAGCCGTCGTCCGGCAGGATCGGTCGGGCAGGGGGCCATGACGGCCGCCGAGCCGGTCTCGCTGCTCGGCCTGATGCGGGCGCGGACCTAACCCAACGAGAGGAATCACCATGAGCTACGGAACCCACGCGCAGGCGGTACTCGCCGACGTCCGTGAGTCCGGCCTGACGGACGACCGGCGCATCGAGCTGGCCAAGGCATGGGCACAGGTGTCCATCGCCCTGTCGCTGGAGCAGATCAACTCCCGGCAGGAGGACGAGAGTCTGCGGTCCCAGTAGGCCCAGACAGCTGAGAGGCCCCCCACAGTCCGACTGGATCGTGGGGGGCCTCGCTTCTACGACGCCTGTCCCGGGCGCCAACCCGCCTCCCTCTCCGGAGGCACCTCTAGCATACCCCCCTGGGGTATACTTGTGGTGAGCCTGGCGCTCACCCTACGCACGGCCCTGGTGACCGAACGTGAACCCCCCTTGAAATCCGTTCTTTCTGTAGGAGACTCACCATGGCCCTTGCCACCCAGACCACCACCGCCGCCGCTGGCAGCACCGCCGTTCCCGAGCTGACCGCCGAGCAGGTCTCCACGATCCTCGTGCAGCCGCTGCAGGCACAGTCCGTGTTCCTCGCCTCCGGCCCCCGCATCTTCGACACCGCCGGACCGCTGCGCCTCCCCAAGAACGGCGGCCCGATCGCTGACCCCGGCTGGACCGGCGAGAACGAGCTCATCCCCGAGCGCGACGTCGACTTCGACGAGCTGCACCTGCTGCCCTCGACCATGAAGTCGGTCAAGGTCATCACGCGCACGTCTAACGAGCTCGTCCGTCAGTCCGTCATCAACCTGGACGCGGCGATCCGTGAGCGACTGGTCCGCGACGTCGCCGCCAAGATCGACGCGCAGTTCCTCTCCGCCTCCGGCGACGGCATCGCCACCCCGCGTGGCATGTTCGCCTGGGCGGGCACGCAGAACGTCAACGTGGGCGGCGCACTCACCCTGGACCACCTGCTCACCGCGTGGGGCCTGGCCCTGGCGGCGAACGTGAACATGGCCTCGCTCAAGTGGTTCATGACCCCCGGCGACTTCGTCGCGCTCCGCAAGATCAAGGACAGCTCCGGCCGCTACCTGCTGCAGGCTGACCCCACCGCCGACGGCGTGTTCCGCGTCTGGGGCGCCCCCGTGGTCGTCTCGGCGCGCATCCCCAACACCACCGGCGCCACCCCGACCGGCCGCGCCGCGCTGGCCGACATGTCCCAGGTCGCCGTCGCCCGCGACGTGGCCCCCTCGGTCCAGATCCTGCCCGAGCTGTTCGCCGCGTACGACCAGGTCGGCGTCAAGGTGGTTACCCGCATGGACGCCGCGCCCCTCAACCCCGAGGCCATCGTCACGCTCACGGGCATCACGCGCTGACGATGACCCCGAACCGCACCGCGCAGGCGGGCCAGGTGCTGTACCTGACGGCGGCCGACGTCGCCGCCGAGCTGCGCCTCACCCTGCCCGCCGGTCAGGTCTGGGAGGTGGATATGACCGCGTCCGCTGTCCCGCCCGGCGTCACCGTCCAGTGGGACCGCGTGCACGGCCTGATCGACCCGGCCGCGTCCGGTGACTACCAGCTCATAATCTTCTGGGCCGACACGACCGGTCACCACGCCGTCACGCCCTACGTCGTGCGCGTGTCCAACCCGGCCCTGGCGCCCACCGCCGCCAAGGTCGCCCAGTACCTCGGCAAGGGCGACGACCCCTCCGCGCTCGCCCTTGCCGAGCAGTCCCTCCCCGTCGTGGCGCAGTTCGTGCGCGCATACACGCGAGACGAGGGTTTCGACACGGCGGGCGTCCCGAACGATGCCCTCGCCGCCGTCATCGTGTCCGCCACGGCCCGGCTCGTCACCAACCCCGAGCAATCCCGGACCGTGACCGTGGGGGACTACAGCGAGTCCTTCGCCACGTTCGCCGGCTTCACGCTCCCCGAGCTGGTCACCCTCAACCGGTACCGGAGGCGGGCGCGGTGAAGCTCTCAGACCAGATCGAGATCGTCACCGCGAGGACGTGGGAGGACGGATTCGGGGAAGTGCAATACGACTGGGCGCATCCCACCCTCGTGTGGACGCTCCCGGCACAGGTCACGTACCTGTCGACCGCGCTCAACGACGGGGGCGGCGACTTCATGCTGTCCCAGGAACTGCGGGTCATCGTCCCCGTTGTCGGGTTCGACGCCGCCAAGCACCGCGTGCGCTGGCGCGGCACCCTCTACCAGGCGAACGGGCAGCCGCTGATCCGCATGCGCGGGGGCACGCCCCACCACCTGACGATCCCGATCAAACTCGTCACGGGCTGACGCACGCTTGTTGCATGAAGAACGGCCCCTCACCGCGTTTCCGCTGGTGAGGGGCCGTTTCGGTGTGCGCCCCCAGTAGGATTCGAACCTACGCACCCGCCTCCGGAGGGCGGTGCTCTATCCCCTGAGCTATGGGGGCCCAGCAGCACGACCGAGCGGCGACTCCTCATGGAGCAGCGACAGGTTCGTGCGGAGATCGACCATAGCAGCCTAGGCTCGCAAACATGGAATGGGACCAGGGGGACGGCGAGCGGCCGGGCACGGTGCTGGTGTGCGACGACGCCGACCAGATCCGGACGCTGATCCGGCTCAACCTCGAGCTCGAGGGCTACGACGTCATCGAGGCGGGCGACGGGGTCGAGGCCCTGGAGATCCTGCGCGACCCGGGCATGCCCCGGCCCGACGTCATCACCGTCGACGCCCTGATGCCGCGCCGGGACGGCTGGTGGATGGTGGGGATGATCCGCGCCGACCCCGCGCTCGAGGACATCCCGATCGTCATGGTCACGGCGTCGGTCCAGCCGCACCACCGCGTCCAGGCCGAGCAGGCGGAGGTGGACGGGTTCATCGCCAAGCCCTTCGAGCCGGACGAGCTGCTGGCCATGGTCGGGATCCTCGCGGCCAGCGGGCGCGCGTGACCAGAAGCCTGCCGGACGGGTCGAGCTTCGCTCTCTCCCAGCAGATCTCGTATGCCGCCACGCACCTCGGTCACGCGGTCGACCCGCAGGCGGTGCCGCTCGCGCCGTCCCGGGACGGCGCGCACGACTGGGTCTCCGCGATGCCGCTGCGCCTGGCCGCGGGCGATCCGGACACCGCCGCCCACCACGCCACCCGCCTCGCCGGGGCTCTGGGGTCCATCGCCCCGGCGCTCGGGGTCGACGTGCTGCCGCGAGGGCTTGTCGGTCTGCGGCTGGACGACCCCACCCTGGTGACGCTGTCGCTCGCGCTGCCGCGCGGCTGGGCGGACGTCGCCCCCGCTCCCGTCGCCCCCGCCCACCGGCCGTCCTCCCGGCGCAGCCTGCAGGACCCGCGGTATGCCGCCCAGCTCGCTCACGCGCGGCTGTGCCGTCTCGCGGAGCAGCCGCCCGGCGCCGGGCTCCCGCCCCACGACGTCCTGGTCCGCCTGGTCGACGCCTGGCGCGTGCGGGACCGCCTCGTGACGGACGGCCGGGCGCACCACCTGGCGGACTGGCTCGCGGCATACGGCGCGTCTGTGCTGGTCTGGACCCGAGAACCCCGCCCGCGCGACCTCGACCCCCGGGTCGTCGTCGCGGCCCGGGACGCGCTGGCCGACGGCCTGCGCGCGTCCGGGGCCAGGCCCACCGAGAGGTTGTGACCATGCACGCGCACGAGGCCGGCGCCCTGCACGCCGACGGCTACTCCGCCGCCCCCGAGTGGCTCCCGTGGCCGAGCGACGTCAACGAGCTCGAGCCCGGGCTGTGGGCACGCAACGTCACCAAGGACGAGGCGGGCGAGCTGGTGGTCGCGGGCGTGCCCGTCTCCCGGATCCGCGACGAGTTCGGCACCGCCGCCTATGTCATTGACGAGGACGACTTCCGCTCTCGCGCGAGGGAGTTCAAGCAGGCGTATGCCGCGGCCTTCGCCGACCCGGGGCTGGGCGGCGGCGCCGACGTCTACTACGCGGGCAAGGCCTTCCTGTGCACCGCGGTCGCGTCCTGGATCCGCGAGGAGGGGCTCTGCCTGGACGTGTGCACGGGCGGCGAGCTGGCCGTGGCGCTGCGCGCCGGGCTTGCAGGGGAGCGGATCGGTTTCCACGGCAACAACAAGACGGTCGCCGAGATCGAGGCGGCGGTCGACGCCGGCGTCGGGCGGATCATCGTCGACAGCCACGCCGAGATCGACCGGGTCGCCGCCGTCGCCCGCTCCCGCGGCGTCGAGGTGGGGGTCATGGTCCGCGTGACGGCCGGCGTCGAGGCGCACACCCACGAGTTCATCGCCACCTCCCACGAGGACCAGAAGTTCGGCTTCTCGCTGGCCGGGGGAGCGGCCTTCGCGGCGTGCGAGCGCATCGTCGCCCGCCCCGGCCTGCGCCTGCTCGGGCTCCACAGCCACATCGGGTCGCAGATCTTCGAGACCAGCGGGTTCGAGCTGTCGGCGCGGCGCGTCCTGGCGCTGCACGCCCGCGTCCGCGACGAGCTGGGCGTCGCCATGCCCGAGCTCGACCTCGGCGGCGGCTACGGCATCGCCTACACCACCCAGCACACCCCGCTGCCACCCGCCGAGCTCGCCCAGCAGATGGCGGAGATCGTGCGCCGCGAGGTGACCTCCCTCGGCATCGACGCCCCACGCGTCTCGATCGAGCCCGGCCGCGCCATCGCCGGTCCGTCGACCTTCACCCTCTACGAGGTCGGCACCGTCAAGCCCGTCCAGGTCGACCGCGGCGCCACCCGCCTCTACGTCTCGGTCGACGGCGGCATGAGCGACAACATCCGCACCGCCCTCTACGGCGCCGACTACTCCTGCACCATGGCCAACCGCCGCAGCGACGCCGCCCCCGTCATCTCCCGCGTCGTGGGTCGGCACTGCGAGAGCGGCGACGTGGTCGTGCGCGACGAGTACCTCCCCTCCGACGTCATCCCCGGCGACCTGATCGCGGTCCCCGGCACGGGCGCCTACTGCCGCGCCATGGCGAGCCAGTACAACCACACACCGCGGCCCCCCGTGGTGGCGGTGCGCGACGGCGAGGCCCGGTTGGTCGTGCGGCGCGAGACCGTCGAGGACCTCCTCGCCCTGGACGTCGCCGACGCCTGACGGCGGGTGGTGACACCTGGCGTGACAGGTCTCGCGTCGGGAGACACTGACGTCGGCCCCCAGCTGGTGAGGGCGCACCGTGTCTTCGCGGTCGTGGGCTACGGCCTGGGCATCACCATCGCCAACCTGACAGGTGTCACCGCAGCCGCCGCGGTTGCGGGCGCTGGAACGCTCGCGGCGCGGGGAGTGCTGGTCCTCGTGCAGCGACGCGTCAGTAGGATGGGGCCCGACCTAGGGTCATCCAGCGAGACGATGCCAGTCCAAGGAGTGGACGCAGGATCGGTGTGCCCATAGCCCGCAACAACACTGAGGGTGACCTCGGTGCACGTCATACGGGCACGTGGGTCTGTCGACCACCCGGACCATCTGAGGAGCAGCGCACGTGGAGGACAGCGACAAGCAGACCCCGATCCGGGTGGCCCTGCTGGGCTGCGGCGTCGTCGGATCGGCGGTGGCGCGGCTGCTGACCGAGCAGGCCGACGACTTCGAGGCCCGCATCGGCGCCCCGGTCGAGCTGGTCGGCATCGCCGTCCGACGCCTGGGCCGGGACAGGAGCGCCGCGGGCGTGGATCCCGAGCTGTTCACCACCGATGCCGAGGAGCTCGTGACCCGGGCCGACGTCGTCGTCGAGGTCATCGGCGGGATCGAGCCCGCCCGCAGCCTCATCCTGCGAGCCTTCGAGCACGGCGCCGGGGTCGTGACGGCCAACAAGGCGCTCCTCGCCGAGAGCGGTCCCGAGCTCTACGCCGCGGCCGAGGCCGTCGGCGTCGACCTCTACTACGAGGCGTCGGTGGCAGGCGCCATACCCCTGCTGCGTCCGCTGCGCGAGTCCCTGGCGGGCGACGACGTGCGCAAGGTCCTCGGGATCGTCAACGGCACCACCAACTACGTCCTCGACAAGATGCACACGACCGGGGCCGGCTTCGGCGAGGCCGTGGAGCAGGCCCAGGCCCTGGGCTACGCCGAGGCGGACCCGACCGCCGACGTCGAGGGCTTCGACGCGGCCGCGAAGGCCGCGATCCTCGCCTCGCTCGCCTTCCACAGCCGCGTGAGCGGCAACGACGTCTACCGCGAGGGCATCACCGAGGTGACCGCCGCCGACGTGCAGGCCGCCGAGGCGATGGGCTGCGTCGTCAAGCTGCTCGCGATCTGCGAGCGCGTCGAGGCCACCCCCGAGCGACCCTCGGGCATCAGCGTGCGGGTCCACCCGGCCATGATCCCGACCTCGCACCCGCTGGCCGGCGTCCGCGAGGCCTTCAACGCCGTCTTCGTCGAGGCCCGATCCGCGGGCGAGCTCATGTTCTACGGTCGTGGGGCCGGGGGCGATCCCACCGCGAGCGCCGTCCTCGGTGACGTCGTCGCCGTCGCCCGTCACCGCGTGCTGGGCGGGCGCGGACCGGGGGAGTCGGCCTACGCCGACCTGCCCACGCTCGACATGGGCGACGCCCGCACGCGCTACTTCATCAGCCTCGACGTGGCCGACGAGCCCGGCGTGCTCGCCGCCGTCGCAACGGAGTTCGCGCGTCACCAGGTGTCGATCGAGACGGTCCGGCAGCAGCAGCTGGCCGACGAGGACCACGACGTCGAGGAGCGCGCCGAGCTGGTCATCGTGACCCACGCCGCGCCCGACGCGGCCCTCGGCGCGACGGTCGAGGCGCTCGCCGCCCTGCCGCAGGTCCGTGAGGTGTCGTCCGTCATGCGCGTCGAAGGAGAGTGACATGGCCCACCAGTGGCAGGGCGTGATCGAGGAGTACCGCGAGCGGCTGCCGATGCTGGCCGGCGCGCCCACGGTGACCCTTCACGAGGGCGGGACCCCCCTGATCGAGGCCCGGCACCTCTCCGAGCTCGTCGGGGCGCAGGTCTACCTCAAGTACGAAGGCCTCAACCCCACCGGCTCGTTCAAGGACCGCGGGATGACGACGGCGATCTCCGTGGCGGCCCGCGCCGGGGCCAAGGCCGTCATCTGCGCCTCGACCGGCAACACGTCCGCGTCGGCCGCGGCCTACGCCACCAAGGCCGGCATGACCTGCGCCGTACTGGTCCCCGACGGCAAGATCGCCATGGGCAAGCTGTCCCAGGCCATCGCCCACGGCGCCACGCTGCTGCAGGTCGACGGCAACTTCGACGACTGCCTGACGGTGGCGCGCAAGCTCGCCGAGGCCTACCCCGTCGAGCTCGTCAACTCGGTCAACCCCGCCCGCATCGAGGGGCAGAAGACCGCAGCGTTCGAGGTCGTCGACGCGCTCGGCGACGCCCCCGAGATCCACTGCCTGCCCGTCGGCAACGCCGGCAACATCACCGCCTACTGGCGGGGCTACCGGCAGTATGCCGAGATCACCGACGGCCTCGCGCCGGTCGCCACGCGGCGTCCTCGCATGTGGGGCTTCCAGGCCGAGGGGGCCGCCCCGATCGTCAAGGGTCACCCCATCGACCACCCCGAGACCGTGGCCACCGCCATCCGCATCGGCAACCCCGCCTCCTGGCAGCAGGCCGAGGCCGCGCGCGACCAGTCCGAGGGGCTCATCGACGCCGTGACGGACGACCAGATCCTCGCCGCGCACCGCCTGCTGTCCTCGCGCGAGGGCGTCTTCGTCGAGCCGGGGTCGGCCGCCTCCGTCGCCGGACTGCTGAAGTCCGCCGAGGCGGGCCTGGTCCCGCGCGGCGCCAGCATCGTGTGCACCGTCACCGGGCACGGCCTCAAGGACCCCCAGTGGGCCCTGCGCATGGCGGACGGCTCCGAGGTCGAGCCGGTCAAGGTGTCCGTCGACGCTGTCTCCGTCGCGTCGGCGCTCGGGCTCGAGGGGTGACGTGGCCACGGTGACCGCCCTGCCCGAGGGCGCCGCCGTCCGGGTGAACGTCCCGGGCAGCAGCGCCAACCTCGGGCCGGGCTTCGACGCGATCGGGCTCGCGCTCGGCGTGTGGGACTCCTACGACGTGGTCGTCGAGGGCGACGCGCTGGTCATCGACGTGACGGGGGAGAGCGCCGACGAGGTGCCCCGCGACGCCTCCCACCTGGTCCACCGCTGCCTCGCCTCCGGCCTGGCACGGCTGGGGGTCGACGTGCCTGCCGGCCTGCACCTGGTATGCCGCAACGGCGTCCCCCACTCGCGGGGGCTGGGGTCCTCCGCCACCGCCGTCGTGGCCGGGTATGCCGCCGCCACGGCGCTCGTCGACCTCGCCCGCGGTGGCGAGGGTGCCGTCGACCTCGACCTCGTCAACCAGCTGGCCGGCGAGCACGAGGGTCACCCCGACAACTCCTCCGCCAGCGTCTACGGCGGGCTGACGCTGTCGTGGTCGACCCGGCCCCCGGCCGTGGCGCCCGTCCGCACCGTGCAGGTCGAGGTGCACCCCGACGTGGTGCCCGTGGTGCTCGTGCCCGACCTCACCCTGTCCACCTCGACCGCGCGCTCCGTGCTGCCGCAGCAGGTGCCGCTCAAGCACGCGGCGCTCAACTCCGCCCGCGCCGCCCTCCTCGTGGAGGCCGTGTCGCGCCGCCCCGAGCTGCTGCTGGACGCGACCGTCGAGTGGCTGCACCAGGAGCAGCGCCGGGAGGCCTACCCCGCGTCCATGCGGCTGCTGGACCAGCTGCGCGAGCTCGGCCACGCGGCCGTGGTCTCGGGGGCGGGTCCGACGGTCCTGGTGCTGACGACCGCGGACCGGGTCGGCGAGGTCCGCGCCCTGCCGCTGCCGCAGGGATGGCGGTCGGCGACCCCCGGCATACCGACCGTCGGCGTCAGTGCCGTCCGGCTGGGGGTGAGCCGCGGCGCGCCGCCCGTCTGACGCAGTCTTGGCGTCACCTGCGCACCCCGGGTGATAGGTTGGGTCTGCATCGAGCACGACGGTGGTTCGGCCCGATGATCCCGGATCTGCAGGACGCACGTTCCTGCGCCCAGGCCCTCATCGCTTCCCGGCCGACCCGCGACGTCGCGGCTCCGACCTCATCGCCCACCACACCTGTGGGTGCGGCGCCGGGCGCGCGGGGACCCGACACGATGCGATCCCACCGACCGACCAGCGGTCAGAGGCCACCGGCCGCGGCGCGAGCGCTGCGAGGCGGGCTGAGCCGCGAGGTGGACCGAGCGCCGAGAGCTGTTCTCGGCTACATCACCTGCCCAGGCGCGGATGCCGGGCAGACGACGAGGGGGAAGGAACCTTCGTGACCGACAACACCGAGACCACCGTGACCGGTGGGACTCAGCGACGCACGACCGCGCTGTCGGCGATGCGTCTGCCCGAGCTGCAGGCCGTGGCCTCCGAGATGGGCATCCCCGGCACTGCCAAGATGCGCAAGAGCGACCTGGTCGCCGCCATCCGCGAGCGCCGGGGCGGCGGTCGCACAGATCGGAAGAGCACACGTCTGAACTCCAGTCACACTTGAG
>ERZ501016.513-NODE-513-length-10441-cov-4.350183_pt1 | contig 10441 bp, 9 predicted proteins | sample MGYA00248889_ERZ501016 | MGnify/ENA primary metagenome ERZ501016 (study PRJEB25958, sample SAMN03398594) | human skin metagenome | study: EMG produced TPA metagenomics assembly of the Human Skin Microbiome Metagenome (human skin metagenome) data set. | reverse complement strand
ATCTGCACCGACCGGCCGCCCGCTCATACGGTGCTCGCCGCCCTGGGTTGCGATGGTTTCGGGGGCGCCACCCTGCCCGCGGTGCTCACCAGACTCGCCCGCGGGGGGCAGGTGGATTGCCTCGACGTGCTGCTCGCCGCCCGCGGCCAGGCGCTGTCGGACCCGCCGCTGCGGCCGCGGCCGGATCTCGCCGATCATCCCCGGGCGGTGCACGCGCGCTGGTCGCGTGACGAGGTCACCACCTACGGGTATGCCGATCCCGCCCGCGCCGATGTGGCCACCGTGGGCCGCGGTCCGGCGGGGTTACTGTCGATCGGCGTCGAGGCACAGACTCCCGGGTTCGGCTCCACGCTCTTCCGGGATCTGTTGGACACGCTACCCGCACAGCTCGTGCTCGCGGGGGTGGCTCCGGGCAATGCCCGCTCGCTGCGTTCGGCGTTGGCCGCGGGCATGGTGCCGATCGGGTCTATCCAGCTCTTCGCGATCGGGAGTGGGCGATGAGTGGCCCGCTGCGAATCGCCACGATGGGCTGTCGCTGGGAGATCGACATCTCCCGGTTGGACGAGAACGTGGCGCAACGGCTGCGCGAGCTATGGGCGCACGCCGCCGACCATGCCAACGGCACCAATGACGCCGACCCCGCGGTGGACGAACCCCCGGGCCTGCGCCGGGAACTGGTGGCGCTGCATACCGGCGCTGCCCCCACGCTCGACTCTGGCACTGGGATCGACCCGGAGCAGGTGATCCGGCTGGCCCGGGATGTGCAGCGCGCGCCCTACGCGTTCTCGTCGGCGCTGACGCTGTGCTGTCTGCGGGCCCAGTCCGGCCGAATGACGTTGCTGCACAGCGCCGCGCTGAGCCACCCGGGCTCCGGGGCGAGCGTGGTGTTGGTCGCGCAGTCCGGCACGGGCAAGACCACCGCCACCCGGTTGCTGGGGCAAGAGCTCGGCTATCTGAGTGACGAGACGGCGGCGATCCGCGACGATCTGACGCTGCTCGCACACCCGAAACCGCTGTCGCTCATCCCCGAGTCGAGTACCCCGGAAGCAGGCCAGGTCAAGGTCGAGCAATCCCCGGTGGAACTCGGCCTGCGCCCACCGCCCCCGCGGCCCTGGCTGGCCGCGACGATCCTGCTGGTTCGGTGCGCCGCCCCCACCGAAGCCACCCTGGAACCAGTCGCGCTGATGGACGCCCTGGTGGACGTCATCCCGCAGAGTTCGGCGCTGCCGGTGCAGCCCGAGGCGCTGCACACCTTGGCCCGGGTGGTTACCGCCGGCACCGGGGCATTTCGCTTGCGCTACAGCGAGATTGCCCAAGCGGCACCCTTGATCACCGGCCTGCTCGAGCAGGTGCGCCAGGGGCAGCAGCGCCAGGAGAGGTGGACGCGGCATACCTCCTCGGGTGTGTGGCGCACCGAGCCCTGGGAACCATCGCCCGCGCTGACCGAGTTCGACTGGACGCCGCAAACCCGGGTGATGCGCGCGCCCTGGCGTGATGCCCTGGAATCCGAAGGGGAGATCTTGGTGCTCAATGGCCCGAACCCGGTGCGACTGCTCGGCCTCGGCCCGACGGTATGGCGGGTGGCAGCCACCCCCGTGACGCTTGCGGAACTGCATACGGCCGTGGTTGCCGAACACGGCCCGCACCCGCAGGCCGACGACCTCCTGCGTCAGGCGGTGGAATTGCTCGCCGGCCAGGGGTTGCTGCAGCTCGCGGACTGACGCGGCGCTGGCTCACCGACCAAGAGCGCGAGAACTCAGCCGTCCTGCTGGGCGATTTCACCGGGCGAGCGCAGGACGCAGAATTCATTGCCTTCGGGGTCGGCGAGCGTGACCCAGCCGCTGCCCGGGCCCCGGATCCCGCGGTGGTCCTCCACCTGGGTGGCACCGGCGGCCAGCAGCCGCGCGACCTCTGCGTCGCGGGTTCCGGTGCGGGGCCGCAAATCGAAGTGGATCCGGTTCTTCACGGTTTTGGCTTCGGGCACCTCGATGAAGAGGATCCGGTGCCCGCTTTCTGGGTCATTGATCGCGCATTCCTCATCGCCCGGGGAGTTGGGGTCGTCCGGGTCGTCTCGGTAGCCGAGCACCACCTTCCAGAATTCGGACAGCGCGTAGGCATCGTGGCAGTCGACACTGGTGTGCGAGACAAAGGACGTCATAGCGACCAGTCAACCGGCGGGTGCAAGCGAATTTCGCAGGTCGCTGGGCGCCGGGCCGTGGGTCAGCCGCCGTTCTTCGGGAAGGGCGCGGCATTCGCCGGCGCCGGCGAGGCCGTATGTCGCAGCACCCCGGCCTGGATGGCGATCTGGGCCGGCAGCAGCACCAGTGCGCCGACGGCCGGAATGGCGAGGCCGGAATCATTGGTTAGCAGCCCGATGGTCACCAGGACCAGCCAAGCCAGCAACCCCGGGCGCAGCGCGGGGACGGCGGCGAACGCCGGCGCGAGGCCCCGGTTGAGCACCGAGCCGCGGCGCAGCAGCAGCACGATCGCGGCAATCAGGGCCACCGGGACCAGCGGCGCGAGGACGGTGGCGCCGAGCAGGTCAAGGTTCTGTTGGGCCTTGCGGATGACGATGTCGCCGGCCTGCCCCTCGCGCAGGGCGACGAAAAACCGGCCCAAGTGCGACCGGGACTGCGCCGGGCGCAGCGAGTCCAGCCAACTGATCGTCAGGAAGAGCGCGGCCGTGCCCGCCACCAGCGCCACGGCGCGCCCCCAGGTCAGCCGGATCCCGCGAGCCGCGAGGACGAAGACCACGACCGCCGGTGCGTATGCGAGCGGCCCACCCCCGTCGGCCCCCGCCGCCGGGTGACCGTCCACGACCAGCGTGAACACCCCCAGCAGGGCAACCGCCGCCAGCACCCAGCGTCGGCCGATCCCCCGCTGCGCCACCCCCACGGCCAGCAGCAGCGAGGCCGTCGCGACAATCGCGAAGGCGACATTGCCGAAGCCATAAAACCTGCCCCCGACCAGCGGCTGCAGGCCCAGCAGCGAAGAGAGCTGCAGTCGGGAGCCGGTGAGCACATCCGCCGCGAGCACCCCCAGGGTGAGTGCGGCGATGGCCGCGACCGGCCCGACCACCCCGCGGCCCCAGGGCCCAAGAACGGCGATTCCGGTCAGCAGGAGGCTCGCCAGCCCGACCGCCCCGACGAGCGCCGGGAACGACGGCATGGTCCGCCACCACGGCAACAGGTTGGCCAGGAAGGTCGCCGCGGGGACCGCCATGGCCCACAGCCCGCCGATCCGCAGGCCGGCCAACGCCCGGCGTCGGACCCGTGGCGTCGCCCGCGGGGAGCGCGCGAGCCAGGTCGCGAAGGCCAGGCCAGCCAGCGCCGTGATCGCGAAGAGATAGAAAAACGGACCCACCAGCCGCTGGATGCGATCCGCAGCCAAATCCAGATCGAGGACATCCGCATGACGCTCCGCCACCGGCCGGTCGTCGGCGCGAGGTTGCAGCGCGGCCCCGCCCAGCGCCGCCGGCACGCGCGCACCGGCGAGCTCGAGCACGGTCACCGTCAGATCCGGGCTCTGCGCCAGGCCGGTATGCCGCGTCGACGGCGACCGAAGCAGACCCGGCGCGATCCCGGGACCGGTCACCACCAGCGGCCGCAGCCGGGGTCCGGTGCGTTCGTCGGCCAAGCCCGCGACGATCAGCGTGGCGCCTGCCGGCAGCGCCGCCTGGACCAGCCCGATCCGCCGGTCCAGTTCGGCAGGGCCCAACGACGCGGACCGGGCGACCGCGGTCCCGATGTCCACCACCGCTACCCCGGCCGTCGTGAGTTCGGCCGCCAAGGCGTTGGGGGGCACCGTCGCCCAGTCCACGGGCCGGTATGCCGTCACCTCACCCGATCGGCGCGCCAGGGCGATCCCCGCACCCGGACCGAGCGCCACCGTGGGCACATCGGCGCTCGCCAGTTCCTCACCGAGCGTGCCGGGCCGCGCGTCGAAGCGCAGGGAGTTCGCCGTCGCCAGATACTCGGGCCAGCCGGGGATCCGGCCGTCGGCCGGATCCGGCAGCGCTGGGCAATCGGCCCCGGCCGCCCGGTATGCCGACCCATCGGCCCCGGCAGCGGCGGCGCGTTCCCCGGCCGAGAGGGATAGCCAGCCGTCGATGGGGCAGGTGTCCAGGTTGACCGATTTCACGCTCAGGGCGGCGATCGCCCCCTCCTGAGCCAGCCGCCACAGGTTCGGCGTGGTCTGCGGGCTCACCTGTTCCCAGGTGAACCCGCCCGTGCCTACCAGCACCACCGGGCCCGCCTTCGGCGCAGCGACCGGGAGGGCGGAAGCGGCATACGAACTCGGGACGAAGGCGCTGCCCCCAAGAACGGTGCAATAGAGGACGGCGAGCACAAAGGCCAGGCAGCGGAGCAGCTGCCGGGCCGTGCGCATCACCCGGACAGGCTACGGGCGAGAATGGAGCAGTGAGTGCCGCCATGGACCAGACCACGCGACCGCCCAGGTGGCACTGGCTGGTGGCGGCGGCCCTCATCCTCGCGGCCGCGGCTGTCCCGGTGCTGCGCTTCCTCGTCTTCTGGCCGATGGACCAGTGGCAGGTCGATGTCGAGGTGTACCGGATGGCGGGGGAGTCGATCCTGATCGGCCGGCCGGTCTACAGCGGGCTCACCGAGTCTCCGCAGCTGCTGCCCTTCACCTATCCGCCGTTCGCCGCGATCCTGGCGATCCCGTTGGCACTCATCCCCTTTGGCGCGGCCGGTTGGTTGTGGACCGCGGCCCAGATCGCCGCTACGACCGCGATTGTCTGGTTCGCGGCATACCGGCTCATCCACGTCGGCGGGCGCACCCGGCCGCTGGTGCTGGGCCTGCTCACCGTGCCGATGCTGTGGCTGCACCCGGTAGGTGACGGGATCCGGTTCGGGCAGGTCAATGCGTTCATGGTGCTGGCCTGCCTGGTGGACCTGCGCCCGGTGCGGCCCCGGGCACTGGCCCGCGTCGCGCCCGGCGTCCTGGTTGGCCTGGCGATGGCGATCAAACTCACCCCGGGCGTCTTCGTCATCCACTACCTGATCAACCGCCGCTGGCGCGAAGCTGCAACTGCGATCGGCACCGCGGTCGTCGCCTGGGTCGGCGCCTTCCTCGTGCTGCCCGAGGCCTCCCTGGCGTTCTGGGGCGGCGCGCTGCAGGACCCGGCCCGCCTCGGCCCAAATATGGGCACCTCCAACCAGTCGATCCGGGGCGTGCTGTTGCGGATCGGGCCGGATGGTTTCGCCGGGACCGCGCTCTGGGCAGTGCTCGCGCTCATCGTCGGTGTCCTGGGTTTCCTGCTGGCCCGGATGGCTTATCGGCGCGGCGACTGGCTCACCGAGGTCGGTACCGTCGGGCTGCTGGCTTGCCTGCTCTCCCCGGTCGCCTGGATCCACCACTACCACTGGATGGTGGTGGTGATCTTCGCCGTCATTGGCGCCCGGCCCTGGCGCAACCGGCCGCGCCTGATCGCCGGCATCGTGCTGACGATCTGGTGGATCTGCCGACTGCCGTGGTGGGGGATCGACTGGCTGGTGGCGGACTGGCGCCCGGATGTGGTCGGCCGCTTCCTGCAGAACGCCGACCTGACCGGCGGGCTGCTGGCCCTGAGTCTGCTCTGGCTCGCCCTGACCCGATGGCAGGATGACGCGCATGTCTGAGTTCGACCACGCGATCGCCGTCACCCCCGTCGGCGCGGGCGTCTACCAGGCCCAGATCGACGAGGGCTGGCGCATCGGCCACGGGGTCAACGGCGGCCTCCTGGCCGCCCTGGTCGGCAACGCCATCCGCAGCGAACTCGCCGACGCTAACCAGCCCGACCCGTATGTCGTGTCCGTCGCCTACCTCGGGGTGCCGCATACCGGCCCGGCGCGGATCGAGGTGAAGACGCTGCGGCAGGGCAAGTCGGTCTCAGTGGTGCACGCCCAGTTGATCCAAGACGACGGCGAGGGTAGCGAGCCCACGCCGCGGCTGGCCATGCAGGCGGTCTTCGGCAACCTCGCCGCGCTGCCGGACGGGGTGGAAACCTCCGCCACGCCGCCGCAACTGACGCCATACGAGCAATGCATCCCCACGGCCGCGGCCCCGCCGGCGGCGCTGCGTGACGCCGAGCTGCTCAACCGCTTGAACCTGCGGGTCGACCCCACCACCGCCGGTTGGGTGATCGGGCAGCCCAGCGGGGTGGGCGCGATCCAGGGTTGGATGGGCTTTGCCGACGGGCGGGAGGCGGACGCGCTCGCGCTGCTGTTCTTCTGTGACGCGCTGCCGCCGGTGACCTTCGATCTGGGCCGGCCCGGCTGGGCGCCCACCCTTGAGCTCACCATTCACGTGCGCGCACTGCCGGCCCCCGGGCCGTTGCGGGTGCGCCATGCGACCCGGAATGTGGCGCATGGGATGTTCGAGGAGGATTGCGAGATCTGGGACAGCGAGGACCGCTTGGTGGCCCAGTCCCGCCAGCTCGCGCGCGTCCCCCGCCCGCGCTGACCCGGCCTCAGCCGCGCACCAACTCCACCAGCGTGATCGCGGCCAGCAGCAAGCAGACCGCCCCACCAACCCGGCGGATCGTCGAAAGCTTGAGCCGCGTGAGCAGCGTGCGCCCCAGCGCCGCGGCCAGCCCAGAGATCACCACCAGTGCGGCAAAGGCGCCGATGCCCACCGACCACGGATCCTTATAGCGCGCGGCCAGGGTCGCGGTCAGCAACTGCGACAGGTCACCCCATTCGGCGAGGAAGAGCACCAGGAAGCTGGCGCCCACCGCGCGCAGGCCCGTCGCGGGCTCGCTGGCCTTTGCGGCGAACTCGTCCTGCGCCTCGTCCCCCTCCGCATCGGCGTCGCCCGCGCCGCGCAGCAGCAGGATTCCGCCCAGCAGGAACATCACCGCCGCCAGGATCTGGACCGGCTCGTGCGGCAGGCGGCCCAGCAGCCCGCCGAGGGTCACCGCCACCACGGTCTGCACAAGGAAGGCGAGGCTCACCCCGATCCATACGGCTAGCGGCCGATAGCGGGTGGCGAGCACCAGGGTGGCGATAAAGGTCTTGTCCGGCAGTTCGACCGGGAGGATCATCCCGAACACGATCGCCGCGGTCACAATGCTGAACGTCATCGCGGCACAGCCTAATCGCGGCATAGCCTGGCGCCGTGCCCGAGCCCACCCCCGCGTCGCCGACCGCGCCGACCGCGCCGACCACCCCCTCCGCGGCCGATCCGGTGCGCTTTGGCTACTTCGGCCCGGCCGGCACGTTCACCCAGATGGCCCTCTTGGAGTGGCCGGGTGCCCAGGGGGGCGAGCACACGCCATACCCCTCCGTGGACGCGACGCTGGCCGCGGTGCGCGCCGGTGAGATCGACGCGGGCATGGTCCCCATCGAGAACTCCGTCGAGGGCGGCGTCACCGCCACGCTCGACGCACTCGCCGCGGGCGACCCGCTGACGCTGGTCGGCGAGGTGCTCGTCCCCATCCGGTTCGTCCTCGCCGCCCGATCCGGTATGTCGCTCGCGGACATCCATACCGTGGGCACCCATTCGCACGCCTGGGCCCAGGTGCGCGGATGGATCGGCGCGCACCTGCCCGAGGTGACCTATGTGCCTACCCTGTCCACCGCGGCCGCCGCGGCCGAGCTGGCCCCCGGCGGCCCGGCTCGCCATGATGCGGCGATCTGCGCCCCGATCGCGGCGCGGCTCTCGGAGTTGGACATCCTTGCCGAGGACATCGGCGATATCGCCGCGGCGGTGACCCGCTTCGTCCTGGTGGCGCGACCGGACCGCATACCGGCCCCGACGGGGGCGGACAAGACGACCCTCGTGCTCTACCAGCGGCGCGACCGCTCCGGCGGGCTGCTGGAGTTGCTCGAGCAGTTCGCCACCCGCGGGATCAATATGACCCGGTTGGAGTCGCGCCCGACCAAGCATTCGATGGGCGACTACTGCTTTTCGGTCGATATCGAGGGTCACCTGCTTGACGAACGCGTCGGCGAGGCGATGACCGGGCTCAAACGGGTATGCGGTGACTTGCGCTTCCTGGGCAGCTATCCGCGCGCGGATCGCTCCCGCGCGGTGGTGGCCCCGCACAATGCGGACGCGGACTTCCGCGCCGCCGCCGACTGGCTCGCGGGACTGCGCGCGCTGACCGGGACGCCACCCCCGGATCCCAGGCCCGGATTAACGGACCCCGGATTGACAGACCCGCTTAGGTAAGGCTTACCTTTGCTATACCCCGGGTGTCCGCCCGGGCGTGAAGGGAGTCGGTCATGCTGGTCAGCAATGCGCTGGTCGGGCTGCGTGAGGGGCTGGAAGCCTCCCTCGTCGTGGTCATCCTCATTGCCTTCCTGGTCAAGACTGACCGGCGCTGGGCGCTGCCCTGGGTGTGGGCAGGAGTCGGCACCGCGGTGCTGCTCTCGGCCGGCCTCGCGGGCTTCCTCACCTTCGGCACCCGCAGCCTCTCCTTCGAAACCCAGGAGTTGATCGGCGGGAGCGCCTCGATCCTCGCCGTGGCCTTCGTGACCGGCATGGTCTTCTGGATGCGGACCGCGGCGCGCACCATCTCCGGTGATCTCAAGGGTCGGATGGATCAGGCGCTCTCGGCCGGTGGATTCTGGGTCGCCCTGGTCAGCTTCCTCGGCGTGGGCCGGGAGGGCCTGGAGACGGCGATCTTCTTCTACGCCACCGCGCAGGCCGCCGGCTCCGGCACCAGCGCCCCGCTCTTCGGCTGGGTGCTGGGCATCCTCGGCGCCATTGTCCTCGGCGTGCTGCTGTACCGCGGCGCGATCACCATCAACCTGGGTAAATTCTTCCGCTACACCGGGATCTTCCTCATCTTCGTCGCGGCCGGCATCCTCGCCTATGGCATCCACGACCTGCAGGAAGCCAACTTCCTTCCGGGCCTGAACTCGCTCGCCTTCGATGTCAGCAATGTCATCGCGCCGGGCGGCTGGCTGGCCACCCTGCTCAAGGGCTTCTTCAACTTCACCCCGGCCACCACCTGGTTGCAGGCCATCGCCTGGACCGCGTATGTGGGCATCGTGCTGCCGCTCTTCTTGCGTCCGGTGCGGGTGGCCGCCCGCCCCGCCGCGCGCGTGGGTGCCCCGGCCCCCGCGGCCCGCTGATCACCACAACCCCTAGCCCACAACCTCTAGCCACTACGCCCAGGAGCCCCGTCTCATGTCTGCCGTTCGTCTTGCCCGCCTGCTCGTCGCCGCCGCGGGCGTGCTCGCCCTGGGCGCCTGCGGTAGTAACTCCGATGGCAGCACGAACTCGGCATCCGGGTCGGCGTCTTCGGCCGGTGGCCCGATCGCGGTCACCGCGACCGACACCGAATGCACAGTGGCCGCCTCCACCGCCGCCGCCGGGACCATCACCTTCAAGGTGACCAACCAGGGCAGCAAGATCAATGAGTTCTACGTCTACGCCGAGGGCGACCGGATCGTCGGCGAGGTGGAGAACATCACCCCCGGACTGAGCCGCGAGTTCCATGTCGAGGTCACCGAACCGGGCACCTACCAGACCGCCTGCAAGCCGGGGATGGTCGGCGACGGCATCCGTGCGCTGTTCACGGTCACCGGCGAGGCACCGGCGCCTAAGACCGACGACGAGGACCTGAAGGCCGCCACCACGGGTTACCAGCGGTATGTGGCGAGCCAGGCCGACGCCTTCCTCGCCAACACCACCGAGTTCGTCAAGCTGGTCAAGGCGGGCGAGGTGGAGCAGGCCAAGGCGCTCTATCCGGTCGCGCGCAGCTACTGGGAGCGGATCGAGCCGGTGGCGGAGTCCTTCGGCGACCTGGACCCCAAGATCGACGGCCGCGAGGACGTGATCGAGGAGGGTATGAAGTTCACCGGCTACCACCGCCTCGAAAAGGATCTGTGGAAGGACGGCCTGCAGCAGGACAGCTCGGCCATCGCCGACCAGTTGCTCGCCGATGTCACCGAGCTGGTGACCAAGGCCAAGCAGGTCGAGCTCAACCCGCTGCAGCTGGCCAATGGCTCCAAGGCACTGCTCGACGAGATCGCGACCGGCAAGGTCACCGGCGAGGAAGAGCGCTACAGCCACACCGACCTGTGGGACTTCGAGGCCAACTTCGAGGGCAGCAAGCAGGCCATCGCCGAGCTGCGGCCCTTCCTGGAAAAGAAGGACCCCGAGCTGGTCGCCAAGATCGACAGCACCGGCAAGGCCCTCGGCGACCTGCTGGAGAGCCACCGGGACGGCGACGGCTTCGTCCTTTACCCGGAGCTGTCCAAGGACGACATCAAGAAGCTCACCGAAGCGTTGGATGCGTTCTCGGAGAACGTCGCTCAGGTGGCCGGTGTCGTTGCCGGCAAGTGAACCCAGGCCTGCGGAGAGCGGGCTGAGCACGGAATCCGGCGCGCACGCGCCGCAGCCAACCCGCGCCGGCACCAGTCGGCGCGGGTTGGTCGGTGCCGGTGCGGGGTTGGCGGCCGGGCTGGTGGCCGGTGCCGGAGCGACCTAT
>ERZ501016.512-NODE-512-length-10463-cov-4.941295_pt1 | contig 10463 bp, 17 predicted proteins | sample MGYA00248889_ERZ501016 | MGnify/ENA primary metagenome ERZ501016 (study PRJEB25958, sample SAMN03398594) | human skin metagenome | study: EMG produced TPA metagenomics assembly of the Human Skin Microbiome Metagenome (human skin metagenome) data set. | reverse complement strand
CCGCCAACATTGGTCACATTGCAGGTCATGTGTGACCGTTGGTTTTGAACAGGGAATTTTCCGTACCCCTGCTTCCTGCCTTTTGAAAACTTACGAACTGGTTTTAGATCTAGGTCACCACCACCCGATAGTAGTCGCACTCATCGTACAGCCGTTCGAGCTGGTCCACCAGATCATCGACCGTATGTTCGCCGGCGCTTTCGATGGCGTCGGCGTAGGCGTCGAGTTTGATCACCTTGTCCCAATTGGCCCTGCTGTGTGCGGCGCGCAGCTTGAACGCGATGTCGTCCGCAACCTTCTTGAGTTCCTCCTCGCTGACCGGTTTACAGTCTTTCTGGAGGTCGACGAGCTCGCCGACGCGCGCGATGCTTTTGCCGAGATGGATTTGCCGTCGCCAGCCGTGGCCGTAACGCCGGATACCCTGGAGGGCTGCTTCAGTGGTGGCCATCTTTGCCCCTCCTCTGGATCATGTCCGTGCTCGCACGGCCTGCTTGGTCTGGTTATGCGGCGAGCGGCCGCGATTCTACCTGGATATTGAGGCGGCCACCGTTCAGCCACGTCTTGCGGACGATGGCATCGCGCCATACCGGCGGATTGGCGATCAGCTTGCTGAGCTTGTTGCCCTTGATCTGGTCGACGATGGCGTGCGGAATGTCGATCGGCTTGGGGATGGCGAGCGTATCGCCGGTCACCTGAAACTGTCGATTTTTCATGGCGCCGACGATGCGCGTTCCGAGGCGCGTCAGGGTAAGCCCATCGACATGAACGGGCGCCACAGTGGGCACCGGACCGTACGGGCCGTCGCTTCGGATCATTTCGCTTGGTCGCATTTGCGCCAACTCGAGCGCCTCAGTCATCCGATCGTCGGCGATACCCATGTAGGCCGCGAGTTCGAATACGCTGGCGTCGATTTCATATTTGGCGGGTCGTTCTCTTTCAGGAGCCGCCCACGACAGGACTTTCCTGATGTACGGGATGTTTTTTTCGGGCTTCCCGGGCATGGCTGCAAGTCGCAGCGTGATGTCGCCGAAATCGGCCTGGAACGCCCAGCTGTTGGGGTCGACGCAGAAGCGATCGACCGGCAGTTTGGCGTCGCGAATAGCCTGAATGGAACGCTTGATGTCGTTGGTGTAGCCGCCCCGTTCGATGCCGCCGAAGGGCGAGTTGGCGGGTGCTTCGGCGAAATCGAACATGGTTTTTTCCCTTCGAATCCAGGTATCTTGTCGACGACGTCGACCAAGGGTTTTTCCTTTCACCCTTGGCCTTTCATCTCTTTTCAGTTGTCTGGTGTCGCTTCCAGTTCGATGGCCTTTGCGCCTGGTTGCCATCCATGAAACCCGCCCCACAGCAAGGTTCTCGATCTATAGGTATCGTGGAATGAACCGATATCTCTGACGGTCATCGCCTCATAGCCGCGGTACCGCTCGGGCAGCCGCATCAGTTCGCCGATCTGTCGCCCGACCATTGCCTGCAGGATGGCTTCATTCTCGATGTATGGCATGAACGCCGTGACGATGACGCGATATTCTATGAGGTATAGCTCGTAGATCGTGAGGCGGATCTGGCCGTTGAGTTCGACCGTGGTTTCAAGGCCCCTGACGCCTTCGCTTACGTAGCGATCGTCGCTGCACCGCCGCTGGATGATGTTGTTTGATATGATGATCGCACTGCCATGTTCGCTTGATATGGTTCCGCTTAGTCGTCGGCATTCCATCAACTGCTGCTGCGTTGGTCGCATGCATGCCTGGGCTTTTTGCAGCATCCGGTGGCGCGGGCCGTAGAACGCGTTGGGCAGGCTTTCATCGTCGACATGCGTGTGGGCGGCGATTCCCAGCGGCGTTTCGTTGCTGATATTGTAGTGCCGGGTCACGGATTTGAACTGGTTGCCCTCAGATAGGCGTTGCGTGCGGCCCGCGCGATGTGACGCCGCGTCAGCTGCTTGTAGACGCGGTCGTGTTCGGCCTTATCGTGCGTCTGGTGGACGATGCGGCCATAGCGCTCGTCGATATAGCGGTATTCGCGTACGACATATCGGCCCTTTTCGGGCTCCTCGCCGTCCGGGTAGCTGTAATCGTAACCGCCGTAGGGCCCTTCACGGTCTGGGCATTGCGCTTGCTCGATGGCATCAGCGATGGCATCGAGGACCGCGTTGTCCGCCGCGTTTTCCTCGTGGTCGTTGGGCATTGGCTCGTTCATGGCGCTTTCCCTTGAGTGGCGTGGATGGTCGGCATTTCGAGATGCTCGCGTCCGTCGAGCATATGTCCGGCCTGGTGTTTGCCGACCTTGAGATGGGTGACATTGCCGGGGTCATTGATCCGTGCGTGATCGAACTGACCGAAGCCCGGCCCCTCGAGCCCGGGGTGTCCGCTATCGACCGGAAGCCATTCTCCCCACTGTTTGAGGTGGAATGCGACCCCGGCCGCGCTGCACTGGTCACGCAGCGTGCGGGCGGCGGCGCTGTCCATCGGTCTTGCACCGGATCCGGACTCGCCGCCGACGATCACCCAGTCGATCGGTGACTCGGACTGCTTGCTTTGGGGAATAAGCCAGCGTTCGATGTCGATTTCCTCAAGCAGCGGTTCTGCGCTGATGAAGCGCGCGGCAGCTGTCGTGGCGATCAGATCGGGCAGTCGTTCTTCGGCGCGTTGCTGATCCTCGACGCTGACGCCGAGGAGGACATTGGGGAGCGGCCATTGCGCAAGACGGGCCGGGGCCATGGCATCGTTCCAGTCGAGCGGCGGATCGACGATGCCGCGGACATAAGGCACCAGTCCCCCGACGATGGCTTCGCCGATGCGCTGGGGCGTCTTGGGATCGTTGTTGTAACGCCGCATGCGATCGCTGCGCTTGGTCAGGATCATGTGCGTGTGGTGCGGGGTGAGCGCACATACCGCCATGATGCGGTCGATCCATTCATCGGGAACGCTGGGGTGGTAGGTGTCGCCGTGGGCGTTCCAGAAGATCCATCGTGGCTTTTTCCACCGCAATGGCTTCTCGAGTTGGCTGGGTTCGAGTCGCACCTCGCCGGTCCATACATTACCGGCCTTGCTGGGTTGCACCAGGTCCCGCCGGATCTCGAAGCGATGTGCTTGTCGCATGGCGTAGCAATTGGTGCAGCCCGGCGATGCAAGCGAACAGCCGTTGATGGCGTTGACGGTTGCTTCGGCCCAGCTGATCTTGGTGCCGTCAGCCATGCTGTTTCTCCATTTCAGCGATTGACGTATTCGGTTGCGGGGTCCCCGTTTTTGCGCCGGCGCCCGGTCATGGGATGGCGGTGCCACCCGGTGGGTTCGCCTTCATAGTTGCGCGCTCGCCACTCGATGATGGCCTGGTCGGCCATTTGCTGGTTTTCATAGCACCAGCGGTCGAAATACCCTTCCTCATCGCCGATCACAGCACGCTGAATGGTGAAATGGAACAGCAGGCCCTTGACGATGGCGCAGGTGTCGTCGCCGAGATTGTGGATGCTGGTGATGAACGGATCATCGTTCTTGAGTTGCGTTGCGTAGGCTTCGAACTCGTTATCGGCCGGTTCTGCGTTGGTCATCAGGGCCCTTTCGTCTTTCTCGTTTGCTCGTCGCTCGGCCTACGACAGGGTTTGCTCCTGGTAGTAGGGCAGCACGAGTTCGTCGATTTGCGCTTGCGTGGTGACGACCGGGAGCGTGCTCTCAATTTGATCGAGACCATCCACCAATTCTTCGAGCATCGGCTGGATGGTGCTGTATTCGAATCGGCCCATCTTGATCGCCAGCAGTTCTTCGGCATCCGGCCGCGGGAAGCTGATACTGCCGGTTTCCAGCAGTTCACGGGCTTGCCGTGCGACGCGCACCGCGTGGCTTACCGCTTTCCAGTCGATGCCTTCGTTGGTCATCGCCATGCGCGCGCGGCTGCCGTAGTTGTCCCATACCTTGCTGTAGACCTTGAGCGCTTCCTTGACGGTAGTGCGCATGGCCATTTTGCGATCGCAGCAGATCACGTGGAGCATGTCGACGCCATGTTTGGTCGGGATGGATTCCATCAACACATGTTCCTGTGTCTCGGCGATCTCCTGCAGTTCGTTTTCGATGATCTCGAGGCGCGCATTGGCGTGGCCGTTGTCGGCCGCTGCCTGCAATGCGTCGACGAGCACCCGGACCGCTGCCATGCGGCTGCCTTTGACGCCATATTTGGCGGCCTGCATCTTGCAGTAGCCGACGAATCCCTTGATGTCGCGGTTGATGAGCGTGCGTGCCTTCGCGCGGATGGTGTCCCACGCATCGTCGGCGTCGACGATCGCCCAGTCGGGCGCGAACAGGATTTCGGTCGCGACGCCATCGCCGTCGGCGATCATCCGCGCGAATTTCTGGAGCGAATAGGACTGCCGGTCGATGGCGTCGCCGGTGTTCTTGCCCTGGGCGTTCTTGACCACTTGCGAGTCGTCGATCACCTCTTCCGGCCGCTGCAGCAGGATGCCCATGCCGCTCGGCAGATGCACGCCCTTATAGTCACGATCCGACGTAGGGGTCGTCGTTCCATAGAGGTGCGAGCCGTGTACCGTCGTCACGATAGGCCGACGATCTTCCATGGTTTTTTCCCTCATTTCTCGTGGGTTTTTGGATCATCCGGACGGAGCATTTTTTTGACTGCGAGATAGCGCTGGTGGCTGTTGGCCGGCAGCGCGAGCAATTCCTCGACGGTGCGCATGCCCGTGTCGGTATGCCACTGCACGATCGTTTCGGGCATTGCTTCGCCTTGCGGTGCGGTGGTGAGTAGCGAAGGCTTGCCGTTGAGTCCCTGAATGAGGCCGAGGCCGAGTTCGCGCGAGTGGGTGACGACCATCACCCCGCACACCTGCTTTCCGACCTGAAGTGTCTGCTGTCCGATAAACTCGCCGAGTGCGCGCGCATATGCGGGTGAAAGCCCCAGTTCGGGTTCGTCGAACGCGAGCATGACCGGCTTGTCGCGCTGGTTGGCATTGCTGAAGGCGGACGCGATGGTTCGAGCGCTGATCGATCCGGTGCTTTGCTTTTCCTCATCACCGTAAATCATCGCCTGGCGCATACGGCTCATTTCGAAGCGCGTTTATCCCCTTGACGCAGGGGGTCCGATTGTTCACTCAATGTTCCATGAGCGTTATGATCCAGCGGGCAAGCAAGGGACAGATCGTCAATCTGTCTGACGATGCCGCTGGGGCGATCGAATTTCACCTGCGCGATCAGCGGCGGGTGTGGAATATGGCGCTGCGCCTGAACGAGATGTTCTATCGGAGCACCGGCCAGTTCGTCTTCTATCACGAACTGGCCGCGTGCCTGACCATTGCTCGAACTGTTCGCCAGTTCAACGCGGGTGGTGTCGCCGCCCAGCAGCAGTGCCTCAGATCCTTCGATCGAGCTCTGCGCGAGAGCCTGCCGAGCGCCAATAGCCGCAAGGGTTTCCCTAGGTATCGTAAGCGTTCGAGCGATTGCTCGATCCGCGTCCCGGCAGTGAGTGTCAAAACCGTACGGCAGGACGGTGAGATCACCCACGTCGGTTTCCCTAAGATTGGTTTACTCCGTGTCCGTAACCTCCGTGTGCCAGAAGGCGCCAAGATCAACAGTTTCGCCCTGACGACGCGAGCGGGCAAATATTACGTCAGCGTGCAATATGCCGTCGAAATCGAAATACCGAAGCCGAGCAACGACCGTATCATCGGTATCGACGCGGGGCTTTCGGTTTACGCCACACTTTCCAACGGCGAGCAGGTCCAGGCACTGAGGCCTTTCAGATCGTCGGTCAAACGCCTGCGCCGTGCCCAGCGGGCGCTGTCGCGAAAGCGCCGGGGGTCGGTCAACTACCGTCGTCAGAGACGAAAGGTTTCCCGGGTCCACGCCCGTGTCGCCAACGTGCGCCGTAACGCCCAGCACCAGCTGAGCCGGCGCCTGGTCAATGAGCACGGGACGATCGCCATCGAGACGCTGAGTCTCGCCGGGCTCAAGCGGCTGAAACACCAGGGCAAGGCCTGGTCCGACGTCGGCGTGGGCGAGCTCTATCGGCAGATTCGTTACAAGGCCGAGGCCGCCGGCGTCACCGTTTACGAGCATCCGCGTTTCGCCCGCAGCACGGGCTGTTGCCCGGACTGCGGGTATATTGGTGAGAGGCTAGAATTAAACATCCGATCCTGGACGTGTCCCGCCTGCGGGCGGGAGCACGATCGGGATATAGCTGCCGCCAGGTGGCTGGAGAAATGTGCGCGACAAGCGCAACTGGTAGGGGCGGCGTGCCCCGAACCGTCCGAGGCGCCGCCTTGGGCTAAGCGAGGCAAGCGCGGTCGGCATCGCGCTGTTGCCGTCATGCGGCCGGTCCCGTCAGGGATCCCAGCCAACGTCGGGTCACCTACGAATGTACCATTGACGTCGGTGGCTGTGCCACATGCGTCAACGGGATAAACGCCTAACGGTCAGCCACCATCCCGAGACAAGAATCGGCGAGCTCGTTTGCTGGCCGGTCAACATCCTGTGGACCGGCGACTCCAGAGAACACGCGCTGATGGCGGTTCAGGAGAACGAGTACGACCACCTCAATCCCGATCTGCTGATCGCCCGTCGCAATGGCGACCAACAGGCGATTGCGCGCATCGACGAGCAGATCCGGCAGGTCAGCGAACTCGAATGGCCGGAGCAGCCCAGCGCCGCCGGCTATTACGCAATCGCATCGATTCACGCCGGCGGCATCGAACAGGGCGGATACGAATACCGCTACACGGAGACCAAATCATGAGCGAACGAGCCCGCCAAGATGAACGCAGAATCATGCTCTACCTCGCCGCCATGGCTCTCCCGATGCTGGTCATCATGGCCGCCATTGAAATCATTTATTGAGAGGAAAAAGCCATGGCCGAGAAACCCTTCGGACCTATGCTGACGGTCGAAACCGAACGGCTGGAACATCGGCTCAAACGCCTGCGGAACGAAATCGAAACGGGGGCCGACGACCTCGAGCGCAAGCTCAAAGGCATGCAGAGCGAGCTCGCCAGTTCGCCCCAGGGAAAGTGGGGAGACCGCATCCTGCTCCTGTGCATGGGCGCATTCGTGATGCTGACCCTGCTGTTCCTGGCGGTGGTAGCGACCGCCAGCTGATCGGCCCTAGCCACCCACCTTCGGTGAACGTGGCCCTAGCCACCCGCCCTCGATGAAAGTGGCCCTAGCCACCCGTTGCTGAACAAGAATGGCCCTAGCCACCCGCCTTGCGAAGACGGGTGGCTAGGGCTTTTTCCTTGCCATCCATCGGGAAAACACGAGCAATATCAAAGGGAGCACGGAAAAAATGAGCGCCGACATCCTCGCTCTCGACCTCTGGACAGCGTTCATGCTGGTCGGTCTTGCAGGCCTCGTACTGCGGCCGTTCGGGCGATTCGGAATCATCCCGAGGCACTGGCTGCGGCGCTACCGGCCAGTCCACGCGTCGCGGATCCAGGTGATCGATGGCGACAGCATCACCATCATCAACGGCCAGGGCAAGCGTATCAAATGCCGTATCGCGGGCTATGACGCGCCCGAGTACGACCAGCCCTACGGCAAGAACGCAACCCGGGCGCTCGCCACCATGATCAAGCAGGCGCGCAACATCCGGGTCGCGATCACCGGCGCCGATTACTACTATCGACCCCTGGTTCACCTCGACCTCGACGGCCAGGACGTCGCACGGCTGATGATCGCCGGCGGCCATGCGCGCACCACACGCGATGCGACTTTCGCCATGATCCGCGATAGCTGGAAGGCCCGACTCGCTGCACGCGGGCTATGGCGCGAACGATCGATCCACCCGCGGCGCTGGCGCCAGATGCGCTAACCAGGCGCTCAACCAGCAACCAAAAAATCGGAGGGAAACGTCATGTCGAGCTTATGGGCAGTCATCACTGCGGTCGCGCTGTTCCTCCTCATCATCCTGATCGAGGTGGTGTGGTCGTTCATCGACGATCGAATGACCCGCTACCTCCACCCGGAGGATACGCGCGATGCGCTGGCATACCTCCAGATCATGCGCGAGGACCCCGGGCAGGTCCGCACGATCAAACGCGGCGACGTCGTGGCCAATCTGCACAACAACGTGACGCTGCTCGAGAGCGGTCACTTCACCAACGAGCGTGGGCAGCTGGTGACAGCACGCTATCTGCGCCAGCAAGCCCTCGCCGAGGCGCGCCGGATACGGGAAGACGCCCGACGGACGCGCGAGCGCGAGCGCAAAGAAGCATATCAGCGACCGGTCGCCAAAGGCCGACAAGCGGAGTTCTGGCGGCGCCAAGAGAAGACGGTGCATTTAAGCTGAGGCAAGCCATCCTGCTGGATCGATCAACGAGATTGATCGAGAGAGAGGAAAAAGCTCATGACCGTCAACCTGATGATCAGCGACAACAACCAGGACCGTGCCGCCAACGACTGGTCCGCGATCAATGCCGTCGCCAATAATGGCCACGTCTTCCTCGCCAACGAAACCGTCGACGAAATCGCCACGCTGCTCGAATCCGCAACACTCAGCAATGGCGAACTGCTGAGCTCCTATCCCGCCGACGGCTCGGGCTACGAGTCCTATGTCTCGAGCTTCGGCCCGGGCCTGCTCGACGAAACGACGATGCAGGCGCTCCGCCGCGTGCTCAGCGCCGACGCCAATGGCGCACAGGCGATCGCCATGCTCGACCTCATCGTCGAGCGCGGCCTCCAGATCACGCTGAACGGCGATACGCACCACTTCAAGGCTCACCTCAAGGCGGTCAACTGGCCGGCCGACGACGTCGAAATCAACCGGACGACCACCAACATGATCCGCATGTTCCGCGATCTCGGTCTCGACGCCTACAACCAGGGCGCCGACGGCATGAGCAAGGAGGTCCCGTTCGACGCCTTCATGCAAGCCGTCAACGACAACGGCAACGCCACCGACATGCCCGATCGGCTGCGTGCGTTCGTCACCATGGGCCAGCGCCGCGGCGCCCAGGCGGTCTACTGGGCCTGAAGAGACCAACCGGGCCTCGGTAAACCCCGAGGCCCGGTCCAACATCAACGCGCAAAAACACAAGGGCGACCATGACCAGCATCGAAGCCACCCAGCAACGCATCCTCACGGTGGTCAACGCCATCGTCAACGAGCGTGACGGCTTCCAGTCAGCGCCCGCGCCTAACTGCAAAGGCCAGGGGCGCATCAACTTCTATGTCGATGCCCGCCCGCAAAGCATCATGCGCTACGACCAGGCCGTGCTCGCACTGCGCATGCAGCAAAATGGCAGCACCGCATGGACCGAGATCAAACGACGCTGCGAAATCACGCTTCAGGAACTGATCGACTGGATCGTGCAACTTGACGAAACCGAGGTGCAGCACCTGCCGACGGTCTATCTCAAAACCCGGCCCAACGGTCAGCCGCGCCTCTACACTGCCGCCAGACTGGCCAATGCACTCAGCCGTGACGATTATCGCGGGGACGGCCAAATGGCCGCCCTCGCGCACGCCACCGCACACGATCTCGCCAACGACAACATCTCGCTAATGCGTACCGCGGACCTCCTGCTCAGCATCCATCCCGACAAACCCGCAGTACAGGTCGACGGCACCCGCTATCGTGCGCGACTCAACGACCGCGACGAACGCCATGGCCCGATCATCATCGACGTCGATGGGCCCGACCCAAGCGCCGACCATTTCCTGCTCGGCGACTGAGGAGAAGCAAACGATGTTCTACTACCTCAGGCCCGCCGGCGTGCCGATCTCGTGGACGATCTGCGCCATGGCCGCATATCGAAAATATCTGCCCTCGCGCGAGGGGCTGGATGCGGTCATCGAAATCGGCCGCCAAAACACTCTCGGCGAGGTCGATGTGACCTGGGAGATCCAGGAAAACCAGTACCCCGAAAGCACGATGATGATCGTGCAGGGGATGAACGAACATATCGACGAGGAAACCCGAACGATCCTCGCAGCCGTCATGAAGAGCGCCCTCACGCGCTACGGCTTCTACATCCCGGAAGACGAATGGAAACAGCGCTACCCTGCGCAGGCCCTCGTGCGCGAGCGCTTTCGAGCCTGGAACGAGGCATGCAACAATCCCAAACTCAACCAAATGGTCTACGAAGACCGCTGGGCGATGATGATGGAACGGCCCAAAGGCTATGTCCTCCCCTATGATCTCGAGACGCGCGACAAGCTCACATATATCGTCGCCGTCCGGGACGACGTCGCAGCGCCCCCCTCGCAAGGCTTCAGGGATCGCGAACGTGCACTCGCGCTCGTGCGCCACATGAACGGCGGCTGGACCTTCGAGGAGGCGCAAATCCTCCAGACGAGCGAGCCGATCAACGTGCCGGGACTCGCGATCACGCTCCAGACGGCGCCCGGAAAGATTTGAACGAAGACCCGTAAGCCCCACCAAAGGCAAATCGGCAAAGATGATCATTGAGGGGAAAAAATCATGATGCTGCGCATCACCCGCGAAGAACGCAACGGCCGCATCAGCTG
>ERZ501016.511-NODE-511-length-10500-cov-4.129823_pt1 | contig 10500 bp, 9 predicted proteins | sample MGYA00248889_ERZ501016 | MGnify/ENA primary metagenome ERZ501016 (study PRJEB25958, sample SAMN03398594) | human skin metagenome | study: EMG produced TPA metagenomics assembly of the Human Skin Microbiome Metagenome (human skin metagenome) data set. | reverse complement strand
GACCGCCGGCGGGATCCGCCTGCGTGCCCGGCCCGGCGCCGTGGTCGCCGGCAATCCCACCGGGGCCGGCGACGCCCTGACCGCGGCCCTCTGCGCCGCCCTGGAATCCGTCCCGCAGCTGCCCGAGCAGGCGGACTGGTGGGCCCGGACCCTCGCCGCGGGCATCGGCTGGTCCGCCGCTGCCGTCGCTCAGCCCACCGGCGGCGTCCTCGATCCGGCCGATGTGGCGCGTCATACCGCGGCGGCTGTGGTCACCTCGCTCGAGTCCGGCCCGCTCCCGAACGGCGATTAGGCTCAACGCCTGTGATGGGCACCAACTACGAGACCAACCGGCATACCGAGCTCGAGGCGCTCTCCGAAGCCGTCGTCCAGTACGCGCAGGAGCGCATCCGGCTCGCGCCGCCGCTGGACCGCCCGCTCACCGAGGCCGAACTCGTCAGCCGCGTCGGGCAGACCATCACCCCCGAGGGTCTGGGCGGCACCGAAGCGATGCGGATCTTCGCCGATGAACTCGCCCCGAGTTGCCTGTCCAGCGACCACCCGCGCTATCTCTCCTTCATCCCGTGCGCCCCCAGCGATGCGGCCTCGATGTTTGACCTAGTCGTCGGCGCCTCGTCCATCTATGGCGGTTCCTGGCTTGAGGGCTCCGGCGCCGTCTATGCGGAGAACCTCGCCCTGCGCTGGCTCGCCGACCTGGTCGGTATGCCGGCCGGTGCCGGCGGAGTCTTCACCCCCGGCGGCACCATCGGGAACCTGTCCGCATTGGTCGCCGCCCGCCGCACCGCCCGGGACCGTGCCCCCGAGGGCGTGCGCCCCAACCTGGTGCTCTGCTGCGATGGGGCCCATAGCTCGATCGTCGCGGCCGCCGAAGTCATGGACGCGCAGATCGTGCCGGTGCCCATGGACGAGGCGATGCGCCTGACCGGCGCCAACCTGCGCGCCGTGCTCGCCGAAATCGATCCCGCCCAGGTGTTCGCCGTGGTCGCCACCTGCGGGACCACAAACTTCGGGGTGATCGACGATCTCGCCTCGATTGCCGAGGTATGCCGTGAGTTCGGCCTCTGGTTCCATGTCGACGGGGCGTATGGCGGTGCCGGGCTCGCCGCGCCGTCCATCCGGGAGCGCTATGCCGGGATCGAGCACTGCGACTCCTTCATCGTGGACCCGCACAAATGGCTCTTCGCGCCCTACGACTGTTGCGCGCTGCTCTACCGCGAACCGGCGCTGGCCCGGGTTGCGCATACCCAGAAGGCCGGCTACCTCGATGTGCTCACCGAGGCGCCGGAGTGGAATCCCACCGACTATTCGGTCGGGCTGACCCGCCGTGCCCGCGGCTTGCCGTTCTGGTTCTCCCTCACCGTTAATGGCACCCAGGCCTATACCGCCGCCATCGAGCAGACCTTGGCCGTGGCCCGGTATGCCGAGGAACAGATCGCCGCCCGGCCATACCTGGAATTGGTGCGCGAGCGAGATCTCACCGTGGTCGTCTTCCGCCGTCAGGGCTGGACCGCCACGGACTATCACCGCTGGAGCGATCGACTGCTGGCCGACGAATTCGCCTTCATCGTGCCGACCACGCACGCGGGGGAGACACTGGCCCGGTTCGCGATCGTCAACCCGGCCACCTCTACCGGGGATATCGACGAGATCCTGGACACCATGGCCTGAGCGCGTCCGTCCCGCGCGGTGTGCCGGACGCGGGACGTTCACGCAGCCGACGGGGTGCGGGACGACACGCCATACCCAAATGACACGGGTGCAATTCGCCGGGCCTATCATCGGAAGCGATGAGCACCGTCACCACTGCCAGCGCGCCCGCGCGAGAACTCGACGACCGCGACCGCGAGATCCTCGCGTTCGAGCGGCAGTGGTGGAAGTACGCCGGTTCCAAGGAGCAGGCAGTCCGCGATCTCTTCGATATGAGCGCCACCCGCTACTACCAGGTGCTCAACAACCTGCTCGACAATCCCGCGGCGCTCGCCCACGACCCGATGCTGGTCAAGCGGCTGCGCCGGCTGCGAGCGTCCCGTCAGCGGCAACGCTCCGCCCGCCGCCTCGGCGTCGAGGTTTAGCCAGAGAGCCGTAGCAGCGCGGACATCCGCCGCCATAGACACCGACCGCCCGTCCGTGAATACCCCGGACGGGCGTTCGGTGTCTGTGCTTCCGCGGACGTAGGCTGGGACGATTGGGTTCCGGCATCTGCGCCCGCAGGCGGGAGAGACAGTGGTCCGCTCGGATTGCGACGAGGCCCGGACGGACGACTTGGACGGTTAATGAGCGGTAACAAAACGCATACCTTCGCCAACGCGACGATCATCTCCATCTGCGCGATCGACGCCCCGGAGATCGTGACCTCCGCGCAGATCGATGAGCGCCTGGCGCAGACCTATGAGCGGGTCAAGTTGCGCGCGGGCATGCTCGAACGCCTCGTCGGGATCCGCGAACGACGCTGGTGGCCTCAGGGATCGGGTTTCGTCGAGGGGGCGATCGCCGCCGGTGCCAAGGCGCTGAGCGAGGCCGGGGTCGACAGCGCCGACGTCGGTCTGATGGTCAACACCTCGGTGAGCCGGCTGTGGCTGGAACCCTCGACCGCCTCGGCGATCCATCACGGTCTGGGCATGCCCACCTCGTGTCAGAACTTCGATATCACCAATGCCTGCCTCGGCTTCGTCAATGGCATGGAACTCGCGGCCACGATGATCGACGCGGGGCACATCGACTACGCGCTGGTCGTCTGCGGCGAGGACAGCCGAATGCTGCAGCAGACCACCCTGGACCGGCTCTCCAGACCGGAGGCCACCGCGGCCGACGTGATGTCGGAGTTCGCGGCATTGACGCTCGGCTCCGGCGCCGTGGCCATGGTCCTGGGCCGCGCCGACCGGCATCCCGAGGGCCACCGGATCGTCGCCTCGGCGTCCCGCGCGGGCACCGCGCACCACGAACTGTGCGTGGGCAACAACGAGGTGATGCGCACCGACCTCAAGGGCCTGCTGGACGCCGGGCTGGCGCTGTCCAAGGATCTTTGGGATGAGGCCGCGCCCCGTTTCGGCTGGGACACCGGGCTGGATCGCTACTTCATCCACCAGGTCTCTCAGGTGCACACCGACGCCGTATGCCGCTCGCTGGGCATCGACCCCGAGCGGGTCCCGCGCACCTTCCCCACCCGCGGCAATATCGGCCCCGCCTCCGTCGCCGTCACCCTCGCGGTCGAGGCCGACCGGCTGGCGGATGACGATCGGGTGCTGTTGATGGGCATCGGATCTGGTCTGAACGCCGGCATCCTCGAGCTCCGCTGGTGAGTTCCGCGCGCAATCGGGTGGCCGCCATACCGCCCGCGGGTCTGCCCGGTCTGCGCCCGGAGTGGTCGCGCCTGGTCGAGTTGAGGGATGCGGCCGGCCAGACGCACACCTGGCATGTCCTGGACAGCGACCCGAGCGGAACCGGTGACCGGGTGTTGCTGTGCGTGCACGGCAACCCGACCTGGTCCTATCTGTGGCGCGCGCTGGTCGCCGACCCGCCGCCCGGGTGGCGGGTGATCGCGCCCGACCACCTCGGGATGGGCTACTCGCAGGGCACCGAGCAGCCGCGGACCGCGGCGCAGCGCATCGCCGACCTCGGCGATCTCACCGCGGCCCTGGGCGTGCGTGGCCCGGTGATCACCGTCGGGCACGACTGGGGCGGGGCCATCTCGCTCGGCTGGGCCACCCAGCATCGGGCGGACCTGCGCGCGGTGATCCTGACCAATACCGCCGTCGCGCTGACCGAAGCGGACGCCGGTCCCGCCCTGATCCGACTGGCCAATGCGCCGGGCGTGCGGAAGTTCGGCTGTGCGGCGACGCCGATCTTCGTCCGGGCGACCACCGCCCTCTCCCGCCCCGCGCTGCCGCGCCCGGTGCGCGACGCCTTCGCCGCGCCCTATAGGAGTGCCGAACGGCGGTCCGCGGTCGCCGATTTTGTGGCGGACATTCCCTTTCAAGCCGACCACCCGTCGGCGCCCGCGATCGCCCAGGTCGCCGAGGACGTCCGCAGTCTCGAGGTCCCCGCCCTGCTGCTGTGGGGCCCGCGCGACCCGGTGTTCAGCGAGCGCTATCTCGCCGATGTGCGCGAGCGGCTGCCGCACGCGCAATTGCACCGGTATGAGGGTGCCTCGCACCTGGTCACCGAGGATGCCCCGCAGTACGCCCAGGCCGTGCGCGACTTCGTGGCGGAACTGGATGCCGCCCCAGCCTCGGCGGATCCAGCGCCGAAAACATTGGGGGAGAAGGAAACCGGGACGATCCTGGACCGCCTACGCGCCCGGTCCGATGACACCTCCGTGTGCATCGCCCAGGTCGCCGGACCGAGCGTCACCTGGTCCGAACTGGCCGGCCGGGTGGACCGGCTCGCCGCCGGCCTGGCGGCCGCCGGGGTGCGCCCGGGTGATCGGGTGGCCTTCTTGGTCCCGCCGTCGGGGGATCTCACCGCCTCCGTGTATGCCGTATGGCGCGCCGGCGCCGTCGCCGTCGTGGTCGACCGCGGCCTGGGTCTTCCCGGTATGCGGCGTGCCCTGCGCGGAGCGAGCGTCCGGCACGTCATCGGCACCGCCACCGGCCTGGCCGCGGCTGCGGCGATGGGGCTGCCCGGTTCCCGCTTCCTCGCCGAGGATGCCTCCGGGCCGCTGCCCGCCGCGGCAACTCGGCTCGCCACCACCCTGGGGGCCCGCACACTCGCCGACGTGGAGGCCCTGGGCGAGCACGCGCCCGCGCCGCCACTGCCGACCACGGACATGGAATGCGCGGTGCTCTTCACCTCGGGGGCCACCGGCCCGGCCAAGGGGGTGGTCTACCGGCACGCGCAGGCGAGCGCCCAAGGTGAAGTGGTGCGCACGGCATACGGGCTCGGGGAGGGTGACCGCCTGGTGGCCGCGTTCGCGCCCTTCGCCCTGCTGGGCCCGGCGCTGGGGGTCGCCACCGTGGTCCCGGCGATCGATGTCACCGCGCCGCACACCTTGACCGCGCCGCTTCTCGCGGATGCCGTTGCCGCACTAGGCGAACAAGGCAGCGGCGCAACCGTGGTCTTCGCGGCGCCGGCCGCCCTACGCACGGTGGCCGCGACCGCCGCAGACGTGAACCCGCAGCAACGGGCGGCCCTGGGCTCGGTGCGGCTGCTGATGTCGGCGGGCGCCCCCGTACCCGCCGCGCTGCTGCGCGAGGTACTGCGGGTGCTGCCCAATGCCGAGGCGCACACGCCATACGGGATGACCGAGGCGCTGCCGGTCACCGACGTCTCGCTGGCGGAGATCGATGCGGCGGGCCCGGGCAGCGGGGTATGCGTAGGGCGCCCACTGCTGGGGGTTGAGGTGCGGATCAGCGCGCTCGACGCGGCCGGCGCGGCCACCGGGACCCCTGCCGAGACGGCAGACGTGGTCGGCGAAATCGTGGTCCGCGGCGCCCACGTCAAGGATCACTATGACGCGCTGTGGGCCACCCAGCGGGCCAGCACCCGGGATGCGCCCGGCTGGCATCGCACCGGCGACGTCGGCCACCTCGATGAGGCGGGCCGGTTGTGGGTGGATGGGCGGCTGGCGCATGTGGTCACCACACCCGCGGGCCCGCTCACCCCGGTCGGGATCGAACAGCGCATCGAGGCCTGCCCGGGCATCAGCGCCGCAGCCTTCGTCGGTGTGGGTCCGGCGGGCACGCAGGCCCCAGTGGTCGTGGTCGTCCCGAAGGCATCGGCCGGTAGCGGTGCCGCGCGAGCGACCCGGCCGCGGCTCTCCCGCCGGGTGCGCGACCGGCTGGGCCTCGGTGGGTCGCGACTACGGCCGGCGGACCTGGAGTTGACCGACAGCGTGCGCGCCGCCGCGGGCGTCCCGGTGGTCGCCGTCCTGGTCACCGACGCGCTGCCGGTGGATATCCGCCACGCCTCCAAGGTCGATCGCACCGCACTGGCCCGAGCGGCCGCGCGGGTGCTGGCCGGGCGCGGCGCGCCGTCGGCGGACTGAGCCGGTGCGGGTACTCCTCACCGGCGCCACTAGCCTCCTGGGCCGGGAGACCGTCCGGTTGCTGTTGGCCCGCGGCGATGAGGTGACGGTGCTGCAGCGCCGCCCCTCGGGTCTGGCCTGCCGCGAAATCCGCGGCGATATCGCCGACGCCCCGGTGGTGGCCGATGCCGTGGCCGGGATGGATGCCGTCGTGCACCTGGCCGCCAAGGTCGACGTCACGGGGCCGTGGGCGGCATACGTGCGGGCCAATATCGAGGGCACCCGCAATGTCGTCGCCGCCTGCCAGCGCGCCGGGGTGCGCCGGCTGGTGCAGGTGTCCTCGCCCTCGGTCGCCCATGCGGGGGTGGCCCTGGTCGGGGCCGGAGCGGCACCGGCCGACCCGGCGCATGCCCGGGGCAATTACGCCCGCTCCAAGGCCGCCGCGGAACTCGCCGCGCTGGCCGCCGACTCACCCGAACTCGCCGTGCTGGCGATCCGGCCGCACCTGGTCTGGGGACCGGGGGACACCCAACTCGTCGAGCGAATCGTGGCTCGGGGCCGGGCCGGCCGGCTGCCGCTCATCGGTTCCGGCGCCGGGCTGATCGACACCACCTATCTGGACAATGCCGCCGCCGCCTTAGTCGCCGCGCTCGACGCCCGGGCCCATGGCGAGGCTCTGGTGGTGAGCAATGGCGAACCCCGCACGGTCGCCGAGATGCTGGCCCGGCTGTGCCGCGCGGCCGGGGTGCCCGGTCCGCGCGCCCGGGTGCCCTACCGCGCCGCCTGGCTGGCCGGTGCCGCCGCCGAGCAGGTATGGCGCGTGCCCCGCCTCGCCGGTGACGCCCCGCCGCTGACCCGCTTCCTGGCCGAACAGCTCGCCACCGCCCACTGGTTCGATCAACGGCATACGCAGGAGGCGCTGAGGTGGGCCCCGCGGGTCAGCCTGGCCGAGGGCTTCACCCGCCTCGCCACCTGGTATGCCGCGGGCGCCCCCGAGCCTGGCCCAGGGAACTCCGGTGCCGTCAGAAATGACGAACCCCCGCGCGTCGAGTGACGCACGGGGGTTCGTTCGGGACCGGGGGGAGCGCTCAGCTGTCGGCCTGCGGGTCCGGGAAGTCCAGCGGCCAGCCCTTCTTGGCCAGCCGGCCATGGACACGCTGGATGTCCTGCGTGGAGGGCAGTTCGTTGGTAACCCGGGTGATCTCCGCACCGATATCGGCCGGACCCACCGGGGCAACCCCGGACTTGCGCAGCCCACGGGCCACCGCCTTGACCTCTTCGTCGGTGAGCCGGCGGCGCAGCAGAGCCACCAGCGGGACGAAGTCGGTCGGCGGGACGCCCGTCGGATACCCGTCGCGCAACCAGTCGACGATCCGCTGGACGCGCCCCGGGGTCTGCTCGACCGGCTCGCTGACGGCCGCCGGTGCGGCCAGCGGCCAGCCACCCTGCGCCAGCCGGGCCGAGACCCGCGCCACATCGGCGGCGGACGCCTGCTCGTGCACGCGAGCCTGGATCAACCGAGCGATCTCGGCATCCCCGACATCACGCCCGTCCGCGGCCAGTTCGGCGGCGAGCGCGTTGACCTCGGTCTCGGTCAGCGTGCGGTGCAGGATCCCCAACAAGGCGACATGGTCCTGGCGGGGGATGCCGGCCGGATATCCGGCCCGCAGCCAATCGAGGACGCGCGAGATCATGCTCTGTGCATCGGTCATCGTCATAGGTTTCCGTGCTCCCGGCTTACTTGTCCACCAGGACGGGGTAGATGTGCTCGTAGCTGACCGCCTTGCCAAAACCGGAGGCGACGATCGTCAGGATGCCGAGGCCGATAACCGCCAGCACCAGCGCGAAGATCAGGGCAGCCATGACCTTGCCGACCGGGTGGCCGGCCTCGTGGCTGACCTCGGCGTCACCGCCGGTGCCATAGGCCAGCGAGCGGATCCCGAAGGCGAAGAGCGCCGGCAGGCCGGCCCCCAGGATCATGCCGACGAGCAGCACCTTCCAGGCCCCCTGCAGGGCGAGTGTCAGATTGTGCATCGGTCAGTCTCCTCAGTTGATCGCGGCGGTTTCGCGGGTGGCGGCGGGCTGGTCCTTGCCCTCGCTCCACTCGGCGTTGACGTTGTTGTGGTCGACCGGCGCCTGGCGGGAGCGCAGGTACATGTACCCCGACAGGGCCGCGAGGATGCCGAAGACGACCAGGGCGCCACCGGCACCGCCGATGAGGTGACCGATGCCCCACATCGCCGCGCCGACCAGGCCGGCGGCGGGCAGGGTGATCAGCCAGGCCAGTGCCATTCGGCCGGCCACGCCCCAGCGCACCTCGGCGCCCCGCTTGCCGATCCCGGTACCCAGGATGGAGCCGGTGGCCACGTGCGTGGTGGAGAGCGCGAAACCGAAGTGGCTGGAGGTCAGGATGACCGCGGCGGAGGCGGACTCGGCCGCCATACCCTGCGGGGAGCTGATCTCGACCAGACCCTTGCCGAGGGTGCGGATGATGCGCCAGCCACCGAGGTAGGTGCCCAGGGCGATCGCGACGGCGCAGGCGAACTTGACCCAGAGCGGGATGTTCTCGGTGTCGGTCCAGTGGCCGCCGGCGATCAGGGCCAGGGTGATCACACCCATGGTCTTCTGCGCGTCATTGGTGCCGTGTGCCAGCGACACCAGCGAGGCGGAGCCGATCTGGCCCCAGCGGAAGCCGCTCTCCTTGAAGCGGTCCGCCACGGTGGCAGTGATGCGGTAGATCAGCCAGGTGCCGGCGGCGGCGATGGCGGCCGCGATGACCGGGGACATGAAGGCGGGGATGACGACCTTGCCGAGGACGCCGTCCAGCTTGGTGCCGTCACCGGCCCAGTTGACCCCGGAGGTGCCCAGACCCGCGATGGCCGCGCCGATCAGGCCGCCGAAGAGGGCGTGTGAGGAGCTGGAGGGCAAGCCCAGCAGCCAGGTGAGCAGGTTCCAGACGATGCCGCCGCATAGGCCGGCGAGCACGATCAGGAGGAGGGCCTCGCCGCCATTGGTCAGATATTCGGCCTTGGGGGCACCAGTTTTGTCCTGGATCTTGATCACGGCATTGGTCACGGTCAGGGCGACCTCGACGGAGAGGAAGGCGCCGACCAGGTTCAGGATCGCCGAGAGACCGACGGCGACCTTGGGCTTGAGCGCGCCGGTGGCGATCGAGGTCGCCATGGCGTTGCCCGTGTCGTGGAATCCATTGGTGAAGTCGAACGCCAGCGCGGTGACGATCACCAGCGTGAGAATGATGGTTGCTGCAGTCACGCCAATGAGTGTGGCGGGGCTCACGGACCGCACTCGACCACCAGCGCCTAATTTCGTATCCGGTTTGCCCAATGTTCACCTGCTTCGGGAACTGCGTCGGGGGCCGCTCGCGCCGGCCACCGCGCGCGTGTCCTCGCCGCTGCAGGAGAATGCCGGCATGGGCACCGTCGACTGGAGCACTCCCGAAGGCCTGGCCGCGATCAAGGCCTATCTCGCTGGGCGCATCCCCGGCTGGCGCGAGCCGGCGACCTTCGCCCTCGGGATCTCGCCCGCGTCCAGTTCACCGGAATGGGAGTTCGGCCATCTCAACGCGCCCGGTGGCGGGCACGGGCTGGCCGCCGTGGTGTTGGCCAGCGTGCTGCACCACGACGGCTCCACAGCCACCCTCGAGGTGAGCACCTCCGACTTGCGGGAGGCCGTGGCCTCCCTGTCCCCGGCGCAGGCGTGCACCCAGGTGCCGCATCCCAACCTCGCTGCCTGGCAGCGCGCGCTCGCCGAGGTGGAATCCAATCCGATGCGCACCCTGTGCGCGGTCTTCATCGCCGACCTGGACGACCCGGTGAGCTCGGAGGCGGACGGCTCGCTGCGCACGCAACTGCCGGGCTGAGCCGGCATACCGGCTCGGGCTCGGGGTTTGCACTCGCCGGGGGCGAGTGCCAATAATGGGGTTAGCACTCTCCCCGTGAGAGTGATAAACCCGACCTCGTGGGTGAGGTCCGGTATGCCGTTGGTGACGTGAGCCGCGGCGACCGGGTCGTCCGTCGCGGGCATCCACGCGGTCATACGTCATAGACATCGTGTGGAGGCACCACCGAATGGCCAAGATCATCGCTTTCGATGAAGAGGCTCGCCGCGGTCTCGAGCGGGGTATGAACACCCTCGCCGACGCGGTCAAGGTCACCCTGGGCCCCAAGGGCCGCAACGTCGTGCTGGAGAAGAAGTGGGGCGCCCCCACCATCACCAACGACGGTGTGTCCATCGCCAAGGAGATCGAGCTCGACGACCCCTACGAGAAGATCGGCGCCGAGCTGGTCAAGGAGGTCGCCAAGAAGACCGACGACGTCGCCGGTGACGGCACGACGACGGCGACCGTGCTGGCTCAGGCCATGGTCCGCGAGGGCTTGCGCAATGTCGCGGCCGGCGCCAACCCGATGGCCCTGAAGCGCGGCATCGAGAAGGCCAGCGAGGCCGTCGCCAGCCAGCTGCTCGAGATGGCCAAGGAGATCGAGACCAAGGAGCAGATCGCCGCCACCGCGTCGATCTCC
>ERZ501016.510-NODE-510-length-10503-cov-4.207791_pt1 | contig 10503 bp, 10 predicted proteins | sample MGYA00248889_ERZ501016 | MGnify/ENA primary metagenome ERZ501016 (study PRJEB25958, sample SAMN03398594) | human skin metagenome | study: EMG produced TPA metagenomics assembly of the Human Skin Microbiome Metagenome (human skin metagenome) data set. | reverse complement strand
ATCCCAGGGGTTCGCGGCGGGCGTCATGCTGGCGGCAAGCGTGTGGTCACTCATCAACCCGGCCATTGCGCTGGCCGAGCAGCAGGGCGTAACCCCGTGGGTTCCGGCAGCGGTGGGCGTGCTGCTCGGCGCAGCTTTCGTGGGTCTCATTGACCGCTTCCTGCCGCACCTGCACCTCGGGCAGGGGCAGGAACGTGCGGAAGGACTACCGAGCCGCTGGTCTCAAGGAATGCTGCTGCTGGCGGCCATGACCCTGCACAACGTCCCGGAGGGCATGGCCGTGGGGGTGTCTTACGGCGCGGCGGCCCTGGAGGAAACTTCGCTGGGCAGCGCGTTGGCCTTGACGCTGGGCATCGGCATTCAGAACATCCCGGAGGGACTGGCGGTGGCCCTGTCGATGCGGGCCATCGGCATGAGTCGCTTGAAAAGTTTCATGTTCGGGCAGGCGTCCGCGCTGGTGGAACCGCTGGGCGGGGTGCTGGGGGCGGTGTTCGTGGTGGGGGCGCTCCCGGTGTTGCCTTACGCCCTGACGTTCGCGGCGGGCGCAATGATTTTCGTGGTGATCGAGGAACTCATTCCCGAATCGCAGAACAGTGGTCACACTGACCTGGCGACCCTGTCGGCACTGGGCGGGTTCGTGTGCATGATGGTGCTGGACGTGGCCCTGGGATGAAAGGCAAGCTCTTCTCAAGTGGTCATTGCGGTAGGCCACTTGCCAGATGCCAGTGAGGTTCTTCTGGCGTTACCGTGCGGCATGCCCTTCGTTCAGGCCAGTGAGTTCGCGGCGGCTTTCCGTGCGTTCGGGTTAACGCCCGCTGGAACTTCCATTTACGCCTTCAACCCGGTCTTTCGAGTGTGCTTTCAGGGCCAGGAGGCCGTGTTGAAACGCACGCAAGCGCTGGCGAACGCCCCGCGAGTGGGCCACTGGACGCGGGCCTTGCAGGCAGCGGGCGTGCAGGTGGTCACTCCTCTGGCTGGAGCGCGTGAAACCGATGGACGAACGTGGGTCATTTACCCGTTCATTCAGGGCCGCGAGTACGACGGTTCACGGGCGGACATCCGGGCGGCGGGGCGTTTGCTGGGGCAAATGCACGCGGTTCAGAGTGATGTTCTGGTACGTTTCCAGTGGCCCGACAACACGCCCGAGTCCATTCAGGAGGACGTGGAGGGCCTGGAGCAGTTGCGCGAAACCGGGAAACTGGAAGCCCTGGTCGCCGGGCTGCTGATCTCCTGGGAACAGGCCTTCAACACGGACGTGTACGCGCCTTTGCAGGTAGCAGACGTGCCGTGGGTGGATGCCAGCATGGACTTCAAGGCGAACAACCTGGTGTACGATCCGGATGGTCTGCCGACCCTGGTTGACCCGGACAACGGCGAGTACGTGCCGAGAATCCTCGACCTGGCCCTGGCGGCTCTCCTGTTTCACCTTGACCTGCCCGCGCCGGGCCGTCTGTTTACGTTGGAGGAGTGGCGCGAATTCCTGGCAGGCTACTCGGAACACGTGACCCTGACGGAAACCGAGCGAACACTGTGGCCCCTGGCCCTGCGTTACATCTTGCAGGAATGGGGTGTGTGGCACCTGATCAGCGACGAGGAGGGCTGGAAAAACGCGGTTCAGGGGGGCTTCCTGCGTGACCTGGCAGGCGTGAATTTGGAAACGTACATGCTCTGAACGAAGTAAAAAAACCGCCTCCATTACGGGGGCGGTTTCGTTCAGGACTGGGGTTTATTTCTTGGGGGCGTTCACGGTCAGGACGGGGGAAGTCCAGGTTTCCACGTGGGCGGGGTTGCTGGCGTCACCCAGGGCCTTCAGGGCCGTGAATTTCACGACGTACTGGCCGTTAGGAATGGGCTTGCGCTTGTTCTGGGCGTTGTCGCTCTTGCCACGGCTCCAGCTCACCTGACCATCCCAGCCGAACGCGAAGAATCCACCAGCGGTGCTGTTGCGGGGCAGGTACTCCTCGGTGGCCGCGTTGAAGAACTGGCTGTTCACGGGCTGCATGGTCTTGGCGTCCAGCACGTCCATCTTCAACCAGCGGGCGAAGTGATCCAGGTGCACGCGGAAGTACGGGTAGTCGTTGTCCCGCATGGTGAAGGTCAGGTCGCTGGTGTTGCTGTACGTGCCGTCCGCGTTGCGGCGGGCCACGTCGGGCGTGATGGTGAAGATCTTCAGGCTCTGGTAGTCGCCCTTGAAGCCCGCGTAGGGGACGCGCAGGGTGGTGCTGTTATCGCTGGGCGTGAAGATCACGTAACCGCCGTACACGGTCTGATCACCACTTCCGGGCGTGATGTTCACGGTCACGCTGGCACTGCCGCCCGCCGGAACGGTCACGCTGCTGCTGCTGAAGGTGGCGGTGGCCCCGGGGCCGTAGTACTTGGGCGCGTAGTTGCCGCCCGTGGTCAAGGCTCCCTGGTGCGTCACGGCGTACGTCACGGGGGTGCTGCCGCTGTTGTGAATGGTCAGGGTTTGCGGGGCGACGCCAGTTTCACTTTCACCCAGGCTCAGTTTGCTGGGGGTCACGGTGGCCCTGGTGTTCACGGCGTTCACGACGTTCACCATGCCTGCCCCCTGGCGGTGGACGGCTTCCAGGATGCCCAGGCCGGGGTTACCGTTCCACATCTTGGGTTGCGCGGTGTTCTGCAGCAGGGTGCGCATGTCCTCGGCGCGAATGGTCTGTCCGGCCTTGCGTTTCGCTTCGATGACCAGCGCGGCAATCCCGGCCACGTGCGGGGAGGCCATGCTGGTGCCGCTGATGGTGTTGTACCCGCTGGGGATCAGGCTCAGCGGCCAGGTGCTGCGGATCATGCCGCCGGGTGCGCCCAGGTCGGGTTTCAGGTCAAGTTTGGCGCTCAGGCCGTAGCTGCTGCTGGTGTCCAGGGTGTTGGCGGCGCTGCCGTTGGAGGACGTGACGGACTGCGAGGTCCAGGTCAGGGTGGTGGTTCCGGCGGCAATGCGGGCGTCCAGCATGGCTCCGTCAGCGGCGGTGATGGACACCACGGGAATGGTGACGGGCGGGGTGCCTTCCACGGTGGGGTTGATGATGCCAGCGGCGTTGTTGTACACCACCACGGCGGCGGCCCCGGCCTGCTGGGCGTTGAAGGCCTTGACGTAGAAGGAGCAACTGCCACGGCGGATCAGGACGGCCTTGCCAGCCAGGGAGTTGGCGGGCAGGGGGGTGCAGGCGTCATCGGCGGTGGTGGGGGTGCCGGTCTTGGCGAGGGGCAGGCTGCCCGTGGCGGGCGCGGCGGGTGCGCCGGTCGCCATGGAGTACCCGACTTTCTGGCCGTCGGGGGACACGCTGAAGGCGGGCAGGGCGGTGTGCGTGTTCATGAAGTTCGCCACGCCGATCACCTTGTCGCCCACGCCGGGCGCTCCGGCGGCCCACACGCCACCACTGCCGCTGTTGCCAATCGAGGCGGCCACGACCACGCCCGCGTCCACCAGGTTGCTGGCGGCCACGGCGCTGGGGTACTCGGGCCAGGAGTTGAACGAAGCGCCGATGCTCATGTTCAGGACGTCCATGCCGTCGGCCAGAACACGTTCCATGGCCTGGATCATGATGTCGCTGCTGGTGCTGCCGGTGCAGCCGAACACGCGGTACACGCCCAGGGACGCTTCGGGGGCCACGCCGGGCAGGTCGCCTGCGGCAGCGGCAATTCCGGCCACGTGCGTGCCGTGTCCGGCGCAGTCGTCCACGGTGTCCTGTCCGGGAACGGGGGTGTTGCTGCCGTTGAAGGCGTCACCCACGAGGTCGTAACTGGCGACCACGCGGGACTTGCCCTGCTGATCCTTGAAGGCCGGGTGATCCAGGTCGAGGCCGGTGTCCATGATGGCGATCTTCACGCCTTTCCCGGTCAGGCCCATTTCGTTACGGGCCACGTCCGCACCCGTCTGGCTGATGGCGGTCGCCATGTCCGGTTCGTTCACGGCCAGGTCTTGCGGAATGGGGATGCTCATGACGGGGTAAACGGCCTTCACGCCGTCCATGTCCTTGATCTTGCCCAGGTCGGAAGGCAGTACGCGGACGGAAATGCCGTTCCACAGGCGGTCGAAGCTGAGGCGCTCGTTGAATTTCACTCCCTCTGCGGCGGCCTGCTGGCGGAACAGTTTCTTCTGCTGTCCCAGGGCGGCGCTATTTCCGCCTTTGCTGGTGGGTTTCTCGCTGAATTCCACGAACCACAGTTCGGGGGTTTCGCTTTGCGTGACGGCGGCGGGCAGGTTCAGGTTCTGCGCTTGCAGGCTGGCGCTGCCGGACTGGGCGCTGGTGGTGGACGGGGCGGCCTGCTGCTGTCCGCAGGAGGCGAGGGCCACGGAGAGGGCGAGCAGGCTGGCGTTGCGCAGGTGGTTCAGTTTCATGGACGCTCCTGTGATCTGGTCAGGGAGGGCGGGACTCGCCTGCCGACTAGACCTTTTAATGAATGAACTTGTGAGTTTTCTGAAAGAAAATAAGGGGTCTACCCCCCCCACTCTGTAACCCGGTGTACTTTTGTGCCTCCGGCTTAACTTCATTAACTTCCTGACCGCAACCTGACCGGGAATGGCTCAGGCTCCCTCCTGGCCACATCAAAACAATTGCCAAAACGGCCATTCAATTCACCGGAAGGGGATTTTGATCCCAGGTTTCCGTGCCTGCACATCAACTGAAGTTCCTGAACCGACCTTAAGCGCCACCACAAGGCCCAGCGTGGCGAGCCTTCCCTTCTACCTGGCTTTTTTTCCCTAGAGTTCTGGAATGAAGCGCCTCCTTTTCCTCGCGTTGCTCGGCGTGACCGGCCCGGCTGCCGCGCAGTCCGCCGCTGCCCTGGCAAAAGTGGACGCCGCCGACATGAGCATCGCCGCCGCCCGCGCCAGGAAGTACCCCGGCAGCCCCCTGAAGGTCGAGCAGACCCTGCGGGCCGGAAGCAACTACCAGCGGTACGTGGTGTCGTACCAGTCCGACGGGCTGAAAATCTACGCCCTGCTGACCGTTCCCAATGGCACACCCCCGAAGGGTGGCTGGCCCGCCATCGCCTTCAATCATGGGTACATTCCCCCGAACGTGTACCGCACCACCGAGAAGTACGTCGCCTATCAGGACGCTTTCGCCAGAAACGGCTTCGTCACGCTGAAAAGCGATTACCGGGGGCACGGGCGCAGTCAGGGTGAACCGCTCGGCGCGTACTACACGCCCGGCTACACCATCGACGTCCTGAACGCCGTGGGTAGCCTCAAGGCCGACAAACGCGTGAATGCAGGACGCATCGGCCTGTGGGGGCACAGCATGGGCGGCTTCATTACCCTGCGGGGCATGGTGATCGACCGCAGCATCAAGGCCGGAGTCATCTGGGCGGGCGTGGTGGGCGATTACGATCAGATGATGACGCAGTGGCATAACCGCCCGCCCGTCAGCATTCCGCAGCGCGTGCTGAACATTCGCAAGCAGGCCGTGGCGCAGTACGGCACGCCCGCCGCCAACCCCAATTTCTGGAAGTCCCTCAGCGCCAATCACTTTCTGAAAGACCTGGGCGGCCCCCTGCAACTGCACATCGGCACCGCCGACACCGAGGTGCCCGTGGCCTTCCACACCGCCCTCGCGGCGCAACTCAAAAGTGCCGGGAAGTCCGTGCAAAGTTACGTCTACCCCGGTGACGACCACAACCTCAGCCATAACCTGCGCGTGGCCTTAAGCCGCTCGGTGGCCTTCTTCAAGGAGCACCTGTGAGGGGCCTGATCAACCTCATGTTGCTGCTCCTGATCGCGGGCGCGGCCTTTGTTGCTTTCACGCAACCGGAACGCCTGCCGTTCAGCGTGCCGTGGCAGGCCACCGCGCCCGCCCCCACCGGCGAACCCGGTGCACCCACCCTGCAAACCCCGGTGCAAGACGACCCCGGCAACGTCATCCGCACCGACCCCCTCGGCAACGTGACCGACGCGGCCCTGAAGGCCTTCGTGGCGCGGCAACCCATCAGCATCCAGGCCCTGCGGGCGCGGGAGTATCCCGGCAGTGCCCTCACCAGAGTCCGGACGCTCAGCCGGGGTGCCAATTACACCCGGCAGATCGTCAGTTACCAGTCCGACGGTCTGAAGATTTACGCCCTGCTCACCGTTCCGGACGGCCCGCCGCCTGCCGGGGGCTGGCCCGCCATCGTGTTCAACCACGGCTACATTCCCCCCGCCGAGTACCGCACCACCGAACGCTACGTGGCCTACCAGGACGCTTTTGCCCGGAACGGTTTCGTGACCCTGAAAAGCGACTACCGGGGGCACGGCGACAGCGAAGGGACGCCCGGCGGTGGGTACAACGACCCCGGCTACACGGTCGACGTGCTGAACGCCGCCAGCAGCCTCAAGAAAGACCCGCGCGTCAACGCCAAGCGCCTGGGCCTGTGGGGGCACAGCATGGGCGGGCAACTCTCCCTGCGGGCCATGCTGGTCGACCCCGACCTGAAAGCCGCGTCCCTGTGGGCGGGCGTCGTGGCCAGTTACGACGTGCTGGCCACCGACTGGCGACCCCCCGGCGGCGAAGAAAAACCCACACTGGACAACCTGAACCAGCGTTACCTGCGTTTTCTCAGTCCCAACGCTTACCTGCAATACCTCCGGGGCCGCCCCGTCCAGCTTCACCACGGCACCAGCGACAAGGACGTGCCGTACAGCTTCCAGGTGGCCCTGGCGAACGACCTGCGAGCCGCGCAGCAACCCTTCACCGCCTACCGTTACGAGGGCGACAACCACAACCTCAGCAGCAACCTGGGCCTGGCCCTACGCCGCAGCGTGCAGTTCTTCAAGGACAACCTTTAAGCGTTACTCCCTGACCCACACGACTTTTTCTGCCAGTGGGGCGCGGCTGCTGTCCCGGGGTCGCTCGGCGGCGTACCCCAGGAAAATGAAGCCGCGCAGTTCCGGTGCGCCCAGTTCCTGCGCGGTCAGCGGGCTGATCATGGCGGGGCCACTGGCCCACTTGCTCGCCAGGCCAAACGCCGTAGCGGCCAGCAGGATGTTCTGCGCGGCGGCGGCCAGGGCGTGTTCTTCCTCCCACTGCGGGAAGCGGGGTGGCTGGGGAACGTGCAGTTCCAGGCTGATCCACACCGGGGCCTTCATGACGCGCACGCGCTGGTTCTCCTGCGCTTCCGGGCTGCCTGCGTCCTTGGCGCTACTCGCCGCGTAAGCGCGGGCAAACAGGTCAGCCAGTCGGCGGCGGCCTTCGCCCGTGAACACGGTGAACCGCCACGGCTGGTGCTTCCCGTGCGTGGGTGCCCACGTGCCGGCGGTCAGAACAGCCTCCAGCACGTCATCTGGCACGGGGTCGGGGTTCAGTTTCAGCAGGTCGACGGTGCGGCGCTGGCGAATGGTGTCAAGGACAATCTGCGCGGTCTGATCAGGCATGCTCCGCACTATGGCATTGCTTCGCGCCAGATGGTTCAACCGGGCTTCACAGCGTCCAGAATCAGGCTGGTGAAACCCAGCGGGCCGCGTCCCCCGCGCCAGGCGGCGTTGCGGTGATCGAGTGTGCTGGAGCGGTAAACGGGCGCTTCGTCAGCGTTACAGTCGGCGCGGTGAAACTGCTGCCGGTCATCCCACCATTCCAGGGGACGCACCGTGAATCCCGCCTGCTCGAACACGGGCCGAAAGGTGTCCAGGGTGTACAGCACCTGATGGTCGGCGGCTGGCCCCGGCCCGTGAACGGCGACCAGCGCCAGGTAAGCCGGGTCGGGGTGGTTCCCGTCCGGCACGGCCACGCGCAGGACACCGCCCGGTTTCAGGTACCGCAACACCAGTGCTGCTGCCGCTCTTGCCTCGTGCGGGTGCAGGTGCTCCCACACGTGCTCGCACAGGAAAGCGTCCGCCCGCGACTCACCGAAGAACGCCGCGAACGATTCCGGGCGCGTCAGATCCAGGTCGTCCTGCTGCGTGGGCAGCCAGCCTTCCCAGCGCTGCTCACCCGCGCCGATGATGACCTTCACAGGCCCCACCTTCACAGGCCCCCAGTGCCTCGCGCTGGGCGCGGGTCAAGCCCTTGACCACCAGGGCGTAACTGCCCTTCACGAGTTCGCGCACCAGATCGTCCGGCACGCTGCCGTCCAGGTTCACTGTGATCCAGTGGCGTTTATTCAGGTGGTACCCGGGCGTGATGCTGGGGTAGCGAGCGCGGAGCACCTCGCCGTCCTCCGGTTTCACTTTCAGGCTCACGCTGGGCGGGTCGGCGTCGATGCTGGTCAGGGCGTACATTTTCCCGCCCACCTTGAACACCAGGGTGGTCAGGTCGAACGGAAAGGTCTCCTGCGAGTGAGGCAGCCCAGCGCAGACGGCCCGCAGTTCATCGAGGGTTCGCACACTCCACAGTTTAAGGACGCCAGCCTGACCCGGCGTCATCAGGGGTGGTGCTCAGTTCTGCCCGGCGTCCGGGTCAATGCCCTCGGCTTCCTGCAAGGCCCGGTTGGTGTCATTACCGGTGGTGGCGTCGGTGTTCTCACGTCCGAGCAGGTCGGCCACCTGAGTACTGGTCAGGCTTTCCCCGCTGGGCGGGGGTGCGCCGGATTCGGGCCGCGCGGCGTAATCGGCGGGCGGCGGCCCCTGCTCGGCCACACTGTCTTCCGGGGTAACTTCTGTGCGGGGGGCCAGCGTGGGATTCACGGACAGGGCCTTTTTCTCGTCGGTCATGCCTCAGCATGAGGCCTGTTGGTCAGGCTTTCTTCAGGAGAAGGAGGAGCCAGAGCGTCATTCCATGCAGGAAGCATCCATTCGACATTTACACCTTTGATAAGGACTCCGATTGAACCAGAGGGAGTGGTATTAGCCCTCCGGTGACCTTCCGGGGGGATAACGGAACAAACGGGATGCTTATGGACGACTTCCTGCGATCATCGGCAGGAAGTCCATTCTGGGCTACCCTGCACTCCGCCTGACACCGGTGTGCTCCACTGTCGGCTGTGCTGTCGGCTGTGCGTCCCCTCCTTCCCCTGCTGGCCCTTCTGACCCTGACCCCAGGCGCGGACGCCCTGCGCCTGGTGCTGCTCAGCGATTTCAACGGGTCTTACGGCAGCACCACGTACCCGCCCGCCCTGCAAAAGACTGTGCAGTGCATCCTGAACGACTGGAAACCCGACCTGGTCATCAGCGTGGGCGACCTGATTGCCGGGCAGCAGGCCAGCCTCAGCGCCAAGCAGGTGCAGGCCATGTGGCACAGCTTCGAGCAGAACGTGAACGCGCCCCTGCGAAACGCCGGAATTCCCTTCGCGTTCACCCTGGGCAACCACGATGCCAGCCTTCCCAGCGACCGCGTGCAGGCCGCCAGCTACTGGAAAGCCCATGCGCCGGAGCTTCAGTACGCCGATAAGACAGGGTTTCCTTTCACGTACTCCTTCACCGCGCAGAACATCTTTGTGGCCGTGCTGGACGCCAGCGGCCCCAACGTCGATGCCGTGCAGCGCCGGTGGTTGACCGCGCAGCTCGCCACGCCTGCCGCCCGCAGCGCGAAGTTCCGGCTGGTCATGGGTCACCTGCCCCTTGCCGGGGTCAGCCAGGGAAAAAACAGGCTCGGCGAGGTGATCCGCGACGCCGCCAGCCTGCGCCAGGTCATGCAGCAGGGCAATGTGACCGCGTACCTGCACGGGCATCACGCCGCTTATTACCCCGGACGCCTGGCCGGACTGAACGTCCTCAGCAGCGGTGGCATCGGCGGGCGCGATTACGTGGGCTTCCCCGGCACGGCCCGCAGCGTCGTGACCGTGCTGGACGTCGGACAGGACAGCATTCAGCTCACCGCTTACGACGCCGACACCGGCAAAGTCATCCCGTCGGCCAGTCTTCCCGCCCGCATCGACGGGCTGAACGGGCCGCTCACGCGCATTACCGAACTGCGTTAACGCCCTTTCTCGTTCCCACGCTTGAAATTCCCGGTCACGCGGGCCATCGCCAGTTGCGCCGCGTGCTCGTCCAGCCCGTCCATTTTCTTCAGGAATTTCTGCGCGTCCTGGCCTGCCAGCGTGGTCACGGGCCTGCCGTACCAGGTGACGGCCACCCGCCCGTCCTTCTGCAGGCGGTAATCGAAACGGCCATCCATGAGTTCCCCACGGGCATCTTCCGGCACCACTCCAGTGTGCGGGTTCAACCCGGCCCACGCCATAGCGCAATTGGCGGATGACAGCGCTTTCCAAACCGTTCGGCAATGACCGCACCATGCCCGCACAGCACGAGTTGATGCCCACCGGCACCCCACCCACGCAGGAGGAAATGGAGGCCGCATTCATTGGTTAAATGCCGAAACTCACTGGAAAAACAGAGGTGCGCGAATACGCCCAGCAGTGGCCCGCCCTGTACGAGCGGGAAGCGTCGCGGTTACGTGCCGTGCTGGGCGGGAAAATCCTGGCACTGGAGCATGTCGGCTCGACCTCGGTGCCGGGCCTGGCCGCCAAACCCATCATCGACATCGACCTGACCGTGGAGAATTCCGCCGAAGAGACTGCTTATACGGGTCTGAACTCTATTCCGCCCATCCAGGAACAGCACCCGAATGGGCTCTG